>Ga0209542_10001547_pt1 | contig 53824 bp, 54 predicted proteins | sample RifCSPhighO2_01_FD_184028 | JGI IMG/M metagenome (GOLD analysis project Ga0209542, IMG submission 184028) | Soil microbial communities from Rifle, Colorado - Rifle CSP2_plank highO2_0.1 (SPAdes) (version 2) | ecosystem: Environmental > Terrestrial > Deep subsurface > Rock core/Sediment ... | reverse complement strand
CAACTTTTGTCTGGTTGACTCCTTTATTAATTATATCATATATAGAGTTTTTGTCAATGCCACATCCCCAGGAGTTGTAGCCTTCTCGAGATACTGTTGTGTTACGATGGATGTACAAATGCCCCACTTTGACGACCAACAACAAGATAAAAGAATCTCTGAACTCCACCACAAGGAAGAGGAGGAGTTGGCGCGTATCCTCTCAGCAAAATATGGTTTTGGTTATGTTGATCTCTCTAATGTGTCTATCAGCACCGACGCACTCCAGCTCGTCAATGAGGTAGAGGCAAAAAAAGCACTCCTTGCGCCTTTTGCACGTGTTGGAAAGAAGATATCCGTTGGTATTAAATCCCCGAATAAAGACAAGACGCGTGCCATTGTTGACCGCCTTAAGGAACGCGGGTATACCGTTACCCTCTTTCTCGTATCTACACAAAGTTTGGAGCGCGCGTGGGGCCACTACCGCGACATCTCATCTGCTGTTGAAACAAAATCCGGACTCCTCGATATCTCAAATGAAGACATCCAAAAAACAATTTCGGAAATCACAACACTCGATGACGCGAGAGAGAAAATAGATGACGTTCTGGGTAAAAAAAAGGCCTATCGTATTTCAAGCATTCTTGAAATCATACTTTCAGGTGCCCTCTCTCAAAAAGCATCCGACGTGCACGTTGAACCAGAAGAAACTTATGTACGTCTTCGTTTTCGTCTTGATGGCGTTTTAACCAACATACTACGCTTCGATCGAGAAACCTATGGCCTCCTTCTCTCTCGCATTAAACTGCTGTCGGGACTTAAGCTCAACATTAAAAATATGGCCCAAGACGGCCGTTTCAGTATTCGTATTGACCAGAAAGATATTGAGATACGAACGTCTGTTTTGCCGGGCGCGTATGGGGAATCAATAGTGCTCAGAGTACTTGATCCGTCAACAATCGCCATTTCACTTGAATCATTGGGTATACCTGAGAAACTTCGAACACGAATTGAACACGAATTGAAAAAGCCAAATGGCATGATCTTAAATACCGGCCCTACAGGGGCGGGGAAAACAACAACCCTGTACTCTTTCTTGCGAAGTGTGCACTCCCCCAACATAAAAATAGTGACTATAGAGGACCCTGTTGAGTACCACCTCCCGGGGATTGTGCAAACACAGGTTTCAGAAGAATATACTTTCTCCCAGGGGTTGCGTTCAGCACTTCGCCAGGACCCAGACATTATCATGATAGGAGAAATTAGAGATAATGATGTTGCAGAAACGGCTATTAATGCCGCGCTCACCGGACATCTGGTGTTCTCAACACTACACACAAATGATGCGGCGGGTGCGTTCCCACGTCTCATTGACTTAGGAGTTAACTCCTCTGTTATAAGCTCTGCTATAAATGTTGTCATGGCCCAGCGCCTCATCCGGCGCTTAAAACCTTCTTGCCGAAAAGAAGTCCCTCTCCGTGGTGGGGATAAAGACCGGGTTGATTCTGTTCTAGCATCTATTACTGATAAGTCCCTTATACCTAAAAATACATCGGTAACGTGGGAGCCACTTTCAACAACAGAGGGGTGTGAGGTCCCTTACGAAGGGAGAATTGGCATATTTGAAGCAATTTTTATGGACAATGCTATTGAAAAACTTGTTGAGGAAAACGCACGTGCCCATGAAATAAAGGAGGCCGCAAAAAAACAAGAAATGCTCACGATGGAACAAGATGGTATACTGAAAGTACTCGCGGGAACCACGTCATTTTCTGAACTTGACCGCGTTCTCAACATTGAGGTACCACAAAAAGACCCCCGCGAAGAAGTCTCTCGTTCTTTAGGAAAAAAGAGGATATGGGAGGAGTAAGAGATGTTCGTTAAAAAACCAAACATCTTTAATTCCACCACAGAAATCTCCAAGCAAAACTTTTAAATAGGTTAAAAGTCAAGCAATCACGTCTAAGGATGACCCCAGGAGTCCCGCGAAAGCGGAGCCCAGGACGTCCTCGTCGAGCGCTCGTCGGTCCGGAGACTAGTTGCTTGGAGATTTCTATGGTTGAGTGAGGAACAAAGAATGATCATAAGCCATCAAGAACAATGCGTTAGTATATTACACACATTGTTCGAACAAAAGAATGTTAGCATAAAAAAAAGAATATGTCAAGCCCTAAAAGAGACTCCCCCGCGCTTGAGGAAGTCGAACTCCGCCATAACTCAAACCTTGATCAAACGCTTCGTCCACTTTCATGGGACGATTATATTGGACAAGAAAGCATCAAAGAAAACCTTCGGATACTCCTTACTGCCGCACAAGAACGTGCCCACCCGCCTGAGCATATCCTTTTTTATGGCCCACCTGGACTTGGGAAAACGACGCTCTCTCACCTTATCGCTCGAGAGCTTAACGTTTCTATGAAAGCAACGTCAGGTCCTGCTATCGAAAAGGTGGGTGACCTTGCCGCAATACTTACAAACCTCGCCCCTGGTGATGTCCTTTTTATTGATGAAATACATCGGTTAAACCGATCTATAGAAGAGGTGCTCTACCCCGCAATGGAATCAGGCGCTCTCGATATTATTATTGGGAAAGGCCCATCGGCGAGAACCATTCAACTTGAACTACCCCCTTTTACGCTCGTTGCCGCAACAACACGAATCTCAATGCTCTCTGCCCCCCTTCGTTCTCGATTTTCAGGCGGGACATTTCGTCTTATATTTTACAGCATTGCTGAAATAGAGCAGATCCTAAAACGATCAGCACAACTACTCAATGTCACTTTGGAAGGAGGCGCGCTGACAGAAATTGCAAAAAGAAGTCGGGCAACACCGCGTATAGCAAATTATCTCCTTAAACGCTGTCGTGATTTTGCCCAAGTAAATCGACAAAATCTTGATGAAGAAGTTGTTATAAAGGCACTTGAACTTCTTGAGATTGACCCTCTTGGGTTAACAGCCGCTGATAGAAAGATCCTCGATACGCTTATCGAAAAATTTGGCGGTGGGCCTGTTGGGTTAGGTACCCTTGCCGCGGCAACAGCCGAAGAAAACGATACTATAGAAGAGGTGAACGAGCCGTTTCTGATACAGCTTGGCCTCATTGAACGTACCCCTCGTGGACGTGTCGCGACAGCGCATGCCTATGAACATCTCCGCAAAGCACTCCCGCAAGAAAAACAAGATTCTTTTTTGTAACCTGGTATTTTTACAAAATAAACAGGTCGTGGCATGATAGCCGCATACGGTTAAATAATATTCTTTATGTCAGGACACAATAAGTGGTCGAAAATTAAACATAAAAAAGCCGCGACAGATTCGGAGCGAAGTAAAATTTTTGGTAAATACGCACGGAGTATCGCCGTTGAATCAAAAAAGTCGGGAGGAGACATCTATGCCCCCGGGCTACGTCTTGCTATTGAACGAGCCCGCAAAGAAAATATGCCGAATGAGAATATTGAGCGTGCCATTGCAAAAGGCAAAGCGGATACCGGCGTTTCACTTGAGGCAGTCACCTACGAAACATATGGGCCGGGCGGTACTGCTTTAATCATTGAAGGGTTCACGGACAACAGTAATCGAACTTCTCAAGAAATAAAACACCTCCTCTCCCAACACGGAGCCACGCTTGCGCAACCGGGGTCAGCCCTCTGGGCATTTGTAAAACAAGATGGCGAGTGGGTCCCACAAACAACGGTCTCGCTTTCAGAGGGAGACAGGGAAAAGATTGAGCGTCTTAAAGAAAGCCTTGAAGAACATGACGATGTGCAAGACGTTTATACTAATGCTGTATAGTTTACACTTATGAAAGTTCTCGCTATCGATCCTGGCTATGATCGTGTTGGGTTTGCTGTTCTTGAGAAACAACCGCCTCGTCGGGCTGAAACTGTACACTACTCGAATTGTTTTGTTACAGTTCGTTCACATGCATTTGTGGAACGATTACGGGCGGTAGGAGAAGAAATGGAGCGCCTTATTAATGAAACAGAACCCGATGTCTGCGCGATTGAGAAACTTTATTTTTCCTCAAATCAAAAAACAGCTATGGCTGTGTCTGAAGCTCGCGGGGTTTTCCTCTACGTTGCCACACAGCACGCCCTTCCTGTTTTTGAATACACCCCGCTTGAAATAAAAAGTGCCGTAACAGGAGATGGGCATAGTGATAAACGTCAAATTATTGCAATGCTTCCTAAGCTCGTGGTTATTAACAAAACGATACGTCATGATGATGAATATGATGCTATTGCGATAGGTATCACGTGCCTTGCCCGGGAAGGAAGTGCGTGGGAGAAAAGGGTCTAAAAAGCTGTCCACAGCTTATCCCCGACCTTAGGGTGCTGGGTATTGACCAAAAAACAAGCCTTTGGTACAACTAGAGGGCAAAAATTTCGGGCCTTGGAAGAGTGCCCCGAAAACGGTCGGCGGATCGTATATTAATTGCGTAAATAATAATGACTATGATCGTAGATAACACAACAGAAGCTTTCGATGAAGCTCTTCTTGATGATTTCTTGACCATGGACGGAGACGAGGACATGGGTGAAGAAGAAACGGAAGAAGATGAGTCCGAAGGTGACGACGACGAAGCATAACTCGACATACACTCATAACAAAACACTCGGCCCATGGGCCGAGTGTTTTGTTATGAGTATTTTCTCAATTTTTATACAAGAGTGATTTTTATAAAACGTCGTTTGCCAATTTTAAGTGTCGCGTTTTGTACCTTAGTTAAAGAGTCCTCTACCGCCTCTCCATTATCAAGGTAAGTGACTGCCTTTTCTGAAACTAGTCTGCGGAACTCGGCCTTTGACGAGACAATGTTACGCGAGAGTAGAACATTAACCAGGAGTTCCCCGTCTTTGACAAAGGCCTCCACTATATCTTGAGGGATTCCCTTTTGTTGGAAAGTTTTTATAAATTGCTTCTCAGCTTCTCTTGCTGATTCTTTTCCGTGGTACATTTCTATAATCTCTCTCGCGACACGCATTTTTGCATCGCGGGGATGAAGTTTCTTCGTTTCATCAATTTCTTTAAAAGAAAGACGTGTAAGATTAATTAGCAATGGTTCAATCATCTCATCGGGTTGCGCCATGATTCCTCCGTACATGTCAACTGGTGTTGTGTCCAAAAAGACTCCCGTCCCCTTACTCTTTGACATAACTTCTTTAGTGACGGGGTTTTCAAGAAGATTTACAATCACAACGTACTTATCTCTATTTTTTATTTTTCTCAACAGTGTACGCCCAGCAAGAGCGTTGAAGGTTTGGTCGACTCCACAAAGTTCTGCATCCACTTCCATGGCAACGCTATCGTAACCCTGCATGAGAGGGTACAGAAATTCATGTAGATGAATTGGATTGCCACTATTGATCCTTTTTTCAAACATGTCCCTTTCAAGCATCTGTTGGACTGTAAAATGTGCGGCCAAATTAATAACTTCTTCAAACTTAAGCGGTGCGAGCCATTCATTGTTGTAACATACACGAGGAGGATTCTCCGCATCGTCAAAATTCATCAACGGCTTGATTTGATTTAGCCATGAGTCAACATTATTTTTTACCTCATCTTTTGACAATTGTTTCCGCGCATCACTTCTTTCTGAAGGATCCCCGATACGAGCTGTGAAGTCGCCAATGAGCACAATGACTTCGTGCCCAAGCTGTCTAAATTCCTCAAGCAGAAGATAGTTTTTAGCGTGACTTAAATGAAGAGCCGTAGAAGTTGGATCTACTCCTATATACATTCGAATACGATCACCTTTTAGAAGTTTCTCACGGAATCCTTCTTTGGAAGGAAGAATGTTGGTAATAACACCTCTGTCAAGGATGGAGTCTATTTTAAATTTATCGGTCACGATTTTCATAGTATGTAGTTTAACATAACGCTATCCTATGTACATTTCATGCTAATATTGTACTATTCGTACACTTAATCTCGGCACAAAATGCGGCATCTTACCCCGAAATTTTTCGTTTATATAATTCTCATTTTTGGCTTTGTGGGCACCGGGGTGCTCTCACTGTGGCTCTCTACACTCACTATCCCTGATCTTGGTTCATTTGAAACAAGAAAAGTCGTGCAGTCAACAAAAATTTATGATCGCACGGGAGAATTTCTTCTATATGATGTTCATGAGAATGTACGCCGCACTGTTATCTCAATAGATGATATGTCTCGTAACATAAAAAACGCCACAATAGCTATAGAGGACGCTGAATTCTACCAACATATTGGAATTCGCCCTCTTGCTTTTCTCCGCGCCGTTCTTGTTAATTTAAAAGAGGGCGAACTTTCGCAGGGTGGATCAACAATCACACAGCAAGTGGTGAAAAATACATTACTCACATCAGATAAGCAAATATCCAGAAAACTTAAAGAATGGGTACTCGCACTTAAGCTTGAAAAAAAACTTACAAAAGATGAGATCTTGGAAATTTATCTTAACGAAAGTCCTTATGGGGGAAGTTTATATGGTATTGAAGAAGCTTCTCAGGCTTTTTTAGGTAAGTCCGCAGCGAACCTCACAATTGCTGAGTCCGCATACTTAGCGGCGCTTCCACAAGCCCCAACATACTACTCCCCTTATGGTAACCACATAAAAGAACTAGAGGATCGAAAGAATCTTGTACTGAAGCGAATGCGAGAAAATAATTTTATTAATGAAGAAGAATACGATTCCGCAAAAAATGAGGAGGTCGTCTTCGCATCACGCCCAGAAACAGGAATTAAAGCACCACATTTTGTTTTCTATGTCCTCGACCAAATTGAAGAGAAGTACGGTCGGCGCGCCATTGAAGAAGATGGGCTTCGTATAACAACAACACTTGATTGGGCACTCGAACAAAAAGGTGAGGCAATTGTGAAAGAATACGCTCTATCAAATGCTGAGCGTTTCAACGCCGAAAATGCGGGGCTTGTGGCTATCGACCCTAAAACAGGACACATACTAACCATGGTTGGTTCTCGTGATTACTTTGATGAAACCATAGATGGAAACTACAATCTTGCTGTTGCAAAACGCCAGCCAGGTTCCGCATTTAAGCCTTTTGTATACGCGACAGCTTTCAAAGAAGGTTACACTCCTGACACCGTCGTTTTTGACACAGAAACACAATTCTCAACAACCTGTAGCCCGCAAAACTTTACAAGTGAAAATGGCTGCTACTCGCCAGGCAATTATGACGACATTTTCCGTGGCCCCGTCACCCTTCGAAATGCGCTCGCACAATCTATCAACGTTCCCGCTGTAAAAGTTCTTTATCTTGTTGGCATCCCTGATTCTTTACGAACAGCTCGTGATATGGGGATTGAGACTCTAACAGACCCGGGTCGTTACGGCCTTACACTCGTCCTTGGAGGTGGTGAAGTAACACTACTCGACATAACAAGTGCCTATAGTGTTTTTGCAAATGATGGATTGCGGAACCCACATACAGCAATTCTTAAAATTGAGAATGCTCATGGTGATGTATTATACGAATTTAAACCACAAATGGCGCAGGTTGTGCCACAAAACGTGGCTCGTGAGGTATCAGACATTCTCTCGGATAATGTTGCGAGAACTCCACTATACGGCTCTCAGTCACTGCTTTATTTTGGTGGACGTGATGTGGCAGTAAAGACTGGTACAACAAACGATTACAGAGACGCCTGGACGGTTGGATACACTCCTGCTATTGCTGTTGGAGCATGGGCTGGCAACAACGACAATCGCTCTATGGAGAAAAAAATTTCAGGTCTTATTATCACCCCCCTCTGGAGAGCTTTTATGGATGAAGCCCTTAAGGAATTTAATACTGAACCCTTCGTACCCCCACTCCCTGCTGACCCAACAACTCTCAAACCAATACTGCGAGGTGTTATTGAAAATGGTGCTGATGAAACCATACACTCTATTTTATACTGGTTAAATAAAGATGACCCCAACGGACCCCCTCCACAAAACCCGGAGAGCGACCCTCAGTTTTCATTATGGGAGTATGGTGTGTCTCTATGGAACATGAGCCATCCACTTCCTGCTGTAGCTACAACGAGCACGGCTCTTTAGAAACACTGTGACTCATACCCCTATTAGCGAATATCTGTAAAAAACACCCCTCCTCCATCCGCTCTGTCTATCGTGTTAAGTGCTTCTAACAATTCAGCTTTGTGCAATAAAACCTCTCCCTTGAGGAGGGGTGAAAGATTTATATAGATAATTTTTCCTTTCACCACAACATCCTCTATTGAGATATCTTTTTTTATACATTGAGAACAAAGGCGGGCGCACTTTTCCCGAACAACCTTGTGCGGAACAGCGAGATGTTTAAATTTATTAAAAAATGAGTTTAGCTGTTGCAAAGTGTAATATTATTTATTCATAGGCATCACTAGATAAAGAAACGAGTTGTCTGCTACCCCACGAATAACCATGGGACGTGAAAGGCCTCCAAAAGAAAGTGAGACACTGTCCGCGTTCAATGATTGGAAACAATCTATAATATATTTATGATTAAAACTAATTTCAAGAGAGTCGCCTGTTAATGCCGCGTTGAGGTTATCAATCGTTTCTCCAACATCATTATTGTGTGATGATATCACAAACATTTTTTTCTCTGGTTCTATTTTAAAACGTATCTGATTAAAACTATCAGAAAAAATGGTTGTTTTTTTAAGAACATTTATAAAATCCTGCCGTAAAACAACCGCCTCTGTAGTGACTTCTTTTGAAATAATTTGCTTGTAATCAGGAAAAGAACCGTCAATAAGTCTGGACACTAAATATGTGGACCCGTAACTAAACGATATCTGATTTTGAGCTATAGAAACCAAAACATCACCCTCAGCAAACTCAAGAACACGTATAATTTCCACAATATTTCTAAAAGGAATAAGTATGTGGTCAAAGTCTGGCACCAGCCCTTTTACAGGAACAGCTTTTTCCGCAAGACGAAAAGAATCTGTTGCAACAAAATATATTTTTTTATCATGTGGGTAAACATAGACACTTGAAAGTTCTGGTTTAATAGAGGAGAGTGAAGCACTATACCAAACAGACTTTAGTCCTGTTAAAAGCACTTCTTTGGGAAGGTGGAAATTCTTAGCCCCTTCTGGGTGTGGGATAGTTGGAAAGTCTTCATGTGGGACAGCTTTTATTGTTGTTGTCCCGTTGGGGGTTTTAACAACAAGGTTCCCTCCAGAAATAGAGAGGTTTATGGTCTTACCCTCATAAAGAGAGGATATAGTGTTTAAAAGAATGTGGCCAGGAACAGCAACAACACCATCTTCGTTTATTTTTGCAGGGATATTAATATTTATACCTAAATCAAGGTTTGTTGCTTTTATAGATATTTGGTTTTTGCTTGCGGAAAGAAGAACGCAGTTGAGCGCAGGTAAGGTAAGGTTTTTTCCACTCGCTTTTTCTGCAATTTTTACAGCCTCTATAAGTTGTTCCTGACTAACATTTAATTTCATGTATTAGTAGTATTTTATTTTCTTTAAAACATCCTCTTATTATTACCACTGTGGATTATGTTGATATTCTTTTTCCTCTACATATAGCCACCTTTCTGCCTTACGGTTGTTTTATGTGTGGGGATAGTGTGTTCTTTACTCATAACCACTCCCACTCCCTCTATATGATTGTGTATAAATTACCACATACTACACATCTTACCCACGGGGTATGGGATCTTTGTACCCACCCTTTCTCCTGTAATATACAGGTTTTTCCACAAAATTCCAAAACAGGTCAATTGAGTAATGCTCGGACCTGGCTTAACTCTTGCACAAGATCCGTATCCTCCTTTAAGTTGTTCCTAATTTTTTCACAAGAGTGGATGACTGTTGTGTGGTCTCGCCCCCCAAGCTTTTGACCAATAGCAGGGTACGACACATGAAAGTCCTCCCGGAGAAGATACATAATAACTTGTCGTGGTTTAACAATTTCTTTTCTGCGAGTTTTTTCGTAAATACTTTCCTCATCTACTTCATAGAATTCTGATACACGCCGGATAACATCTTTTACGGAGACAGATTTTTTGGGGCGAGCGTTGTCCTTGATTAAGTTTTTTATATCAAGGAGTGAAAGCCCTCTTCCTCTTAGCTGTGTTTGAATAATGATAGAGTTCAAGATGCCTTCAAGGTCTCTAATACTACCTTCAACAGCATTTGCAACAAAATCAGCAGCACTTTCTTCAAGCTCGAAGTTGTTTTGTGTTGCTTTTGCCTTTAGTATTGCCATCCGTGACTCATGGTCTGGCTCTGGTATATCGACAATCATACCGGCAGCGAAACGACCTTTTAAGCGATCTTCAAGGTTTGGTATGTAGTGGGGGCTTTTGTCAGAGGAAAAAATGATTTGCTTGTTATTGTCATAAAGAGCGTTAAAAAGATGAAAGAGTTCTTCCTGCGTTTTTTCTTTACCAGCAAAAAACTGAATATCGTCCATGATAAGGACGTCGTATTGCCGATATTTTTCTTTAAAAACGTTTGCCTTCATGCTTTGTACAGCATTGAAATAGTCAACGGTAAATTTTTCAGAAGTTACGTAGAAAACTTTTTTCTGAGGGTATAGCTTTTTTATTTGGTTACCAACAGCTTGCATAAGGTGCGTTTTCCCATAGCCCGTCTTTCCATATAAGAAAAAAGGGTTATAGGCGATACCTGGCTTTGCGACAACTGCTTGTGCAGCAGCGTTGGCAAGTTCGTTATAAGGCCCCACCACAAATGTTTCAAACGTGTATCGTGGATTAAGATTATCATTCTTGTTGATATAATAATTCTCTAACGGTAATTCCGCATTGAGATGAACTGACTGAGGGTGGGTGTCGCCATCACGTCGACGACTCTCTTTTTTGATAGTGTATTCCACTGCTCGAATCTGGTCACCATAACTTCGGAGTGCTCTGAGAATATCTTTGTGGTACTTTGTTGCCAGCCAATCTTTTACAAACTCGTTGGGGACACTCACATAGACCACTCCATCGTCCATACGAAGTATCGCGGTATCTTTAAACCACGTACTGAAATTGGCTTTTGAAATAGAGAGTTCGATATCGACTAAAACGTTTTCCCACAACTGTTTTGTGTTTGTTGCAGTTCGAGGTTGAAAATGTTGGTTTGAAGGAGCCACGTTTGTGAGATTTTATTATTCTGCAATTAACTCTATTGTAGAAGCATCTTTTAAAAAGTGTTTGTTCATAACCTGTGCATTACATGTGATAGAGATCATACTCCTCTATTATGCCCTACTCTTCGGTGAACGGGAGACTTGTTTTCGAGGCGTCGGCGTGGTATGTTGAGTTTCTAAATCAATTGCTCGCATCATTTATTTTTTATGTCTGTTACCTATAATCCAAAAAAGAAAAAAAGGAAACGAACCCATGGTTTCCTTGTGAGAAACAAGACAACACCTGGGCGTGCTGTACTGAAGCGACGACGAGCTAAAGGGCGAGTCAAACTCACTGTTTAATTAATGATGTTGTACAATTGTCATTTTGTATGGTGGGACACATGCACAAAATGACAAGGGCACAGTGTGCGGCGGTTTTTGCACGGGGTACCGCTGTTCATTCCCCCCACTTCCTTGTTCGTTTTTCATATACGGAAGAATTGCACAGTCGTTTAGCTGTTGTGGTTCCAAAACGCGTAGAAAAGAGCGCTGTTTTGCGCCACCTCTTAAAAAGACGGGTGCGAAATGTACTCGCACGTATTTCTTCAGATATTTCTCAGGCCCGCGATATTGTTGTAATTTCAAAGCAGGGAGCCCAGAAACTTCCATTTGAAAAGATAGAACAAGAGTTGATGAAAATATTTGGGGGCAGGGGGCAGTAAGCTGATCTCGCCTACATTGCCCATCAATTTTGAGTAGGTTACAATGACCTCATGATAAGCTCGTTATTTCATACAGCTATAGCTGACCCCCTCTACAATGCCCTTGTATTTCTTGTCTCTATTGTACCTTTTGCGGACCTCGGTCTTGCGGTTATTGTGCTTACAGTAGTGGTTAAGCTTATTCTTTTCCCGCTCTCATTAAAAGCCGCTAAAACACAAATACTAGTACGAGCGGTGGAACCAAAGATAAATAGCATCAAAGAAAAGTATAAAGACGATAAAGCGGAACAAGCTCGACAAACGATGGCTCTCTATAAAGAGAGCGACATCAATCCATTTTCGAGTTTTCTTCTTCTTTTAATCCAACTTCCTATAATTTTTGGGCTTTATTGGGTTTTTGCGTTCGGAGGATTGCCACAACTTAATTACGATATTTTATATGCATTCACACCTCGACCCGAAATATTCAACGTACACTTTTTGTGGGTTTCCGATATCGCAAAGAGTAGCGCGGTTCTTGCTCTCTTGGCAGGTGTAACACAATATTTTCAAATCAAACTCACGTTGCCAACTCTTAAAGCTCGCGACTCGAAAGAGAAACCAAGCCTGAAGGATGATTTAACTCGGAGTTTTCATATGCAAATGCGTTACCTTATGCCCGTCATTGTTGTCGTCATTGCCTATATTATATCTGCAGCCATTGCTATTTATTGGACCACAAGCAATCTCTTTGCTATAGGGCAAGAGCTTTATGTCCGGAGGAAATTGCGCACTCATACGAAGGAGGGAACATCTTTCGGTAAAACGGAAGTGGTTAGTGCGTTATAATTTATGCACATTACGGAGGCAAAAATCATTGTAGAGCATTTTCTCAAGATGCTAACCATTGATGCAACTCGTGTCGAGATTTCTGCCAATGACCCCCATCCTCTTCTGAACATTAACACCACTGACTCGGGTATCCTTATTGGGTCAGAAGGAGAGAACCTTCGAGCGTTGAATTACATCGTAAGAAAGATTATTGAGAAAAAAACTACAGGTGGAGGAGAGGCGTCAAGCACTCCCCCATTTTTGATTGATGTCAACGGGTATCACCGAAAGCATATTGCGTCTATCCGACAACAGTCCTATATACTTTCTGAAAGAGCCAGAACATTTCGATCCGATGTTGTTATGGACCCTATGAATTCATACGACAGAATGATTGTGCACGCTCTTTTTTCTCATGACCCTGAAATACAAACAGAATCAGTGGGTGTTGGTAAACAACGGCATATCGTATTTAAATATAAAAAGCCTCAAGAAATGACGTTTTCCTCTGATCGAACGCTGTTCGCTAAATAATATTAGTATATTCCAGGTTTAGTGTATCTTTTTCTAGCGAACGGAAGTGTCTAATTCAGTGTTCGGTGATGGTGGGAGGGCGAGACTCCATAAAGAGGAATCTTTTTTATTTGAGAAAATAAGAGTTGTATTGTCTGAAGAAATGGACAATGAAACACCGTCTATTTCTTCCTTTGTCGCAGTACTCAGATCTACTAGTTTTGTATACGTTTCTTTCTGAGCATCTATTTTCCACAGCACGTCATTAAAAGAAACAAGTCCTTGGTACCACATGTCAGGATAAGGACCGGACGGTATAGTGTGTGGTACTAAACAATAAAGTATGGCGGTGTTATCAGTTTGCCACACGCATTTTTCAGGGAACGTAGCGAGGGGTGTTTCGAACACTAAACTTTGCTTCTCATCAAGTATTGAAAAAATAACTCCGTTTCCTTCGCTTCTACTAAACGCTACGTATGTTCCGTCAGCGTTTTCTAATGTGGTTAAACCGGGTATTCCCCCCAAAAGCCGATCAAATACCGCTCCTTTATTTATCTTGTACAAAAATCCAGAAATATACGCGGAGGGCTTCGATAAAAGTGAAATACTAGAATCTTTTCCATAAAAGATTTTCCATTCAGAAAGTGGAGAGGAAAATACGTTGGCAATTGTGGCTCCTGTTGGGGTGATCCGTACGCCTTGGGAGCCCGTTTGATGTTGTCCTACATATGCGAATTCTGTTCCTGTTTTGTTTGTTGCAATACTGGTAGTATTCTCCGGGAGGAATGTCCCCTGAAGTTCCCCGTCAGATGAGCTATTTCCTACAGGAACACTCCCAAGGAAAGTCTCAATCGTTTCAAGATTTTCATCAAGGTATTGGATCGCCACGTGAAGCCCGTCAGTCGTCCAAACCGAGTTGCGTATACGAGGGATTGTTGTATTTGTGATACGCACGGGTACAAATGTTGTGGTAGGGGCGTCAAAAATATGGCCAGTCTCACGTTCAAGGTATCGAACAAAAGTATTGGCACCGCTCTCGACAATCACAGCACCTGCTACGGGGGAACTACTCACCTTGTGGAGCGCCAACGGTTCTCCCCCGTCATTTATTTCCTCAAAGACAGTCATATCGTTTGAGAACCCTACTGGTTCGTTCGTATCAACGGGTGTGTTTGCGGGGACATCCTGTGGGAAAAACACCCGTGCTATCTGAGGAATAGGATTTCCATTGTGAAAAAAAAGATAAACACCAACTCCAAGAGCAACGAGTACGAGGGGTGTGATGATCACAATGAGGATATACTTTTTCCTTTCCATAATCTTTATTTAAACAAAGAGAAACTTAAAATGTCTGGATTAATAATGGAGAGGAGAATAAATGAAAGAAGGATCAGGAATAATCCGGACAACGCGGATACAATTCGGTCTTTAGCGTCACTTTTCCCACTTACCGCATCCGTTGTCATGTATTCAAATCCTGCAATAACTATCATTATAACAGCAAGAAACCCCGCTATAATGACACCATAGCGGAAAAATGAGTTAAAAAATGTCCCCGGATCATTATTTGTTATAAACTTATCTGGCAAGTCAGTGAGTGGAACAAAATCAGCTCCCCACACAATGAGGGTTGGTATAACAAGTAGCCCCATGATGATAACGGCAAGAGGAATGTATAGTAGTTTTCGTCTTTTGGCAGTATTCATAGAAGGGATTGATCTTACAATAAAATTAAAATGGTGACTGACTTTCAATTTTAGAAAAGTTTATAGCAATGTTCGCATCTGCTTGTTGCAGTATGTTCACATTGTGGCGAAGAGAGACGTGCAAGGAAGCGCTTCCTCCCCCTCCTGTTGGGCGCAGCGTAATCAAACTCTGGTCTACGCTCGGATTACTTACAGATTCATTATTAACACGCCACGAATATATAAGATTTACATCTCTCCTTTCAGTAGAGCCAAAAAAATAAGGTTCGGCAACAAGAGAAACCTCATCATTTTGAAGTGTAAAGGAGCCGCGACGCGCATTTTCAAGTTGGACGCCTCGCGTAGGATGACTTTCGTAGAAAAGAATAAACGGTGATACGGGGGAGACACTAATTTGGTTTTTGGCGTTAAGACCCCCCTCTACAGACTCAGCCTCAACTCGTATATCAAGCGCTTTAAAAAACGGATAGCTGGTAAGTGTGAGCGTGTTTTTGCCTCGACCTGATTTACTTCCCAGAACCCTAGTCCCTTGTTTCCACGTAAAAACAATATCTTCCGGAGCAATAAGTGAGCCATTAGTTAAGCGCATATGCGGGATTGCTACTATAGTAATAGGGCTGTTTATACCAAGGAGGGCTTTCCCCTGATAAAATGGGGGGACATAGGACCCTGCTTCCCACAGAAGATCTACTGACGTTGGCCGCACAGAAAGATTATTTTGGTAAATATTCCCATCTGCCGTCGTAACAACAACAGTAATAACGGTATCCCCCGTTGTTTCAGTTTTAATAGAGAGTTCTGTTTGGCCTGCATGATCTGCTACCAATTCATCATTTACATACCACGCTACGTCTGACCGGTTTAAATCAAGTGAGAAACTTTTTATGGTAAGGGTTACAACTTCATCTGGGCCTGGCGTAGAGGGCGATGACTCTAGGGAAAAGGGACTCCCCAGTGGTGCGCTGGCCACGCTCTGGGCTTTTGCGGTAGATGCAAGCAGTCCACAACAGGTAGCGATAAGTACACTGATGCTTAAAAGGAAAAAAGTTTGTTTAGGACTAAAGTAGCTCATGTTATCCGTATATCTACCTTACCATGGGTTTTGTTGTAGAGCGCATCTTCACTGTTAACGATCACAAGCAGGATGATAATACCAAATGTGATTCCAAAGAAGGCATTAATTCCTGGCGGGATCTCAATAAGGATGCTCACAAGAACAGTTATTATCTTTTTCACTCCCGTATCAAGAAATCCAACATCGTTAAGCCGCATCCATATATAAAAAAGAATCCACGCTATAAACGAAAATATCCAATTTACAAGTAAGCCAATTAAAAGCGGTGTCAAAATTACTTGCAACCCGTCAAAAAGAAGGGCCACAACAATCATGCACGTCGCTTGGATTTTCCCAATGCGGTGGCGTTCCGGTGGTTTCTCCAGAGTCATGCGGGGCTCTATACTCTCATTTTGTAGGGTATTAGTTTCTTCCATATATAGAAAAATGTCGTTTATCACGAAAATATTCCCCAGCTGTTTTTAGAAAACTTTTAGTTTGTATCCCAAACAGGCACATCATGGTGGTGTTATGAGGCATGTCCACCCTGCTGGAGTTCCTCCCGTGCCTTTTTTATAGCAAGGATTTGTGAGGGATCTGATGTAATGATCTGATCCTCTGTATACGATGCAATGACTTTAATTGCGACATGTTTTAAACCAGCAAAGAATATACCCTCACCAACGTCGGATTCAAGGAGGAGATACTTTTCCTCGTCACTGAGATTAAAAGTTCGTTGGACGACATCAATGGATGTCGGGGATTGTTTGAGAAGTAGTTGTAATGATGAGTTGGTGAGCATCGGTAGCCCATACGGTGACTTTAAGAAGTCATCAACATCTTGAGTTATGGTCGACACTCCAAGATAGTATTTGCGTCCACGCTTTACAAGACCATAAAGAAAAGAAGCAGTGTCCTCTGACTTCATCATCCACCAGGCTTCATCGATAATAAGAAGGCGTTTGCGTAGATTTTTTCGAATAGCATTCCATATGAAGTTCGTCACGATGTACATGGCAACGGGCTTAAGGTCATCTTCCATGTCGCGGACAGAAAAAACAACAAATTTTTTATTGATGTCTACGTTTGAAGGCCGATTAATAAAACCTGCCCACGTTCCTTTTGTATATTTTGATAGCTTTTGGACCAAGGACTCGCTTCCCTCCATGCCAGCTAACACAAGTTCGAAGTCTGAGAGAAGTGGCGGTTCCATCGCAGAAAAATCATTTGCTCCTGTAATATCTTTGAGGGCGTACGTTTCTGTAATCGCGCGATCTATAAGAGAGTCTTCTTCTGGAGAGAGGCCTTGGAGCATAATGCGAAAGAGTCCGACAAGATTAACAATATGAGAGCGTAAAATATCATTAGGAGCTTCATCTTCGTGGGGCGTAGGGAGGTCAAACGGATTAATGTGGTGTTCTGACGAGAGAGAAATGTTGAAATAGCGTCCCCCGGTTGCATTTGCCATATACTCATACTCCCGTTCAGGGTCGATAACAATAACCTCCGTGTCGAACATAAGACTTCGCAGAATTTCAAGTTTCGTGGCGTACGATTTACCTGAACCAGACGTTGCAAATGTTACAGAGTTGTAGTTCTCAAGTGAGAAGCGGTCAAAAAGAACCAGTGATGAATTGTGGCGATTAATGCCATAGAGGATTCCTCGATCTGCCGTTAAGTCAAAGGATATAAAAGGAAACATGGAAGAGAGGGGCGCAGAATTAAGTTTTGAGTGCACACTTAAAATATCCGTAGCAATGGGGAGCATGCTCTTGTACCCTTGCTCTTGCTGGAAAAGGGCGGGTTTTACGTATACCAGCTTTGATTCAAGAATGGATTTTATTTCAGACTCTGTTTTGTCCAGTTCTTCTTTCGTATTGGCGTATATGGTAATGTAAAGCCCCACGTCAAAAAGACGCTCCTGTGCTTGCTGAAGTTGATCACGCAATTGTTCAAGATCTTGGTACGCAGTATCGAGCATCGGGTCGCGAACGAGCCCCTTTTCTTCTCTAATACGAATTTGGCTTTCAACCTCGGCCACCTTTTTTTGAAAGCGCCTAAGTGCTGTGGCAGTATCTATCGGATGGACAAAAATAGAAACGTCAAACATCTTATCGAGGTTGATGATTGGAGAAAACCAACTCTCTGTGAGGAAGCGGGGGTAGGAAATGACGAAAAAACTTCGTGCAATTTTATCCCCCAACTCTAGCTCTCGTGGGGTTACTTTAAGGGCTGAGGGGGCAATAATATCCTGCAGTTCAAGAACTCCCGCCTCATAAATATCTTCAGGCAATAGGGGGCTAACAAGCGCGTTCTTTTGTTTCTTTTTGAAAATGTCGAGGAATGCCATACTAGTGATTATTAAGTGCGATTGGTTTTTCAAGCTCCCCAGGGTTGAATAATTTGTATAGCAACTCGATCACCTCTTCTGTCCCAAGCTGTATGGTGCGTATACCTGTTCTTGAGAGGCCTTGTTCAACTACAGAAACTCTTTGTTGTAACTGCGACCGGTCTTCTTCAAACGACCTGCTTTTCTTTTCCGGGTCTTTCTTTTTTTTCTTCCCCAACAACGCACCGATCGCATCTTTCTTCTGGTCAAGTATAGATGGTGTGTACGGCACAATAAGGAAGAAACTTTTTGACATGATATCTGTATTTTCCGTGAAATTTTTTATGAACCCGATGTATTCTTGAACTTGTATGCGCATAAGATCGTCAGTCTGCGCAGCAAGTCTCTCCTCAAGAAGGTTGATATAGGGACGAATATCAAGCTCGCGCGACTGAATAAAAAACTGTACGGAAAAATCAAGAGAATTAAGGAAGTTTTGAAATTGGAATAAAATCGATTCCTGCTCCCCTGCTGACTTAAGGGCAAAGTTGAGAGATGAAGCCATAAGTACGGAACGCATAGAACCGTCTTTAAGAATAACAATACCATCGCGAACTTCGCGTACGGGTACAAAATCTTGTGTTGCTTTTGATGTTTCGGCCATAGTTCTGTGAAATGCTACTTCTGTTGCAGTTTGTTTGAATAGATACTCTCTTTTATATCAAGATTCCACGCGAGATCTTTCAGTTTATTTTCGGAAAGTGTGGGGACACTAAGCGGTGATATATGACCGACAACTTCCTGTACCGCTTTTGCTTCTACTTTCTTATCTCTCTTTTTCCATATATACAGACGGTTTGAAAGCGCATAAGAGAAGGCGCTTTCAAGTATATTTATAAACGGACGATTATTTATCTTTAAAAACGCAAGAGCGGCGCCAAGTCCCGCGATGGGAGCCGCAAGCAGGATGACAAAGAAAAACGGGAGCGGGAGGAGTGCCCACATAATAACGATAATCCCGGCCGATCCCGCAAGGTATATAAACTGCCGGAGAGATAACGGGCCGAAAATCTTATCTTCAACTTCAATAAACTGTGGAACTTGAAAACGCATACGTATAGTATACCGCGCCTATCTATTTTTTTGTTGTACGTTCTCAACAATTATTACTCGATTGGCTCATGATACGGATCAAGATTGCGCTGTTGCGGTTTTTCGATGACAGTATTTGTGGTAGACGCACTACTGCTTCCTGTGTCGGTGGGGAGATTAGGCGGTATATTCTCAGAAAATGATCTTTTTGTCTCTTCTTCCTTCTGTTTCTGCTTTCTCTCCTCAAACGCTTTTATGTGGTCAATGAGTTGTTTATTTTCAGATAGAGAATCTTTCTGAACATTTTTGTTTGGTGCCTTATTCTGATGCCTTACATCATCTAATACTTGATTCGGAAGAGCGCTCTTTATATCAGCTATAATGCGGAGCGCTTCTTCTGAAGAAATGCCGATGCTGGTTTGGAGCTCTTTACCAAAATCTTCCATTTGGACAAATCCAAGTAACGTATAGATAAGAATGTCTCCAAGGCTACCCTTTTTGGTATCATCAAAAGAGTATTTTAAGGACAAAGTATCCAATATTTTAGAGGAATTATCAGACCCTATAAAATCTTTTACAGATTTATGGGCATCTCGATATGCAATATGCATTGAGTCAAAAGAATACTTCATAATTTAAATTTATACATTCCACAGCGCTCTACGGTTTGGGTTTGTAATATATGCCAGATGAGCAGTTTGGTTTGGATACCGAGAGCCGTGGAGTATCTCGTTAGTAATAGTGCGTACTTCGTCAGATGTAAGATCACCCTCTCTCATGAGGTCATCTAGGTGGCGAGTAGAAAGTCTTCTAATAATGTCTGGGTTTTTCCTTGCTTCTGTACTTAAGCGACGAGCCTCTTTTGGTGGGAGAGCTTCCACAATATCATCAATAGTCGCATAACTTCTTCCGTCAGAGGTAGTTACAGGTGTTACTGTCGTACCACCACTAATAGCGTAGTTTTTAATACTATTTCTAAGGTCGGTATTTACTTTACCTGTTTGAGCCTCTCGTGTGGCTTTTCTTGTTTTTTCTTGTTCCTCTGGTGTAAGGTCACCAAGTAATGTGGTTCTTAGGCCGGAAGAGATGTGTGGATCAATAGCCGCTCGGTCACTTGCAGATAATTTCCCGTAAACATATTTCCGCCCCTTAGTCTTTTGGATAAAACGAGCAAGCGCAACCGGATTATTTTTTAACTGATCCCGTGTGCGATCTAAATCTTTTTCATAGGCTTCGTCAGCCTGTTTTAAGTTTTCAGTGCTCCCAAATTTTGAATTTACAATCGCTCCCGTTGTGCCACGCCTAATAGTGTGGCCAAAATAAGAAGAGCCAAGCCTCGTTCTTCCGAGCATGTTATCGAGTTTCCTAAATGGGCGGGCTACAAGATTCCTACCCGCAAAACCCTGGCTCCACCTTCGTGCATTTTGTCCCCACTTGATGACAGTTTCTGCCCCAACGGCCCCAATCTTTTTGGCAACAACAAGTGACGCAATCATGAAAATAATAATAATAATGAAATTGATGATAACAGCCACGTTTTCTCTTTCTCCATGGAAAAGAGCACCAAAGCCCGCCCCGTCTGATGGTATAACGGTTCTCTGTATGCCATCGATAAGCAACATGGAAATATAAAACATAAGGAAAAGAAGTGGCGCAAAAAAAGTTTGTGAAAAGAGCATATTCCACCATTCCGTCATGTATTTTCTTGTGTAAGGCAGTATCCATCCGACGAACGCAAGGGGCGAAAGGATCATCAAGAGAATGAGAACGGCAAAGCGAATAAGAAGCAAAATAGCCGCGGCGAAAAATACAAATGCCGTTATGACAAGGAAGATAGAGCCCATAACACCCGATATAAAAATTTGGCTTACGGAGAGTCTTCCTTCGAGTATGGTAGCGCTCGGGTTATTTGTACTTGCAAGACCCCCAAGACCGTTATCTACATTATAAATCGTTGTGATTTTGAGTTTATCGATGAAACTATCGGACAGGCAACCCCCGTAAGCTTCTTGTGATTGGCAGTTGGGTACCTTATCAACAATTTTATGGTAAAACTGGTAGCTTAAGATGTTTCCAATATCAATGACAAACTTTGTGAAAAAGAGACTGAAGTTTAGAAGGAGGGCAACTATTATAAGATTTACAAGAAGCGTTTTATAACTGTAGGAAGAAATGCGAAGTATGGTTGCTATTCCAATGATAAGGAGAGAAAAAATAATTATAATGTTTCCAAGGTCTCGCAGAATAGTCCATGCTTCAAGAAGAGCTGGCATTTCCTTTAAAGAATCCCCCATACCAACAACAGTGACACCTGTTGCATAGTTAAGGAGTACGCCTCCCATCCAGGTAGAGACACCCGTTAGCGTCAACATTCCGTTTGCCACCCAAGCAACTGGAGTTTGCCATATGTCAGCAGAAACCCAGGCAGTATCTGAGTCTCCCTGAAGCTCAGGAATGGGGGTGTTTGTTGTTTGGGCGTGGACTGCATTAGAAACAATGTTTTTATCCCATACACTAAAGGGGAGAAATAAAAACAAAGAAACCATAGCAGTTATACATAGTAATATTCCAATTTTTGCTATTTTATTGTTTCTAAATATAGAAAGCATAGTTATTATGGGTTTGTGGTAGTTGCCACTGATTGACATTCAGCAATTGATTGGCGGGTAGTTGTATCAAGCGTGTTGAGGGATTGCTGGGCAATGAACTTGTCTGACGTTGCTTGCCCCGCCTCTGTAACAGAATGAAAAATGCCTTGTCGCGCAAGCGCCTGGTACTCCGCAATGAGCGATTCTGCTTGGGCGGTTGTTATAGATCCTTGGAGGCGGGCATCGTAGTTTTGAAGGAGGGCAATATTACTATTTGCATTCGTGAGATTTTGTTCGAGTCGTTGTTTGAGCGGAGTAATACTTGACGCGATTTGCGCATCAGCAAGGGTAGCGTTACAGGACCTTAATTCTAGAAGCAATGTTTCTGACGCTTCAACTAATGCGAGTGTTGCCCCGACACTTTCCTTGTAGGAATTCTCAACGGTAAGTTGGGATGTAATATCGAGGATTGCCTCAGCACCACTTGAGAGGCTTGTTTGCGTTGGTGCTGAAGAGTTTCTCGTTAAATTATCAAGGTATGTTGATCCACCGCTCGTTGATCTGCTTAAACCTCGAAGTCCACTACTGCTTCCCCCTAAGACTTGCGTGATAAGTTGTACAACAAGGGCGTCAACGATTTCGTTAAACTCATTGGCCAATTCAAGCTGCCTAATTCCACTCCCCGCAACTGTTTCAAGCTGGTTCTCAATAAAAACGCCTGGCGTTACTGTTTCACAATCAGTTGCTCCCTCATCTTGTGCGACCCTAGCGCTCCCAGAAGCGGCTCCTGAACTACGTGGCGTACATTCTTTCCACGAGAAAAAACCTTTATTGAAACTTAATTCAACTGTCGCCCTATCTTGTGCTTGTGAAATTCTCGTCTCGAGTGCTTGTGATGCTTCTAGGTAACGATTATAAGGATTGTCGCTTGTTACTACACGAAACCATCCATCCCACCCACCCTCTTGAAAACTTCCCGCGGCTCCGGAGAGAAAATTGTCTATATTATTTACTACGTCACTCAAGCGACATGCTATTTTTTCTGTTACAGGGCTATATTTGAGGGCAAGTGAGAGACGAATTTGGAGCTCAAATGGGTCGCAGAGAGCGCTTAACCCACTTCCATAAATAAAGTTTCCAATTTCTTGGTCAGCAACATCAGTGAGGAATCCGCCTAAGTCAGTTACGAATGCAGGGTTCCCATCAAAACCGGAATTTATCCAGTTCACAATGCTTCGGGTCATATGCTTGATGAGCACTTTTGCAACAAACCATGCTATTGGATCGAGAATATACTCTTTGAATTCTAACTTTTGAAGACTGATAGCTGAGAGGGTCTCTTGTATCGTTCCAAGCCCGCCTGTTACAACAACGCCAACTTGAGCGTTTACGTACTTATGTGAAGGAAGAGGTGTTAGTAAACCAAAAGGAGCTACAAATGCTATCACAAGCACTATCGCAATCAGTCGTTTTGTTAAAAGGTGCTGAGATAACATACGCTAATTATTTTTTACAATATCGGCAAAAAGATACCCCGCTTCACTCTGGTCAAACGTGATCCCTCGCCCGCTGAAAAAGGAATGAGCGTTGGAAAATGCCAGATGTAATGCCGTAACATTTTCTTCATACGATTTGAGCGCCGCAATTGTCTGTAGCGGGTCTGTGAATGTTTCACGCATCATTGCAATAGTGTTCTCGATAGTTGCGATACCGTTTAAAAGATCGATATGCATGCGAACAGCATCCTTAGGAACAATGAGCTTTTGTATTTCTTCATGAATATTTTTATATACTTCTTGTATAGGGATAAGCTCGTCCAATATTGTAGGGTCATCATTTTGAAGAGCGTCGAGGAGAACAACAGCTTCATTTCTATTATCTATGGAAAACGTAGTTATGATATTTCCCACAGCGTTGCCGTATTGGCGCAGTGCCTCGGTGCTACTGACGGGGCTTTGGAAAATATCAGATTCATCATAATTTGTTTTTACAAAATCTCCTCCCTCATTAGTGGCAAGCAACTGTGCAACCATCTGATCTTTGCCGGACTGTGTTTGAAGTTGTCCCGTTTGGCGGAGTGTAAGATAGTCTGAGAAAAAAGTACGAGCAAAAACATCAGTACTGCTGAGAGGCTCATCGGCAATTACCCCTTTGCTAACCTCACGGGCAGGGAGTTCGTCAGCGGGCCCCGCTTTTGTTGGGTTTCTATTACTATCAACTTCTTCGCCATCTCGGGTGCCATCATTGTCAGTATCTGGGTTGTCTGGGTCAGCCCCCCACAGACCTTCTTCCCAATCGCGTAAACCATCTCGATCTCGATCTTGATCCCCCAATCCCTTTTGAATTGCTTGTTCTAGTATCTGGTTACGTTCAAGAGAAAGCGTACCGGCTTCAGAGGCGACTTTTTTTTGAGAGGTGTAAGACAAAACACCCAAGACTAGCAATATTGCGAGTCCTCCTGTCCCCACTACCCAAGTTGTGCGTGAAAATTGTCGCACGGTTTGAACACTATTTGCCTTTTTAGTATAGCAGAGACCTGCTTTTCTGCGGCGTCCTTGTAGCAAAGTTTGGGGATTAGAGGTTTTTGTTTCTCATCTGTAAAAGAGAAGCAAGTTCAAGCCATGTCTTAAGTGACATATCCTCAGCACGTACTTTTTCCGGGATAGCCAGCGCTGTAAAAGCTTTTGAGAGCATATCGGGTTCTACAACATGACGCAGGTTTCCCATAAGAAGCTTACGTTTTTGCGAAAAACCTTGTTTTACCAGTGTAAAAAAGAATAATTCATCGATATTTTTAAGTTGTTTCCGAGAGATATTCATGATGGTGAGAATGGCAGAATCAACCTGCGGAGGGGGATTAAACAATCCCCTCGGGACAGTTTTGACATAGTGAGGCTCACCGTAAACCTTAATAGATAGAGACAAAATACTTTCTTTCTTACTGCGCGCGATCCGCTCAGCAACTTCCTTTTGGACCAAAAGAACGGCGCGTGCAGGTTTATTTTCCCCACCAAGAAAAAGGCGCAGGAGATCTCCTGTTATGTAATAGGGTATATTGGCAACGAGTTTAAATTTACCGTCGACGATACCATATTTCTCAAGGTCAACATTTCTAATATCCGCATTTATGATAATGAGTCTTTTTTCATCAATCGCGTTCTTGAATTGGTCGTTGAGATACGCAACAAGGAAGGGATCTTTTTCGACAGCAATAACTTTGCCAGCAGTTTCAATAAGCGCGCGAGTGAGGAACCCCTTCCCCGGACCAATTTCAAGAATAGTGTCTGAGGGTTCAATCACTGCCTCCCTCAGAATATTTACAAGACCATGACTTGAGCGAAGAAAATGTTGTCCTAAAGGCGGTTTATGTTTTGTAGCCATAATGTCAATCTATATACACGACAGCATCTCCCTGTTTCTCCCCCGCTCGTTCCACTATTTCAATATCACTATCGTCAATATCTGTAATAAATTGGGAAAGTGCGTTTACTTCTCGCGATCCAAAAATAGTACGTACAGATGTATAGGTAAGAAAAACTTTACGCTTCGCGCGCGTGAGGGCAACGTAAAAAAGACGTCGCTCTTCTTCATCATCAATCTTTGCTTCAGCGAGTGATTGATGAGGAAACAATCCTTCTTCAAGTCCTGTAATGATAACGGTATCAAACTCTAGCCCCTTGGCGGCGTGTACGGTCATGAGCTTAACCGTATCACGATCATCTTTAAGTTCATCTTGATCTGATGCAAGCGCCGCGTCCTCAAGAAGTTTCTCTATCCCCTTTTCAGGTTCTAAGGAGTCATATCGCGTGGCCAACGTTACAAGCTCTCGAATGTTTTCGAGGCGTTCTAAGTCGTCTTCCGTACCACGCTTTAGGATCTCTTCCAAGCCGCTTGATTTAAGTACAAAAAGCACGGTTTCTGAAGGTTTTTTTGTCATTGCATGTTCTTGTATACGATCGAGTAACGTCCAAAATTGTTCAACTTTCACCTTTATTTTTCCGGTAAGAGTGTCTTGTTTCCCACTTATAATCTTTAGGAAAGTTACCTTTCCAATTCCTCGAGGCGGGACATTAACAATACGTTTAATATCACCCCAACCTTCTCTGTTAAGTGACGCACGGATAAACGAGAGTACGTCTTTAACCTCCTTTCGCTCAAAGAATCGGACGCCCAACACTTGGTAAGGGATGTTGTGCAATAAAAACGCTTCCTCGAGCGCCCGCGACTGGAAGTTGGCACGATAGAGAACGGCAACCTCTTTTGCCGCTATCCCTGTAGCAATTGTGCTGTATGCTGTTTCAGCTACAAATCGAGCCTCGTCTGCTTCATCGTAGAGGGGAGCGAGTGTTATTTTATCCCCGACACTGTTTTCAGTGAACAAATTTTTTTCTTTCCGCCGTTTATTTTTTTTGATAATTGTATTAGAGACATCAAGAATTATCTTTGTTGAACGATAGTTTTGCTCCAGAATAACAGTGAGAGCATGGGGGTACCGTTTCTCAAACGAAAGAATGTTGTCAATGTCAGCCCCCCTCCAGCTGTAAATATTTTGATCAATGTCACCAACAACACAAATGTTATCCTGAGGTTTTGCGAGTACATGCGCAAGTTCGCACTGTACCGTGTTTGTATCTTGGTATTCGTCAATGTGAATGTGTGTCCAGCGGTCTTGGTAGAGGCGACGAATGCTCTCGTTATTTTGTAGGAGCTCGAGAGCCTTAAGGAGGAGATCATCAAAATCAAATGCTTTTTCTTTTTCAAGAATGTGTGCGTATGCTTTCCATATACGAGCGACCAACCGAGGATAAAAGTCAGTTGACCCTTCTTCGTAGACAGGTAAGCCGATAGCATCTCCCTTTGCCCTCGAGATACTACTTAATATTTTACGAGGCTCAAACTCCTTCGGGTCTATACCCACATGATTCATAGCTTCTTTGATGGCTCGCAGTGAGTCACTTCGGTCAAAAATAGTAAAGGAGCGTGTTACGCCAACCGCGCGGGCATGTTCACGCAGGATATAGACACCAAGCGCGTGGAATGTTGACACAAAAGGCCCTTCTTTACTCGGATAGAATTCCCTCTCCCCCTGCTCGTTCTTTAGAAGTTCTTGCACGCGCCCATACATTTCTTTTGCAGCTTTATTTGTGAAAGTCACAGCAAGAATGTGTTGGGGGTCAATACCACTCCTGATTAAATGCTGTATTCTATGAGTAATAACCCTTGTTTTTCCTGCTCCTGCTCCAGCAAGTACAAGAAGTGGCCCTTTTTGATGGAAAACGGCCGTTTTTTGGGCATCATTAAGCATAGAATGTGTTTTGTATCATACCACAATTCTATCTGCATTTTTGCAGGACCATATCGTCTATAGTGAGTAAAATACCATTATTATAAGCCATTTTTTAACTATGTTGTTATCCACCACATACTGTTGTGTAGTGCCTTGACTTATCCACCCAGGGGGCTACAGTAGATAGTACACAGGGAGAGAAGTTTATGCTTTTTCACTGCAAGTCAAGTAGTGAAACATTCAGTAACGGAGGAGTGACCACTTAACTTTCGACTTATTTTACCCAGTACTCAAGATTCCGAGCCTCCATATACAAAGATCTCGGCTCGGAATACCATATACACGTTTTTTAGCCGTCTTTTCTTAAAGGGATTCGTGGTTTCTCTTTTTCTTTTGGCTCCAGTCTGGACGCATGCAGGGGTTCTCTCTTACGTCGCGTCACTTTTTACATGGGGGGCAAGTACTGTGGAAGAGCTCGTAAGTACACCACAGAATTCCCAAACGATGCCTTTATTGGCAGCAGCTCTCAACATTGATCCTAACCCCGCAAAAGGGGGTGGCGACATTACCGTTGTGGGGGGGACATCACTACTTGCGGAAGCTGGTCCTTCTGGGACACTTGCTGATATTGAGGAGCGACCAGCAACATCAGACCAGATAAGCTTATATGTTGTACGTGAGGGGGACACGCTTTCCCAGATTGCCACCATCTTTAATGTATCTATTAATACTATTCGATGGGCAAATGATATTAATGCTGGGGAAAGCATCCAACCTGGGGAAACGCTGGTCATACTTCCTGTTTCTGGCATCCGTCACACCGTAGAGAAAGGCGACACATTGAAAAGTATTGTTACAACATATCACGGCGATATTGATGAGGTGTTGCAGTATAACGGTTTAACGGAGTCTACCGTATTAGCTGTTGGTGATGTCGTGGTTGTTCCTAATGGTGAAATCCCCGCACAAAAAGGGTCTTCTTCAACACATACGTCATCAACATATTCTGGTGGTGGCACTGTTGTAAATGATGGTTACTATGTTCGACCCGTTAATGGCGTGAGGACCCAAGGAATTCACGGGTATAATGCGGTTGATATCGGTGCCCCTGCGGGGACACCTATTGTTGCATCAGCAACAGGTGATGTTATTGTGAGCCGAAGTGCTGGTTGGAATGGAGGATATGGTTCTTACGTTGTGATTCGTCACAATAATGGTACACAGACATTATATTCTCACCTCAGCCAAAATATTGTTTATACAGGCGATCGGGTGGTCCAGGGTCAAATTATTGGCTATGTTGGTTCTACCGGACGCGCTACAGGACCTCATCTTCACTTTGAAATTCGTGGCGCCCGCAATCCTTTTTAAACTTTAGGACCTGAACTGCAGGCAAGTCGAATCTGGTATAGTTTATGCATGCAAGAGTATATTGTTGCCTCCTTCTTATCTAAGCCACGTAATAAAACGTTTAAAAAATCAGCTTGGCCCTTGCACGTAACCATACTTGGAATTTTCAAAAGCGATTTGTCTCAATATGATATTGAAATAGTACTGGAGAAAATTTGCAAAAAGACCAAGCCACTAATTTTGCAGGGGGAAACGAGAAGCATATTTGGGATTGACAACAATATTCCCGTGACAGAATTGCAACACAAAGACGCTTTGCACGAATTACATAGTGATTTATTAGCTACTCTGGAAGAATCAATCCACCTGAGAACACCTCAGTTTACTGCTCAAAATTATCGACCACACGTTACAGATCAATCACATACTGAGATGGTAAAACGAGGTGAGACCATATCAATAAGAACACTTTCATTGGTTCAACTTGAAGGAGAGCTACGTCACATCTTGTCGACATTCACAATGAGTTTGAACTTCCTTTATTAAAAAACTCTAGAAAAACTTGTTGTGTGAGGTATAATCAATTTAATGCTACTTACTACTAAGCGCTCAATTTGGTCTAGTTTCATATAAAGACCCCGCCTATTCTAAGGGACGTTTTTTCTTTTGCATTCTGCTTACAACCAAAAGGAAAGTCCCATGCGCTACAGATCCGTTGGTAATCGTTGCGCTATTCACCTCCCCAGCTTAGAACTCCCCATTTCTGAAGAAAAAGTTCTAGCGTTTCTCAAACAAGTGGGATTCTCTATTGTTGATGTCAATCTCGCTGAGATGGCTCAAGAGTACATAGGGAAAGCCAAATACCAACTTGGTGCACCTTTACAGAAAGCACCCCACGTCGTTGATTGCTCAAGCTTTACGAAGTGGATCTTCGGTAGAAAAGGCATCTGGCTTTCCCGCCTCTCAATTCAACAACGAGAGATGGGTGTCGCTGTAGAAAGTCCCATTGGTGGAGACCTGGTTTTTACTGTTGGGTATCGAAACTTTTATAAAACCGACCCAGCAGACGAAGTCGGACATGTTGGAGTTACGACTGATGACAACCACGTAATCCACGCCGCAGGTAAGAAAACAGGGGTTACAAAAACATCTCTTCAACGATTCATGTGTGGGAGATACCGCGGAATCCGAAGAATTGTATACCCTAACACAATCACTCTTGTCTGCCCTACTGCGTATGCCATAGAAACATCAGATGACATACGATGGCTTGTACTTAGAAAAATCTAAAGTAGCTCTTTGCCACCCTTAAAAAAGGTGGCTTTCTTTTTACATTCTGCAGTGTCCTTAATTTTAAGCCATCTCACAGATCCATCATCAAGAAATGGTTCGAACCTGGTATACTTTTTGAATGGACTCATCCAAGGAGGTACTGCCTCAGACATCCCACAAACAAGATTTATACGGTGGTATAGTTTGGATTGTTGCGGCACTTACCCTCTTTCTGTACGGACTTTTGTTTTCTCTCAGAGCAAAAGTCCCAGGCGTTGAGGAACTTGTTGATTTCATCTCTTCAGTAGACGGAATCTATATTTACCTAGCTGCTTTCATTTCGATATTCATTGAAGGTCTATATGTCATTGGAAGTTTCTTTCCCGGAGCAACCTTAGTAACGATTTTAGCTATTCTTTCTCAAAAACTGAGCTTCGTTACCTTTCTTTTAACAATTACTGTAATTTACATTGGCTGGTGTATAGCAGGAGGTATAAATATATTGAGCGCAAGATATTTCAACTCTTGGCGAAAAGCAACCCTAAATGAGGGTTATGCCGTCACTGACAATGTATTCACAACATGGTTTCCAGCATTTAGAGCAAACCACGAGGTAGCACAGATTGTGGAAGGAGGGAATCCACTAAAAGTACTGTTTTCTGCAATCAGGGTACGTCTTTATGCAAGTATTTTTGCCGGATTGATTACTTACGTAAGCGCTTTACTCATAGACTTAGAAAATATCTCAAATGAAGAAGGACTTATCTCACTCTTAATAGTTGCCGTCATCATGTTGACTGTGGGAATTGTTAAGATTCGTAATTATTATTTAAAACAAAGTTCAACAAATTAAATATGACTATGGACAAATACACTGAAAAGGATACTAATCCGATGAGCTGGGAGGAGTTTGATAAATTGACTAACGTCTTAATACAAAAAATCACGGATTATTTTGAGGGCACCAAAAACGTCCGTGTAGTTTCCCAACTTCACCGAACCGGAGGTATTGTTGGAAGTGTGTTGGCTATTAAAATGGAAATAGTGCCTTTATTACCCCTGCAATTTAAATATTCATATAATCCAACAGAAATCAGGCAGATTATCTCTGTACCAAATATTCTTGTTGATGTCCCAGAAGAAATGAATATTGTCCTTGCCGAAGGGAACACCAGTTCCGGCTTAATAGCAAAGAGAGCAGCACAAGTCATAAAAGAAAAGTACCCAAAAGCAAAGATTTACCTTGCCACTCTAGCAAAGGTATATGGAGGATTTGAGACGCTTGAGGGTATAGAGCAAATATTTTATGGCACGATGACCAACGAAAATTTCAAAGCGACACCAGAAGAAGCGAAGAGGTTGGGATTGAGAGAAGGTGTTACCATTTTCCCGTGGGAAAAAATTGAGAATGAACTGGCCGATATAAACGCTAGCGAATAATGACATTCTGGGTCACCTGATTGCTTAAACAAGTTCGAACTTCCCTGCCTGCGACAGCCAGGCTTTATTAGGTGGAGCACTGCTCTGCCGTTGTAGCACATACCAACTTCCTTATTTTATGTTTTAACCAAAGATTTTTGTGCGAGGCCGGTATTGAAGGGCTTCAAGCATATGAGTTTCCTCTATCTCGTCCTTCCCCTCTAAGTCGGCAATCGTGCGTGCTAGCTTTATAACACGATGGTAAGAGCGAGGTGAAAGATCGATCCTTCTCGCCGCTTCCAGTAGTAATTGTTTTACAGCGGGGTCTAAGGTGATGTATGTGTCGATGTCACGCACACCCATATCGCTGTTAGTAGTTGCTATGCTTTTTTTAAACCGATTACGTTGAATAACTCGTGCTTTCTTAACCAGATCACAAAATATCCCAGATTCTTTTGTTCCTCTTGTGGCGGAGAGTTTATCGTGGTCAATATGAGCAACCTCGATCCACATATCAATACGGTCAATAATAGGTCCCGATAGTTTCTTTTTATATCGTTCAAATGAAATAGGAGAACATGTGCACACCTTCTTGCTACCAAAGTTTCCGCACGGGCAGGGGTTCATGGCTGCGACAAGAATAAAACGAGCGGGGAACTTTGCTGTTCCGCGCGCACGTGCAACAGTAATCGAGTGTTCTTCAAGTGGTTCGCGGAGAGATTCTATAACTCTTCGGTCAAATTCTGGAAACTCGTCGAGGAAAAGTACGCCCTGATGTGCAAGCGTAACCTCCCCAGGGCGAGGGATTGTTCCTCCTCCAACAATTGAGACATGCGATGATGTGTGGTGTGGAGAACGAAAGGGCGGTGTGGTGATGAGGGGTTCTTGTAATGTACCTGCAACGGAATGAATACTTGTTACTTCAAGCGCTTCATCAAACAGTAAGGGAGGCAGTATAGATGCGAAGGCTCGAGCGAGCATAGTTTTCCCTGTTCCGGGTGGCCCATAGAGAGCAATGTTGTGTCCGCCGGAAGCGGCAATGAGAAGCCCCCGCTTGGCTGTTTCCTGTCCACGTATGTCACCTATATCAATACTATGATTAGTTTTTGTGTGTACAATTTTTGTTCTTTTTTGCGGGGTGAGTTTACGGGATGTATTTTCCGTTTCTTCACTAGTTCCTTCCGTTGTTTTCTTATTAAGATGGTCAATAAGTTCTCGTAATGTTGCTACACCATAAACGGCAATACCATCCAGAAGCGCTCCTTCCTCTACATTGTCTTTGGGTACATAAACTTCTTTAAATCCACATTGTTTAGCATGAGAAACGAGTGGTAGTATGCCTCGTACACCTCTGATGTCTCCATCGAGAGAGAGCTCGCCGATAAATAGTTTTTCTTCCGGGTCAAAAGAAATTTCTTCTGCGGCAAGGAGATACGCAAGCGCCATTGCCATATCAAACACGGGGCCCTCTTTTTTAAGATCAGCTGGAGCGAGAGAGATGACAACTTTTTGATTTTTACTCTTTGGTGACGTGAAACCAGAATTTTTAATGGCGGCGCTCACTCGATCACGTGACTCCTCAACAGCTTTGTCAGGCAGGCCAACAATGGTAAATGCGTGCAGTCCTCGAGAGAGGTCAACCTCAACAGAAACCGTTTGTCCTTTTAATAAGGTTGCTTGCGTACTGTATACTTTTGCAAAACTCATTATCTAAAGTATACCTGCCTCGCTAAAGTGGCACTACACATGAGGTGCACAAAGTTCTCCAGGTTATGCAAACAGCGTATTATGAAATTGTTTAAAAAATAGCATCGCTATACAGCGATGCTATTTTTTACTTTTCTACTAACTAAACTCGGTCATATGTCGTCAGCATGTTTGGTGCAGGTTATTGCCGCTGGATTTGCAAACAGTCGTTCCTTTGGTATGGGTTGTCCTCCAACCTCGCAGATGCCATATGTCCCAGCATCCATTTTTTTCAACGCCCGTTCAATATTATTGAAACGCGTTTCAAGCTCCTTGAGAATGGCAGTATTTTCTTCAAATGCCTCTATACGATCAGCTGCTTCGTTTCTATCTGATTCTTGAATATCTAACTCCTCAGGCCGTGCTTCCCAGTCGGCGGCATTTATTGGATTTTTCCTTCCAATACGCAGTAATTCTTTCGTTACAATCCCTTTTTCCTCTTCAAGTTTGGAGCGAAGTTCTTTTTGTTCTTCTGGTGTCAAATGTGTCATAGACCTCTATGATACCAAAGCTCAAGGGAGTCGTCACTAACGGGAAATCCGCTTCGCGGAGAGTCTCGTGAATACTTCAAGAAACGCCTCTTTACTGCTTGTAATAATGAGAGTATTGCGATCTACAAAAGAGTAAAGAAGAACAATTTCTCCTTGTGAGTCAACAACAATACGGGTGTCCTTGTTTTCGATGACCTTGTCTGTGAAATGACTGTTCAACAATGGAGAAGTCGATGTGCCATTTTGTTGCTGATTGTTGTTTCTTGCGCCAAAGAGAGGAGAAAGATCATCCCGCATATCTTTTTCCCACGTGAGCATCCCTGCGAATGCATTTTCATAAAACGTTGGTTTAAGAATGAGAAACATACCGCCCTGATTTGACGCATATCGCCCAAGCATAAAAGAATCTTCAAACGACCGAGCGAGCGCTTCGGGTATTCGCGGGGCGATTGCCTCTAGCAAAGATGGCGCGGTAAGTTCTTGTTCGACGATCACTCCTTCTTTCTCGGTGGCAATTTTTCGTAATACACGGAAGTGCGCGATTGTATTTCGAGGTATTGACGCAGTGTCTCGTGTTTGTGTGAGACGTGCTTGTACATCACTCTGTGCAAGATTTGTAATATCGATATCCACGCTTTTTTCTGCAAGAATAATAGTATCAATACTTAATTCTTGAGGCACTTTTTCCTCTGTAAAAAAGAATGTATAGGCACCAAAGAGAGCACCGCTTCCAAGAAGCAAAAACACAACGCTCATCGCGATAGCGCCTATTCTCTTATGACGTTTCTCCTCATCTAATACTGTGGCGGGCTGTGCGTAAGAATCTTCTCGACGTGTTTCTCTCGCATTGCGTATTTTTATTTGTTCAGAACGTATACGTTCTTGCTCCTCTCGTATTTTTTGTTCTGCTTCGATCTGTTGCTTTCTCTGCTCAAGTCCATCCTGCGCTGGCGCTTTCTCTCTTTTTTTCAAAACCTCTCTTTCTTTTTGTTTTTCCTCTTCACGAGCAACGGGTTGCCCGTGTTCCTTTTGTATAATTTTTTCTTGCTCACGCCGAGCCTGTTCTCTTCGCAAAGCTTCTTCTTGCATTCTTAATTTCTGTTCCCGTTGAAGTTCCCGCGCCTCCTCCTCTTCTTGTTGTTTCTTTTCACGGCGACGCTCTTCTTCCCGCTCTCTCTGTGCTGTTTGGATTGCAATTTTAGAACCGCCCGTTTTTTTTAATATGGTTGCAACATCGTCACTATATGTTCTCAATTGACGTAGTGTTGTTGATTCGCCGCTCTTACTACTCCCCTCTTCTCCCCTCTCTGACGGTGCGTACTCTGTTGCTATACCAGCATGTTCTAACCCACGCCGAACCTCATCTCTCGTTGGATCCTTTTCTTGTATTTCGGGGACACTTTCTTTTGGCACAAAGGAAACTCCACCAACGCTCCCTCCTTTTTTAACTGGAGGCGTTGGTGCTCCCACATTTTCTATTTGTGGTGGACGAGGATCTGCCATTTTATGTTACGTAAATATTACTCTGTGTGCGGGTGATTCCCTTTGTTGCGCTGAACAAAATCGGGGTCAATGCTTTTGATAGAAAGATTAATTCTGTTTTTTTCATCAATCTCTTTTATAACCACAGGCACTTTTTCTCCAACGGTAAGTACTTCAGAAATGTTCTCAATTCGAAACGGTGCAACCTCAGATATGTGCACTAGCCCTTCTGTGTTGGAGCCAATCTTAACAAATGCTCCAAAGTCGAGAATTCGTGTAACCTCTCCCTCAAACTGTTCCCCCGCTTTGTACTCTCGGGTCATCTCGTTAATGATACGCGCGGCCTCTTCAGCCGTTCCGTTTTTCCCCGTTATAAATACCGTTCCGTCTTCCTCAATGGTGATATCCTCAACGCCTGTTTTGTCTTTAATGCCGTTAATCATTTTCCCGCCGGGACCAATAACCATACCGATCTGATCTTGTTTTACGGAAAGCGTTACGATTTTGGGAGCTCGTGGCGAAATATCACTTCGTGGCTTACTGATTTCATTATTAAGTATATCAAGAATGTGCTCTCGCGCTTTCTTTGCATCCACAAGCGCTTCTTCTAAAATAGCTATTGGAATGCCATCAACTTTTACATCCATTTGAATAGCCGTGACACCCGCGTGTGTCCCTGCTACCTTGAAATCCATATCTCCGTGGTGGTCTTCAGGGCCCTGGATGTCAGTGAGTATCTTATACGTACGTTCGTCTTTCATCATTAAACCCATCGCAATACCAGCAACCAGAGCAGTAATGGGTACACCACCATCTAAGAGAGCAAGTGTCCCCGCGCAGACAGAAGCCATTGATGTTGAGCCATTAGACGCCATACTTTCTGAAACTAACCGTATCGTGTAAGGAAAGTTTTCTTTTGTTGGGATAACTGCCTCAAGCGCTTTCTCGGCAAGTGCTCCATGTCCAATCATTCGACGATTCAAGCCACCAAGGCGTCCTGTTTCTCCAGAAGAGAATGGAGGAAAGTTGTAGTGATGTATGAAACGCTTATGTGCGTTTTGTTCCTCCATGCTGTCTATAAGGAGGGAGTCCCCGGGGCCTCCAAGCGTAAGAGCAGAAAACACATGAGTACCTCCCCGATAAAAGATTCCAGAACCATGAAGGACGGGCGACACTCCTCCTGCTTGCGCGTAAAGAGCCCTTACTTCGTCTAAACCTCGACCATCAGCACGCTTATTGTTTTCAATAGCTTGCCGGTGAATGAGCTCGTCAACTTTTTCTTCGTAGTAATCACTTGCGAATGAAGGATCAGCATTTGGAATTTTTTCTTTGAACAGTGCCAGCCATTCATTCTTAAGCACCATAATATTTGATTTACCAGCAACGCCACAAAATACTGAGTCAAGCAACTTCCCTTCAATGTGTTCTGCAAATAGTCCCACCATACTTTCAGGCGCTGTTTTAACATGTATCACCCGTTTCTCTTTTCCTATTTCTTGCGCTATTTTCAATTGAAACTCTTGAAGGCGCTCAATTTCTTCGCGTGCTTTTTTAAATGCATTTGAAAGAAGGGTCTCATGTACCTCTTTTGCGCCGACTTCGATCATATTTATTTTTCCATCTTTCCCGCACATGATGGAATCGAGATCTGTTTCTGCGTCCACACGATCTTTGTATTCTGGGTTTATGAGAAACTCATCTCCTTCACGCTTTTTCCCTATCCTCACACAAGAAACGGGACCGCCCCATGGGATATCAGAAGTAAGGAGCGCCAGAGAAGCTGCATTTACGGCCAGTACGTCGGGGTCATATTCATCAAGTGAAAGGATTGTGATAACAACCTGCACCTCATTGCGCATTTTTTGATTAAAGAGTGGACGTATAGTGCGGTCAACGGCACGACCTGAGAGTATAGCTTCATCCGAGGGTCGCCCTTCTCGTCGCATGAAACGATTACCAAGAATGGCCCCCGCGGCATAAAATTTTTCTTCGTAGTCAACCGTCAAGGGGAAATAAGAAAGCCCATCTTTTACAGTATCCGACATAACTGCAGTTGCCAGAACAGCAGTATTACCATAACGGAGAATAACAGAACCATGAGCCTGGTCCGCGAGATCGGTAAATTGTGCTGTAAGTGGTTTTCCGCCAATTTCAATAGAGTATTCTTTTTTTTGCATAAAGTATGTAGAGGGCAAGAGACTTTCGCATTTCAGGCTTGAACGTATTTCAAACCTACGTATGCGCCAATCTCTTATTAACTGATATATACGACGAGTGTAACAAATTGCAACTAACTTTCAATGAGTTTTTTTAATTTACAAAAATACATCGCGCAATTTTGCGCGATGTATTTTTGCTTTAAATTAGAGTGTCCGCACCTCTCCTTCTTCAGGAGTTACCTCTTCCTGTTGCGTGTCTCGGAATTTGCCGCGTCGTGTTGCTTTATACCCGATAAGATATTTCTTAGGATCGTCACACATATCAATGAAATCATCCGTTGCTTCACGTAATTTGCTCGAAGATGATCGCCCAAAAGAGATTACCTCAACTTGGCATCCCTGCATTTTTAGATATTCAACAAGTGGAATGAAGTCGCCATCTCCAGTTGCGAGGACAACAACATCAAGCTTTGACGACATTTTGATAGCGTCGACAGCAATTCCCACATCCCAGTCAGCCTTTTTTGCACCTCCGTAAAAGATTTGAAGATCTTTTGTTTTAGTCTCGATACTTAATTTATTGAGCGCTTCAAAGAAATTTTGTTCTTCTCCAGATTCAGTAGAAGCAACATAGGCAATTGCACGAATGAGTTGACGCCCTCCAAGAGCTTCTTTTACAACATTCCCAAAGTTTACCTTGGCTTTATAAAGATTTTTTGCACTATGGTAGAGATTTTGCGTATCTATAAAAATCCCGACACGTTGGTTGGGTTGTTTAATAACAGCCATAAAAAATATGATTATTGAGGGTGAAATCCCTCACGAGTGTAATAAATTAAAAGAACGTACCTATAAATTGTATCATGTTAACTTTTTTCTCAAACAGTACGCTCCGCAGTGGAGCGGAGCGTTGGGTAGAGAAGCATCCTTTGAAATTAAGTTTTTACTTCTTTAAATCGAGCTTTTTAACAAGCGCATTGTAACGACGCTTGTTTTTTTGTTCAAGATATTTCAAATGAGTACGCCGATCTGCAACCATTTGCAAAAGTCCTCGACGAGAGTGTTTATCCTTATGGTTTTTCTTAAGATGTGTCGCCAAATCATTGATCTGTTTGGTGAGCACAGAAACCTGGACTTCTGGAGAGCCGGTATCTTTCTCGTGGATCTGTGTTTCGCGTATTGCGTGTTGTTTCTTTCGCTTTGTTAACATAACGATGAAACTATAGCACACTTGACAATTTTTTGCAAGTGGGTCGAAACATTTGACTATTGTGGCATATAGCGAGAAATAATTAGGGTATACTACATGTATGTCGCACAATATTGAAGACTTGAAACGCGAATTCCTCGAATATTTGGAGATTGAGAAGGGGCGAGCTCTCCGAACTGTCGAGAATTACGAACACTACCTCACAGACTTTTTTTCCACCTCACACATTAAGAAACCGGTGGATATTACCGACAGCACCGTCCGACAATATCGTTTAGTGTTGAATCGCCGTGGACTTAATCGGCGTACGCAAAATTATTATATGATAGCTTTGCGCATGTTTTTAAAATATTTACTTCGCGTCAATATAGATGCCCTTCCCCCAGATCGTGTGGAACTTGCAAAAGAAACTGAGCGTGATATCGATCTTATTTCTGTTGAAGAATTGGCTCGTTTACTCGAAGCGCCACAAGGAGATGGTGTTAAATCACTGCGCGACCGCTCAATCATCGAGCTCCTTTTCTCAACAGGCCTTCGGGTTTCTGAACTGTGCTCTCTTTCTCGATATTTGGATTGGAGTCGAGATGAAATAACCGTACGTGGCAAAGGGGGCAAAGTGCGTCCTGTGTTTGTGTCTCCAAATGCGAAAAAAGCGATACAGGCATACCTCAAAGCGCGGACTGATCTTGATGACGCTCTGTTTATACATGTCGAGCGCGCGGCCAAACGTCTTGAAAACAGTGAAGCAAAGTCATTGCGTCTTTCTCGTAGAAGTGTTGAGCGTATCGTCAAGCACTACGCTATTAAAGCGGGGATTGATAAGCGGGTAACGCCACACACACTTCGCCATGTATTTGCAACAGATTTATTGCAAAATGGGGCCGATTTACGCGCTGTACAGGCACTTTTGGGACACGCCAATATTGCAACAACGCAAGTATATACGCACGTTACCGATGCACATCTTCATAATGTGCATAAAGCTTTTCACGGCAAACGACGAAGTTAAAAGGATCCTGTACACAGCTCTCCCTAGACCCCCTTAGCTCGGTTGGTATTATTGAGATATGTCGAGGTAGTCTGTTATTCATTTATAACATTTTTTATTATGGTAGATCTTACACTCTTTCTCGCACAGGTAATGGGAGTATACCTTGTTGTTGTGGGCCTTTCTCTCATGCTTTACCCAAAACGTACCAGCAGAGCTATACATGAAGTGGCAGATGATTATCTCATGCCATATCTTGGGGGCGCTGTTGCTCTCATTGTTGGTTTACTTGTTGTTCTCTCTCACAATGTGTGGGATGACCTTACAACAAGTCTTGTAAGCCTCATGGGATGGGCTGCGCTCGTTAAGGGGGCATTGATGTTTCTTCTCCCCCACAACTCCTTTTCAGATTTAGCAAAGAAATTCAGTACAGGTAACGCTTGCGTAACCTGGGGAGCTATTACTACTGCCATCGGTTTTTATCTGGTGTACATAGGTTTCTTCGCATAAACACTAGTGCTTAAGAAAAATCGCGTGGTGCAAAAGTACCCCGCGGCTTTTCTTTTTATGCTAGCATAATCGCATGACAAAGATTCTCTCTTGGAATGTGAACGGACTTCGTGCTACACACAAGAGTGGCCACTGGGGAGATGTTTTTGAGCACAATCCCGACATTCTGTGCCTCCAGGAAACCAAATCCTCCCCCGATCAATTACCTCCCGAAGTGCTCTGTATACCCGGCTACCACAGCTATTTTTCCTCTTCAGTAGTGAAAAAGGGTTACAGTGGTGTAGGAATCTATACAAAAGAGGAGCCACATAAGGTTGAATATGGCATTGGTATCCCGGAGTTTGATGACGAAGGACGCATAATCATTGCTTATTATAAGAATTTTGTGTTATTGAACGCCTATTTCCCAAATGGTGGCCAAGGTCCTCATCGACTCGAGTACAAGCTACGATTCTATGATGCATTTCTTGATTTTACTGAGGCACTGCGTAAGCGTGGCAAGAGTGTTATTTTTTGTGGTGACGTCAATACTGCTCATGAAGCCATCGATCTTGCTCGCCCCAAAGAAAATGAAAACAATACGGGTTTTCTTCCTGAGGAGCGAGCGTGGATCGACGAAGTTTTAAATCTCGGCTACATTGACACGTTTCGTCACTTCTTTCCTTCCAAAACAGAGACCTATTCATACTGGGATCTCAAAACGCGTGCGCGTGATAGAAATGTAGGGTGGCGCATTGACTACGTGTTTATTTCTCCCGATCTCGTGAAAAAGCTTAAGAGCGCTTTTATACTAAACAGCGTGTACGGATCAGACCACTGTCCTGTGGGCGTTGACATAAACGAGCTATAAGGGACATATCCACAGACATGTCCTTTACATGTCTTTTATAGATAGTACAGTGGTAACAGGTCATCACATTTACGCTAGAAAAGAGTTCTTTACAGTTCTTTCAACAAACCCCATCCCCCTGCCCCAGTGTTTCTAAGGGAGTATTTTATTGGGAATGTGTCACTCAGTGATGCATAAGCCCTCATCCTTCATAAATTTTGTGTTTTGTGGCTATTTATGCTCAAACACATTGCCTATAAGGTTTCTCCTTTTTTGACGAAACACAAAAAAACCGCCTTTTGGCGGACACTATAATTCTCCACACAATAGTTGTCTGCGTTTCGAGGCGGTTTTGTTTATTTTACCCAGTATTTATCTCGCAATTTCTGTATCTCAACCTCTTCCGCAAGCTCTCTTTTCTCCCTCCCCTTTTCCCCACGTATCTTTAGTTCCTCTATAGGTAGCGTTATTAGCTCCAGGGACCTTTTTTCTAGGTATTCTGTTGTGTTTTTTGTTGGATCATCAAGCACTTCCTCAAGGAGAGCGTGGAGTGTAAAGCCAATCTTGGGTCCTGGTTTCTCTTTTGTGACTTCCATAAGATGCCCTCCATTAATTTTCAACATACCAACGGTTATAGGGTCTCTCATTGCCTCCTCTACCATTGATTTATACTTTCTAAACCGAAACGGTTGTTCTTTAGGGCGACCTGTCCCTATACGATCGCAAATACGCAAATCAAGGAGGTCCTCAATATTTTCTCGGCCAACATTCCTTATAGTGCGTCGTACAGCTGAGAGTGTAATTTGATCAGGATCGGAGAAAAACATGTGCCAGCGTACCAGCTTTGTTACTTTTTCCACGGTTTCTTTGGGGAATTTAAGATCTTTCAAGATTTTATTTGCAATACGAGCTCCCACAACCTCATGCCCATGGAATGTCCAATCTTTTTTTTCATCTGACCACCGGCGAGTTTCTGGTTTTGAAACGTCATGAAAGAGACCAGCAAGACGTAGATCAAGCGACCATTTTTTATCAGCTGCATGTTGGAGGGTGCGCAAATTATGTTCAAAAACATCATAAGAATGGGCTTGGTTTTGGTCAACGCCAATCCCCCGCTCTATGTCAGGGATAACATACTGCAGAATACCTAGTTTGTGTGCCACGCCCAGTGCCGTCATTGGTTCATTGGAGAGTAGAATGCGTATAAACTCATCACGGATACGTTCTTTTGATATATGGCTAAGTTGGGCCACATATTTTACAATTGCTTCAGTTGTTGAAGGCTCAATCGCAAAATTAAGTTCAGCCGAGAGGCGTATAGCCCGCAAAATACGAAGAGCGTCCTCCTTAAAACGCTCTACGGGGTTCCCAACTGCTCGTATAACGCAAGAATCTATGTCATCTTGCCCGCCATACGGGTCAACGAGGTCTCCTTTAACAGCGTGGTACGCAATGGCGTTTATGGTAAAGTCTCGTCGCTTTAGGTCATCTTCTAAATTATTGCTAAATAATACAGAATCTGGTCGTCGAGAGTCTGAGTACATTCCTTCAATACGATATGGTGTTACCTCAACAATTTTTAATGTCTGATCCTCTGTATCTTTATTAACTACCCCAACTGTACCGTAATTATTTTCATAAAAAGTATCTTCAAATAACTCCTCAATCTGCTCAGGCCGAGCATTTGTAGTAATATCCCAATCTTTCGGCTTTTTATTAAGTAGTAAATCTCGCACACACCCACCAACAAGAAACGCCTCAAAACCCGCTGATTCTAGGCTTTTTGTTACACGTGAAACCTCATTTGGTATTGAAAATAAGGGTTTCTTTGTCATATCTGTAGTTTAGTATATATTTTGCTCATTCGCTAATAATAGCGTATGATAAATGCTCCGGTTTGTGCTATATGCGCCCGTGGTGAAATGGATATCACGACTGGCTTCGGACCAGTTATTGTGGGTTCGAGTCCTGCCGGGCGCACAAAAACTAAAATCACCAGGTTCCCCTGGTGATTTTAGTTTTTGCGGTCTGCTCGTAGTTTTGTAATAAGTCTATATTTCTCAATGAATAAATCTTCTCACACTTGACGATTTTTTCGTCAAGTGTGAGAATGAACGTATGCAGGAAAAAAATAAAGAAAATGTGAAACACGGGGAGGGTGAAATTCAGAACATTTTAGGATCAAAGCTGTCTATTTTTGGCCTTACCGACATTGAGGCAAAAATTGTCAGGAAACTTACTAAGAGTGGTTCTATGGGGGTAAGTAGGATTTCACGTGAAACGAATATTCCTCATACGACCATTCATTCAGCCTTACGGCGTTTGGGCAAACAGGGTCTTGTGAGGCGTCTTTCCAGGGGCTATTTTAGTGTGTGGGCAGTAACTCAGGCAGAGGAAATACAGAAACGGCTTGATAGGGCCGTTCATTCAATTGGATCAGATGTTTCACGTGAAAGGTTAGAAAAAAAGCTTGATATCGGGATTCCGGAAACAGAAGAATTTCTTACCATTAAGGGTGCTCACGCGATGCTCAAAGTTTATCAGTGGTATTTTATCAATCATCGAAATGATAGGATTTCCAACATACAAACAACACACTCTCTGGAAACTATTTACAAAAAGCTTGATGCTGAATCCGTGGCTCAACTAAACGATTTGGTTAAGGAAAACAGGATTGAGATAGACATTGTTTTTGCAGACGGTATAAAGAGCTTTTATCAATATGTAGCGGTTCAAAATAAGCGTATCGCAAAGAGTATGGAGGAGAAGGCGACATCAGTGTATCTCATTCCAGATTTATTCATGGATTTTAACGCTGAGGTTATTGTTTCACATGATTTGGCTTTTGTTGCTAACTGGGAAGATGAGACTCTTATTCTCATAAAAAACCATGATTTTGTTAGACTCTTACAAAATCTATGTGCATTTTTAAAGCATACCGGTACATTGTTTAATCAAAAAGTATTTTTACAGCATTTAATTGAGGAAAGGGGAGAGTTGTAGTAGAATAATGGGGCTGACTCTACTTGTTATCTTGCGGCCATGGTTAAGTGGTATAACACGTCCTTGCCAAGGATGAGTCGGGGTTTCGATTACCCCTGGCCGCACTAAAAATAATCACCACCTTGCTTGTTTCACGTGTAACATTTCCTAAAAAATAGCTTAGAATAAGCGTATTTTGGGATGTTTTCCATCACCAATATGCCCCTCCGCAACTATTTTGAGAGGTAACTGCTCTCCATTTTTGTTAATCGCGAAAAAGCAAAACTGCAGACCTGTTACCCCATTTAGAAGGCGTAAACGCTTGTCTTGTATGGGCAGTCTGTGTATATCGAATTTGAGGACACTTCTTTGTGGTAATGAATATAATATCCACCCCACATACCACTCAGAATAATCGCCCCCTACTTCAACTACGACGTAATTTTGCCACCCTGACAGTACTGGAATGTGGAATAAGATCCCCCCATGTCTACGATTTGAAAGGTCTTTCCCTGTCGAGCAGGCTATATTATCTTTGTTAAGAACGTGTACGAGATGATGGGGGAGTCTCTGGATATGCCAACGGTGGGTCTCTTGGGGTTTTTCTACAAGGGCTCCGGAGATTGCTCGCATAAGAGGGGACATAAGTATATCAAATCCTCGCCACAGCCAGCTTAATTCTCTTGGTTTAATACCTATTTTCATATTGAAACTAGTATACTACGTTAGTCACAGGGTGTGAGAAATATCCGTACAGGAAGTATCAAAGACAGACTCTTTTGGGTGGTTGTCCTTTAAATCCCCATGTTTATCCACAATGTGTGACGATCGGTAGTGAAAAAAGTGGATAAGATTGTGTATTACAATGGGACAAAGAAAATTTCCGTTAGGTCTCTGGGTGGGATATAGCGAATATAAAGGCTTTTTTAGAGACGAGTTGGATATTCTTTGTGTCCTTTATCCACACTTTACAGAGAAAGTCATGTTCAATTGTTTTGAGCGGCTATAATTATATCTAATGACCACAAAGGAAATAGGTAATTTGGGCGAAGGTATTGCTTGTAGACACTTAGAAGGTAAGGGTTTTACTGTTATTGCTCGGAATTATCTTAAAAAATGGGGCGAAATAGATATTGTTGCTCATGAAACAAATAGAAAACTCCATTTTATTGAAGTGAAGACAGTTACACGTGAAACAGGTGATTTCCCTCGTGCTATTTCCAGTTTACATAGACCTGAGGATAATGTGCATCCACAAAAACTAAAGCGGATGCGCCGCGTCATTCAGTCGTATTTATTAGAAAAAAGAAGCGAATTGTGTGATTGGCAGTTCGACGTGGTGACGGTAGTTATCCATATAAAAGACAAAACAGCTACCTGCAGGACGATCTTAAATGTTGTCCTTTAAGGAAGTCCACATGATGTCCTTTTCTTTATTTTTTATACAGATTGAGTTTAATCGTGTAACTTGCTACTATGCGCAGGTTGGGTATGCTTTTTTATTGTTCAGACAATAAGTTTTAGAACAGTATCACCTAAATAATCAGTTTTAAAATATTTTTATTTAAAATCGTACTTCCTGTCGGGGCGTGGTGTAACGGCTAACATTCCCGCTTTGGGAGCGGGCGACTCCGGGTTCGAATCCCGGCGCCCCGACAGGGTGCATGAATTGTAATTAAATACTCGGGGCTTCAAATAGGTGATGTCTGGTGGTTACGTATCTTAACCTTTCCCTATCTTCTTAGTTAAACGCTTGTACAAGGAGTTTGGTAAGAATAGGGGCAGTTATTAGTTTAAATGCTTGCGCGCGTAGTGCAAGATCTCCAAAAAGTAATTGTGCAAGTGACGTTCCATTCTCCTGTAGAAGACTTCGGTTAATATAAGCGGGGGTCAATGCACGCAGTTCACGGTTTAACACAAGTTCATCGTTCGTGCTTGTCACTATCACACCTACGAGTTCTCCTTTTTGATTTAGAACTCCTCCGCCAGATGATCCGCGTTGCGCTGTTACCGTTCCGTTGAGTGCAAAAAGGTCAAGAAGATCATCGCCAAAGGTGTAGAGTATCCCTGTTTGCGTCACCGTGGAGACAAGGTAGAGATCATTTTTTATAGCATCTATATTGGCAACAAGTGCAGGATAGCTTGCAATTAGTACTGGTTCCCCGTGAGACACAACTTCCTCAGCAGTATTTACAGGTATATGAGGGAATGATTGTGGCAGAGGGTCATCACCGTTGACTGCTTTTGTTATGCGCAGTAGGGCATAGTCGTCTTCGCCCGTTCCTGAGGGGTCTTCTTCATCAATGGTGTGCGCATTCTTTTGTACCCACGTAATAGGTATGTAGAGTAGCTCAACTTCGTATTTGTCTTGGGCCGGATTGCCCACTCTAACAACACAGCGCGTCGCGTCGCGTCGAGGGTAATCTTTTAGAAGGAGAAATTGAGCAAGATGCGCGTTAGTGATAATAACACCACGCGCATCTACTAGAACACCACTTCCTGTTACTGTTTTTACTACATTGTCGCTACGCATCTCACAAACAATATTAACTACACTCGTTCGTGCGATATCGTTTACCGCTTTAAATTCAATCCCTTCAGGCAGAAGTACCGGAGGTGTTGTTGGGGCTAAAGGTCTCTCATCTTTGACTACAGAAGTTTCCTCTTTTTCCGTTAGATCTAGTGGGGTATTACTCCGAGTATCAGTGGCTAATTCTTCAGGATTTTCGTGTGTAGCAACATCTCCGCTTCCAACAGGGTTTAATAGATGTATCGTTTCCTCACCTTTAAGACTTTTCAGTGATTCCTCTTGTAATTTGTCTGAAGGGATATTGAGGAATGTGGCTATGGAAAGCCACGTAACAATGCCTATAGAAAAAATAATTCGAAATATGTTTGCTAGCCCTAACATTAACGTTAGTATACCGCACGAGAAGTATCTTGTTACAACAGGGGGAGTTGTGTTGCGGGTACATGGCGTAACATTGACAAATAACCATGTTCAGGTATACTCAATGCATAAGACTTGGTTGGTATCAACCGAGTTTTTATATCGCTCATCTTTATTTTGGGCGCCTATTATCAGAATTCTAAACGCTTATACGATTAGAATTAACTGGGAAATACTATGGATCCAGAAACAAATCCAGTAGAAGGAACTCCGGAGATAACTCCTGAGACTCCTGATATGGAAACTCCAGCTGAGGGAGGTGACGAGGCAGCTGCCTAACCACCACTCTCTGATGAACAAAAGCCCCGCTTAAATCGCGGGGCTTTTGTTTTGTCTCTGCATCAGCTACTATGTACAAACGCGGGATTAGTTTAGTGGTAGAATGACTGCCTTCGTACCTTTCAATACTACGTGCGGGATTAGTTTAGTGGTAGAATGACTGCCTTCCAAGCAGTATACGGGAGTTCGATTCTCCCATCCCGCACGTAGTATTGAAAGGGCAAGCAGGAGAAACAGTACGGCCGTACTGTTTCTCGGAGTTCGATTCTCCCATCCCGCACCAGACAGGAGTGTGTAACTGTGCGCTCCACGCACGTATTTTCTAATCTTTGAAAAAGGAATTTTGGGGCATACAACATTTACTAAATTTAGTTTTTGTATACGATTGACTTATTACTTCATCTTTGGCTTACTAGTGCCAGTTAGACCTTTGACTCAATAGGGAGTTCAGCACGATGCCTAACTTCAATGCCGTCCATGGTGTGGACTATCTCATCGAGTACTACGCCTTACTCGGTGTTGAGCGGGGCGCATCGGTCGAAGAGATCATCAAAGCCTATCGAACGAAACAAAAACAGTACCATCCAGACCGCTTTCAGGGGCTTGCCCCTGAACTTCTTGGACAGGCCGAGGATCAATCCAACCTCATCAACGAGGCCTACGCGGTGCTCGGAGACGAGGCAAAGCGGCGCGAATACGACCAGAAGCTCGCGGACTGGAAGAAACCGCTGAGCAAGCGCGGCGAAGTCATTATTAATCTCAACGAATCTCACTTCTCGTTCGCCGCGCTTTTTGAAAACCTCGGCGCTGACCCCGAAGCCCGTGAGCAAGAGGCTGAAACGCTTGCTTTGCAGTTCTCGGGTTTCGAGAAAGCGACTTTCGAATTCTTCCGCAAGCAGGCGGAGTCCTCAACAGGTATCCCGCCGGAACTCAAAGTGGCCTATCTTGAGCAGTTGGAGCGGCGCGATCTCTACCTGTCTCTGCGCGAAGGATTTCTCTGGGACAGCATGGGGCAGTGCAACCATGCACCACTGCCGAGCTTGGAGTATCGGGAGCAAATGCAAGAAGACTTGGGAGCAATCAAGCATCAGGCGCTCCAAAATATCGTACAACAAGTTCTGCTACTCGCGGCAGGAGAACGTGTACTGCTACCCGCGCCGGAAGGTCTGGGGGAGAATGTTGACGCGAGCAAAGTCCTTGCTCACTACACGGCGCGGCTTGACGAGCATTTTGAGCGGCAGACCGCTCTCTTGGAGCCGCTTGCCGCAGAACGAGAGCAAATTCTCGAAGCTCGATTCAAGACCGGAGCGGAAATCATCTACCACCCTGACACGGTCGTCTACACTGCGAAACTCGTGGTGAAAATGAAGAAGGATGATGGGTCATCCGTGTGGGTGGTATTCGAGTTCAAGGGCAATCGCATCGTTGGCGACAAGCCAGACGGACTCGAAGAACTTGACAATCCCGAGGTGGCGAAGGACTGGATGAGTCGTGGCTACACGATCCTCTCATTCCGAGCGATTCAAGGTGTCGATTTCCGCAATCAACTCGAACGTGTGCTCAACATGCACGCCGAAAAGATTGAGCTTTCGACATCGTAGCTGTCAACGTCAACTTGGTTTGGGCCGCATCCATCGTGGTGCGGCTCTTGTTTTTTGAAAGAACAAAATTGTATTCGCTTCGCGAATTCTCGAATTAGTCCGCCAAAGAAAAATCTGATACTGTCAGCGGAGCGGCCGCCTCGGCGGCGCGGCCAGTTCGAGCTATTTCCAGTATTCTGCACGTAGTATTGAAAGGGCAAGCAGGAGAAACAGTACGGCCGTACTGTTTCTCGGAGTTCGATTCTCCCTACCCGCCCTAACAAAGCTAGAACCAGAAAGTCCCTCCATTGAGGGATTTTCTGGTTCTAGCCAAAGTGACCCCTAATGAGAATTCGGAACTGGTATACTATTATTAAGTATGATAGGAGAGTGGGTTAGTTTTGCTGTAGTCATTATAGTGCAAAGTATTTTCTTTGCGTGTATTGCTCTGTACTACAAAAAAATTATGCTCATTCCCAAAATACTACTATTTGGAATCATCATCGGGACAGTGATTGGGTTGTTGCACGATAGTCTACTTGGCAAGTACTTTGGTTTGTTTTCCTACACATTAGGATCTGAAGTCATATTCCTTTTACTTAACGCGCCACTATCATACGGTCTTTTTGTAGCGACCACCTTACTCGTTCAAAAAGTCAGTATTACTCATTTTGTCATTTGGTTAAGCATTCTGATTTTTGTCTACGAAATAACAAATATCTTCTTCCCAGTCTGGTCATATAACTTCTCACTCCCGTTACTGCCATTTTTTATACTCTGTTTAGCTGGTTATTCATCGGGAGCACTGCTGGCCTCCTTCATTGCACAGTTAATCTTCAAACAGCCGTTTGTTCTTGAAATAAAAAGTTAGGGATGTAGGTTGTCTCATCCTGTAATTCCTCAAACACAGTTCGAACGTCCTCTACGATGTCGCACACAACACAAAACACAGGTGCCATTCGACACCTGTGTTTTGTGTTGTGTGTAAATTAGTGAATTTACTTAACAGAGTCTTTCAAAGCCTTTGCAGCGCGGAATTTTGGTACGCGCATAGCAGGAATTTGAATACTCTCGCCTGTGCGGGGGTTGCGTCCCTGGCGAGCTGGTCGCATCTTGGTTGAGAAGATACCGAGGCCTGCAATAGAAACCTCGTTTCCGCCCTTGAGCTCTTCAATGATAGAATCGACAACAGTGTCTACCGCTCGTTCAGCACTTGCTTTTGTGTCTCCGAGTACAGCGTGTACTTTGTCGACAATGTCTGCTTTATTCATATAACAATAGAAAGTTAGTGTGAGTAAACCTCGACCTCATGTGGAAATGTATTTCGACAAGTCGCCAGGGGCGCCGAGTCCTCGATTTAGTATATAGTACGCCATTTTTTCCGCAATATACGGTACTGAGTAATCAACAGGCATAGATTTATGTCACGTTTTACTGACATTTGTCAATTCTCCATGGAATAATGAAAGCTTACATGTTCTCTATTTTTCTAGGATATTGCATGGCGCTTTGTTAAGCCATATAATGTAGATTATGTTAGATAAAATCGTGATTGGTATTTGTGGTGCGCGGGGTAGTTTTTCTGAAGAAGCTACTCATCAATATGCAAAGAAAGCTGGAATTACAAAATACAGTATTAATTATTTAGTTACTGCTGAAGCAGTTCTTGATGCTGTTGAACGCGGTATAGTTGATAAGGGGGTTTTTCCTATTGAAAATTCAAACGGGGGAGTTGTTATTGAAGCTATTTATGCTATGGCGGCACATGTGTTTACTATTGAAAAAATGTTTGAAATTGATGTACGACACTGTCTTTTAGCACGTCCCAATATAACGGCGGAATCAATTAGTGGTATAACATCCCACGATCAAGCCATTAAACAGTGTCGCATGTATATTAAACGTATGTGGCCCTCGGTTGAAATTACAGAGTATCGAGATACAGCGCAAGCGGCAAAAGATTTAGGCGAGGGGGTATTGTCCGAAACCACAGCCGTTATTGCTCCATTTGCATGTGCAGAACTCTACGGACTCAATGTTCTCGAGGAGGGGATTCAAGATTTGAAATTTAACTATACAAGTTTCTTAACTGTTACAAAACGCATCACCTAAACAGGAGAGATGCGCACGGAGGTAAACAAACCCTCGAGAACTACTGTTCTCGAGGGTTTGTTTACCTATCCCAGAGTAACCCAGATTACTTTTACCTCGCAAACTCAATGGCGCGTGTCTCGCGGATAACGGCTACGCGGATTTCACCAGGATATTTCAACTCATTTTCTATACGCACAGCAATATCACGGGCAATTTTTCGTGCCTCAAGGTCTGTTATGTTTTCTGGTGTCACAAAAACACGTACCTCTCGCCCTGCCTGAATCGCAAATGATTTCTCAACACCATCAAATGAATTCGCAATAGCCTCTAAATCACCTAATCGTTTCAAGTAGTTTTCTACAGAGTCGTGTCGCGCGCCTGGACGACCGCCGGAAATGGCGTCGGCTACTTGGACGATAATTGATTCAGGTGTTTCATACGGATATTCTTCATGGTGCGCTTGCATTGCCTGAATGACAGGTTCTCCCACGTTAAACTTTTGCAAAATACGGCGGCCTATTTCAACATGTGTTCCTTGGACTTCATGATCAACGGCTTTTCCTATGTCATGGAGAAGAGCTCCTGCTTTAGCAGTATAGACATCCGCCCCTATTTCTTCAGCAAGGATGCCTGAAATATGTGCCATTTCGATAGAGTGTTGCAGGACATTTTGCCCGTAACTTGTACGGAAATGCAGTCGTCCAAGAATGGAAACAAGTTTTGGATCAAGATTCAACACCCCGCATTCATAGGTAGCTTGTTCTCCTTTTTCTTTCATAATTTTTCCAATTTCCTCCTTTGCTTTTTCTACCGCTTCCTCGATCTTTGCTGGCTGAATACGCCCATCTATAATAAGCGTCTCAAGCGCTACTCTCGCGATTTGTCGTCGTACGGGGTCAAATGATGAGAGGGTGATTGTTCCTGGTGTGTCATCAATAATCACATCAACGCCTGTCGCGCGTTCAAATGCCTTAATGTTGCGTCCTTCTTTTCCTATAATCTTTCCCTTAAGATCATCTGATGGGAGGGCAATCGATGTTGCCATAACGTCTGAGGGCACCGCATTACCAAGACGGTGGATAGAGGTTGTAAGAATTTCTCGGGCTTTTTGTTCAAGTCGTTCCCGGCCGGCACTTTCAAGTTTTTGTATGCGAACAAGAATGTCTGCTTCCTCTTGTTTTTCTATTGTATTAAGGAGTTCTTGTTTCGCTTCTTCAACAGAGAGCCTTGAAACCTCTTCAAGTTCTGAGCGTTTTCTCTGTTCAAGTTCCTCAGCTTGTCGCCGTATCTCTTTAATTTCTTCGACTTTTTGCTTTACATTTTCTATCTCCTTATCAATGTCGAGTTGACGCGTATCAAGAAATTCTTCTTTTTTGATAAGACGGTCCTCGTTCTTTTTAATATGATCCTCACGTTCTTTGAGTTCGTGTTTTCGCTCTTCAACAATAACGCCAGCTCGCGTATCAGCTTCCTCTCGAATTCGCTTTGCTTCCTCTCGAGCCTCAAGCATCATCTGCTTAATTTCAAGCTCCATGGACCCTCTTTTTCCGAGCGAAATGATCCAGCGAAGGAAATATCCAAATGCTGTACCGATAAGTCCCACAAGGATAAGGAGCACGAGTACTACTTTTAATGACATGGTATATAAGAAACCACGCTTTCAGTGACAAGATTGTCTTTGTTGGTAGGTTGAAAGAGGGGAACTACTGAGCGGTAGGAGGCGGCATTTCAGTGATTCTGTATTTTTTAAGTCTTACCATAAAAACAAAAAGTAAATGAAAGTATCGTTTCAAGATTAACAACAAATAATGGTATGGACTCACTCTATCAAAAGGAATGGTGCTCGGCAAATAAAACACAAAAGCCACTTTTTAAGTGGCTTTTGTGTTTTTGACTTCAGTGGAGAGAACTTCTCTACGCAGTTGTTTTTAGTACATCATCAATGAGACCATATTTCTTTGCTTCTTCTGCTGACATGAAGAAATCTCGTTCGACATCTTTCTCGATTTGTGAGAGCTGTTTCCCAGTATGTTTTGCAAGGATTTTATTTAAGCGATCTCGTACAGAGAGAATATGACGGGCTGTTATTTCAATATCGGTAGCCTGTCCTTGGGCTCCACCCCAGGGTTGATGGATCATTACTTCGGCATTAGGAAGAATGAAGCGTTTACCTTTTTTCCCTGCAGCAAGGAGGACGGCGGCACCTGACGCGGCCATACCAACACAAACGGTCGAGACGTTTGGTTTGATATAGTGTATAGTGTCGAGCATAGCCAGCGTTGCTGTTACAGAACCTCCGGGGGAATTAATATAGAGGCTAATATCCTTTTTAGCATCCTCAGATTCAAGAAAAAGTAACTGAGCTATAACAAGATTTGCCGTATGGTCTTCTATGGGGCCACCAAGGAAGATGATGCGTTCGCGCAAAAGGCGAGAGTATATGTCGAACGCGCGCTCTCCAAACTGTGATTTTTCAACAACCATAGGAACAAGTTGATTGTACGTATGTGCTTCTTTTTGCATAGGATGATTATACATTATCTTTTGTAGTATTAGTAGTATGGTCGTGAGAACCACAGTTCTCAAGAAAACGAAAGACAGCTTCGTTTGAAAGTATTGTTTCAATATAAATGCGCGCTCTTTCCTGGTCTATATCACCTACATGTTCACGAAGATGTTCAAGCTCGTGTTCAACGGCTTGTGGGTCAGGACTTATTTTTTCCTCAGAAGCAATTTTGTTGAGAATTAATTGAAGGCGTGCACGTTTTTCCGCGTCACCTTCAAGTTCTGCGCGTATAATATCCTCAGTTTTATCAATTTTTGCAAGATAATCATTAAATGTTGTTCCCATCCGCTCAATATCTCCTTTAAATTGGGCAATCATTTTTTCGAGCTCACTCTCAATGAGAATACGGGGGATTGTCATCGTTGTGCCATCTATAATTTTCTCTCCCATCTCAATACGTTTTGATTCCCTCAACTTGCGCTCTTTTTCTTCGTGGATGTTTTCCTTCAGTTTTTGCTTGAAGTCAGCAACATCTTTGAAGTCTCCACGCGAGCGGACAAACTCATCTGTTAACGCTGGTATTTCTGATTCTTTTAGGGCTTCACCGCTCTCCACTTGCTGAGTATTTTGTCCGCGCTGTATGTGTTCTATCACGGAATCTATTTCCTCTTTGGTAACAGTAATAGGGGTTACCTTCTTACGTACCGTTTGTGCAATGTTAACGTAGTCAGGGAGTTTAATTGGTGGGAGAATAGCTGTTTGTATAGCGAAACCAATCGGATTTCCTGGTCATTATACCAAAAAGTTC
>Ga0209542_10001544_pt1 | contig 53853 bp, 59 predicted proteins | sample RifCSPhighO2_01_FD_184028 | JGI IMG/M metagenome (GOLD analysis project Ga0209542, IMG submission 184028) | Soil microbial communities from Rifle, Colorado - Rifle CSP2_plank highO2_0.1 (SPAdes) (version 2) | ecosystem: Environmental > Terrestrial > Deep subsurface > Rock core/Sediment ... | reverse complement strand
ATATTGTTTAACTATCCAAACTCTTTTCTTAAAAGTTAGTTCATACATAGAGCCTCACCAAAGTGAGGCATTATAAGCGAACTAATAACGGGATAGTACAACCGTTTAAGTTAATAGAAAACCTTTTATAGTATAATTCTTTAATTACAAGTAGATTATATTTATATTTAAGTCTAATCACATTTAGTATGATGGTCCAAAAAAAAAGTGGTGAAAGTAAAGATTATTCAGACCAAACAGTCATAGTTATGTTAGTGGTAGTTGTGCTGGTAACTTTAGCCAGCATGGGGTTATATTTAAATCAATTAAACAAATCTAAATTAACTGGAATCAATCATAATTTAGAAGGACTAGGTGATAATTCGGGTCAGCTTTCATTAGAGATTATTAAGCCGCCAGAAATGGAAGAGGAAATAGATATAGTAGAAAATGAGGCTGTGGATAATGTAGAAGCGGGTTTAGGAAAATGAAAGATATTTCTAATAAGACCATCGTAGCCATGCTGGCCATGGCTGTGGTTATAACTGTACTGGGAACTTTCATAAGTATCAATAAGTTAAGTTTGACTAACGACCTAGGATTTTCCTTTCTAACCGGAGCAGCCACATCTTCCACCACCGGAGTAACCAACTTAACCATAACTTCCCAGACTTCGATCACTAACCAAGTGAACTCCATTGAATTTGGAAGCGGGTACGTCAATGCCAGTTGTACTGCTTGCGCGATGGATAGCAATGGAGTGCATAACCAGACCGCAAATTGTTGTATCAGTTTCTATAATGTCATCCAGGGATTTTTATTAGAAAATACTGGAAACATCAATATCTCAGTTAATTACACCTGCCTAGGAAATTGTTCTCCTAGAGAATTGCTGGGAGGAACTAATCCAACCTTTCAAATTAAAGCCACCAGTAATTTTGTAGCCAACCAAAGCCGTGAATTTAGCGCGGCCGATACGGCCGCCTCCTGTATGGCTTATAGTGGAGCGGTACTAGGAGGATGGAATATTACCAATGCCACGGTAGTCAATAATCCCGAAGCTAATTATACTACCGTAATAAGAACCGGAATGTGGCTCTGCGGCAATTTAACCCATTTTCCGTTAGATTTTAAAAACTCCCAAGACGCGGGAGTTATAGACATAAACCTGAGCATACCGGAAGATGCACCAGCCGGATATGGTGTTACTAATGTTACCTTTATATTTTGGGCTACTTCAGCCGGATAAGAAACAGATAGCTTAAAATAGATTTATAATATGCTTATTATTATGAAATATAAGGTCTTGTTGCTGCTATTTTTACTGATTTTAATCTTTCCAAAATTATCTTCCGCCCTAAGTGTGAGCGGAAATCTGTTAAGCCCAATTATTTATGAACCAAGAAAAGTTATCACTAACCATTATACAATTGGCGATACCTACCGGAAAGTTACTGCGACAGTAGGAGGAGACTTGGTGGAGTACATAAAAATTAGTGAAATAATAAACAATGAATTTGACCTGTCTATATCTTTCCCAGATAAGTATATTAGCCCCAAATCCTATTATTTTTCTTTGGTAGTCAGCGAAGAATTAGATTCATCTAAGGGAGGATTTAGTTCAACCACCGGAGTTAATAAGATAGTCCTAGTGGAAGTTTATTCTTTAGAAAAGGATATTTTAGCCCACTTAAGCGCCAGCAATGCTGATCGAGATAAACAAGTCAATTTAGTGGTAGGAGTAGAAAGCCGTACTTATTCAGACATAGATTCAGTTAGCGCCAGGATAGAAATATTAGATGCCGGGGGGAAAAGTTTAGGAAGTGTTTCCGCCCCTAGTAAACCCTTAAAGGCGTTGGATAGTTTAAGTTTAGAAGTCTCCTTCCCTACTTTGGGCCTAGAACCAGGGGATTATACTGCCGAAGCAACTATTAATTTTGATGGCCAAGAAAGGAAAGTAAGCCAGAATTTTAGAATTGGAAAAATGGATTTATTATTGAAAGAATATACTCCCGAACTGGAATTAGGGTTTTCTGAATTTAAGGCTGTAGTCACTAATGATTGGAGCAAGCCCTTGGAAGACGTTTATGCCAAATTATTTATTGAGGGAGAAGAGTTACTGCAGACCCCTTCCCTTAAATCTTTGGCACCGTGGACAGAAGGAGAATTAACTGGCATAGCCAAGATAAATTATTCCTTAGGCAATCACCCGGGAGTATTAGAGCTGTATTTTGCAGATAAAGTAAAATTTGAACCGATTAACATTAAAATAATTGAAAGAATTTCACCAGAGATTGTGCCTGAGAAATTGTCTACTCCAGTTATACAATTGGTAATAGTAGCCTTAGCAGCAATGATAGTTACTTTAATCATTGGCTGGTCGATAGTAAGAAAACGATATAAAAAAAATGAAACCGAGATTTAAACAACTGGCAGTTTACTTCTTCCTGATATTAATGGCGGCCATTATTATCTTAACGCTTATTACAAAACCCCGCTGTTCTAAGGTCGAGGTGTTAGAGTCATCAATCCAGATTGTGTATGGAGAAAAAAAATTTATTGGATTGAATGCTGATACCGATAATCTAAATTTTGGAGTGAGTTCTCCCGGATCAACCATAAAAAGAGTAGTTAAAATACAGAATTCCCTTGAGTCTAGAGTCTATGTAACTTCTAAAGGCCAATTAACTTCCTGGCTAGAAGTTAACCCTTACCAATTTGAACTGGAAGCTAATCTCCCCCAGGAGGTGGAATTTATCTTAAATTTACCCGAGAATTCACCCGAAGGCGAATTTGCAGGCAAGATTTATTTTTGTTTTGAGAGTTAGTTTAAATTGAAGCTAGATCGATAAATTATTAGAAACAATTAATAAATAAGGTTATAAAATAACCTCTTATGCAAAAGATAACCATCCTCAACACTCGAGAAATTAAAAAAATAAGAGAACTGTGCCTAGATTATTTTGGTTATTTCCCGGAGAAAGATTATGCTTATTTAAGCAACGAGAAAAATAAAATCTTCATAATCAACAAGGAAATTCAAAAAATAGAATTAAGCAAGCTGCGGATTGATAAAATAGGCCTTTACTTTGCCGAACTTAAGGACACCCAATTCCGCTTGAGCCAGGAAGGAGCCCAACTGTTGGCAATAGAAGCCCACCAGAACGGTCAGAAACTTAAGAACGTAATCGAACTGAATAAGGAAGAGGTAGAGCAATACTTCCGGGGAAATAATATCCCTAAAGATTTAGGGGAAAATAAGCTTGTTTTACTTAAATATAATCAAGATATCTGGGGTTGCACCAAGTATAAAGCGGGAATAATTATCAACTTCTTATCCAAAATACACCGGGGAAATGTGATTGCTTAAATAGCCAGCTAAAATAAGGCCCCGGTAGTGTTTCTACTTTAAAGTAGCAGTTTAGCGAAAGATTTATAAATAAGCCAAAAGATTATACTGTAAAACTTATTGAAGGTGTAATAAAATGAATTTCAAAGGATTAGGAAGTATGTTTTTGGTAGCCCTAGTTTTCCTAGGTTTATTCAGCGAAGTGGCCCAAGCTGCAATAGTAGATGAAGCCTACTTAACTGAGAAATTGGAAGAACTAGAACTAATTTACAGCGAATCATATGGTAAATATACCCAATTAAATGTGGAAGTTGCAGCTATCATAGCTCAAATTAAAACTGCTGAGGACGCAGTAGTAGTTCAAAATGAATTGGCTGCTTTGGAAGCTCAATTAAACAGTGCTTTAAGCAACGCTATACATTACCAATCGGGAGCATCTAAACTTGGTTTAACCAACTTAGTAGCTGATTATGCCCTGCTAATTGGAAGAATAGAGAATCTTAAAGTAGCAGTAGATGCTACCCAAGCCGATCTACAAGCTTTTGCTGACAGCCAGGATAATACTGATAACCCTGATGTGGGAGGGGATACCGAAGAATTGACCCCTGAAGAGCAAGAGTATGAACAATTACAGGAAGAGTTTGAAAATCTAGATGATGATTACCAAAATTACCGGAAAAAATATCGAGATGCGGTTCAAGATAAGGATTCCAGCTACATCAACAAGTATGAAAACAAATTGAAAGATCTACAAGATGATCTGGAAGATTTAGCGGATGACGTGGATAACTTAATCGACGATGCTAAAGATGCTGACAACGATGATCTGCAAGATAACTCCGAAGATTTGTTGGAAGACGTAGAAAACTTACAGGATAAAATTGACAACTTATTGGCAGAAGACGAAGACTCAATCTCTAAAGAAGACAGTTACGTTCCTGCTCCAGTAAAAAGTCAACCGGCTGAAGATACCACTGTAGTAATTGAACCATTCAAATTTGAGCAATTTCCAGCTAGTCAAGTAACTGCTGGATTAACCTGGTCTGAAATTAGGCCAATTGCTTGGATTGTAGGTGGAGTTGTTACCTTAGTGGCAATTCTTATCTTCTTGGTAGCTATGCTGCTTAGAAGATAATTTTTTTATCTTTTTTTAATTTTCATTTTTGAAAAATAATTTATTTTTAGGGATTCTAAGGGTATGGAATTTTGAATATTATATTTAGAAATCATAAAAATAAACAAAAATTAACTTAAAAAACAATAACAAATCATTTCAACACGTCTTCTATCGGTTTGCTTCCTTTAAACTTCTTGGCTACCTGCTTAGCTTCGGCTACCAAATCTACTCCCAAATCTTTAAGTTCTTTGATATGCATTTGCATCAATTGTTCTACTATCTGAAGTATCCGCATTAATTCTTCCCGTTCTTTGGTTAGAGTGGCTAAAGAACCTTTGTGAAAGCCAATTTTTTCCTTACTATCTTCGTTTTTGTTCATAGTAAGCACTAATTGGGTCTAATTTTATTAAGTTTTTGGTTAAATTAAGGTAATTGGGTTAAAAATACCCTTAAACATGCGGTTAAGGCTTGGGCCTAGTTATTAAAATAATACTTGTTGTGCCACCAAGCTGCTAGATGTAGACCGCAGCAATAAATAATAAAATTTAAAATCAACCTTATTATACCAAGGCTATGGGTGTATTTGATAAACTGGCTTTTTGGAAAAAAAAGGATGAACTTGATTTTGATGAACTGGCACGGAAAGAATATTCCCTGGATAGCACCCGAGGAAAAATACCTACTGATGATTTAGGATTAAATGAAAAATCCCTGTTTGAAACCGAATACCCAACTTCCTCTCCCTCGCCTTTTTCTGCTACCCCGCCATCTTTTCCTTCATTCCGGGAAAGCAGCAGTTCCAAGGATCTAGACTTAATCAACAGCAAATTGGATACCATTAAAGCCCTTCTGTCCTCTTTAGATCAACGGTTAAACAATTTAGAGAAACAATCTAAAACTGAACAAAAACCCCGGTTATGGTAACATGTCATCCTTAAGCCGGCCGGTAAAATTTTTTACTCTGATAACAATATCAATTGTATTGTTAGACCAATTGACCAAATACTTAGTTTTAACTTTAAAACCTAATCTTAATCTAGGCCTATTATCTATCCATTATATTACCAATACTGGAGCCGGGTTTGGAATATTGAAAGGCCAGACTTTGCTCTTAGCCTTAATTTCCTTAATTGCAGCCTTAACCCTGATTATAGGTTATAAGAAGATTGATACCCAAAAAATTCCCCAAATTTTATTTGCCCTATTCCTAGGCGGAGTAATCGGAAATATGATCGACCGAGTTTTCCGCCACCAAGTTATAGACTATTTGGATTTTCATTTTTGGCCGGCGTTTAACTTAGCTGATTCGGCTATAACTGCGGCAGTAGCAGGGTTGATTATTTATTATTGGAAGAAGTAGAAAAAATTAAGTTAAAGATAATAAACCGGATCCAACTCGAGGTTCATTATCTTCCACTACCCTTAACCCGCCTTTCTCTGGAACAGAAAAACCAATCGATTGGGCTTTGCTTAATAAATATTCTTTTACCGTACCTGAATTTATTCGGGCAGAATGGTAAGCCTCACCATAATTATTTACCTTAACCAATCGTTTTTCGATAGAATTTATCCCTATACTACCAATCAATCGGCATTCCTTTAAATCATAGGCTATCGACTGGACGGTTAATGGAACATTTTCCAGATAATCATCAATTGATTTGCCGAAAGGGGATAATTTCATTAAGTCAAATTATAATTCTTTCCGCCTAAGGATAGTACTTTTACTGAATTACAACTACCAACCAGAAATACCCCCATTCGCTTTTCTAATAATGGCAGATTGATTCCTTCAACTATAAAATCTAGATCTATTCCCTCTTTAATTGGTATACCATATAGTTCTTGGATTATTGACCTATATAAGTAACCACCCACCAACCAAATATTGCCCGAGGCATATTTTCGAACAAAACTTAGCCTATCCAGAAATGCCTTACTGGCTGAAAATTTCAATTCAGAAGGTAATACTGCTTGCAGTGATTCGAAAGTATCTGGAAACATCCTAATATTTAGTTGAAAAAAGAATATTTAAATTATATCAAACTAAAATCAAACTAAGGATCTAAGTGCTAAAAACCTACTGCACACAACTATGAGCTTTGAAACTTTTATCCCAAGCTTCTTTCTTGGTCTTGAACCAAACTCGGCGTTCCTTAGCAATTTTCTTAGCCCAATCACACTTTGGTTCGTGAAAGATATTACTTCGGGCGCTAGCTACATATTTTCCGGGAGAATGTTTACCCACAGAAGCGGAAGATTTAGTGTCAGATGATCTAGCTTCTTTGAAACTTTCCTTAGATTCAACAATCTCAACTTTAGGAACAATTTCTTCGGAATCTTCCATTTCTAATTCATCATCAACCTCATCTTCGTCGTCATCAATAATCTCAACCTTAGGTTCTTCATAATCACCAGAATTTTTGGAGTTTAAACCTGATTTGTCCTGAGGTGATTTTGAATCGTGATGGGAATCATCACAGCATCGCCTAGATTTACGGGGGAAACTAAAAATCCAACCCAATACCGCTAAGGCTACTAATACTGCATATAATTCCCCTTTCCAATGCCATAAAATTACCAAATTGATTAAGTATAGGGTAAACACCAAGAAAAAAAATACTGCTCCCCAGCGTCGATTGTAACCTACAAAACCAATCAGGGATAATAATAACAGTCCCAAAAAACCAGCTAATTCCAAACGGAAAAAGTTGCCGGAAGCATGAACAAATATTTTAGCCAAAGCAAATAATAATACTGCTAAAATAACAGTAATAATTAATAATTTACCTTTGCCTGGAGTCATAATCTCTCGAGATGGTAATTGCTTTTAAGTATTTCTAGAGTTAAACGTTTATTATATAAAATAATTATTGGATGTTAAAAACACTTTATAATTAATAGTTAATAAACTAATAATAAATAGATTGAAATAAGTTAAAATTCTTCGTCTATGCTTTTCAACAGGCCTTTTTTCTTTAAGAAATCTACTTCGGCCTTGCTGCGATATTTGTAAACTACATCCCCCTTATTGTCCCCGCCCAATTCCCAAGGTTCAATAATTACCACATCTTTTTCCCTAACCCACAAGGCTCTTCTTAATCTTCCGGGAATTCTACAGATACGTTCCTTTCCATCCAGGCAGAGAACTTTCATTCGGCTTCCGCCTAATCTAGTCTGTACTAAGCCGAGAACCTCTTTACCTTGAGGTATTCTTACTCTTATTACTGGGGTTTCTTCTTCTGGTTTACTCATTCAGAGCTTAAGAATGGGCCTGTTTATAAACGTTTGTGGGAATAGGGAATTTCTAGAAAATTATACTATTCAGAAAAACATATAAACACTCTATCTAACCAAAATTGATCTAAACAAAAAAAAGGGATAATGTGGCTAAAAGACTGGAATCTCCATCCTCCATTAATACTTTCAAGCAGTGTAGACGTAAGTATTATTATCAATACATTGAGAAACTGCCTACCGTCCCCAACGTCCACCAAGTAAGAGGGAATATTACTCATTCAGTATTGGAATTTTTTTTTGACATTGATATTTCTGAATTCAGTTTGGAAAATTATGCCTTGAAGTGCCGGGAAATCATTCAAAAATTATTCCTAAGCACTTGGAAAAATTATCAATCTAAATTAAACGAACTTAATTTAAACCAAGATATCAAACAATTTTATTTTGAAGAGACCATGCTGATGCTGATGAATTGGGTAAACCATTTTATTAACGATCTGAAAGATATTGCGGCCAAGAAAGGAATCTCGGTTCAAGAAGCGTTTAAGGAACTTACCCCCATTCGAGAACAAGAAATAAATTCTAAAGAGCATTACGTGCGGGGGTTCATTGATGCCATAAAACAGGTCAATGAAGAAATCCACATTATTGATTATAAAACTAATTCAACTTTCGAGTTCAAAGAAAGTTTCAAATTGCAGCTAGCTATTTATTCGCTGCTGTATTTAGAACTGCATGGACGCAAACCGGATAAGGTTGGAATTTTTTTCCTAAGGAGTAAATTAAAAATGATGAATGTGGATGAGGACTTATTGGAATTAGCCCGTAAGGAAATAGCTTTTATCCATGGACATACCCAAGAAAAGGAACAAATGGAGCATTACCCTAAAACTGTATCTGGGTTATGCAAATGGAAAAGTGGACAGTGTGATTTTTATGGAGTATGCAAACCACATGAAGCGCGCTGAAAAAAATAATGAATTAAGGTCAAGAGATTTAAGAGTTGAATAAATTGATCTTATCCGGCCTTATAACCCTACTGCCTGAACGCTCATCCGAATAATATCCTGATAAATTGCCACATTTTGCAGGACAAAAGTTTCTACCAAAGCGCCTACTACTAAGAAAACTAATCCAAATAATAACAGATACAAATTAAACCCAAAGACTTCAAAAAATCTTTCCGAAGCAAATTCCTCCAGCAATACATCTTTAGAAATTATGGAACCGGAAATTGCCGCCATAAAATAAGAGAGACCTTCTATAATCATATGAGGGAAAACAACCAGCATTATTACTGCAAACAGTAAAAAGTGGCTTTCCCCAGAGAATAGAGCAGCATTCTTGGCTGTAAACCCAAAAATAGTCCCCCATACTGAAGCGTTCCAAGTAATAAGGAATATAGCTCCATCACCGGATAGCAAAGCTAAAATAAAGCAGGCGATGAGGACAACAAAATTATTGCTTAACAAGTCTAAAAATAATCCTCCTCCGGCTGTAGCTTGGCCAGAAAATCCTTGCCCTAACCTTATCTCTAATTGTTCCCGGAATAAATTGTTAGTCTCCAAACTAGGCAGCAAAATTGTTCCTATCGAATATACCAGCAATATTCCCAAAAACAAGAAGACATAAATTTTTACAATATCTAAGTCGTCTCTCCACAAATTTAAGAGAGATACTTTTTTTTCTATACTCTCCCGCCGCTCTTCAATGGAAAATATTTTGTACAGTTCCGGCAGCAACAGCATGGAAGTAAAAGCTACGGCAACTAAAGCCGGATCGCCGGGAAATAAAACATAGGAAATCAGTATTCCAACAATAGTATAAATAACCCCTAGGAGAAAAGCGTATCGACCCTTCTGCTCCAGCCAGTCTTCAGGAAAAATATGTTCTAATACCATTGCTGCCTCTTTTAAGCATTCTTAATAGTTTTTGGTTTATATAGTTTGCTGTTGATCTGGTCTGGATTGTTAGCCTGAAATCTACATTTTGACACAATATTTTTAAATAGAAAGCTTCTTTTGAAGTTATATATAGAGTTAAGGGGGGATAAAATAAAATGGTTGCTACTTGGTTAATTATAGTAATAGTAGTCTCGGTATTGGCAGTTATATATATTTATAACGCACTGATAAAGCTTAGGGTTAGGGTTAAAAATGCCTGGTCCCAAATTGATGTCCAGTTGAAAAGAAGGTATGATTTGATACCTAACTTGATTGATGCTGTTAAAGGCTACATGAAGCATGAGAAGGGAGTGCTGGAAGAAGTTACCAAAGCTAGGACTTCGCTGATGAACGGCCCTGCCGAAAAGAGAGCTAAAGCCTCAAATCAGATTACAGAAGCCCTGAAATCAATTTTTGCGGTAGCGGAAAATTATCCTCAGCTTAAAGCTAACGAGAATTTTAAACAATTGCAGGAAGAATTGTCTGGTACCGAGAGCAAGATAGCTTACGCCCGGCAATTTTATAATGATAGTGTAATGAGTTATAATGAGTCCCTGCAAGTATTCCCTAAAAACTTGATGGCTAAATTATTTAACTTCAAATCAGAACACTTCTTTGCTACCAATGAAAAGGAGAAGAAGAATGTGGAAGTTAATTTTTAATTTTTTTAAAGTTTGTTTGCAGGTGAATTTATTAAAATGAATTTTTATACTGAAATAGCTGCTAATAAGCGAAAATCCTACCTGTTAATAATTTTATTTTTTGGATTGGTAGTGTTCCTAGGCTATGTTATCGGCTATTTTTACGGAAGCCAATATTTTGGGTTAGGATTAGCGATAGTTATCGGCCTGGTTTACTTCTTAATTAGTTATTACGGCGGGGCTAATATGATCCTAACCATGACTAAAGCAAAAGAAGCAGCCAAGCCAAAATATACTAATCTTATCAACACCGTAGAGGGCCTGTCCATAGCGGCCGGAGTCTCCATGCCTAAAGTTTATGTGATTGAAGATTCAGCTTTAAACGCTTTTGCCACCGGTAGAGATCCTAAACATGCCGCAGTTACCGTAACTACCGGGTTATTAGATAAATTAAACAAGCTAGAATTAGAAGGAGTTCTGGCTCATGAACTGTCCCACATTAAAAACTATGATATCCGAGTCATGATGCTGGCGGCCGTAATGGTTGGGTTGACAGTGTTATTATCCGATTTCATGCTGCGCAGCTTTTTATGGGGAGGTGGAGACCGTAAGAAGGAAGGCGGGCAGCTAACAGTAATATTCATAATTTTAGGCCTGGGCCTAGCTATACTTTCACCTTTGATTGGAGAATTAATCAAATTAGCTATTTCCCGAAAAAGAGAGTATTTAGCTGATGCTTCCGGAGCAATGTTAACCCGTTATCCTAAAGGTTTGGCCGATGCCCTGCGCAAAATAAAAGAGGATCCTGATCCGTTGGTGGATCATGCTAATAAAGCTACAGCCCATTTATTTATATCCAGTCCTTTCCGCAAAGAGAAAGGTTCAGTAATTAAGAATTTGTTTTCCACCCACCCACCCATTGAGGATCGAATAAAAAGATTGGAAGAACTTTGATCAAGCAGAGCCCAGAAATATAATTTCAGTGAGAATTTAGAAGATTTTAGGAGATAGATGTTAACTAGATTGATTAATCCCATCTAAATAGGTTAAAAATGTCTCTGAAGAAAAAGGAAAAAGGCGCCGATTGGTTTACTGTAGAAGTTGATTCAAAGGGAATCCTAACCCATTATCCTAAAGATGCCCTCCACGGATTAAAATCTATCCGGCTGCAGGTAGATTACGAGCCGGAAGCCTTGTACCTTCAGCTAACACAGGGGAAAAAACTTCTTAGCTCAGCAGTAGTGGATGGATCTTTCTACGAAAACTTTGCCGAACAATTACGTAAGGGGGCAGTATTAGAATTGCAAACTTCAATCGTTCAGGAGACAGAAAATGATCCGCCCATTCCTCGGCTGAAGATAAATTCTTTAAGAATTAACACCGATAAGCAATGGTATCTAACCCACCGCACTGCTTATACCTTAGAAGATTTAACCGAGATTAAAAGAGAAATAAGACGGCGGGATGCTTATTATGATTCCTTAGCAGTTAGAGATAAAAAAAAGCAGATTAAAATTCTTCAAAGAACGGAAAATGATCTTGATTTAGAAGATAAAATATCAGGTAAATTGGTTGAAGAACGTGGAGAGGAAGTGGAAGATGAAGATTTTAAAGAAAATGATTCTTCCACTGCCGAGGATTACATTGGGGCATTTACTTACCCAGAAATTAAACGAATTTCGCGGCAGCTGGGAATTAGACGACCCAGATCGCCTGCCTCACCGCCCAGTCAAGGTGGGGGAAAAATGAAAAGCAATTCTGATCCACTCCAAATTGATTCTTACAGCTTAATTGAACAAGACCTGTCAAAATCCAAACTACTCTCCAAAGAATCTGAAATTCAACTTTGTAAAAAAATAGAATCAGCCAAAAATTTAATCCAAAAATTAGGTTCAGAATTACCAATAACCCTAGCGATGTATTTCCCAAGTGAAATGCCTAAGGCCCTATCCAAATCATTAGAGTTATTGCATCAATGGAAAATTAATTATAATAATACTAATAATGGTAATGGTATACTGGAGGAATATTTTAATTTTAAACCGTTTGATTGCGACCCTGAAAAAATTACCCAAACCGAAATGGAATTAGAATCCATTATTAAATCCTGGAAGAAGTTAGGACTGCTGGGATCGCCAATATTAGATGAAGTTTTTAAAAATACAGATCCTGAAAATGTATCTTTTTTCTCAGAAAAATATATTAGACCTTTAGGTTCGCTAAGAGCATTAGCTAAGATACCTTTTAATTCCCAAGTTAAAAAAGAATTAATCCGCTGGGCGGTGGAAAGAGGATTACAGGACTATTTGCATAAGAAATCACCCGAAGAATCTACTTATTACAGAAAACAAGGCAATGGCTTTAGATTAAACAGCAGCTATTTTATATCTAAATATATAGAGGGTGAAGTAAATTATAATCAGTTAGTGGGAGAATTTGCCAAAGCAAATATGCGGTTAGTTAGATCTTATGTTAACCGGTTTAGTGGTTATTGCTCGGGAGCAATTGCCCTTACCGATCTTTTCCAGGAAGGCAACCTGGGTCTGCTTAGAGCCATCAAAAAGTTTGACTGGCGGAAAGGTCATAAGTTTTCAACTTATGCTACTTGGTGGATCTACCAAGGAATTAGCAAGTATGCCAAAGATAACAACAGCTCAATTAGAATTCCCTTGCATCTCCAAGATAAAATTCATAACATCAAAAAATATTATTCTAATTTTACTCAACTATATGACCGGGAGCCTACCGCAGAAGAATTAGATCTTGAATTTCCTCCCGGCCAGCAGGGAAAGAAGTCGGGAAGTGATATTCTAAAAGAAGCCCGTTCAGCAAAAGTTTATTCTCTTAATTCAAACATCAATACCGAAGATGACAGTGAAAAATTCAAGTTAGACAAATATATAGATGGAAATGAAGAAAACTTGGTTGGGTTCATGGCAGTTGAAAAACAGTCTGAAACACAAGTTTATGACCAAGAACTGTTAGAAAAAAATAATAGGATTATTAGCGAGGTTTTGGGTAAACGAGAAGCAGAGATAATCCGTAAACGGTTTGGGTTGTATCCCTACCAAAAGATTTATACTTTAGAAGCTATCGGAAATACTTTTGGTCTAACCCGAGAACGGATTAGGCAGCTTGAACAAATATCTATGTTAAGGTTGAAGGAAAAAATCATAAAATAAGAAACTTAAATTTCCAACAATACCTTTTTAAAACAGCTTAATTTTCAGTTAATTATACCCGGCGAAGCACTTCCCTTGGGATGATCATGACCTTGGGCGTTATCCGCTGGGTTCATTTAATATTGCATTTATCAATACTAATTAAATATGACTAAAAGATATACTTATTCACTTGCCAGGAATGGAAAAAATGTGTTTCTTTACGCCTTAGAGCCAATAGATTTTAACCGGTCAGAAAATGAAGACTTAATCCACACAGCCACACAAAGAATAGTAGACTTAAAAGGCAAAGTCCCCCCTGGCGCTCGTACCGAATCTTACTTTTCAAATTTCCAAGAACGAAATCTGCTCGTAGGATCTTATGCTACCAGCGTGGCTTGGGAAATTACCCGCCTGAAAAATAGGTTTGAAAATCAAAAATTTGAAATGGTGCAGATAGATCGAGCAGTACTTAAAGAATTGTATGGTCGTTTAGAAAGACAACGAGCACCAATAATTCCTTGCACTCAAACTCCTGAATTCCCAGTAGAATATAAACTGGTATTGGAAGAGTTGATGAGTAGATAGTTTAAACTTACTAAATCCCAAAACCCTTTTCAAAATTGTCTTTCTTTTCCCCCAACGCAGTTGGACTTCCTCCCCCGTGCCAAGTCAAACGCGGACGCATTTGCACCGGAAAAATTCGTTCGTTGGTATCATCAAAAATTACAGCTGAACCAGTAGCTGGAGGCAGATGATCTATTTCGTCTTCCAAACCTCCCCGCATGTAACTTTGAGTCAACTGACCTAAAGCTTCCACATCCATCCGAGCCGTAAGACGATGAGCAATGACCGTATCGGATTGAGTCATGACATCGGTATGAATTTTTCCCGGCTGCTGGGAAGCTAAAACTAATGATATGCCCGGCTGACGTCCTTCCCGTAAAATAGTTATCAAGGGATCAGTAGCCGCAGTTTTCCCCTCTTTGGGTAAAAGTTCATGGGCTTCATCGATAGCCAGCCAGACTAAAGGTTCTTCCAACTTTTCGGCTTCAGTTTTAGTAAAATAATGCATGGATTGGTCCACGTTTCTAAACTCTTCATTCTTGCGCGCCAGCATCCGCTGGTTGAACAAGTTCCGGCTGATTAAACCTACCACCAACGATTTTATTTCCCACCCGGAAGACATAGTAGCATATGGACTTAAATCCAAAACCGTAACCTGACCAGGTGAAGCTAAATCTTTTAACGACGTTCCCTGCTCGGAAAAAATTTGCCAGCCTCGAGCTTTTTCAAATTCGTTGATGACAATATTCTTGACCACCAGACTGCTTTCTTTATCGTGCTTGATTCGATCAATTAAAACTTCGATAGAATAACTTCGGCCTTCCTGACTAAGCTGCTGGACTACTTTAGTTATCAACACCCCTTCAGCCGTATTTAAATCAATTCCAAAGGAATTGCCCCAATCCTTAGGATCAACATCCAGCGGCCGAATAGAGAATGGAAAATCGGTAGGAATGCCCTCGTTTTTATAACGATAATAGAAACCAGTAGGGGTATATATTTTTACATCCAAACCTTTAGGCTCGATGTTCCAGGCCTTTAATAACTCTGCATCCTGCAAATTGGGATATTTCATAGTCCAATAAATTCCCATCGTGTCCAATAAGATTATGGAAACGTTCTGTTTAATTTCCCGCGGCAAGTCAGCTAAGCCTTCCGCAATCAAGCCCAGAGTATAACTTTTTCCGGACCCCCTTTTACCAACAATAAAAATAACATGCGAACCGGAAATATCTAAATAAACCGGATTGGATAAGGAAGTTGTCTGCCCCATTTTGACATATTGTTTGCCCAGTAAAATAGTCCCCAGCCGGCCTAATTTCTCAATATCCTTCTTAGAACGGCCAATAATTACATCAAACACCATTTAAGGGGTTATTAGTTGAAAGGATAAAAAGGTTATGCCATTGTTGTATTTACTTTAAGAGGACAATTTACAGAAAACATTATAAAGTAGTTTTCAGCATTAATTGGATGCAAAGACTAACGCTGGATTTAAGCCAGGCTGATGGGTATTCGGCTACCTTAGATGAAGTAATGAAAACATTTTTATTAGCTCACGGATTACTTAAAGAAGAATTTCTGTACACAGCAGTTGACGGTGATAGATCGGATCGGGTGGCAGCAACGGGCACTTATAGAAAAAATGAGGAGATCTTCGCCTTTAGGCTAGATGAATTACAATGGTATTCCGATTTTGATACCGATGAATGTATCAATAATTATTTAGAAGGTTACTCAACCCCGGCGATTGTAGTTTATAAAAAGTCTCATTTTGAAGAATCAGAGTATGGCCCTTATCTATACCAATTTAAACACCCAGATAAAAAAACTGATGCTTTGGAAGCAATAGTGTTGGTAACAAATTATTAGTGTTGTTCTTATTATTAAGTGACTAATAATCAGAAGATTTATAAAGTGAAGATGATTTTGCAAACAAATGAGTAAAAAAATACCTACGGAAATATTAGAACAAAAGCTGGATAAATTTATTGCTGCCAATTTAGAGCAGGCTGTTTTAGATCAAGCCGGAGCTGAAGAAGCGCAGACTGAGCTCAGTGATCGGTATGACGTTAAAGTAGGAGAAGTTAGACAGAGATTGATAGATTTAGGAGTTAGCGAAAGTATAGTAGATGAAGTGATAATCGGCCACTTGGTAAAAGAAGCTAAACCCGTTTCCGAAATGGCAGCGTATGCAGCAGAGATTACCCAAAATTTTCGGGCAGCAGCTGAAAATTTAGAAAATAGGTTCCAGGCCACGCATCGAGCTTTCCAGTTGACAGGAATTAAAGAATTAAATATCAAAGACCAATCCATCTCCAAAGAATTCGCGCCAAATATTCTTAGGTTTAATGAAATTATGCAATCCCATAATCAAAATCCAAATGTCCAACTCTATCTGTGGTCTTCTAGCAAAAAAGATGTTACTATATTAAGATATTTTGTTGAAAGGGAACCTATTTTTTCTGTCAAAGTAACTGAAATGGTTAAAGAGCCTAGATCTTTTGGGTCATTTTTTAGGAAAAAAACATCCTTGCCTCCGAAAGTGCAGGATTATAAAGTGCATGATTATAGAATTTTTCCCATTGATGGTTTTATACACAGATATCCAAATTCTACTACATTTTTAAGAGAGGTACTTGAATTTAGGGTGGATCATAATAATTATTCTGCAGCTGGAGCAGCAGCAGAAGCTGCCCAACGAATTCCTTATCTAGTTGCCGGAGCATTGAAACTAAAAAAATTATATCTTGATTCTTTTGGTCTGCATAAGACCCCGGATACCAACTAGTAGTTTATTATAGAGAAGTTTGAAAAAAAGTAATTTTGGTAAATATATTGTTTGTTTAAAGTCAAAATTACGACTATTTCAAACTTCTCTTTAGAACTTTGCTAATAAATCATCTAATTTTGCAAAGTTCTCTATAAATAAATTGTTTAAAATATAATTAAAAAAGTAATTTTAAAAAAAATCTTACAACTGATCATCCGTCATTACTTTAACTTGTCTGGAATCCCGCACAGTGGAATTGGTGGCCAAAAGAAATTTAACTCCAATCTTTTCCGCCAAGTTGACTAAATCCTGATCGGCAGTGCCATCGATAGCTAAAGCATAAACTCCGCCGTTAAGACTCTTGATGGTCGAAACCAACTCGCTTAAAGGAACTTTGCCTAGGACGTTTAATTTTTGATCAAAGATACAGGCGCCTCTAGTTCCAAACAAATCTTCCATGGTTTGTTTTAAGATTTTCTTTTCATCGTCAGAAATTACTGAATTTTTGCCACTGACACCATTTCCATTACTGGGACGAGGATTTTTCAACAACTTAGATGGTTGCTGGTGGGAAGGCTGCAATCGGCCAAATCCATTGGTTGGTTTGGAGTAATCTTTCTTGAAATTAGGCCGGCTGTTCTGAGTTTGTTCTGAAGGAGGAATCTTCAACGAACCTGTATCGTCTACTCCTAACTCTAATTTGGCCTGCTCGGAAGTTATTTTGCCGCGTAAAGATTTATGAATTTCTTTTTTGGTTAATTCTTCTACTTCCTTCCCATCAGGAGCCTTACACACAGAATCAATATCAGCTACACTTAGCAATTCCCGGATAATTAAATCTCCACCCCGATCCCCATCTACAAACACGGTAGCTGATTTCTTTCGAGTCAACTCCTTAAGAGTTCTAGGGCAGGATGTTCCGTTCATGGCGATAGCGTTCTTAAACCCATGTTTCAAAAGAGTCAATACGTCGGCTCTTCCTTCAACGATGATGATCTCTTCCGACTCATTGATAGCTGGACCGGCAGCTAATTTTTCCGGCCCATAATCTACCACTTCCATCATCCGTACGGATTGAGCTACTTCATCAGCTAACTCCTGCGAGTCAGGCAGAGTACTTTCAGTCAAAGTTTTAAGCAGCTCTTTTGCTCTAGCAATTACAAATTCCCGCTTAGTTATTCTTACGTCTTCTATACCCTGAACTTGAACTTTAGCATTACAGGGGCCAATGCGTTGGATAATCTCTAAAGAAGCACCTACAATAGCAGTTTCAGTCTTGTCTAAAGAACTAGGAATGATAATTTCCCCGGAAGTTTTACCAGACATGGTATTGATGTTAACTTCAATCCGGCCGATTCTTCCACTTCGCTGCAATTCACGCAGTTCTAAATCATTGCCTAGCAATCCTTCGGTTTGACCAAATATTGCTCCGATGACATCGGGGCGGTCAACGACCCCTTCGATGGTAATTGTTGAATTGATGATATACTTAGCCGCAACTGGGCTTATTTTTGCCATTTTAAATTCCTCCGTTTTAAAGAAAGAGTCAAATCACTAATTTCACTTAAACTTCTACCCTAAGCTAAACTGCTGGTTAAACTTTTTACTTAGCATCTCTTTTGATTGGTACCGGTGAGGTACTCTAAATGAATCGTGAAACTGCTCTTTCGGTTTAAATCTATGATTATGAAGCCCGTACTACTAACCCCCACGGTCAAAGCTTGGTACGCAAAAATCGAAGATTTTTGGCATCCTTTTCAGGACTTGGCCGTAAGCTCACGCAGGTACTCTCGCGACGGGCTAATTTAAAAATTTGAACTTCTAGTATATAAAGTATTCGGTCTAAAATTCTGGTTTGAAGATTTAAGCTAAAAAAAAATAAACCCAGCAGGCTCTTGCGAACCCGCCAGGGATACCCTTCCGGCCGAAGCCTTCTAGGAGACAGGAAGATTACTCCTCCTGCCTAAAAAGAGGTGGTTTTGAGGTTTAAGTTTAAAAAATGAGGTTGATTTATAAACCTTTTGTAATTTTTGTTACTTATAAGTGGTTTGATAAACTATTTAAATGATTAGCTTTCCGAACCTATATGTCCCTAGATAAAGTATTGGATGAGAAGGAAATATATTGTATCGGAATTTATTGGACAGATGACGAATGGAATAAAAGGAAAGAAATAGTCTGGCCGCTGATTAGAGAAGAAGCCGATTTATGCGCCTATGCTGGGATTTATTTTCTGGACGATCGTTACCAAGAATTAAAAGATGAACTTGAACAAAGAGTATTGAGCTCCCCCGATAGTTCTTATATTGCTATCCTTAGATGGAATGACAACCGGATTGGGCCAGTATTACAACAGGCAGCGGATGCAGTTTCAAAATCACCCCGCCACAGTTATCTGGCGGGAATAAAATTGAGCGAAGTACGGTTCAATGAAATTGGTTATCTAATCTGCAGGGGTGTTCTTGAGAGCAAGGTGTATACTAATATTGTATTAGAAGTTAATCCTGAAACTTGGGAAAGCTGCAGAAAAGAGACTCTACTCCGAATAGAACTGGAATTAGAAGAAATAAGGAAAAGCACCCAATCAGAACAGGAAAGAGAAAGAATAAAGAAAGGCGGACGAGTATCGGTAGCAGCGAATGATAAAGCCAAATTATCATTAAGCAAAGAAGGTAATTCTATAATCGAAACTCCCTCTTCGCCAAATCGATGGTATCAGAAATTATGGCCTAATAAATCTTAAGAGAAGTTTGCATAATTAAATTATTTATCCGCAAACTTCTAAAGAGAATTTGAAATAAACGTAATTTTGGTATTAAACAACGATATATTTGCCAAAATTACTATTTTTCAAACTTCTCTTAACAAGTTATTTATAACCCTCTTCTTTTATTCCCTCATGGTCACTCTAACTTACCAGGAACGCTTCAAAACCATTAAAGGAGTGTTTGATGAATTTACCAACCGCACTTTGTTTATTTTACAAAAAAAAGGCTGTTTTGATAAATTGGTAAGCCCGATAGCCATAGGAAAAGAAAGCAACGTTTTCTTAGCCAGCCGAAACGACAGCCAGGTAATTGTTAAAATCTACCGCATTCAAAACGCTAACTTCAGCAAGATGTTTAGTTATATCAAAAAAGATCCCCGTTATGGATTTCTTAAAAATCAGCGCCGGCAAGTTATATTGTCTTGGGCCCAGCGGGAATATAAGAATTTGCTGAAAGCTAACCAGCTTAAGATAAACATTCCAAAAGTTATCGGCTGGAAGAATCATATTTTAGTTGAAGAAATGGTGGGAGATGCTAACCCGGCACTTAGACTTAAAGATTCCCCTCCTAAAAATCCTTTAGCTATGTTTAAGGAGATAGTAACAGGAATAAGAACCTTATATAAAGGAGGGCTTATTCATGGAGATTTGTCTCCCTTTAACATTCTTAATTTCCAAGAAAAACCCTATTTTATTGATTTTTCTCAAGCTACGATCACTAAAACGCCTAATTCAGAAGAATTGCTGCAGCGGGATGTTAAGATTATCTGTAATTTTTTTAATAAAATGAATATTAGCGCCAATTTTAAGCAAACGTTTTTAAAAGTGACTAAGTAATTACTTAATATGAAGAATAGCCTGGAGAAGACAAGTAAACCACCTAAAGATAGTTCTAATTATAACAATATGGATTCGTTTGCCTATGAATTAAAAATACCTTTGGAAAGAGTAGCGGTTCTTATTGGAAAAGAGGGGGAGACTAAGAATAAAATAGAGGAGATGACCCAGAGCAGGCTGAATATATCCCCCGAAGGTGATGTGGCTATTTCCGGAGAGGATGGATTTATGCTGTATACCACTAAAGAAATAGTCCTGGCTATTGCTAGAGGTTTTAACCCCAATACCGCTTTGATGCTGCTAAAAACGGATTATGCTTTAGAGATTATCAATCTGCGAGATATTGCTGGAAAGAGCAAGAATACTTTAGAAAGATTAAAAGGCCGAATCATAGGCAAAGGCGGCAAGGCTAGGGAAGAAATAGAACGGCTGACTTCCACCAAAATATCAGTATATGGTAAAACAGTGGGCATAATTGGGGAAGCGGGAGAAGTTACCCTAGCTAGAGAAGCGGCAGCTATGCTGCTGCAAGGATCAATGCATAAAACTGTATTCCAGTTTTTAGAACGGAAGAAAAAACAAGCTTTATTTGGATAAACCCTAGTTTAGAAAAATATTTATATTTTGCAATCTTTCTGAGAATAATTACTTGAAATATATGGAAAGGGAATCAAAAAAAGATTGGAAGCGTATTTTGGCGTTTATAGGAGTAATTGTTAGTATAATAATGTTGGCTATAATTTCCTTCAGCAGCCACAGTTCTAATTCCATTACGGGAGCTGCTACGGCAGGATTTAGTTATTCCACTTTTTCCTCCGGCATAATTACAGTGTTATCAATAATTGGATTAATTATTTCGATAGTTTCCTTAAATAGATTAAATAAGTGAGATTTTAGGGGGTCTGTCCAGAATGGAATGTATTTGTATACTGGAGCACGGCGCGATTATAAATTTCCTTCGTAAATTTATGCGCCTCTTTTGGCGCCAGTATACAAAATGGCGTTATTCTGGACAGACCAATTTTAGGGTAAATATTAAATTTTTTTCAAATCTTTTCTTATTTTATAAGCCTTTTCGGCATCGTCTATAATAGAAGTATCAACTTCCTGAATAAACATTTCTTCCTGATTATGATTTAATTTTTTAAACACACCTTTAAACGGCCCCGTGATCTGGGAATGCCCCGTTAAGGTCCATTTTTTATTTTTAAATTTAAATTTCCCAGCGGCATTACAAAAAACATGGATAATCTCATTTTCACAAGCCCGGCTCAAACAACACGAATCAATAAATATTTCTTCAGCTTGAGGATTATGATGCAGGCCTCGGGAGGAAGCATCTTGGTTGCTCCAAAAAGAGGAACAAATTATTATTTTAGCTCCTTTTTTAACCATCAAACGATAAACTTCCGGAAAGGCCAAATCCCAGCAGATGGTCAGCCCAATTTTACCCCATTTAGTATTAAATACTTCTACCTCTGATCCGGAAGTTAAGTAAGGGCGTTCGGGATGCCATAAATTGATTTTGTGATATTTTCCTTTTACTTTTCCTTTAGAATCAATGTAATAAACTGTATTAAAAATTTTGGTTTTATACTGAGTCTGCATAGAACCGGTAACAATATCCAACTTATATTTCCGGGCTAAGACCTGAAATTTCTGCCTTAATTCGCCGTGTTTATCCTGGAAATTCCAAGAAAAGATATATTCAGGGAAAACAATAAGATCTGCTTTCCGAGTTGCTTTTTGAAGATAAGATTCTATTTTCTCAAATCTGTTCTCAACACTAGAATCATCTAAAGATAACTGCACCACCGCTATCTTAAATTTCATAAGATAACAGTTCAAATCAAATATTATTAAACCTTCTTACTACTTGATAGTTCAAAATAAAAGCAATGTCACTTCACTGAAGCTGCTCCAGACCATCCAGACCAAAATTTATATAAATGAAACTATTTCTCAAATAAACATGACTCAAAAGACGGCCGAGGAATTAGCTAAAAAGCAGCGAGAGATTTCTATCGCTGAATTCTTTGAAAAAAACCGGCATTTGCTGGGTTTTGACAATCCCCGAAGAGCTTTATTAACCGCAATCAAGGAAGCAGTAGACAATGCCTTAGATGCCTGTGAAGAAGCCCGAATTCTGCCGGAAATTAATGTTGAAATAATCCAATTGGAAGAAACTAGGTTTAGGATGGTAGTGGAAGATAACGGACCAGGGATAATAAAAAAACAAATCCCCCGAATTTTTGCCAAATTGCTGTACGGTTCAAAATTCCACAAATTATCGGCTACTCGGGGACAGCAAGGAATAGGAATTTCAGCCGCAGTGTTATACGGCCAGTTGACCACTGGAAAACCAGCCACTATAATTTCCAAAACTGAAGTCAATAAAAAAGCCCAGCTGGTTAAATTAAAAATTAATACTCAAATTAATGAACCACAAATAATCGAAGAAACAGAAATAGATTGGGAAAACAAAGATCATGGAACCAAAATTGAAATTGATTTTGAAGGCAGTTATAACAAAGGCCGACAATCAGTAGATGAATACCTTAAAGAAACGGCCATTGTAAACCCGCATTGTACCATCATTTTTACCAATCCGGAAGCCAACCAAATTATTTTTCCCCGGGCCAGCCCAAATCTTCCTCCTGAGCCTAAAGAAATTAAGCCTCACCCTTATGGAATAGAATTGGGAAGGTTGATCAAGATGTTAGAACTAACTGAAGCCAAGACCTTGCAGCAATTTCTAACAGATGAATTTGTACGAGTTGGACCAGGAACCGCTAAACAAATTTGTGAAAATTCAGCTCTGCTGCCTCGAACTAACCCTAAACAGATCAGCCGGGACATGGCGGAAAATTTACATAAGGGAATTAACAAAACCAAAATTATTGCCCCGCCGACGGATTGCATCTCTCCCATCGGAGATGATTTGCTGGAAAGGGGATTGAGAAAAGAAATTAACGCTGAATTTTACTGCGCAGTAACTCGGCCGGCAGCAGTTTACCGGGGAAACCCCTTTGTAATTGAAGCAGCTCTAGCTTTCGGAGGAGAACAGGAAGCAGATAAGTCCATCCGGGTAATGCGTTTTGCTAACCGAGTTCCGTTATTATACCAACAAGGAGCCTGTGGGATTACTAAAGCCATTCAAGATACAGCCTGGAGATCGTATGGACTGCAGCAAAGTAAAAATTCCTTGCCAGTTGGCCCGTGCACTATTTTAGTTCACATGACTTCAGTTTGGGTTCCGTTTACTTCTGAATCTAAGGAAGCTTTAGCCCATTACCCAGAAATAATTAAAGAAATACGGCTAGCTTTGCAGGAGTGCGGGCGGAAACTAGGGTCATTTGTCAATAAAAAAAGACGAATCCGAGATGAAGCTAAAAAAAGAGGTTATATTGAGAAATATATATCCCACGTAGCCGATGCCTTAGGTGAACTTATTGGCTTAAGTGAAGCTGATAAGAAAAAAACCGAAGATGATTTATATAAAATACTGGAATCTACCCGAGGTCAATTAGAAGAGATTAAAGTTGACAATCCTGAATATGATGCCGAAATGGCCAAAATAGGCCGGGAAGAAGAAGAATTTGAACCAGAAAAAATTGAGTCCACCAGAAAAGCAAAAAAAGGAAAGCAAACTAAATTAGTAGATGAGGATCAATATTCAGAAGAGGAGCAGGAATAAATTAACTAAAATGGCAGAGTCAAAAAAAGTAGAGAAAGAAAATAAAGTTGTAATTAAGATTGTGGATATAGCGAAAGATATTTACACCAAAATTAGGAAATTGAAACGGCCGGAATTAGATATGCCTATTCGCTCACTAACCAATGTGTCCTACAATGAAAAAGATGGATTTTTCGAAGTATTAGGAAACAAAAAAACTAGGACATTATCTGCTTCCACCATTAAAACATTTGCGCAGACTTTACGCATGATGAGTTTATCTAGGGATCTCATTAAAACAAATGACATTGCCACCAAGAGGGAGGCCTACTATGTAAGTAAAAACTGGGGGGAAGCTAGATTCAACGAGCAGCCGGAGTCAGATACCGTAATGGATGACATTGAAGCAATGATGGGAGTCAACCGGGAACAGATTGGATTTATTCCCGAAGAAAAAGGCGGAGCAGTGGCGGGGGAGATGATAGTTATCGACAAAGATCCGGATACTAACAAAGATTTAGAAATTGATTGCACCAAGTTTGGATCGGGGGCCTATTCCATCCCTAGCTCAGTTGAACATTTGAAATTTAAGACTAAAGCCAAGTTTATATTAGCTATTGAAACCAGCGGTATGTTTGAACGCTTGAATAAACATAAATATTGGAAGAAAGCTAATTGCATCTTGATTTCCATGGGTGGAGTTCCCACTCGAGCTTGCCGGAGATTTATCAGAAAATTAGCAGATGAACAAAATATACCAGTGCATGTATTTACTGACGGCGATTTTTATGGATATTTTAATATTTATCGAACTTTGAAAGTTGGATCGGGAAATGCGGCGCACATCAATGAGTTTTTCTGCGTGCCTCAAGCTCAGTTCATAGGAATAACCCCTCAAGATATAATAGATTATAAGCTGCCAACTCATCCTTTGAAAGAAGTTGATATTAAACGCGCCCGGGATGCCTTAAAAAACGATCCTTTTGTACAGCATTACAAAGAATGGCAGAAAGCGGCTGAGCAGCAGATGAAAATGAAAGCCCGTGCGGAGCAGCAGGCGTTAGCCAAGCACGGATTAAATTTTGTGATTGACAAATATTTGCCAGATAAGATCAAGGATAAGAGAACGTGGCTGCCTTGAGTTAAGGGTGTAGGAAATCATTGGTAAAGCTGGTTTTAATTTAGTTCTTTAAAAAATATTCCCTAAATTTTATAAACTATTAAGGTACTTTCCTACTATGAAACTAAAAACAATCCTATTCTTGATCCTACTGATCGGTGGAGGATACTTGTTATTTAAAGGAAATTTATTAGGAGGAAATTCTATGACCACAGCAACATTTGAAACATCATTAGGTACGTTCAAGATAGAGCTTTTTACTGAGGAGATGCCACTAACGACCAAAAATTTTATTGATTTGGCTGAAAAAGGATTTTACAACGGGCAGCGCTTCCATCGAGTGATTGAAAATTTCATGATACAAGGCGGCGATCCGCTAACCAAAAATGAATCTATGCAGCAATTCTGGGGTACTGGCGGGCCAGGATACAAGATTGAGGATGAATTTTCCGATGAATTTAGCAATCTTCGAGGAACCTTGGCCATGGCCAATAGCGGCCCAAATACTGGAGGCAGTCAATTCTTTATTAATGTGGCAGATAATATTTACCTGGACAGCAAGCACCCGGTATTTGGAAAAGTTGTTGAGGGTATGGAAATAGTGGAGGCTATCAGTAAAGTAGAGGCTGATGAACAAGATCGGCCAATAGAGGAAGTAGTTGTGGAAATAGTTAAGATAGGATAAGTTTAATTTTCTTATCAGAAATATTTAAAAGTTAGGTGAATAATAGAACCACGATGGGTCCGTAGCCTAGCCTGGATAGGGCGACAGCCTTCTAAGCTGTAGATCGGGGGTTCGAATCGGCCTAATAACCACGAAAGTCCCCTCGGACCCATTTTTATTTGATCTTTCCTTTCATTCGGAAACTTTTTAAAGCAGATAGGTTTCGATCACTACTATGCGCCCGTCGCCAAGCGGCTAAGGCAATCGCCTGCAGATCGGCTAGTATCAGCCTTTATCGGCCATAACTAGGAGACAGCGATTATACGAGGGTTCGAGCTGTGCTTAGTACACGAAATTCCCTCCGGGCGCTTTATTTTCTTAATTACCTTAAAGTAAATAAATTTTATAATAATTTTTCCACTTCTTCTAATAAATGCCATCACTTAGAGAATCGGTAGTTAGAGAATATAAACAAGCTTACTTGGAAGCTCAACAGGAACTAGAAAAAATAATTGGTCCCTTAAATCTTGAGGAATATGATTACTTTTTAGAACAGCAATCAGAATTGTCTAAACCGTTAACCCCTTCTAGTTCGGAAGATATTGAAGAAAAGGCTTCAATTGCGGACGTTATTTATTTGGGTGATATTTATGGGTTGAGAGGTATGAAGCTAAATTATATTAATTTAGTGGAATATTTTAGGAATTATGACCGGCCAACTATTCTAGCGGTAGATTATTATAGTAAAGATGACCAGAAAGGTATCGATAAATACCTATCCGGAAAAATTCCTTTAGAAAAACTTAGAACTTCTGCCACTAAAAAAAGCTGCTTCTCAATTGAAAGTTGGGAAAAAATAATGGAATATGCCAAAACTAAGGGCTGTTTTGTAATGGCTTTAGGTGTTGAATCTAATATCTTAGAGCAGAAAGATGAATTTATGGCCACAGAAATTAATTCAATCTTAACTGAATTTGAAAACCCGCAAGTATTTGTCCTTACTGGGAACCATCATCTCTCTAAAAATCATTTGCCGAAAAAACTGGAACTTAAATTGGGATACCAACCTAGGGAGGTAGTTATTTTCCAGGGGGAAGAAAAAATATATTGGGAATTGATGGACCAAGGATTAGAAAATTCAGTTTCCGTAGTTAAAATAGACGAGTCAACTTATGCTTTAAATAATGTTCCCCCCCTTCTTAAAATGAACTCTTTCCTAAATTTTGAAGAGTTTGAATCCGGGGAAATTTCCAGCTCGGAAATAGTGGAATTGTATATCAATTCATTGCGCGAAGTTCTTCGGAAAGGTATAGGATTAGATGAAGATTACCAGGGATCTATTTCGGTAATAACTACTAAAAAAGACCTAGAAGAAAAATTACAGTTTCTGGGGAAAAAGATAAATCCAGAATTGCAAGTTAAATTATTAGAACGGGCAGATAAAGGAATAAGTTTTTTTCATACTGATCCTAGATTTATATATTTGGCCGATTTAGAAACCAAATTTATTGCAGAAGAATTGGGGCACAGCCTTACTATATCAGCCCAGAAACTTGATTCGGAAGATAAAAAATTTGGGGTAGAACATTTCTTCATGAAAGTTTTAGATGAAGCTTTGGCTTACGTAGTGACAAAAACCCTCTGTCAAGAACATTCGGTGGCCCCCATACCCAGTTCTATGGAACCAAAGATTTATGAAAATCTAGTCAAAGGGATAAACCTGATACCTTACTTGGAAAAGATTGAGAACCTATATCCTAAGGATCTGGAAGCCGTTAAGCAAATGTTTGTCCCAGAAGAAATAGAGTTTCATATTGCCACCCATTACTTAGGGCATTCGTTAGGAGAGAGTTGGTATAATTTGATTTTAGGAGATAATATCCCCTTAAAAGAAGGGTTAGATCTTTTCAAAAGAGAATTTATTACAACCTCAACCTGCTTTGAAGAATATATCAGATTAGTGGAAAAAGTTAGAAGTTAAGAGAGGGGATTTTGTTTAGATAAGCTTTTAATAAACCAGTACAAGGCATATAAAGATAATCCAAAGGGAATATAGCCCAAATAACCCAATAAGGGCATTTCAAATATTTTAATAAAATCTAAATAGGGAATAGTATAATACCACTTTACTGGAGCCCAGAAGTTCCATAATTCCCATAACCACCCACAAACTAAAGTACCTAGCATTAATGATAATAATAAAGAATATTTCCCCCTAGAGAGCTGATTAAGCAGAGAAGGAGATTTAGTTAGATAATTTATGGGATCCAATAATAAGAATAAACTTATCCACACTAAAGGAAAAGTTTGATCAGGAAATATAAATGGCAAGACCAAGGCAATTATCCCCAACAAAATTATACCTGACAATATACCATAAGTTAGTTTTAATCTTTTGTTCCAAGAAGAAAAAATGTTAAAAGACAACAATAGATCGCTGGTCACAATCACCGCTGGCAGGACCGTAGAAAAAGATAGAGTGTACAGGATCCATTCGGGTCTACCAACACCCACATAGTACCAATTATTAACATAGATATTTAATAGTTCATAAAACCACCAAATGGCAGCAGAAATAACAAACATCCAACCAAAAGTTTGGGGATCAGAAACAAATCTTGATTTTTGGGTACGATAATATACCCAGGCATCAATTATTAAAATATAACCAAACCATGAAAGAATAAAGGCCAAATAAGTTGAAAAAGGTTCAAGATGGTAGAAAGTTAAGAATTGCCCCAGCAAAAGCAATATCAGTCCCATGACCAAATGTAACTTCAACATCTAGGTTTAGATATTAGGGAGATATATAAATTTTCACAAACAATTAAAAATAAAAACATCTTAATACCAACATGCCCAAAAAATCTATATCTTCCTTAGAATTAGCCGCTTTAGTTAATGAATTAGGATTTCTAAGGAAAGGAAAAATTTCTCAGATATACCACCAAGGAAAGGGAGAATTGGTCCTTCAGCTGCACGCCCCTGGACAGGGAAAGAAATTGCTTAAAGTATTTCCCGGGAAATTTATGTGCCTAATTCCAGATAAAGCTGATTCCCCACTGCGGCCATCCGGATTCTGCATGCAGCTAAGGAAATATATTGATAATGCGTTCATCAAAGATATTTATCAATTGGATTCGGAAAGAATTGTTATCTTTGAATTAGAAAAAAGTCAAAAATTTTTCCTAGTAATTGAATTTTATTCCAAGGGAAATCTTATCTTAACTGATAATAACTTGGAGATTATTGCTACTCTAAACCGGCAGATTTGGAAAGACCGAGTAATAAAAGCTAACGAGAAATATGAGCTGCCAAAATCCAAGGTAAACTGGAAAAAACTAACCGAGAAAGAATTACAGTCAGTTTTTAAAACTAGCCAATCCAAGAACCTAGCCCAGTGTTTAGCTGCCGAAGTAGGTTTAGGCGGATTGTATGCCGAAGAAGTTAGTTTACGAACCAAAATCGATAAAAATAAATTGCCTGCTGAATTAAATTTAGAAGAGATTGAAATAATTTTAAAAGGAATACAACATATTGTTAAGACCCTGGATAAACCTAGAGGATATATCTACGAAGAAGAGATAACCCCTCTGCCATTGATAGGAAAAAAAGAATTAAAAGTTACTTCGACCTATAATGAAGCCATAAATACTATTAAGTTAAATGAAGTTGTTTCTCCTTATGACCAACAGATAAAGAAACTTAAAAGAACTCTAGCCCTGCAGGAAGAGGCAATTGCCAGATTAGATGATAAAATAAAAATTAATACCCATAAGGGAGAATTAATTTACGAAAAATATGCTCCGCTTCAAAAATTATTAGAAATTGTTAAACAACTGCGCCGGATTAAAAATTGGGAGGAAGTAGCTTCCGAACTGAAGAAAGAAAAGAAGATAAGAACAATAGATTTAAAAAATAAAAAAGTAGCAATTGAACTGTAATTTCCCTGTGTTATCCCGAAAATTTCTTAAATAACCTAATACCTTAATTTAAAGTGATAAAAAACACCTTCATTTTATTAGCTAAAATTGGAACAAAGAAAGAACAAACTTTATGGAGCCAAGGAATCACTGATTGGGATAAATTTCTTAAGACTAAATACATTAAGGGATGGCCTAAAAAACAGTACTATGACCACCGGATAATCCAGGCTCAGCAAGAATTAAGTAAAGGAAATTCGGAGTATTTCAGTAATAAAATGCCTTCAAAAGAAAAATGGAGATTGTATGATCATTTTAAGGATGAAGCGGGATATTTAGATCTAGAGATCGATTCTTACGGCCGGATAATTGTGATAGGATTATCAAATTATTATAATACCAATTTTCTTGTCCGAGGAGTAAATTTAGATAAGGAAAATTTACAAAAAGAACTAGACAAATACAAAATAATTGTCACTTTCAATGGTTCAGCTTTTGATCTGCCAAGAATAAAGAATCAATTGGGAGTAGAAGTTAAAGTCCCGCATATTGACCTTAAGCCATTATGTATAAATTTAGGATTAAAAGGAGGATTGAAAGAAATTGAAAAGCAGTTGAATCTTCGGCGTCCAGAGCATTTGAATGGAAATCCGGTAGAGTTATGGAAAGCTTTTCAGGCCTCTACCGACCGGGAATATTTGGAACTGTTATTAGATTATAACCGCGAAGACTGCGAGAATTTGAAAGGAGTTATGGAATATGTATATAGGGAGATGAAAGGCATAGTGGAAAAACTATATAAACCCATAAGACTGCATTAAGGTATGCCGATCACTCCTTGGGAAGTTTCTGAAAAAATTGATTATAATCGCTTAATAGAACAATTTGGATTGCAGCGGTTTAAATCCCTGCCTAGTCAATTTAAGGATAATGTACTGTTTAGGAGAGAGATAATATTTGCCCACCGGGATTTCAACCAAATTTTAGACTCTATTCAGAAGAAAAAACCTTTTGCCATGATGACCGGATTGATGCCTTCAGGCAAGTTTCATTTTGGTCATAAGATGGTAGCGGATCAAGTTATATTCTATCAAAACCTGGGAGCTAAAATTTATCTCAATGTAGCGGATGTAGAAGCTTACAATTCCCGCAATCCAAACCTGAAAGAACTGCGTGAAACAGCTATCAAAGAATATTTGACCAACTACTTAGCCCTAGGATTAGACTTAAAAAAATGTGATTTTTATTTTCAATCTTCCAGATCTAAGGATGGACAAAAATCAAATGCTTACTATAGCTTAGCTAACTTTCTAGCTAGGCATGTAACTGCCAATGAATTTAAAGCTATATATGGAGAAATTCCTCCCGGAAAAATGGTTTCTGCCTTACTGCAGGCGGCAGATATGCTTCATCCCCAGCTGAAAGAGTTTAGTCCCAAACCCATTCCGGTAGTGGTTCCTGTAGGAGCAGATCAAGATCCCCATCTGCGTTTAGCTCGGGATTTGTCCAAGCGAATAAAAGAATTTAATTTTATTCAATTAAGTTCTACCTATCACCAATTCATGCCGGGATTAAAAGGGGGAAAAATGTCTTCCTCCGATCCATTATCCTACCTATCCTTAACTGAAAGCGCTGAAGAAGTAGAACTAAAAATTAAAAAACATGCTTTCTCCGGCGGCCAACCTACTCTAGAAGAACATCGAAAGAAAGGCGGTGATCCAGAAGTTGACGTGCCGTTTCAGATGCTGAAGTTTGGATTGGAACCAGATGATAAAAAATTAAAACAAATTGAAATTGATTACCGCAGCGGGAAATTGCTAACTGGTGAAATTAAAAAGATTTTAATAGATAAATTAGTTACCTTCCTTAAACAACATCAGCGTAAAAGAAAGCTGGCCGAAAAAACTGCGGAGAAGTATGTAGTTTAAAAAAGGTTTAAAGAAGTGTAAAATTAAATATAGTCTAAAGAGGGAAAAAATGAAGAAAAATTACGGATATACCCCAAAAATAGGGTTGATAATAACATTCTTAATTGTTATATTAACCTTAACCGCCTGTCAAAAACAGATTCCACCAACGGTAGATGTTGCAGCCGAGTCGCCTGTAGATATAGAATCGAAAATTATAACAGCTGAACCAGAAGAAATAGAATCGGCAATAGAGTTAGAAAAAACAGAACCTAAAACAACCCAATTACAACTTTTTGACCCTACTATTACTTATACCGGAGCCTATAATGGGCCTCTTTACGCTACTTCAGAGCAGGTGGGATCGGCATCCATGAATTCTTTTTTTAAAAACCTAGATCGAAACGGAATTAATTATTTTATAGGTTTCTTTGGCATTTCTGGAGAACCTAGTCCTGAAACTCTTACTAGTGACCAAGGATTGGGGGAAGTAATTGATGCGGTACAAAAACATCCTTACCGAGTTATTCCATTTTTTAACCCCGGAATTGGAGGGGAAGAAATAGAGCAAAAAGGATATCTCAAAACTGATTTAATTAACTGGTACAAAAGCACACTATCTGCTTCTCAAAAGATAGTTGGAAAAAATTTTATTAAAGGAATCGGAGAAATTGAAACTCAAGAATGGAGTGCTAGACACAATGATCCCAAAATAATTGAGCTCGTTCAATGGGCTAATAACCAGGCAATTAATTTCATGTTCCACCCAGTAGCTAGCAAATTTGGAGATGTTGAAAAAATAATTGAAGCTTACCCTAATACCATTTTCTTAATACATATGTATAGAGAAGATCTAGAAAAAAGTAAGAGCGAACTTATTAGAGTATTAAAAGAGCATAATAATCTTTATTTTAGCATAGATGCTGCCCACATAATCCATATTGAGGGAGATGCCATTTATGATTTAGACAGCAGTGATAAAGAATCATCGATTAAAAAATTTGTGTCTTATTATGATTCCAAAGAAAATACCTTAATTAATAATGCCATTAAAGCTTATAAGCCCTTAGTTGATGCCGCTCCGGATAAAGTCATGTGGGGTACAGAGATAGGCCCAGAGTATGCTTTTGACCCGCAAGTATTTGACCGAGCAATTAAAGCTTCAAGGATGGTCATTGCCGGGTTTAATAAAGAACACCAAGAGGCAGTGGGATATAAAAATGCGCTGAGAGTATTTGGTGAAGGAGTAGCAGTTGAGTCAAGCATTAAAATTATCAATACTGGATCATGGCCGGATTGTAGCAATACTCAGATGAGTGATTGTGATGGATCCTGTGAAATTCCGGATTCGGATATATTAACGACTGAGCAAGAAGCTTGCTTCCATAGTTGTCTTAATGAGAAGAAATGTACAGAGGTAGTTGAACAGGATATTGGTTAAACCACTTCCAAATACTATTTACCAATCATTGGATATATTTGTGGACATACCACACCAATAGAAGATTTTTTAAATAATAAAAAAATCCTTACCTTATGCCTAAAAAAGTAAAATCACGGAAATCAGAAAAAAGCAAACCTGAAGTCAAGCCTTCTCGCCATTGGCAGGTTGTACCCTTGAAAAGCAGTTTCATGGTTACAGCGATAGTTGGGTTTATTATCAGCGCGTTTTTGATAGATGATTTTAATTATAGATTGGCGTTTATGATTGTGTTCGGGTTAATGTTCATTGCTTCGTTTATAAGTTTAGAGAAAGCTCCAGTAATGGAATAAATCAATTCTTGGCCGAGGCTATCCCACCGCTCCCTGTGGTCGCTACGCAGCAAGCTGCGGGGTATTAGACCCACAACGGGAATAAAAGTATAGGTGCTCAACGGATATAGCAACCCGATAACCAAAAATCTTTTAAAAGGGGGAGATATCTTTTATTAAAATTATATTCAAGGATGGAAAAAATGGTTGCAAAATTTAAAATGCTGTTGGCTGCCACAAGTGTCGCTGTTTCTTTAAGTGCATGTCCAAAAAACAATACTGAAAGTGAAACAACAACTATCGAGAGTGTTTTAAAGACCGAAAATCCTTTAGAAGTCACAATTTATCCCGTTAACGGAAATGACCTATACTCACCGAACCCAGTTATTAAAGTGTGGGGTTACAGTGTTCGTTCTCAGAGAGGTACTAACTTTGGAATTGGTTATGATTCCCTGCCAGAATTAGTAGAGAATTTAAAAGAAAGTTTATCAACACTTCAGCAACCAACGGGAATGATTCTTCATACTTTCGGGCTAGGTTCAGATCATGTGGACGCCATCGTAAAGGGGATGGAAGTCGCTAAAGTTGCTTATGATGGAAGGGAACAAAAAATAAATGGGTACTTTTAAGGTAGTTAAGGTTTCAAATCAAACTTTTCCTTAGCTTTGCTTTCTTTCCAGAATACTTCATGCGAGGCCCGTTTCTCAAACAAAGCTATTGCCAAATTAGCCACATTTTCATCAGTATTTAGGCCCCGTTTAATAGCTAATATTTTAGCTTCCTGAAGACATTCATCCAAAATTAAAAAGTTTATTTTTTTACATTCTTCCGCTGCCTGCAGCTCTTCTTCAGATGTTAGAAATATCTCTTCCCACACTGGATAATTACTGCCCGGTATAGTCCGAGGGAAAGTTTTGGAAAAAACCATTTTTTAAGCCTAACTATAAGAATATTTATAAATTTGTATAGTACAATATCATTATGCCTTCCTTCTGGAAACACGTAAATACAGTAATTGCTGAATCTAAAATAGTTATTGAAGTGCTGGATGCCAGGATGATTGAAGATACTCGAAATATAGAAATAGAGCGAAAAATTGCCCAGGCAGGGAAAATATTGTTATTTGTAATCAATAAAAGTGACTTAGCTGACAAAAATAAGCTGCAGCAAGTAAAAAAAAAATTAAATCCGGCGGTGTTTATTTCCAGCACCCAAAAGTTAGGCACAACCATTCTAAAGAAGAAAATATTGGAATTATGCAAGGGAGAAAAGGTGATAGTGGGAGTAGTGGGTTACCCAAATGTAGGTAAATCTTCACTAATAAATGCTTTATCCGGCCGGGGAGCCGCACGAACTTCCTCGGAAAGCGGATATACTAAAGGATTGCAGAAGATTAAAGTGGATAATAAAATAACTGTCCTAGATACCCCGGGAGTATTTCCCTACAAAGAAAAAGATGTGATTAAACATGGCAAGACGGGAGCAATTGATTATTCTAAAATAAAAGATCCAGAATTGGCCGCCTTAAAATTAATTGAAGGAGAAAAAGAACTAATTAAGAGGCATTATAAGGTAGAAGGGGACAACCCAGAAGACATTTTAGCTAACATTGCCAAAAAAATTAACCGGCTAACCAAAGGCGGGGAGCCAAATTTAGATTCGGCCGCCCGATGGGTACTCAAAGGGTGGCAAACAGGAAAAATTTAAAAATTCAAATTATTATCCAGCTTATGAGGTGAATGTTATGAATTTATTTAAACAAAAATATAATGACCAATTATATTTCTTGTTCCGGATTGTAGTGGGATTAATGTTTCTAGGCCACGGCGGACAAAAATTGTTTGGTTGGATGGGAGGCAATGGAGTAGAATTGATGAGTTTGATGGGATTAGCCGGAGTAATTGAATTGGTAGGCGGGATACTTATAACCCTAGGTGTGTTTACCCGACTAGTAGCGGCCATAGCCGCAGTAGAAATGTTAGTAGCATTCTTTAAAATGCACGTATCCCAAGGCTGGAACCCGCTTATGAACGGAGGGGAACTAGCTTTGCTATACTTTGCTGCTTTCCTGGTAATGGTGGCCTGGGGCAACGGAAAATTGAGTTTAGAAAAGAAATTATTCAAAAAAGAACGATTTTGAATAATTTCTTTTTATTTATTTTTTATTATATTCTGCAGTAAATAATTTAACTAATTTTTCGGCGGTTTTTGGACCTATCCCCTCCAATTCCTGCAGCTGTTGAGGGTTAGAATTGACTAAATTTTTAATAGTTTGCAGCTGTTCTAATATTTTTTTAGCTCCAGATAAACCTATTCCCGGCAAGGAAGAGATAAAATATTCCTGCTGCTCACTGATAGTAGAAGGTTTTTGATTAGGGAGAGATAAACCAGAATCCTTGCCCTGTTCCCGCTTAGCCATTATAGCTAATAACAGGGCCGTATCCTGAGGATTTTTAGTGTAGAGGATAGGAATGTTAAAATCTAAAGTTATTGAAGCCAGCATACCCCTAATGGCATTAGGGTGAATTTTTCTTACCCCATAAATGTCCTCCTCTCCTTCGATGATCAAGATTGATTTAGGAAAATTAGCACGCAGCTCTTTCATCTGATCTAATAATCGGCCATCGATTATGGAAGCTACAAAATCCGGAATCTTTTTAAGTTCCACCCCTACCTGTCCGGAAAGAATATAATCAGCCGAATTTAATTGAGCGGTTTTAACGGCAACATTAAGTTCTATTAACTCTTTAACTACCTTATTATCTTTCTCCCGATGATCAGCTAAAATAGAGATAACCGAAGAAGTGTTATTAACAAAACTGTTCAAATTAGTATTACCAATGGGTTTAGTTTCAAAATCTTTAATTAAAGAAAAACTCCGCTTCAACTGCTCTAAATTACGATACATCCGTTTTTCTTTATGCACGGAACTCCATCTATAAGCTTCATCCCGGGTGCCTTCGGTAACTAAAATAGTTACTTCGCCCTGCTCTAATCTGCCCGTCCGTCCTCGGCGTTGAATAGAACGTACTGCGCTGGGGATGGGTTCATAAAAAATTACTTTATCCACTTTAGGGATATCCAAGCCTTCTTCGGCCACTGAAGTAGCAATTAATACGGAAAATTGTCCCTGCCGGAAATTATCAAGAACTTCCTTCTGCTGTTTCTGAGTGAAACCTAGCCCTTTTTTCTTAGCTTGGCCAACAAAGATATGGTTTTTTACCCGGAGGTTATTAATCTCTGTGACAATCTCTTCAGCAGTGTCGCGGAATTGGGTAAAAATTATTATTTTGGCAGCTTGATTTTTAGTTAAAACTTCTTGCACCAATTCTTTAAGTTTAGCTTGTTTGGGGTGCTGAACGTGTTGATTCAGCAGTTGGTTGGTTAAGTGGACAGATTCCTTAAACAGTTCATCCAATACTAAATTCTTAACAGCCTTCACTTTAGAACTTACGGCTTGAGATTGAAGTTTATCAAAATATTCAGTTAACGGCTTTATCCCCTGTGATTCCAATAATTCTAAGGCATGCTCCACTTTCAAGGCTTCAGCTAATAAAGAAATTGATCTCAGAGCTTCAAAATTTAACTCCCCGCTGGAAATTTCTTTCTGCAATTCCAACTGCAATCCCAACATTTGGCTTTTATTTAGATCACTGCTGTGGCTGCAGCCAAGCTGTTTAATTTCAATTAACTTGTTAGCTATACAGGTTTTAAGTTTAGTTCGGATAGATTTGAATTCTTCCGGAAAGGGAACTTTAACCCATTTTAATTTAACGGTCTGCAAATAAGGTTTAACGTCCGGATCCGATTCAGTTCTTACCTCAACCTTATCAATCTTTAAATTGGCACAAACTTCCTTAATTTTTTCCAAATCACTGCCAGGAGAAGCTGTTAGAGCTAGAATTCGTCCATAGTTAGATTGTTTATCATACTGTTCAGCAATCCATACATAAGCATATTCTCCGGTGGCGTGATGACACTCATCAAAGATTAGCAGGGATACTTCCGCCAACCTTATTCGCTGGTTAATAATGTCGTTTTCTAATCCCTGAGGAGTGGAAATAATTATTTGAGCCGATTTCCACATTTCCGCCCGGGTATCGGGCCGCACATTCCCAGTGAAGAGGACCACCTTGTCTGGATCTATAGCCAGATGTTTTTGGAATGACTGGACATGCTGCTCGCAGAGAGGTTTAGTTGGAGCTAACATCAAAATCTTAGAATTAGGATAATTGTTCATTCTCTGAGCGGCCAATAAAAAAGCGCAGGCGGTCTTCCCTAGACCTGTAGGAAGAACAACCAGAGTGTTATGTTTTACGCTGGTGTAGAGAATAGTTTGTTGATATAATCTAGGAGTGAAATCCTTGAGCATAGTGGGTTGGAAGGAGGTTAGTTTATATAGATTATGGGCAGATGACTAGTGTGGGGAGTGGCAATTAAAGTTATTATCGAGGCTTTAAAGCGTGTTTAGAAAGAAACCCTAAGATCTTTTGACTGACTAATTCCGGATTCTGAATATTTACCCCATGTTTACCTTCCGGTATAACTACTATTTCAGCATCTCGGATAAGTTTATGCATTTCAATTGAATCGGCCTGGGGTAAAATTTTATCTTTTTCGCCTTCAATAATGAGAACTGGAGATTTTATTTTAGGCAATATTTTTTTAAGGTCAAAATTAAGCATGGATTCTAAACAAGCAAACACTGACTTTAAGGGGGTATTATGTAAACCATGGTAAAAAATAGAATAATCAGAAGAATCACGGTATTTACTCAAATCTATATCTTTTAAATGATTAAAATGCCGTTTATTGATGTGTTCATTTTTTAGAATAAAATCTAAAACCTGCTTCACAAACGGCAGAAGAATTTTTATTTTTTTATGCTGAAATACATTTCTATAAGTCGTACCGCATAAAATAAAACTTTCAATGTTCTTATAATTTTGAAATAAGTGGTAATACATCAAAGAAATTGCCCCGCCCATACTATGCCCAATTAGGACTACCCTCTTTATTTTTTCTTTCTCTAAGACAGTATGGATATCTTTGGCAAAACATTCCAATAAATATTTATCCTTTTCCTCCGGTTTATCTGACTGCCCATGGCCCCTTAAATCTAAGGTTAAGGTAGAATACCCCTTCTTTTGAAAGAAGGCTATTTCTTTCTTCCAAGTGGTCCAGTCGGCAGCCCAACCATGGATAAATACCAAAAATAAGCTGCCTTTGCGCTTAACCTTATAACTTATCCTGATGCCATCGAAGGATTTGATTATCAAGAATATTGATAAGGGAAGCTAGTTATATAAAGGTTTGGAGAGTTAGTAGGTTTAAGTTAGTTAAAAAAAATAACTATCAATTGTTGAATTTAGCTGCGATGGTTTGAGTTGCAACTTTAAACTGATTAGCGTTTAAGTAATACAGACTTAATACTACAATAGTAATAGATTTAACCTAAACATTTTTAAATATACTCCCTTTTTACCCTAAACATGATCAATACAAAATTAGAATCCCTGGTAATTGACTTATCCTGCCAGATAAAAAAAGATCCATTAGAACAGGCACAAGAAACACTTAGGCTTACCAAATATGTCACTAGTGAGATTATAAGTGCAACTGCCAAAGTTACATCAATCACTAGACTAAAGGGTCATCCAGCTACGATAAAAGGCTTAAAAATGACCGGTGGGAGTGTTATTGAGAATTATGAAATTATTTATGATTCTTATGGAGAACGTCATACTGCTACTTATTCTAAAAAAGAGTTTTATGATTTATAGAATTATTTTGAATGTTTTTTGAAATAATTTATAGAGAAGTTTGCGGATAAATAATTTAATTATGCAAACTTCTCTATAGAACAATCCACTTCTTTTCTTCTATCTTTGTTCTAATGTCGGAATTCAACATAGGATCATATTGAGATAATTTTTCATCAATACAAGCAGACAGTTCACGATTTTCACGTTGCGCTTGTCGTGCTCCAAAAACAGCAGCGAAGGCAGCTACAGCATCTTTAGTCCGATCCATTAAAGAAGGAAATTTCTCATAAAAAAATTTCCTAACTTCTAAAGAAGTATATTCTGGACGGATGACCGCCATCGCCAACCAAAAGGAACTTTTAACTGATTTAGTCGCTTCAGAAAAATTCTTCCAGGATTGATTCTGTTTAGCCGTATCACAATATTCATTATAACCGCACCAATAAATAGGACGATTAAGAACAATGTCTGAAACTAGCCACGGTTCGTTGATCAATTCTAAATGATTTTGAGAATAAAGATAGTTTAATTCGTCCAAGAACTTTAGACATTGTTTTAGTCCTTTCTCTCGCGCTCTTCGTTCTAGTTCGGGATAAACTGTGCCTAAAACATCTAACATTAGGCCAGTCCAATCATGATTTGGGCCGCCGGTATAAGCTTCATAAGACTTATTGTTGTTAATGCACCGCGCCCGGTCAATAAACTGAGGTAATTTAGTAATTGCTTCTTCTGGCTGTTCTAACATCAATTGTTGATATTCAGCAGCAATCTTCCCGGCTTGCTGATACATAGTACCAAGTTGAGCAGCTAATTTGCCCACCATTCTCTCGCGGAAGGGTTTTTCAAAATCTAATAGAACACCCATGTTAATTGCCTAACACCCCTTCCAACTCCAATATATTCTTATGCTTGCCAGCATTCCTTAACTTCTGGGCAGCAGACGTAAAATAAGAATGTGATTTCTGGAAATTCAGCTGAGATTTAAACCACTCTTTAACCGATTTAGACAGACCATACTCGCCCAACTCCCGACGGAGATTCTCACCGACTACAAAAAAATCATCCCTACCCAAAGAATCTAAATCTGCATCACACATCAACAGCTGCAATAAGTCTTCTCTATTTGGATCCTGCCGGAATTGACTATTTAATTGAGTGGCCATAATGATCCGACTGATATATCCAATTTGTTTATTGGAATACCCCAAGCTGGGAAGGGTATCAAACGCCATCTGCACTCCGATAGGTTCATTTTTAAAATACTGCTCCAGGTAACCTAAATCGTGATATAAAACAGCAGTTTTCAACAATAGCATATCTTCTCCTTCTATACCTTCCAGCTGACCTAACTTTTCAGCCGCTGGCAGAACATCGTTTCGAGTATGATGGATACCGTGATAGTAAAGATTGGAAGGAAGTTTTCTCATCTGAGAATAAACATACTCCTGGGCTCGGTCAAAATCGGGCATTTACTAATCATCCCTTATCCTAGCCTTAATTTCTTTTTTTGACATTATATAACCTAAAAACTACCCCTCCTCTTCCGGAAGCTTCTGCTTGCCGCTCAAAGTAACTACACCATTATCACTTACTACTCTAATCTCTTCTAAATTGTTAATAATCAAATCATTACCCATCAAATAGAAAGAAATGTTTCGTAATTCCCGTACCCGTACTTTTTCCACATCTTTAATCTCCAACACTTTAATCGGTACCTTAGCCTTTAAATGAGGATTGTTATCCTTAAATAAACCAATAAACGCGGACCAGTATCCGTCCTCATCTTCACCTGGCTTCCGGCTAACGGTGATACTTTTAACTTTGAAAATTTGGTCCATAGTTTATTTTATGAATCGTTTACTTTTAAATATTCCTAAAATTTTATGTAAATGCAGCTGGTAAGACAATACGAACCCGCCAACAAAGAACAGCATCACTCCCAGACGGCTGACCCAGATACTTCCACTTAAATAGCCTAAAAAGAACCCTAAAATTATCAAAACAAAGGGTAAAATTGGCTGCTTGAATCGTTTAAAGAAAAACATTCTTCCGGCCAGGAAACCACTTAAAAAAGCAGTTAAGAAACTGAAAAAGAAATTTCTAAAAGTCACTGCCACCAAAAAACCGATCACTAACAAAAACAAGGCCAAGGTTTCCGGCCAGTGCAAATCATAACTAATTGATTTCTTAGCCATTATTTCTCCGAAGTTATCAAAATTAAAACTAAGGCCACCACTAAAGTCACAACTACCGAAATTATTAAACCTATTTTAGTTTTAGTCAATAATAATATGGCCGCCAGAACAGTCATTACAATAGAAGTATAATACAAGTTTCTAGAACCAAAAAACAAGTTCAATCCGTCTAACTGCGGGAAAGGCAGAAGGGAGCAGAAAGCCATAATTAAATTCAACATTAAACCTTTACTAAAAAAATAACTTTCCGGTGAAATGTAAGCTCCAATGGCAAATAATATAGCCAAAACGATATTGGCACAAATCCCCCAGATAGATATTACTGCTCCATCGCCTAACGAAAAACCATATCTAAACTCACCCAACCTTTGCCGGATCATTAACGCGGAAGTTAGGCCACCAACCAAGACTAAAGGAATTATCCCCAAAGACATAAAAGCTACCACCAAGGCGATAACTAAACCGGCTAGCCAGACTTTAAATTCAGATTTATATCCTTCCCTAAGTGCATAAGTTTTTTGCAGGGACAAACGAAATAAGAAAGTGATTCCAGTTATTAGAATCATCACTAACAGATTTCTCAGACCCAAAGCCAGATCAAAATAATCTCCTGAACCCCAATCTCGAAAGGAAAAAATAAAGGCCGTGACCACTATAGCCAAAGCCAATCCACCAATTTCCGGTTTGCTGAAAGTAAAAAAATCCTTTATTCTAGCTCTTAATTCGCTACTGCTTACCACAGGCTTAGTACAGCTTGGGTAATATATAAAATATGTGGTTCACTTCTTCTCCAAAACCAAAATCTTATACCCGCTATTTCCTCGGCTGATTTCTTCTTCCCTAATCAACTTAAACTTCTCAGAAATCGAAATGTCCAACTTGCTGCGGCCAATTAATAGCAGTGTGCCTTTAGGTTTTAAAATATAACTAGCTTGATAATAAATCTCGTTAATCTTATCCTCATCTTTCAATGTCACCTGCAAGATTAAACGATCAAATTGGTGTTGATCATATTTAACATCCAATTCATCCAAAGAATAACGACTAATAAACACTAAATCCTTAACTTGAGCGATGATTGCATTTTTTTGCGCGGCAATCACATTCTGCCTATTTTCGTCAAAGGCATAAATCTTAGTCCCGGTAGAAGGAAGTGGGTTAGGGCTGGATTTAAACCACTGGAATTTGCTAAAAGCCAATTCCTCTTTGTCCCTAAAAATTCTATTGGCATAAATAGCCGCTTCAATAGGTAAAGTTCCATCTTTCATCCAACCTACCAACAATTTTTCGCCCGGTTTGAAGCCAGATTTGCGTACAAAAAAATAAGCCAAATCTCCTTTGAAGGAAGCAGAATGGGGAAATACTCGGTAATCACGGCCGCTTAATTCCTTACCCACCAAATCTAAGCCCACAATATGACGGCGGCCAGTGAAATAAAGGTTAAGGCTGATGTCCGGATGCTTAATCTTAATTTCAGGTGAGAAACCAGCGTTCTTACTTACTTCATTAATCACGACTGGAACTAATTGTCTAGCCAAAGCTAAACGGTTATCTTGACCTTTAACATTTATAACCTCAACCTTGAAGGTCAGGCCTTTCTGGAAAAAAAAATTCCAGTTAAATTTAGATTTTTTAACCTGATCTAAATCACCAATATAAGCTAAAATTTGATTAATAGATTGAGAGCCTAAAATTAACTGGACTACGTCCGCTTCGGTTATAGCCTGAAAAAAAATGGCTTGGTGCTCGCAAGTAGAATTCACGCCAATTAGTTCTTTAATTTCCTGCTTAGCCAACTCCTCCATTCCCGGATTAACAATAACATAATATTCCATTCTCTAAAACTCATCCTAAACTAATTCTTCCGGACCGTCCGGAGGTGCATCTTCCTCGATCAATATTTTAGCCGAAGCAGCCAACTGGTCAGCATCATTCAAGCGCATTACTCTTACACCCTGGGTAGATCTTCCAATAAGTGAAATATCTGAACTTTTAATTCTTATCCCAATACCCTGCTTAGATACCAGCATTACTTCCTCGTTTCCGTCAACTAACATGACCGCTTTAACCAACCCATTTTTATCCGTTATCTTAATGTTAGTTACTCCTTTACCCCCCCGATTGCACAATCTATAATCGGCTACCGGAGTTCGTTTTCCATAACCCTTTTCAGTTAAGGTTAAAATGTTTTTAGTTTCGTCCGCGGCTAACATCCCAATAACTTTATCGCCTTCACTTAATCTTATTCCCCTAACTCCCCTAGCCGTTCGGCCCATAACCCTAACTGCACTTTCCCTAAATCTATTAGCCTGGCCTTCTCGAGTGGCCAAAATTATTTCCTTGCTGCCATCCGTATATAAAACATTAACTAGATGATCATCATCTAATGTTATAGCGCGTATACCGCCGCTTCTGGGACGAGAAAAGTCCATTAACTCGGTTTTTTTTACTGTTCCATTCTCAGTAGCCATGAATAAATATCCTTCCGCAAAATCACGCACTGGAATTATAGCATTAATCTTCTCTTCCGGCCGTAACTCTAAAATATTGGCCAGATGTTTTCCTTTACCCTGCCGAGTAGATTCGGGGATTTGATAAACCTTTAACCAATAAACCTGCCCAATATCAGTAAAGCATAATAAATAAGCGTGGGTGGAAGTAATATACAATTGTTCAATAAAATCTTCATCTTTCATCCCAGCAGCAATAACTCCCTTACCCCCTCTTTTCTGAGTTTTATAGGTGTCAATCGGTAGGCGTTTAACATACCCAGAATTAGTCATAGTAACTACCACAGTATGTTCTTCAATTAATTCTTCCAGATCTACCTCTTCATCTTCCCCGGGAACTAACTGCGATCGCCTCTCATCACCATAATTAGTTTTAATATCTTCCAATTCTTCTTTTATTAATTGTTTAACTAATTCATCTGAGGATAAGATTTGACGGTAATAAACTATTTTTTCTAAGAGCTCGGTATGTTCGGACCTAATTTTTTCCTGCTCTAAGGAAGCTAACTTTTGCAACCTTAAATCCAAGATAGCTTTAGCCTGCAGATCGGATAGGGGATAATTATTCATCAAAAATTCTTTGGCATCTTCAACTGTCCGGCTATTTCTTATTCCGGGAATAACTTGATCTAAATTATTAAGAGCAATGAGCAAACCTTCCAAGATATGGACCCTATTTTCAGCCTGGTTAAGGTCGTACTTAGTTCGACGAAGAATTATTTCAGTACGGTGGGTAATATGATAATTTAAGAAGTCTTTCAATCCGACTACCACCGGCTGATTATCTACCAGCGCCAGCATGTTGATACCAAAAGAAACTTTTAACCGGCTGTGTTTATAGAGCTGATTTAATATTACATTGCCATCAGTATCCCGCTTCAAATCTATAACCACTCTTATCCCATCTTGATCTGATTCATCGTTAATGTTCCTAATCCCACTTATAACCTTATCCCGAACTAAATCAGCTATCTGTCCAATCAATTCCTCCTTATTTACCTGATAGGGTATCTCAGAAATTATTATCTGTTCATCCTTAACTTGACAAACTGATTTGATGGAAACCTTCCCCTTCCCAGTAACGTAAGCCTGCAGCAAGGAATTACCAGTAGAAACAATGCCCCCAGTAGGGAAATCGGGAGCAGGGAGTATGCTCATAAGTTCATTAATTGTAATTTGCGGATTATTAATGGAAGCAATTAGGGCGTTGCATACTTCTAGGACATTATGAGGAGGAATATTAGTGGCCATCCCCACCGCAATGCCTGAAGAACCGTTGACCAATAAATTAGGCAGTTTGGAAGGTAAAACTTCCGGTTCTTTCAAAGAAGCATCGAAATTGTCCCTAAAATTAACCGTTTCTTTCTCAATGTCTTTAAGCATCTCTTCAGCCAATTTACTTAACTTAGCTTCGGTATACCGCATAGCCGCAGCGGAATCACCATCGATACTGCCAAAATTGCCCTGCCCCTTAATTAGAGGATACCGCAGAGAGAAATCCTGAGCCATCCGAACTAAAGAATCATAGACTGCTGTATCTCCATGAGGATGGTATTTACCCAAAACTTCCCCCACTATCCGAGCACTTTTCTTGAAGGGCTTATTATGAAACATTCCCAGATCGTACATAGAATACATAATTCGCCGGTGAACTGGTTTAAGGCCATCTCTAATATCCGGCAGAGCCCGGCCCACAATGACCGACATGGCATAATTTACATAGGCGGTCTTCATCTCCTCCTCAATTACTCTAGGGACTACCCGAGGAGTATTGGGCAAGGGCTGATTGGTGTCGGATGGATCCATGGTAAAATTTTAGATAAAAAGGTTATATTTTTTTAGGTAGATTTATAGACGATAAATCTCCAATTAGTTTAGGGCTGGATCATTTATAAAGATTGTGGTAATTTAAGCTCAGTTTGTTCATATCTTCACGACGATAAATTAGTTTTAAAAATTAAAGAATTGATTAACAACGGTAAATCTAGAATTAATCCTGCCAATAGCCTATTCCTGAGCCTCGTGCATAGCCTTCTTAATCTCTTCCTTACTCTCGGATTCCTTGTGGTCCAAATCAATCAGGCGTTCCACTTCATCCGCTTCTTGATCTATCCTCTCAGCTTCTTTTAGCATCTCGGAAGGCACTTGTTTTAAAAAAGCTTGTTTAGCTTCCTCACTGGGAAGATCGAAGTAATTGAAGAATTTAGAGGTTAATTTTAATTTATAAGTACGCCCAGATTTTTCCTTGGCAATAAAACCCATCTCCATCAGCCGGCGCATGTGGTCATAAGCAGCCGGACTTCTCAACTTCACTACTTCCGACTGTACAACGGGATATTTCCAAGCAATTATGGCTAAGGTCTCCATTAGAGGTTTTTCAAATTCCGTCGAAGAAACTATACTGCTTACTAAAGGGATAAACTGGTCCTTAACTGTAAGCTTCCATCCACTTTCTTTTTCTACTAAATGCAAAGAGTTATCTTTCTGATCATAATCCTGTTTAAGCTGATTTAAGATTGTCTCAACTGCCTTCACATCCAAGGAACTTAAACTGGATATCCGCTCTAGGGTTATTTCCTTCCCTACTGCAAACAAGATTGCTTCAACTTTCTTGGTGTTTATTTCCATTCTCTTTAACTAGGAAATATATTCCCTCTTTTAAATCTATTCTCCCGTCATCTATCAGCTGGTCTAAGAAGTCTTCCAGAGCTTCCTGGGAAAGGCCAGTATAGCGGCTTAACTGTTCAGAAGTTAAGTTAGCATTGGTTAACAAAAATACCACATAATTTCTAATTAAGGAGCTTAAGCTTTTCTTTAGGGAAGTATTCTCCATTTTCACTGCTTTAGCAACCAAATCAACCTGATGCAGCTTAGCTTGCAAATCACTCAAAAAATTAGACAGCTCCTTATCAGCTATTTTAAGTTCAGAAGGCTGGATTATTTCCAGCATCGAAGGCATATAATCTAAACAAAAAGTGGTTAAATCCTGGAGGGTAGCTACTTCCAGTTCCAATTCGGCAAATGCACCCCACATACCTGCTTGATCTGTTCTCTCCTCAGCCTCATTTAAGTCTTCATTAGTTACCAAATAATGGTCATCAGACCTGAGTTTTTGAATATACTCCTGAAGTGATTTTTCCACGTGCTCCTTAGGTTTTCCAGCCACTTCAATAATAGCCCTAAAATTAATTTTTTCTTCCATTTAAGAGCTTATCAGAAAGTGATTTTTAAGTTTTGCTAAACGCTGAAGCTATAACTACCACCACCAGATTAGTTGTCACTTTTTAGTAATAATAAGACAAAACATTTATAAATAGTCAAATATAGTTTAAGAGTATGATAAAAGAATTGAATTATGCCCTAGGAATAGTGTTAATCGCAGTAGTATTTATTATCTCCAACCTTTTATTTGTGCCTGATATTTCAGCAGTTGAAGATGTTATTTTAACTAAAGGAGCCCATCGGGGAAGTTCAGTGTATAACATAGAAAACAGTATGCTGGCGTTTCAGGAAGCCCTAAATAATCCCCAATACAAATTCATTGAATTTGATATCCAATACACCCAAGACAAAAAAATAATTGTGTATCATGACTTATCTTTACTAAGATTACAGGGCAAGGCCGTTGAAGTTAGTGATTTAAGCTACGAGGAATTAGAAGCCATTAATGATTATCTAATACCAACTTATAATGAGGCCATGGATCTTATAGGATCTAAAAAAGTAGTTAATGTAGAAATTAAATCCCAAGGTAATTTGAGCGAGGATCAAGAACTGGTTGATTTTATTGTTGCGGATTCTACAGAGAGAGGAATTGTAAATACAATCTTAATAAGTTCCATTTCTTCTGAAGTAGTGGATTATATCAACTTAACTTACCCTAAGATAAAAACTGGCAAGATTTATTGGATTACGCCGGTTACATTTCTGCCGCTGGATTATTTAGTTAAAGAGATTTATAATTCAACTAAAGATATAGGGGCAGATTATTTAATGCTGCATGGAGTTAATTTAAAGAATTATACTCTATGGGCAAAACTTAAACCGGAAAATGTTAATTTAGCCTTCTGGTACTTTGATGATCAGATGTATTTGTTGGGAGAATCTAATTGATAAGATAACAATTTAAAACTAGTTAACTCAATTCTTCCTAGCCAGAACCACACTCAGCAGCCCAAAAGCTGCCAGCAGGAAATAGGGAATTAATTTTTTGGATTTGACTGAACTGGATTCATAAATCACAATACCCGGAGAGGTGGGAAATTCTTTGGTTTCTAAAATTGATTTAATGGGGGTAGTAGGTAAATAATTATTTTCTAAACCAATTTCACCACGGCTACTTACTCCAGCTAAAGTGGATAAAGTTCCCTCCGCTAAATTTTCAGCCTTAACTTTAGTAACATAAATGGTTTCAGTTAAATCAGTAGTTGTTTTAAGATCGTTTTTCTTGATTTTAACCTTTAATTTATATTCGCCTTCTTTCATCTCGGAATCTAAATTGAGCCAGAAATCAACCATTTTAACTTCGTTCTCTTTCAAGGAAACGGACTTAGTATTGCCTTCCCGCTCCTGATCCACACAGGAATAACATTTACTACCCCGATAAACATAACTCCAGACCTCATAATTCTGAGAGTAGCGGTCTGCCTTAAGTTGTACTTTAAAGGTTAGGATGCCTCCCTGTCCAATGGTAGTTGGAAGATCAATTACCTCAAAATTAGGATTGGAAGAGGAAGCAGTATTTTCCGTATCCTTAACATAATCTAAGTAATCTTTACAAATATTTTGGTCTACTCCTTGCAGAGTTATTTCTTGCTCCGATCTTAAACCTAAACCCTCTACTACTACCGTGGCTTGGCCGCTAGAAATTTTTTGGTTACAATTGGGAATTAATTGAATAGGGATAGTTAAGGGATAAGCAGTATATCCATCCAACAAACTAATTTTGCTAACTGAACTTATTTTTACTCCCTCTTTCTCTACCCAAGTCTGGACTGAATATCGGGTTTCATTTCCTTTGTAAATATTTATTTTGACTGTAAATTGATCCCCCCATTCCACTTTATGATCATTGCCCAGATATGATCGTTCAATTTCTAAGGTAGAGGTTTTATTGGGAGGGGCAGGATTGATAGCTATGAGACGCTTAGCTAGATTATTACCTAAATTGTTATCTTGGCAGGTCATATTTTCCAGCCAAAATTTAATTTCATAGACCCCCTCTTTTAAGTTGGGAGAGTAAGAATTACTAGCAGTGTTTAGAACTATTTTATTAGTCCAGGGGGAATAATCTTTAATTTCATTCCCAAAAACATCGCTGATTAAACCTCTAACCGTAATCTTCTGGCTTAATCCAACCAGGCGGGAGACCCGAAGTTGGAAATCTACATCTGATTCAAAGATAGAGGTGTTAAGTTCCAAATCCAGTCCCCAATCACATCCACTAGTGTAAATGTTTTCTGTTCCAGATGTAGGTCCAACCTTAAACCAGCCTTCAACAAATTGGCTGTAACTCATCCCTTCCACGGCCTGAGAAAAACTTACTTCATCAATTAACTTATGTTCTGCAACGGGATAGCCAGTAAACAACTTCACTTGATCTTGGATCTTACTTAAATCAAAGTCTGAGTCCCCATCCCGGTAAACAATGGTATAACAACCGGGACATAATTCCAGGGAATTAGTGTTAGAATTGGTAAGGTAAAGTTCATGGTGGTCATCAGAGTCATACAATACTAGCCCGGCCAAAGATAAAGTTACTGGACCAGAATTATGTAATTCGATCCATTCCCCAAACGGTTTCAAAGCGAAATCATCGCCTAGCGGATCAACCATCACTTCAGTTATTTCTAAAAACTGAAAATAATTAGGATTATTGATTAGGTCATTAGAACCTTCCGAAAAAGTTGAATTTATTTCAGAAGCGCTAAGTTCATAATTTTCTTGGCCGGGAGTTCCAAAATTTATCCAACTCTCAGTCCAAGATTGATCTTTATTTCGCTGCAAAGTTTTATTATTTTTATAACCACCCCAATTTTGAGTGTAAGAAAAATTTAGAGCATAAGTTCCATTACCTAAGGAGAGGGTATCTTCTTCATTACCTAAGCCATTGCCTAAAGAATAATCATCCACACATAAGAAAAATTGATTATAAAATAAATTACTGGAATAATCAAAACTGGAATTGAAATCTTGGTCAACTAGAATAACATAGCTATTAGGGGCAGAAATAAGTGAACATTCCGCGGAAAAAGAACAGCAAGTTAACTGATCTGTGTTTTTGTTGTCAGTAAAAGTCCAACCGCTAAGATTGAATTGGTAATTATTAGGATTATACAGCTCGATCCATTCCTCACCAACAGAAGGAGCATACATAATTTCATTAAATTCCATTCCTTCAACTGCAGTAGAAGCAATTGCTAGGATTGCTAAAGTTAGAACACCCAACGATGTCAAAAATTCTTTGAACACCTCCCTTTTTACACCCATCAAAATTTGTGACCACAGGGGAGATATTAAAGTATTTCTATACTTTTCTGATAAAATGTCCTTATACTACCCCCTCTTCACCATTCTGGAATACTAAACAAACTTTTTAAACTTACTTTATATAAGTGTTTTATATATCATGGGATGGTTATTTGGAAAAAAGAAAGAACCGCGTGTTCCTTTACCTGAAGGACACTTAGTCGATGAGAGAGCACTACATTTCCCACCTCCTAGTTCAATGCGTAAAACTCTATTGGAGCCGGAAAAGGCTCGAGAACTGGTAGGGATGAAAAACCGTTCATCAGCCTTAGCCAGCTTGCCTGAACTACCTCAATTGGGTGAGGAAGTATTGCCTAGGATGGAAGTTAGAGAGAGGATTACCTCAGAAAGGCCAGGTCAACCTAAACGAGAAATGATGCTAGCTAAACCAGTTGTGTCCCGGTCCCGCCATGAAAATCCGTTGCGGGATAACAGTCTTTACCTAAACATAAGTGATTATAAAAGCGTCCTATTAAGAAAAGAACAACTAAAATCTGATACCTTAAAACTTCAGGAAAAAAACAAAAATTTAGAAAATTCCGAATTCAATGAAGATAAAAATTTAGAAAAAATTAAACGAACAATAAAACATCTGCACGATGACCTGCTACGTATAGATAAGATCTTGTTCGATCCCCAAGGTGATTAAAATGGAAAAAATGCCTATTTTTGTAAAAGTTGACGACTACCAAGATGTGCTTGATCTAATCAAAAACATTAAGAAAAAAATTGATGAATCTAAGGAGACTTTATCTAAAATACATGAACTTAAAAATGAAGAAGATCATCAATTAGAATTGTGGCAAAGCACTCTAGCTGAAGTCGAGAAAAAAATTGAGGTCATAAGTCATACTTTACATGAACCCCAACAATTTTAACTAAATTAGATCAGGATTTTAAAATGTCAACTAAGAAAAGGAAACGAGATAAGAAGCAGGCAGCTTCTAGCGGACCTAGATCTAAATCTCCTAATTATATGGTTCAAATTGATGAACCTAAAGTATTGAGGAAGGAAGTATTGGAATCACTGCGAGAAGTTATTATTTTTACCAAAGGATTTGAAAAAATTGTAAAATTGCAGCAGGAAAAAGTTGGTTTGTTCACCAACCTGAAGGAGAGTGTAAAAGACCTTAAAGCCCTAGTAGACACTAAACTAAACCGTTATCTACCGGAAGTGGCAGAGCCTAAAGTTTACAAGGAAGAGAAAAAAGAAATTAAGGCTGCTGAAAAGAGTTCCAAACCGGTGAGCAAAGAGGAGCAGAATCTTAACCAGCTGGAAAGCCAATTGAAGCAGATCGAAAAGCAGTTGAATGCGATTAATTGAGCTATAAACCCTTAATTTTTCCAATAATTTTATAAAAGATGTTCTTAGACTAAAAGTAGCTCCACATTTCATGTGCGCGTGCCGGAGTGGTCAAACGGGACGGTTCGTTTGGCATGTAGGTGCTAATATGAGTCCAGACTCAAGTCGTTAGGGCAATGAGGTTTCCATAAGAAATCGGTGAAGTGTCCGGGAGCCATCCGTTGGTTTAGTACCTACGCAGGTTCGAACGCCAGTATCCTTAAGTGATCTGGATCGAAAGCCCTGCCGCGCACATTTTTATTTTTGCTTCAACGGAGATATTTAAGGCAAGATATTATTTTTTGTTTAAAATAGATGATGGTAAAATAAACATAAAACCTACTTGGTATAAGGTAAGTTATTCTTTGGGGATGTAGGCAAGGATCAAATAGTAAGAAAAATTAGGTTGTGATTACCCACCTCAAGATAAAGTAGAAGGCCTAGCTAGCTTAGAATGGATTATTAGGATTACCCCAAAAGGAAGGAGTACCAGATTAAATTCTTCCAAAACCACATCTTTTTTAAAGGCAATTACTTTCCCTATCCCATGTCTATAGAAGTCTGCACCCTGGGAGGTTTCTCCGATACTGGTCGGAATTCCACCGCTATTAAGATTGATGATGAAGTCATAATATTAGATATGGGGCTGCATATGGAAAATTATATCCAACATACCGAAGACCGGGAAGATGTCAGCTCTAAGACTTATTCTGAACTGCTAAAAGTTCAAGCAGTTCCGGATTATGGCCCCATTGAAGACTGGAAAGATAAAGTTAAAGCGATCATACCATCCCATGGACATTTGGACCACATGGGAGCCATTCCCTTCGCCGCCCCGTTATTTCCTAAAGCACCTATTATATGCACCCCCTTTACCGCCGAAATTTTGCGATTTACATTTGCGGATGAGAATATTAAGATACCTAACAAACTTATACCTTTAAACCTGAATTCAGTTTACAAGCTCACCGACAAAATTTCAGTAGAATTGGTCTATATGACTCATTCCATACCTCACACTTCTTTAGTTACCTTGCATACTCCTTATGGCAAGATAGTTTACGCTAATGATTACAAGATTGACTTGCAGCCTACTTTAGGCCAGAAACCTAATTTTGCTCGCCTTAAAAAAATTGGAGAAGAAGGAGTAGTGCTGTTAGTAATTGAATCGTTGTACGCCCATGAACATAAAAAATGTCCCTCCGAATCGGTAGCCAGGCAGATGCTTAAAGATACTCTATTTAGTATTAATACTGAAAGCAAAGCGGTTATTGTTACCACGTTTTCCTCCCACCTGGCCAGGTTAAAAAGCATAATTGAAATTGGAAGAAAGTTGAATCGGAAAATTGTATTTTTAGGTAGGTCGCTGCACAAATATGTTATGGCCGGAGAGAAAATAAATTTAGTCCAATTTACCAACGAAGTGCAAATAATTCGCCATAAAGATAAAATTAATAATTTTTTGCGGAAAATAGCAAAGCTGGGAAGGGATAAATACCTTATTGTCTGTACTGGACATCAAGGTGAACCCAAAGCTATATTGTCTAGGCTGGTGCGGGATGAATTTGAGTTTAAATTTTCTTCAGGAGACATTGTAGTTTTCAGCTGTTCAGTTATTCCAGTAGAATTGAATAAAATTAATCGGGAAAAGTTGGAACAGCAATTAAAAAATAAAAAAGTACGAATTTTTACAGATGTGCATGTTTCCGGCCATGCCGCCAGGGAAGACCACCGGGAATTGATTGAAATGATCAAACCTAAAAATATAATCCCCTCCCATGCACCCTACGAGAAAGCCATAAATATTATTACCCTGGCCCAGGAAATGGGGTATAAAACCAAGAATTTACATTTGATGGAAAATGGAAAAAGGATAGTGTTGAAGTGAGTTTATAAGTAGGATCTTTTTTGATTTTTAAAAAAAAATGATGCCTAAAAATATTTTTCCCCCTTATGATCCAACTACTGAAAATTTGACCTCCTCCCCAACCCTAAAGGGCGGGGATTCCCTACACGTTGGGCAATATCTTTGGCGTGATGAGTCTCGTGATTCTTTACATACTCTTTTGCTTTTTCTAGAGTGATATGGCCTACCGA
>Ga0209542_10001540_pt1 | contig 53925 bp, 49 predicted proteins | sample RifCSPhighO2_01_FD_184028 | JGI IMG/M metagenome (GOLD analysis project Ga0209542, IMG submission 184028) | Soil microbial communities from Rifle, Colorado - Rifle CSP2_plank highO2_0.1 (SPAdes) (version 2) | ecosystem: Environmental > Terrestrial > Deep subsurface > Rock core/Sediment ... | reverse complement strand
ACCACGGGTACTTGTTTCCAACTTAAGAGCACTAATGGGACTTGGATATATATGAGATTTAATGCCGGTGCTTCGACGCCAACATTGAGCACGGTTGAATGCAGATAGAGGGAATAACTCAAGTTATGACTCGCAGTAAGAACATTTCCATTATTGTTATAATCTGTCTGGTTGGAGCTGGGTTTGTTGTCGGTGCTATTGGGTCATCCTTTTTGAAAGACTTGTTGAGGTATGATCGTTATGAAAAGAGCGACTTCATTGATCCCAATACATATCAAGCAATGTTCTTAACAAATGACCAGACGTACTTTGGACACTTAAAAAATATCAGTTCTGAATACTTGATTCTATCCGATGTCTACTATGTCAAGATAAGTGACAGTGGAGCCGGTCAGCTCGTAAAACTTGGTGTGGGTGAACCGCATGGGCCTCAAGACAAGATGATAATAAGCCAAGATCAGGTGTTGTTCTGGGAAAATCTTAAGTTTGATTCGCCGGTTGTTAAAACAATTCAAAGCGTTGAGAAAAAATAACGAATTAATAATTAAAGGAATGAAATTATATAAAAGTAAATTCTATCGGGTTCTGGCGTTAGTTCTTTTTGTCGGTGTTTTGTTCTTCGGTGTAGTAAATCAAGTTGGAGCAACGACTGCCACTTTTGCTCAAGATACAACTGTTGCTCTTGACGTTGGAAACATTGTAATAGAAGACGGCTCTGTGGCGAATGAGGTAACAGCCACAAACCTTACTATTTCTATTAGTCTTATCTCCGGACAAAAAATAATTCTTACATCAACAGGTAAACTGCACTTATCTAACAATGGCGGTTATGGTTTTACTTGTGAAGCAACCGAATCGCGGCTTACAATTGATGCGACTTCTACCGAAACAGTGGTGATAACCCCCAGTTCTACTTCTTGCGACAGCACAGGCAGTGTTTCTAGTGGTGGCAGTAGCGCTAGTAGTAGTGGCGGAGGAGGCGGAGGAGGAGCTACAACTACCCCCACCACTACATCAACTCCGACCCCAACTCCGACAGCAAGTCCAGCGGTTTTAGCAACCCCAACACCGGTGATTCCTTCAACAAGCAAGCCAACCCCGGCTTCGCAAGGTTTTGTCAGTCTGTCTGCTGTGAATCTGAAAGACGGTGATGTCGTCAGCGCTGCCGGTTCCAGCGACCCGGACATTTATATAGTCAATCCGCATGGTTATAAGAGGTTGTTCTTAAATCCTGTTATTTTTGGTTTTTATGGTCATCTTGGTGGCTTCTCCAAGGTTAAAGGCACCACATCTACAGTAAGAGATACTTTCGTAACATCGGGACTTTTCAGAAATTGTGAGACAAATGATCCAAAGGTTTACGGCGTGGATGTAACCGGTGAGGATACAGGAGTTCTTCATTGGGTCAATACATCCGGAGCGCAAGCTGTGGCGGATGACTCCAATTTCTTCAAGAAAGTTTTCTGTATAAATACCAAAGAGTTTAGCTGGTATTCACAAGGAGCGGCTTATACTTCAGTAAATCAAGTCCCTGATTATTCGAGAAAAAATGTTGCTTCTTCTCCGGTTTCAATTTTAAAGAAATATAAGGTTGTTGACACCGATCAGCTTAATGTCAGAGCATTAGCGTCTACTTCAAGCGCTATTTTGGGAAAGTTGCCGGCAGGAAGTATTATAGAAAGCTTAAGTCAATCCGGTTTATGGCACAAGATAAAATATCAGACTAAAGATGGCTGGGTACACAGCGATTATTTGAAAGCAAACTGACGATTTATCAACTACGTAAATATAAAACATCTAAACAAAAAGCCTTGTTTTTACAGGGCTTTTTGTTTAGAATGATTGTAATAAAAAGTTCAAATCAACAATGGTTTTAAAATATCAAAAGTTGTTTGTGATTGTTTTGCTGGGAGTTGTTTTTTTTGTTCCCTTTTTTAGCGCCCAAAATTTCAGTCCTTCCAGCGACGAGGTCTCTCACTTGCCAAGCGGATACTCTTACTGGAAAACCGGTCAAATTAACCTGAATCCTCAACATCCGCCTTTTGTGAAACTGGCGACGTCTTTTCCTTTACTTTTTATGGACTTGGATTTTAATTCTCAAGATCCCAACTTGGCCGGGCCTTTTAGAAATGAGTGGTCATTTGGTGAGAACTTTCTGTTTTCCAACGACACCGACAGATTATTGATGTGGGGCCGATTGTCAGTGATGCTTTTTTCCGTTTTGCTCGGGTTTTATATTTATAAATGGGCATCGGAGATGTTTGGCTCTACGGCCGGTTTTGCGTCGTTGTTTTTGTATGCTTTTATGCCAAACATAATGGCCCACTCCCAGTTTGTGACTACTGATGTGGCCCTAGCTTCTTTTTCATTCATAACCTTTTATTATTTGTGGAAATTTTCCAAATTAAAGTTGAAAAAATACCTGGTATTCTCGGGTCTGTTTCTTGGCTTGGCGTTAAGTTCCAAGTTCTCGGCAACTATTTTTCTGCCGGTAATTGTTTTCTTTATTTTTGTTTGTGTTTGGCGTTTTAAAAACGAGATCAATATAACAATACGGCGTTTTGTTGGTACCGGGCTGATGATAGCTATCCCTGCTTTTTTAGTCTTATACCTGACATATTTTATGCCGACTGATTCCGGGTTCTATATTAAAGGCCTGCAAACGGTTTATGCCGATTGGAAACCGGGATATGAATTTTATCTGAACGGAGCATTTTCCCAAAACGGCTGGTGGTACTATTTTCTGGAAGCGTTTCTAATAAAAACACCCATCCCTTTCCTAATGGCTTTTACGGCTTCACTTTTGTTTTACGGTAAATTAAACATCAGCAAGTTAGACAAAGCTTTTATTTTTTTGCCGATGCTTTTCTTTGCTCTGATTACGAGCATGAAAGCGCAAAATGTGAGCGTCAGATATCTTATCCCGTCTATTCCGTTTATGATTTTGTATACCGGCGGGGGACTTTCTAAGATATTTCAATCCTTTAATTTTTTGAAATTTGAAAACGTCAAAACCAGTATCAAAGTTGTTTCAATTTTGATACTGGTTTTGGCTGGTTGGTATGTCTTCTCTGCTATGAAGATCTATCCTGATTATATGGCCTATTTCAATGAATTTGTCGGCGGCGCTAAAAACGGATATAAATATCTTGACGACTCAAATGTTGAGTGGGGGCAGGACTTAAAAAGGATGAAGGACTATCAAACAAAAAACCCTGACATTAAGGTGGTCTCGTCTTGGAACAGGTTAAAACCCGAGTATTATGGAATAGAAAATGTTATTCCTCTCAATGACACCAAGTGGTGGCAAAAACCGGAAGGTCTTTACGCCGTTAATACAACCTTGCTTATTCGTATGCAGCGCTTAAGCGAAACTAGAAATGACCCTACCTTGAATTGGCTGGCCTTATATAAACCAATTGATAGAATGGGTTATGCGTTTTATATTTTTAAATTCTAAAGTTAAAAGCAATAATATTAAAATGAAAAATTACGGTTTAAAATTTAAAGTCATTGTCGTCGTCGGTGTTTTTGTTCTGGTATATTTTTTTGTTACCAGTCTGGGTGTCTCATTGTTGAAATTGGACTGGCCTTGGATAGGTAGGAATCCAGACACGGGGGTATTTAAGATTCCGGAGGGGCTTGAAATTTCTGTTGTTGCCAAGAACTTAGACGGCCCTCGGGTTATTTTATTTGACTCAAGGGGCAGGATGCTGGTTAGCGAGACAAAGGCGGGGCGGGTAAGCATTTTGGAGGACAAAGACAAAAACGGTGATTTTGAAACCAAAAATTCTCTGATTGAAAATTTGAAGTCACCGCACGGTTTGGATTTTTACAAAGATTCTAAAACGGGAATTACTTATCTTTATATTGCCGAAACGCACCAAGTGATAAGATATTCTTACGATATTAATACCGGCAAATTGACTGAAGTTATCGGCGAGAATATCACCAAACTTCCGGCCGAAGGGCGGCATTTTACCAGAACTATCGCCTTTGGCCCTAATTTCAGGACGGGTCAGATAGTAAGCGGTATCGGCGACATCAACACCCAGGTTGATACAAAACTTTATATTAGTGTCGGTTCATCTTGCGACACTTGCGAAGAAAATACTTGGAAGAGAGCGGCGATACTGGAGTCAGACCCCGAAGGAAGTTATACGGCTGAATTTGCCGGTGGGTTAAGAAATTCCGTATTTTTTACTTTTCATCCGGTAACAAAAGAAATTTGGGCAACGGAAATGGGTAGAGATAACTTGGGGGACAATCTGCCTCCGGACGAAGTGAATATTGTAAAAGTTGCCGGTCCGAAGCAAAAATTCGGCGCTCGCCGATACGGTTGGCCGTTTTGTTATGGCAGTCAAATTGAGGATAAGACATTTAAACCAAACAAATTTGAACGCATAGATATTCCTAAAGATTGTGGCGAAACAGAAACACCGGTTATAGAAATTCCGGCTCATTCGGCGCCTTTAGGACTGTCTTTTGTTCCTTCCGGCATTGGTTGGCCCAAAGAGTGGGCAGGGGATCTTTTAGTGGCATTTCATGGGTCTTGGAACAGGAGTGAACCAGTGGGTTATAAAATTGTCAGATATGACCTTGATTTGAATGGCAATGTTTTGTCTCAAAAACCTTATGATTTTATATCGGGATGGTTGGGCGATGACGGTAAAATATCCGGTCGGCCGGTTGATCTGAAATTCGGGCCAGATAGTGCACTCTATATTTCCGATGATGCAGCCGGACTAATTTATCGGATAAAGTAAAATTAAATGACACCTCCCTCTCTTTCTGTAATTGTTCCGGCTAGAAACGAAAAAAAGTATATTGAATTGGTTGTTAAAAGACTTCTCGCCGTTTCTTTGCCCGAGAATACGGAGGTTTTGTTTGTTGAGGGTCATTCAACGGATGGCACCTTGGATGAAATAAAAAGAGTGGCCGAGAGTTACAAAGACAAGATTAATGTTCGCTATGCGGTACAGGATAACATCGGCAAAGCCGATGCGGTGTGGAAGGGATTTAGTCTGGTCCAAAACGACATCGTCATGATACTAGATGCCGATTTAACCGTTGAACCCGAAGTCTTACCCGAATTTTATGAAGTAGTGAAATTTAGTCCCGATATTTTTGTGAACGGTTCTCGTTTGGTTTACCCCATGGAAAAAGGAGCGATGAGACCGTTGAACTATCTGGGCAACAAATTTTTTGCTTTACTGCTAAGTTTCGTTGCCGGACAAAAAATGTCTGACACGCTTTGCGGTACGAAGGGGATTTATAAAAGCCGCTTTGAGGCCATAAAAACAGCAGGACTAATAGAAAAACTGGAGGATCCATTTTGTGACTTTACTTTGTTGTTGGGAGCGTCTTATTTGGGCCTTAATATAGTCGAGGTTCCGATAGAATACAAAAAAAGAATATATGGTTTGACAAAGATAAGGCGTTTCAAAGACGGATGGAGGCTTTTAAAAATAGCGATAAAATACTTGTTTTTACCCAAGCATGCTTCTAGAAAAATATAAAGAACCTCTGTATGTTTTTTCTTTTGTTATTATTTTGTTTGTCTTTTTGTTTGGCGGTGTTCTGGGGGCCGGATATATTCTTGATGACCACTCGGTTATTGAAAATAGAGAAGAGTTGAGAGGTGTCTCCGCTGTATATAAAGTTTTCACTTTACCGTGGCATCAAAACCAGCCTTGGGCCGGTAACTACAGGCCTCTTACTCTATTTTCCTATGCCTTGTCATTGTCATTTTCAGAAAGTACGGCTATTTTGCGGTTTATAAACATAGTCATTCATGCGGCGAATGCCGCACTCGTTTTTTATTTAGTTAGGATGTTTTACTCCGGTAAGTTCGCTTATTTCACAGCGATAGGGTTTGCCGTTTTGCCGATTAATACAGGCACCATCTTGTCTCTCGTCGGCCGAAGTGACTTGTTTAGCGCATTCTTTATTCTTCTGTCAATTATTCTATTTTTTAAAGATAGATACGGCTACAGCGTTTTAATTTTCTTTTTAGCTTTATTGGCAAAAGATTTTTCTATTTTTCTGTTGCCGGTTATTGTTCTTCTCTCTCTATTTTCAAAGGGACATGAACTCAAGAAGACATTGAAAACAGCGCTTCGTTATTCTTTGGCACTGGTGCCTTATTTTGCTTTGCGGTATTTAGCCCTTGGAACACACGCATTTAACAGTCGCGGATCCATCGATCCAATAATAGGACCTTTGGCGTTTGCCGGCTTTAAAGAAAGGATGTTGACCGGATTTGCATACTTTTATCTCTATTTAAGAAAAACATTTCTTCCCTTTGACTTGTCTCCGGACTATTCTTTTAATCAAATTCCCATCCCTAAAATTTTAAGCCCGAACCTGATTATTGGTCTAATTCTTTTGTTGGCGATTCTGGTTGTATTTTTTAAAAACCGCGATCGAAACATAAAAGTTCCAATTATTTTTTTCTTGGTTATCTTCGGAGCGATTTCAAATACGGTTCTTGTAACTACCGGTACCTTTGCCGAAAGATGGTGGTATCTGCCGTCAGTGGGTCTATTTTGGTTTGCTTCTGCGTTTATGCGGGGATGGTTTAATGACAAGGGTCACTTTAAGTTTTTATTTTACCCGCTTATTTTAGCGGCGGGAATTTATTATTTATATGCTTCTTTTGAGCAAGCCGGAACTTGGACTAGTGAAAGAGAACTATTTGTCGTTGCGGCTCAAAGATCGCCAAATAGCGCTTGGGCAAGAACCAATTTAGCCGCCGTTTACTTTAAAGAAAAAAAATTTGATCTGGCGGAAACGGAGATAGGACAATCCCTTAAGATAACAGAAAAATATCCTGCGGCTTTAAATATTTATGCCAAACTAAAGTGGCGGAATGGAGAATTTAAGGAAGCGAGGTCGGCGTTTGAGCGAGCGGTAGAGTATGACCTGAACAGGCGAAATAACAGGGACTTATACCGTTCTTTGGCTATTTTAATGCTGGAAACAAGAGAATATGGTGAAGCTGAAAGATATATTAAAAATGCTTTAAATAGTCTGGTTTTTAGAGATGCAAACAAGGCAATTTATTTGGACAATCTGCTCTTTGGTTATATTGATGCTTTGGTAAAAAACAAGTCTGGTGGTTTGCCTGATTCGGAAAAGAAAATAGTTGAAGCTCTCATTGCCCATATTAAGGGTTTTTGATACCATATAACCTATGTCTAGACCCGTTATTAAAAAGTCTTCCGGTTTGGCAAAATTTCTTCGTTTCGGTATATACCTTACGGCTTTTGTGCCGCTTATTATATTTAGGGACTTTTTATCCCCATTTCATTTCGGGAAAGTTGTTGTTTTCAGATCCCTGATTGAAATTATGGGGGTAGTTTATTTACTACTTGTCTTAAGGGACAGGTCTTACCTTCCGCGTCTGGATAAGATATTCTGGGCGTTTTTATTTTTTACTTTGGCTTTCACCTTTACTACGATTACCAGCGTTTTAAAATATCCAAGTTTTTGGGGGACCCTTGAAAGAATGGGCGGACTTTGGACTTTTTGGCACTATTTTTTATTTTACATCATCCTAACTTCCGTTTTAACAAAACGCGAACATTGGTATTGGCTTTTGGATTTTACTATTTTTGCCGGGGTATTGTCGGCGTTTTACGGTTTCGGTCAGAAGACTAACATTGACTTTTTTCTTGGGTCAGGCAACAGGGCCAGAATTTTCGGCACCATTGGTAACGCGGCATTGTTTGCGGGAACACAGCTTCTAGCGGCGTTTTTGTCTCTTACGCTATGCGTAACCAACAACACCAAAAACAGAAAAATATTTTACCTTTGCGCTTTTGTCATTATTTCTGTTGCGGCTTTAATGACCGCAGTGAGAGGGTCCTTGTTGGCTTATGCGGCGGGTATAATGGTTTTTATGTTCTTATGGGGCTTGTACAGAAAGTCGTATTTCGGGAGGAAGTCCTTTGGCTATCTGATAGGACTGATGGTTGTTTTCATTATCTTCTCGCTTGTTTTTCACGATTCCTCATTTGTCAGAAAATCAAAATATTTAAGTAGGGTTACCGACTTGTCTTTGACTTCTCAAACTACCGAGACTCGCTTTTGGGCTTGGGAAGCTGGGTTAAAGGGGTGGGTTGATAGTCCAAAAACAATTGTTTTGGGCTGGGGGCCGGAGAATTTCAATATACCATTTTCAAAATATTTTAATCCTAAATTTTTTGCCGGTCCCGGCGCCGAAACTCTGTTTGATAGGGCACACAATATGTTTATTGAGGTCTTGGTGACAATGGGTGTTGTCGGTCTTTTGGCTTACGTCGGTGTTTTTGTTGCTCTTTTTGTATACTTACGGAAACTACTAAAGAACGAAAATTACGTTGTTTATGGTGTTGGTTTAATATCCGCGGCAGTTGCCTATATTATTCACAATTCTTTTATATTTGATACTTCCGCTAACTTCATAATCTTCTTTTCTGTTTTAGGATTTGTGTCATTTCTTAACGCTAATATGAATAATGTTAATAAAGATTCTAATATCGCGAATAACTCAAGAAAGCGAAATGGCATTGTGACTAATTTGGTTGGAGCGGTTTTGTTTATTGCAGTTGGGGTTTCAATATATAAGACGAATATTCTGCCGGCCAAGGCTAACTATGCTATTACTAGGGCTATCGTCAGAAGTTGGGCGGGCGATGCTATCGGTGCTATTGAAAAATATAAAGAGGTGCTTTCCTATAATGTATTCGGCAAGTATGAATACAGGCATCGTTTTGCGCAGTATTTAGTTGGGGCTGGTGCTCCCAGCGTTAAAGAAGAAAAAATTAGAGAGGCACACCTGTACGCCATAGAACAAGTTGACAAAAATATTGAAGAGAACTCTATTGATTACTTGCCATATCTTTACAATTCCCGGTTGAATATTATGCTTGGTAAAGATGATCCCGCATCACCTTACAATGACAAGGCCTTAGAATATTCTATGAAGGCTTTAGAGTTTTCTCCGACTTTTATTAGGACATATTATGAAATAGCCCAGGCCTACCTTAACAAAAAGGATTATCCCAAAGCGATTGAATATTTCCAAAAAGCTGCCGACCTGAACCCGGACACAGGGATATCATATGCTTATCTCGGAGCGGCCAAGATAGAAAACGGCGATTTAAGCGGAGTCAAAGACTTGGAAAAATCTTTGACCAGTAAAAACCCATACTTCCTTCGTGAAGTTGATTTTCATAAGTTGGTCAATGCCTATGCTAAAACCAAGGATTTTGTCCGTGTTGCCTGGATTTATGAAAAATTAATTATTTTAAACCCAAAAAATCCCCAGTATTACGCTTCGCTGGCTACTGCTTATGTTAATTTAGGGAAAATCGAGGAAGCGGTGGTAATGGCCAGAAAAGCGGTTCTGGTGGATCCTTCTTTTGAGTCGGACGCAAGGATATTTTTAAGAGGACTGGGCAGAGAACTCTAAAGCCGACGGCTATTGTTAAAGAAGAGCCTCAATCTCTTTTACCACCTTCTCTAGTGGAAATTTGAAGAGAACGGTCTGGTGGGCTTGAATACCAAACTCTTGTCTAAGGCGGTTGTCGTTTATTAACTTCCGCAGTTTGGCGGCTATTTGTTCCGGTTTAGCCGGTTCTACCAACATTCCGTTTTTGTTGTCTTCAATAATTTCCGACACGGCTCCAACTCGGGTGGCTATAATCGGCAATTTGGCGTTCATTGCTTCTAAAATGCTCCAAGGGAAACCTTCTTTAACCGATGGCAAAACAAAGATGTCAAAAGCCGTTAAATATTGAAATGCTTTCGGCAAATACCCTATCAAAAAAACCTTGTTTTCTAATCCGTAATTTTTGATTTGCCATTCCAGATTTTCTCTTTGTACCCCGTCTCCAACAAGTATAAAGACCGTGTCTTTATCGTCTTTGAATTCTCTTGCGGCTTTTATTAAATTTTCCAGGCCCTTGGCCGGATAAAAGTTAGCAATCGTGCCTATGACATTTTTTGTCTGAAATATTTTTCCGGAATATTTTGCAATTTTTTCAAACAGTTTTAATTTAGCTTCCGTCGGAGACAGGAAGTTTGTTTTATAAGCGTCTATGCCGTTGTAAACTAAAGCAATTTTTTCTTTTGGTCGGATTCCTAATTTATTTGCCTGTTCCATGTCGTGCAGGTTGTTGACTATGATTAAGTCTTTCCAATTCGCGCTGATTTTTTCCAGCAGGATCCACAATCCTTTTTTCCATCTTGGCCACGGGTCGTTAAATGTCCAGCCACCTATTCGGTACAGGACCGATAATTTAGGGTTAGGAACTAAAAATTTGGAGGTGAAAGAACCTAAAAAACCAGCCTTAGAACTATTCAGGAAAAGTACGTCTGGGTGCCACGATTTTATTAGTTTTCTTATCTCAAAAACGGCCTTTATGTCTTTCCAAAGACTAACCTCTCTTGTCAGGTGTTTTAGTTGGAAGGTTGTGACGCTTTCTTTTTTCAAGGCCTCCAGCAAAGAATATTCCTCGTTTTTAAATTTTTGGTTCCTAATTTTATTCTGTGGTCCTGCTGCAACCATGACCTCATATTTGTCTTTGTTCAGACGGGGAATAAGGGTGTAAAAAAACCTTTGAGCTCCGCCCATTTCTGATTGGGTAACTACAAATAAAACCCTTTTTTTTGGGCTTTTTTCTAGTGAAGCTGGGTGATTGATTTTATCTTCCATTTATGACATTATTTTACCATATATGGGGGAAAAAACCAAGAAAATACTCATTTTAAGCACATCCTATTTGCCGATGGTCGGCGGTTCGGAAATCGCTATTAGAGAGATAACTTCAAGACTAATGGATTTTGAATTTGACCTGATAACCGCTTCAAATCCGGTTGCGAGTCCAAAAGAAGAAAAAATGGCCAACGTCAACGTGTTCAGGGTCGGTAGTCGCTTGAGTTTATCTAAGTTTTTGTTGCCTAAAAATTTTTTGCCCCTTGCCATATTTCTTAAGGCAGTGGAGTTGATTAAAGAAAAAGGGTCATATGATATGATTCATGTTTTTCAAGCTTCTCAAGCCGCCGGAGCCGCCTGGCTTTTGAAATGGCAATATCCGAAACTGCCAGTTTTACTAACGGTTCAGGAAGGACAAGATTTGAAACGGCAAAATTTTTTAAAAAAGTTTTTTCGTCGGTTGATTATCAGTAAAATTGACTTTGCTACCGCAATCAGTGTTTATCTCAAAGATTACGTCTTAGGGTTAAGGAAGAACCTTTCTGTTTCCGTGATTCCAAACGGGGTGGATGTGGCTAAATTCACCAAGGATTTTAGCTATGGCGAACTTTCATCACTGGCTGACCAACTCGGCATTCTTCCAGACGAAAAAGTCATTGTCAGTACCGGTCGTCTGGTATTCAAGAATGGTTTAGATATTTTAATTAAAGCTTTTGCAATTCTGGCCACAAAAGATAGAGAAAAACGATACAAACTTTTGATTGTAGGAGAAGGAAACCAAGAATGGGAACTCACTGGCTTAGCCGAGGCTTTGGGTGTTGCCGACAAGGTTATTTTTGTTAAGTCCGTCAGCCAAGATGAATTGCCCAGATATCTCAAAATCTCTCATATATTTGTCAGACCTTCGCGGTCCGAAGGTTTGGGTAACTCTTTCTTGGAAGCCATGGCAACCGGACTGCCGATAGTCGGAACAGCGGTGGGCGGTATTACCGATTTTTTATTTCATAATCAGACGGGTTTGATTTGCAATGCGTCTAAGCCGGAAGATATTTCTGAAAAAATAGGGGTACTTTTAGAAGATGATAACCTAAGGAGAAAAGTTATTAAAAACGGCCAGGAACTAGTAAAAGAAAAATATGACTGGGACAAAATTGCTACAGAATATGCTAAAATTTACAATAACATATGACTAAGTTATCTATAATTATTCCTGTCTATAACGAGTCCCAGACGGTAGAAGAACTCTTAAAAAGAGTAGCCGGTGTGCGGTTGGATGGTGTGGAAAAGGAAATTATTATTGTTGACGACTGCTCCACTGATGGAACAAGGGAGGTAGTCAGGGGGGTTATGACTCCCGACCTAAAGATTTTTTTTCAGGAAAAGAACCAAGGCAAAGGGGCGGCTATTAAAAAAGGGTTTACAGAAGCGACCGGAGACATTCTTATCATTCAGGATGCAGATTTAGAGTATGATCCCAACGAGTATGGCGTTCTCATAAAGCCTATTCTGGAAGGCAAAGCTGATGTTGTCTTTGGTTCTCGTTTTATAGGCAATCAGCCGCACAGAGTTTTTTACAACAGCCATTATCTGGCTAACAAATTTTTAACTTTTTTATCAAACCTGTTTACCGGAATTAATCTTACTGATATGGAGACCTGTTATAAAGTTTTTACAAAAAACGCTATGGAAAAGATTTTACCCGGATTAAGCTCAAAACGTTTTGGCATTGAGCCGGAACTGGTGGCTAAGGTGGCTAAAAATAAGTTGAGAGTTTTTGAGGTCGGCATTTCTTATAGCGGGCGGACTTATGAAGAGGGCAAACATATAAACTGGAAAGACGGTTTGGCGGCAATATGGCATATCATCAGATTTAACTTATTTTCAAGAAAATGAAAAAAATACTGATTGTAACCGGAATTTTTCCGCCCGATATCGGCGGACCGGCTTCTTACGCCGAGACTGTCGGACAAAAGTTGTCTGATGATTTTAAGGTTTCAGTGGTCACATATTCTTCTGTGAGAAAGTTTTCGGAAGATAAAAAATTTAATTTTAAGATAACCAGGGTTTGGAAAAAACTCCCTTGGTTTTTGAGACATTTGACTTATTTTTGCAAGATATTTTTCAAATCAAAACACAATGATATCATTTTTTCTCTAAGCACCATTAACGGCGGCATCGCCGGCCTGATGTCGGCAAAGTTTTTCAAAAAGAAGTTTTTTATAAGAATAGTGGGGGATTACGCTTGGCAGTCAGCTGTTTTAAAAAGAAAAACTGACTTGCTGATAGATGATTTTCAAAAATCTAAAAAGAGCGGCTGGATTAGATTGTTGTTCTGGCTCCAGTCCTTTATTTGCCGAAAAGCCGATGTGATAATTGTGCCTTCCGAATATATTTCTGAATTAGTGCGGGGTTGGGGAGTGCCAAAAGAGAAAGTTGAAGTTGTTTACAATGGAAGTGACTTTAAGCCGGCAGAATTGAGCAAAGAAGATTCTAGGAAAAAAATCGGCATTGCCGGCAACATCATCCTTTCTTATGGGCGGTTAGTGCCATGGAAGGGATTTAGGATGCTGATAAAAATAATGCCTAAACTTTTGGAGATAAACCAATTTTTCAGGCTGGTTATTGTCGGCGAGGGGCCGGAGTTAAAGACCTTGCAAACAATGGTGAAAAATATGGGCCTGGAGAAGAAAGTTTATCTGATAGGCAAGCAAAGCAAAGAACAATTGGCGGTCTATTTGGCGGCGGCCGATGTCTTTGTTTTAAATACCGGTTACGAAGGTTTTTCTCACGAAATTCTTGAGGCAATGCTGGCTGGTGTGCCGGTGGTAACGACATGCGTCGGGGGCAACAAAGAGATTATCCATCAAGGCAAAAACGGTTTTATGGTCAAATATAATGACGAGTTTAATTTAATTGAGGCGATTAAAACAGTCTGTCAGAAGCCGGAACTACAGAAAATGTTTACCGAAAATGGCAAAGAAACGGCAAAGTATTTTAGCGTTGAAAAAATGCTGGAGAAGACTGTTAAGTTGTTAAGAACACAAATTTAATTTATGCCGAAATTATTAATGATAACCGGGTTGGGCAGTGCGAGAGACTTGGCTTCAGGCAAGAAGGGGGCGTTTTACAATACTCTGGAAGAGTTTCATAAATATTGGGACCGTGTGGACATTATATGCCCACGAGTGGACGAAAAGTTAAAAGTTCAAAGCTTATTCGGTAATGTTTACTTGCACATTTCGCCTTGGCCTCTTTTTTTTCAACCATTATTTTTTATCCGTAAAATATTGGAGCTTCATAAGAAAATTAACTTTGACTTGATGACGGTTCACGAGTTTCCGCCGTTTTATAACGGCATCGGTGCGAGGTTATTATGGCAAAAGATTAAAGTTCCCTATGTTCTTGAAGTAATGCATATACCGGGTTATCCCAAAGCAGGAAATTTGAAGGAATATGTCTATAGGATTTTAACGAAATATTTTATTAAAATTGATTCGTCAAAAGCAAAAGCGGTAAGAGTTATCAATAAAAAGGAAACTCCTGATTTTTTAGTTAAAGCAGGCGTGCCGAGACACAAGCTTGTTTACATTCCGGCTTTCTATGTTGATTTGGACATTTTCAAACCGACAGATGTTGTGAAAGAATACGACCTGATATTTGTCGGGCGCTTGGCTGAAAACAAAGGCATAAATTTGTTTTTGGAGGCGGTAAAATTACTTGTTAAAGATTACCAACTACCGGTTAGAGCTTTGATTGTCGGCGACGGGCCTCTCAAAAAAGATATAAAATTAAAAGTTGAAAATTGGAAGTTGAAAATTGATGAATATGGCTGGGCGAAAGACCAGAAGGAAGTAGCCGGCTTGCTCAATAGATCAAAAATACTGGTCATGCCTTCTTACAATGAAGGCGGGCCAAGAGTGGTGATTGAAGCCATGGCCTGCGGTGTGCCGGTTTTGGCGACTTCAGTGGGTTTAGTTCCCGATTTGGGATCAGTTGTTGTCAAAATAGATTGGAATAGCGAAGACATAGCCAAGAAAGCAAAGTTTGTCCTGGGTGATCATTTAGAATATATGCGTCTAAAGCAAGAAGGATTGGATGTTGTCAGACAGTTTGAGAAAAAAGTGGCCATAAAAAATTATGCCGAGAAGTTAAAAAATTTATTATGAATCTGTTGATTACTACCCAAAAAGTTGATAAAAATGACCAACTTCTTGGATTTTTCATTGAATGGTTGAGGGAGTTTGCTCAAAAGTTTGAAAAAATAACCGTTCTTTGTCTTGAGAAAGGAGAGTTTGAATTGCCCGAAAATGTAAAGGTATTGAGTTTGGGCAAAGACAGGGGATCTGGTAAACTAAGACAACTTTCTGCTTTCTACTTCTTAATTTATACTCATCGGAACGATTATGATGCTGTTTTTGTTCACATGAATCCAATTTGGATGGTTTTGGGCGGGATATGTTGGAAAATGTTGGGTAAAAAAAAGTTTCTTTGGTATACAAGCGGAGGAGTGACTTTGAAATTAAAAATTGCTGAAAAACTTGCCGATAAAGTTCTTACCGCGTCTCCGGAGAGCTTTCGCTTTAAATCAAAAAAAGTTGTTGTTACCGGTCATGGGATAGATACGGGACTGTTTCAGCCAGATTTTTCGAGGTCGAACCTCAAAGACGGGGTCCCGAGGTTCGACCTCGGGGAGATCAAGATTCTAAGTGTGGGTCGGATTGCGCCGGTTAAAAACTATGAGACGCTTATAGAGGCGGCTAAGATATTGAAAGATGAAGGAGTCAACTTTGCCATAACAATGATCGGCGAGGCGCCTCTTGAAAAAGACAAGGAATACGAAAAAAAAATAAAATTACTAATTACGGATTACCAGTTACAAAATTTTTTTAATTTTGTCGGGAAGGTCAGCCACAAAGAACTGTTGAAATATTACCAATTGCATGATTTATTTGTTCACTTGTCTAAAACAGGCAGTTTAGACAAAACACTTCTTGAGGCGATGGCCTGTGGTATGAGTGTTTTGAGCTCAAGCGATGCGGCAAGATATTTTTTACCGCCGGAATTAATATTTAACGAAAGTGACTTTACTGGATTAGCCGAAAAAATTAAGCTGGTGAATACCAAGTTTTACGGTCAGGAACTAAGAAAATATATTTTGGAAAACCACAATTTAGGCAACTTAATTAATAAAATCAGTGAGATTGTAAAATTATGAGAGTTTTATTTTTTGGAGTATACGACCCGAATTATGCCCGTAACTGGGTTTTGATAAATGGTCTAAGAAAAAACGGCGTTGAGGTTGTTGAACTAAGGCGGAAGCCGCAGCGTTTTAGTTTGTTTCGGCTATTTTTTGACTATTTAAAGTTTAAAAAAAACTTTGACATTATGATTGTCGGTTTTCCCGGCCAAGAAGCGATGTTTCTTGCAAGATGGCTTACATTAAAACCAATTATTTTTGACGTCTTTACCTCGCATTACGGCGGGTATATTCTGGATAGACAAAAGTTCTCAAAAAATAGTTTTCGAGCCAAGTATTATAGATTCCTGGACAGGTGGTCTTGTAAGCTAGCCGATATTGTTTTGCTTGATACGAATGCTCACATTAATTTTTTTATGAAAGAGTTTAACCTTCCAAGAGATAAGTTCCGAAGAATTTGGATAGGAGCAAACGACCAAATTTTCCAACCCGGAGGCACCTTTCAGAAAATGGATAACTTGTTTAGGGTTATATTCTTTGGGACTTATGTTCCTTTGCAGGGGGCGGAATACATTGTAAGAGCGGCAAAAATATTAGAAGCCGATAAAGACATCGTTTTTTGTTTTATAGGCAAGGGACAGAACAAGCCTAAAAGCATTAACTTGGCCAATGAGCTGAAGTTGAAAAACATAGAATTTATAGATATGATGAGGCCTGAAGATTTAAGGCTTAAAATATGCGAATCAGATGTTGTTTTGGGCTTATTTGGCGATACTCCCAAAACACCGCTCGTTATCCCCAATAAAGTTTACGAAGCCTTAGCAATGAAAAAACCGGTTATTACGGCCGACACAGAGGCGATTAGGGAGTTGTTTGACGCGAATGACATGTTCTTGGTCAAACCTGCTAATCCGGAAGAGCTTGCCGGAGCAATCATTAAACTAAAGAATAATCCCGAGCTAAGAAATAAATTAGCTGAAAACGGATATAACAAATTCAAGGAGAATGCGTCGCATAAGGTGCTTGGAGAAAAACTTTTGAAAATAGTCAATGAAATCAAAAAAAACTAAAATTTTAGTTACCGGTTCGGCCGGATTTATAGGCAGTCATATTTATGACATTCTTTTCGGTATGGGACACGAGGTGTACGGGATTGACGACTTGTCCGGAGGATTTTTGAGAAATGTTTCGCAGAAAAATTTTTTTACAAAGCTTGACTTAAGAGACAGGGCCAAAGTGGCTGTTTACATAGAAAAACTTAAGCCGGAAATAATATTTCATTTAGCTGCCGATGCAACTGAAGGAAGGAGTCAATTCACCCCATTTAGCGCCATAGACAGGAATATAGTGGCTTATACTAATTTACTTGTGCCAGCCATTAAACATGGCTTAAAGAAGATGATTCTCACCAGTTCTATGAGCGTTTATGGTGCACAGCAAACGCCTTTTAATGAGGATATGATTCCCCAACCGGAAGATATATATGGAATAGCTAAAACAGCTATGGAGCAAAAAACAAGAGTTATGGGCAAGGTTTATGATTTTAAATACGTCATTATTAGACCTCATAACGTTTATGGCCCTCGGCAAAATTTATCCGATCCATACAGAAACGTAGTCGGTATTTTTATTAACAGACTTCTTCACGGGAAGAACTTTTACATTTACGGTGACGGCAAACAAAAAAGAGCTTTTTCTCACATTGACGATGTTGCGCCGGCGATGGTCAGGGCTGGTTTTGATAAAAAGTGTGAGGGGAAAGTTCTTAATTTAGGTTCTGATATGCCAGTAACTTTAAATGAGTTGTCTAAAATTGTGTTGGAAGAATTTTTTGGCCGTGGAAAAATTCCTGCTAAGTTCCTGCCCAAAAAGTTTCCAGCTCGGCCCCAGGAGGTTAAATATGCTTATTGCAGTCACGAAATTGCAAAAAAACTCATTGGCTTTCAGGATAAGGTATCTCTTCGGTCGGGCGTTAGGGATATGATAGTCTGGGCTAGTTCTCTTGGTCGTCAACCTTTCGTTTACCTGGCATCAATGGATCTGGAGCATGACTCTTCTCCCGCCACTTGGAAAGCAAAACTCATTTGAAAAATATGGATATTTTGACGGTTGGTTATGCCTACATAAAAAAAGGTTATCTTGACACTTTCAACCACTATCCCGAAAAGGATAGAATATCTTTTTTATTGCCGAAAATCTGGAAAGCAAAAGGCGGGAAATTAAAATTTTATCCGCCCAAGGAAAGAAATATTTTAAGGACCAATTTTTTTTTCCACCACTCGCATTATCCTTTGATTGGGGGATTGCTCAAAGGCTGGGCGCCTCTTTTTCCCCTGTTCTTGCTTAAGAGAAAATATCAGTTGGTTTACAGTTGCAGTGAGCCCTCCTTGTTAAGCACTCTTTATCAAGGGCTCTGGGCCAAGTTGTTTGGTCTTAAACACATAATTTTTACTTGGGAAAATATTCCTTATGAAAACAAATTTAAGGGGGTCAATCTTTTATTAAAAAAAATAATAATAAAGTTGAATCTATTGCTGTCCGATGGTGTCGTTTGCGGCAACCAAAAAGCCAAAGTAATTTTTAGTAAAATAACTTCAAAACCTATTGCGGTAATTCCCTTGAGCGGGGTGGATACGGATTTTTTCAGGCGGGAGGACGGTTTCAAAGAAATAGAAAACTACAATTTGACGGGAAAAATTGTTTTTAACTTTAGCGGAGCAATCGGATACCGCAAGGGCCTTCAGGTAATTTTACGAGCTTTTAAAAAGGTTTTGGCTGAAATACCCAATGCGCATTTAGTTATAATGGGGAGCGGAGAGTATGAGGACAAGGTAAGGGAGTTGGTTCGCGAATTGGGATTAAATGAAAATTTAACGCTGACCAGCTGGCAGGACAGAGAGGGGCTAAAGAGAGGACTGAACGCATCAGATGTTTTCTTGTATCCCAGTTTGTCTTATGGAGGATGGGAGGAACAGTTTGGTTATTCCATGGCCGAGGCATCTCTTATGGAGTTGCCCGTTATTTCTACGAGGTCGGGTTCTATTGGCGAGGTCGTTTTGGATGGAGAAACGGGATTGTTGGTGGAGCCGGATGACATTGACGGTTTGAAGGAAGCTATGGTCAGGCTTGGTAAAGATTCTGAACTTAGAAAAAAAATGGGTCAGGCGGGCAGGAAGTATATAATAGAAAATTACAGTTATCAGATTATAGCAAATAAATTCTATATTTTTTTTAAGTCTCTATGAAGATACTGTATTTAGCCAACTTAAGACTGCCTACGGAAAAAGCCTATGGCATCCAGATCGCTAAAATGTGCGAAGCGTTTTCTGACAGCGTACAAGAAGTAAAGTTATTCTATCCTCGTCGTGAAAATCCAGCCGTAAACCAGGATATATTTTCCTATTATTCAGTAAAAAATAACTTTACGGTTCAAGTAGTTGAATCTAAAGATTTTTATCTTCCCGGTTTTTTAGACAAAATATCTTTTCTTATTAAAAACTATTTTTCAGCCAAAGTGTTGGTGGGCGAAGCGTTAAAAGAAGAAAACGTAGATGTTTATTATACTCGCGATGAACGGGTGGCTAAACTTTTGAGCAAGAAAAATAAAAAAGTTATTTTTGAATGTCACAGATTCTCAAATAAGAGAAAAAGATTTTATTCTTACTTCAAAAAGAAAAATTTAAAAATAGTCGCTATTTCCGGGGGTTTAAGGGAGGATTTGGTAAAATTCGGTATCAAAGATTCTAATATTAGGGTTGCACACGATGGCGTTGATTTGAAAGAATTTGATTTTCAGGAAACTGAAGACGAGGCAAGATTAAGATTATTTAAAAACTTACACCACAATTCTTTTCTTCAAAAAAAGATAGCCGTTTATGTGGGCCAACTTTATCCATGGAAAGTGGGAGATATTTTTCGGAAAATGGCTAAGCATCTTTGTGAAAAAAATGTAAATTATCTCATATTTATTTTTGGTGGTACGGGCAAGAAAGACCCAGTTACGCTAAAAAAAGATATAGAAAATATCCTAGAAAAAACACATCCAAACATGGTACCTGTTATATCTTTGGGCTTATTTCCTCATCAGGACGTCCCTCATATTTTGAGGGCTGCTAACTGCGCGATCTTGATAGGCAATGAGTCAGATGCGACTTCAAAAAAATACACATCACCTCTGAAAATGTTTGAATATATGGCTTCCGGTTGTCCGATTGTGGCTCAAAACTTACCTTCTTTCAGAGAAGTTCTAAATGATAAAAACTCTTTTTTGGTGGAGCCTGGCAATGCAAAGGCCTTAGCTGACCAAATAGCTCTGGTCTTTGATGAGAAGAACGAGCAGATCGCTAAAGACAAAGCCAGCCAAGCCCTAAAGGATGTTCAAGAATATACTTGGCAAAAGAGAGCCGAAAAAATAATAAGCTTTATAAATGAAGAATAAAAGGCCGTTTTCAACGGAAGAGTTTAAAAAGATATACTCAAAGACACCTCGTTTATGTGTGGACCTGATTATAAATACACCAAAGGGCATAGTCCTTTCTTTAAGGAGCATTGAGCCGTATAAGGGAGAGTGGCACTTCCCCGGAGGAACTGTTTTTTATAAGGAAAAGATTGTTGACGCGATAGACCGAGTGGCTTTGGAAGAGGTGGGCATAACCGTCAGAGTGGAAAAATTGCTCGGCTATATTGAGTATCCCAGTGAAGACAGAAAAGGAAGAGGATTTGGATATACAGTTTCTATGGCCTTTTTATGTTCTGCCGGCAGTATGGACTTTATTCCCAGCGAAGAGTCTTCAGAAATTAGAGTTTTTAGAAATCTGCCGGCCAAACTCATTAAAGAACAAAATGATTTTCTGAAGAAAGTCGGTCTAAAATTAAACCCCCTGATTTAGGGGGTTTGTTTTTTATGCCACTCAATAAGACGTTTTAGGCCAGACTCAAGAAGTACTTTGTTTTCATGTCCCAGTTCTTTAATTTTTTGAATATCGGGAGTTGCGCTGGTTGGAGTAGTGGCTGAATAGGGAATATTTACATTTGGAGTAATTTTTATCTCACTACGGCTTCCGGTTATTCTAACGATAAGTTTTGCTAAATTTTCTATACTTATTTCTTCTTCCGAACCGACATTATATGCCTGGCCCGGTTTTCCGAAAAGTAATACTCGCCACATGGCTTCTATGGAGTCAGATATGTAGGCAAAAGTTCTTGTTGATGGTGTGTTGGTTACTTCTATATTTTCTTCCAGTATGGCTCGCCGTATGAATTCAGAGATAACTCGACCGTCAGCAAGCGATAGGCGAGGTCCAAAGGTGTGGAACAAACGAGCAATGGACACATTGATTCCGCGCGCTTTGCAGTAAAGTGAGCATAAGGTCTCGGCAAACCTTTTTGCTTCTTCATAGGCGGCTCTCGGTCCGATGGGGTCAACCCTGCCTATATATGTTTCTGGGACCGGAGAAACGTCTGGGTTGCCGTATATCTCGCTGGAGCTGATAAATAAAAATCTTACAACCCCTCTTTGAAGACAATACTCAAGCAGCTTTTTTGTTCCGAGAACGTTTGCGTCTGCTGTTTCAACCAACTTATTAAGATAATCTTTGGGAGACGCTTTTGAGGCGCCGTGAACTATGATGTCAATCTGATCGGGCAAGGATGTTTCAGCGACGTCACCGACCAGAAACTCCAATCCGGGTGTATTTAGGCAATGGCTAAGCCGGCTGTTCTCGGAGATGTCATGATGGGTGAGCACAATTAACTTGGCAGGATTTTTCTTGAGCAGCGTTTCGTTTAAAACTAGAACCGTGTCAACAAAGTAAGAAGGAATAAATCCGTTAGCGCCGGTTACAAGTATCGTTTTTCCGGATAAATGTTTAAACCATGACCCCACAGACTTAATGATAGAACAGACGTCTTCTTGAATGGTTATATCTGTCAGAGTCATCAGTTGATCTCCTCTGGTTTCTCACTGCCATCTTCTTCAGAAAGCGGGCGGATAATCATATTAGAGAGGAATTCATCTCTTGGCAGTAAAGGAGTCATATCTTCAATTGGTTTGCTTATGTATTTACCATCCTGTGTTCTGATGGCTATGAGCTTTGGTATCAGCTTTTGGGCTTCGTTTAACTTTACATTGCAAATGAAAGGTCCTTTTGCGCTCAAAATTTTATCAAGTTTCTCGTCAATTTCTTCATGACTTGCGATTTCTTCAGTGGCAATGCCGTAGGCCCAGGCCACCTTCTTAAAATCGGGGGCAGTATATCCGGTTTGACTGACCGTTGCCTCATACCGAGCGCCAAAATATATTTCCTGGAATTGTTTGATGATGCCGTAGGCATTGTTGTTAAACACAAATACTTTAATGGGCAATCCATAATTTTTTAACGTTTGAAGTTCTTGGATAGTTAACTGGAATCCGCCATCGCCGACCAGGCAGATAACATTTGTTTTCGGGTTAGCAGATGCTGCGCCAATTGCCGCTGGTAGAGCATAACCCATTGGCGCATGACCAAAGGAAGTAACTACGCGCTGTCCGCTTTCAACTTTTAGGCTTTGAATTGCCCATGCTGAAATTCCGCCGTTATCAATGGTAATAATCGAATTTTTTGAAAGCTTTTTTGAGAGTTTTTCTGTGAAGACGTAGGGATTAACTGAATCCATTTGATTATTGTATTCCGGAAGAACGGCCGGATATCTTTCTTTCCATTTCAGACACGTTGAGTGCCAATCCGAGAAATCAGGTAAAGCCACGCTTGTGCTTATGACTGAATTCAGTTCAGTCAAGAAATATTTAACATCGGCGTGGACGGGAATATCGGCTACAACCCAATTCTTTTTCAATTCAGCTTCGCTTATGTCCACCACTATTTTAAAAGCTTCTCTGGCGAATGTTTGAGGCTGTCCGCCTGTTTGTCGGGTGTCTAGGCGCGAGCCCAAGGACAGCAAAAGGTCGGAGTTCTGGACGGTGAAGTTGGCCGCTCTGTTTCCATAAACACCGATTTGGCCGATGTATAGGGGAAAATCATAGGGAAGAATGTCGATTCCGCTCCACGAAGAAACGACGGGAATTTTTAGTGCACCCAGGAGTCGGAGAAGCTCGTTCTCGGCTTGGCCTAATTTTATACCCGCACCGGCAATAATTACCGGCCGTTTTGCCTTGTGAATCCTGTCTAAGATTTGTGTCGTCAAATAGGTTGGAAAAGGCGTGACTTCGGGTTCCAATTCTGTGGGATCAAAATCTTCAAGTTCTTCAGGATTGATTTCCGCATGTTGTACGTTCATTGGTATATCAAGCCAAACAGGACCTTGCCGTCCGGATTTTGCGATATGGATGGCTTTATCAAGATAGTATTTAATTTTGCCAGGATCTTTTACAAGAACCGCAAATTTAGTGATTGGACGGATAATGTCAATGATGTCGGTTTCCTGAAATCCCAGCTGACGTATTTTTTTATCACCCTTAGTTTCCCACAGATTAACCTGGCCGGTGATCATAAGGGTGGGGATTGAGTCAAAGTAAGAACAGCAGACTCCAGTTATGAGATTTGTTGCTCCGGGACCGGAAGTTGCGACAGCAACTCCTATGTTTTTGGTTATCCTGGCGTAAGCATCGGCTGCCATAGCTGCCGCCTGTTCATGTTGCATACAGACATATTTGATGTCAGGATTTTTACCAAGTGAATCTACGATGTGAGCGCAGGCCCCGCCGGTTAAAAGAAAAACTTTTTTGATCCCTCTATCAACTAAGTACTGAACTAAGTAGTCAGAAAGTTTCATTTTCACCTCTTTCCTTATTGTCAAAGAATACATTGTTTATAATAAAGTTTTTACTGTGTGTCAATATTGTATTTTGATAAAAATGTAGCTATGTTGTGCCCAGCATGTTGACAAAAGGAGTGTTAATTGGAAAACCAGCCCTTTGTTCCAGGCAAAGATTGGGTTTTTTACAGTCGTGCCGTTTATGGCAAGGAGGAGACAGAATCGGTTCTTGAGTCGCTAAACAGCGATTGGCTTGGTATCGGCAAGTACAGCCGTGCTTTTGAGGAAAAAGTTACTGATTTGTTTGGCCAAAAGTTTGGCAGGTTTGTCAACTCTGGTTCATCGGCCAACTGGATTGGTTTGAAAGCTTTAAATCTGCCGATAGGCGGAGAAGTTATTACTCCGGCCTGTACATTCTCAACCACCGTTAATCCGATTATAGAATTCGGATTGGTCCCGGTTTTTGTTGATGTAGAACAGGATACTTATAATGTAGATCTTGACCTGGTTGAACAAGCCGTCGGTCCTAAAACGGTGGCCCTAATGATACCCCACCTTTTGGGCAATTTGAATGATATGAAGCGGTTGCGTGAGATTGCCGATAAACATGGTCTGAAATTGATTGAAGACAGTTGCGATACCATAGGCGGCAGGATAAGGGGCGAACCAACCGGTAAATATGCCGATGTCAGCACTACCAGTTTCTATGCCTCTCACATCATTACGGCGATGGGTGGTGGAGGGATGGTAATGTTCAAAGAACGGTCCCGTGCGGAACTAGCCCAGATACTAAGGGACTGGGGTAGGGCGTCAATGGAATATTATGACGAACGTCCGGATGTCCGATTTGATTTTTATTTGGACGATGTCCGATACGACAAAAAGTTTGTTTTTCGTGAAAGAGGCTTTAATTTTAAGGCATTAGATGCGCAGGCGGCTTTTGGAATGGTACAACTTTCCCGTCTTGAAGAATTTCATCAGGTTCGCCGAAAAAATTTTACGACACTGTACGAATTTTTTGAAAGATTTCCTGAACACTTTATGTTGCCGCGGCAAGCGACGGCCGATACTGATGTCCGTTGGCTAGCTTTCCCGATAACTGTCCATGAAGCGTCGCCTATTTACCGCACCGACCTCATGCTTCATCTGGAAAAGCATAAGATACAAACAAGAGTTCTTTTCGCCGGAAATATTCTGCGCCACCCACCTTATCGGAACATTTCTCATCGTGTTGTCGGGGAACTGACAAACTCCAATAAGATATTGGCCCAGAGTTTGCTCATTGGTTGCCATCACGGGTTGCGTCAGGAGCATCTGGATTATGTAATGCGGATCATTGAAGAGTATCTGGAAAAAGTTTAATATAGGAAGACAATCAACAGGATTATTGAATAATCCTGTTTTTATATAATGGGAATCCAAAAAAATATAAATAGTCTTAAGCTTGAACTATTTCTTATCTTCAGGCTTTTTCAGGAGGGTTATGGTCCAAAGTATTGGTGGCCGTATGCTAAAAATAAGTTCCTTGGAAATTATCTGTTCCGCTACCTTCCACGCTACGAATATATTGCCGATCCGGATTTGGAATTGCACATCGTCTGTTCTTCTAAGCATCTTTGGATGCTGGCCTGGATGCTGCACTCGTTTTTTGCTCAATCAGGGTTGAAGCCGAATATCGTCATACATGAAGATGGTACTATGGATAAGGCCACAGCCAAACTGATTCAAAGTAAGTTTGCCAATGTTATGGTTATGTTTAGAGATGAAACGACTAAGCGGATTCTGGCAATGCCTGACATTCCGGAAATTATTAAAAAAGCCAGAGTCAGCTCACATTTTTTTCTAGATAGATTGAGTAATTTGGCAATTTTCAGCAAGGCCAAGAGAATTCTTCTTAGTGATGTGGACATTTTGTATTTCAAGCCGCCCATAGAGGTAATTGATTTTATGACTGGAAAAACTGATTTAGACGCTTTGGGGCAGCAATCGTTGGAATCAAGTGAGCCATATGACCTGAAGATGGATGATTACTACGTTAAGAAGTATAAGCTTGATGAGAAGAGGCTTTACCTGATGAATGGCGGCTACCTTATGTTGGACAGGCAAAAGTTAAATGTAAGCCAGATCGTTGAATATCTGGAGCATGTACAAATGCCATTCACGGATTATTTTATTGAGATGAGTGGGTGGGCATGCGTATTGGCCCAGCTCAATTTTAAATATTTGTCCCCGCACAAATATGCGATTAAAGGTCGGCTCAATGACACCATGATAATGAAACATTTTACCAGTCCGCGCAGATATGAAATGTTTGCCTATGGCATAGATAAAGCCCGGGAAAATATTGATAAAATTTGAATTTACAAAAGACCTTGCAACGATCTAATAAATGTTGTATTGTAATGCTAACTAACTTTTTAATTTATGGCGCTAGATTTAAAGCGAGTTTTTAAAAATAAGACAGTTTTGGTCACTGGTGGAACCGGTTCTTTTGGTGGAGAAGTTGTCAAGAGACTGCTAAGCTATAATCCCAAAAAGGTGGTGGTTTTTAGCCGTGATGAGAAAAAACAGTTTGACATGAATAATAAGTTCAATGACCACCGTTTAAAGTTTGTTCTTGGAGATGTTCGTGACAGACAATCGGTTGAGCATGCCATGCACGGAGTAGATATGGTTTTTCATGCAGCTGCATTGAAGCAAGTTCCCAACTGTGAATTTTTTCCAATTCAGGCAATACAAACCAATATTCACGGTTCGTTTAATGTCATCAACGCTGCCATCGATGGTGGTGTGAAAAACTTGGTTTTATTAAGTACCGATAAAGCCGTCTATCCAGTAAACGTGATGGGTATGTCAAAGGCGTTGGCTGAAAGAATCATGATTGCTTCCTTTCGTCAAGACAGGGGCAGTACGACTTTGTCAGGCACTCGTTATGGGAATGTAATATATACCCGCGGATCGGTAATCCCATTTTTTATTAGTCAAATGAAAGCGAAACAACCCCTCTCGGTGACCAACAAAGACATGACCCGATTCATGATGTCTCTTAATGATTCGGTGAATTTGGTTCTCTACGCTCTTGTCAATGGCAAAAATGGGGAAATTTATGTGCGCAAATCTCCTGCAGCTACGGTAGGCGATACCGCCCAAGCTTTAGTGGAGTTGTTCAAATATAAAAATAAAATCGTGGATATAGGAATTAGACCGGGAGAGAAGATGCATGAAACACTCATCTCGTTAGAAGAATTTAGGCGGACTAGGGATATGGGTGACTACTATAAGATTTCACCTGAACTACCAAAAATTGATTCAAGAGAGTACTTTTTTAAAGGCGAAAATAGATCAACCAACATGCCGGTCGAAGGATATACTTCTGCCAATACCACCAGGTTAACGGTTAAAGGGGTTAAGAAACTTTTATTGTCTCTGCCAGAAATCAAAAAGGAGCTTAGTCTTCTTCGGGAGGGTAATTTTTATAAATAATCATGGAGGCTCAGGTAATAATTACAGGTGCAAGTGGGCTTTTAGGCTCCCAACTTGTGCAAACGTTTAAAAATCAAGGCCACGAAGTGTTGGCTGTTTTTAATCGAAAACCAGGGTCGATTGTTTCAGGCACAAATAAGATCCGATGTGACGTTTCCATTAAAAAGGACACTTTCTCTTTAAAAGAGCATATTAAATGTCCATCTTTGATTGTGCATTGCGCGGCTATCACCAATGTTGATCTATGCGAAAAAGATAAAGAATTATGCAAGGCGACAAATATTGAGGGTACAAAGAACATTTGCGAACTTGCTCGTCAAACAAAGTCAAGGCTTATCTATGTTTCCACTTCTTCTGTTTTTGATGGCAAAAAGGGAAATTATAAAGAGTTAGACAAAACAAATCCCATAAATTACTATAATTTTTCTAAAGTTCAAGGGGAAAATCATGTACTTGAATATGAAAAAGGGCTAGTTGTCAGAACAATTCCTCTCGGCTTGCATTCTGCGGGACGAAAACCTACAAGTTTCTTGGAATGGCTTGTCGATTCTTTTAAAAAGAACCTAAATGTCAACCTTTTTACTGATGTTAGGATAAATCCGCTAACGACAACTACTCTATCTGCGATAATCGCTAATATTTCGCCTTTACTTGACGTGGGAATAATTCACCTAGGCAGTCGGGATGTAGTTTCGAAAGCCAGCATAGGCTTAGAGGTTAAAAAACTTTTTCCTTTATATTCGGGCAATCTCAACCTAACCAGTATAGACGATAATAACCAAGTAGCTGAACGGCCTAAAGAAATGTGGCTAAATGTAGATAGGGCGCTGTTGTTGGGTCTTGATCTTCCCGAAGCCCTATCAGATATAGGCGCATACTTAAATGGAAAAAAGTTACTATAAAAACTATTTTGTTCTGGAAAAAACCCATTGGCTGTTTAAAATAAGAAGAAAGATATTTTTTTATTTTATACAAAAATATTCTAAACCCGGCTCCAAGATATTTGATTTTGGCTGTGGGTCGGGGTATTTGGTGGGAGAGCTTCAGAAGATGGGCCATGATGCTCATGGCATGGATTTTGAAAAGGAGGCAATAGATTATGGTACTAATTCCGGAATTAAAAACTTAACTCTGGGGAAGGGAGATAAGCTTGAGTATGCCAATAAAAACTTTGACTTACTGACGGCATTTGACGTTCTGGAACACATTGAAAATGAAAAGCCGGTTATTGAGGAGCTTGTCAGAATTTTGAAACCGGGCGGCAAAATGATAATTTCTGTTCCGGCATACCAATGGCTTTGGGGAGTGCAGGATGAAGTTTCTCACCACTTTAGACGATATACGGCCGGATCGCTATTGAAAGTCTTTAAAGAATTTAGAGAATTGAGACCTGTCAGGATAACCTATTTTAACAGCTTGCTTTTTCTGCCAATTGCTTTTGTCAGATTATTCAGCAGATTGTTTGACACCAAGAACAGGAAGTCCGATTTTGATGTTAAGACCGGTTTTTTGGATGTATTTTTTTATCATATCTTTAACCTGGAATCATATTTTTTAAAATTTATTAACTTTCCATTTGGAGTTTCTATTCTTCTAATTCTAGAAAAAAATGCGGACAATTCTTAAAGACAACGTGTTGCTCTTTGTTCTGATTGGATCTTTTATTTTAATTAGATTTCTCGGTTTAGATCAGTTTTATCACCAAGATGAATATCGGTGGGTAGATATTGCTGATAGTATCGCTAACTCAAGTTTGGGGTTGGCGTCTCCGCATCCGCCATTGATGCAGGGTTTGTTTTATGTTTTTTCTGTATTTGAGAAAATATTTAACTATAACAATCTAAGACTTATCCCGCTTTTGTTTAGTGCTTTATGTTTTATTTTGGTTTACCGGATCTCATTAAGATATGATAAAAATCGCAAGACGGCTTTAATAGCAATCGGCCTTTTTACATTAAATGTTTATAGTTCAATAGCCAGCCTTCAGCTTGATATTGACGGCGCGATACTGCCTTTTTTTGTTCTGTTGTCTTATTACTTCTATCTGCGATCGGTGATTGACGGGGACAAAAGATTTATTTTACCTTTTCTTGTGGCAATCGCCGGCGGGTTTCTGGCCAAATTAAGTTTTACCCTGTTTGTAGGAGCCTTAGCGGCTGATTATTTTTGGACAGTGTATGAGAGAGGGGAGTTTAAGGCCGGTATCAAAAAGTTTTTTTATTTATTCGGAGGCCTAGTTTTATCCGCCGGTGCTTTTTATGTCTTCTACGGTTCCGGTCACCCGTGGTTTGTTGAATACACGTTAAACCATCTGCAGACAGCCAGGAGTTTTGGGTCAAGGTCTTATTTTGACCTCTTTCTCCGTCTTTTCAAATTTTTTATCTGGTTGTCGCCACTTTTAACCTTACCGGTTGTATATGGGATATTCAAAAAGGAGATATTTAGTAAGTATAGGATTTGGTATGTTTATATATTTTTTAATCTCCTTTTCTATCTTGTTGTTTTTAATTTTTCCACGCTTCCGATTGAGAGGTATCTGATGAGTCTTATAATTCCAGCAGTCTTTATCAGTTCCGATGTTATTTGTTCGTTCATAAAAAAACTTAAAATAAACAGAAGTTTTTTGTTTTTAAGTATTGCCGGCTTTGTTCTGCTCGCGACGATTACAGTTCTGATGAACAGTGAGGTTATGCCTCTTAATCCCAAAGAAGCGTATGTAGACAAACTAAAATCTTTAGATTTTAATTTCCTAATTCCTTTGACCGGCGGTTCGGGGCCGATAGGATTTTATGTTTCTGCCCAATTTATACTCTGGGCGTGGGTAATTTGTGCGATTGGACTAACCTTGAATAAAAAATCTTGGGCTGTGTATTTGTTTGTTATATTCGGTTTCGGATATAACACCCTTCTTTCAAATGAATTTTTGTTCGGCAATTTATACGGCAGTGTAGATAAAATAACAAAAAAATCAGTTGAGTACGTGATTAATAATCAGGAAATTGACGGAGTGATAACTTATTATGATGCGGGGGTTTATTATCTGAAGAAAGCGGATAAATACGATTCAAGATTTTATACCGCTCCTAAGCGCGACTACACTCCCAAGATGACCAGTTACCGCGGCCATTATATGATTGTTGACTTTCCGGCAATAGACAAAGAAAGCCGGTACTGGAAATTAATATCAAGATGCGAGTTAGACAAAAAGTTCACAGATAAATATCTAGATTCTTATATTTTTGACTGCCGAGGCTTACCTCAAAACCAATTGTAGTTAAAGGCTTGGTTCAGATGGACAGATCATTTAAACTTTGATATAATTTTGCAATGCAAAATAGTCAAAAACCTCTTTTTTTGTCGGTAGTTTTACCTATTTTTAATGAAGAGGAGTCCCTTGCTGAATTAATGGGGGAGCTTTATTCGGTCTGTAACTCTTTGAATAAAGAGTATGAAATAATTTTTGTTGATGATAATTCTAGCGACAGAACACCCGAAATCCTCAAGCAGTATGCGGACAAGGATCCAAGGGTCAAAGTTATACGTTTTTCCAGAAATTTCAGACACCAGGCGGCTATAAGCGCCGGTCTGGATGCCTCAAGCGGGGAAATGGTTGTGACCATGGACAGCGATCTTCAGCATCCTCCGAAAGTAATTCTTGAATTCATAAAACAGGCTGAAAGCGGATATGACATAGTGATTGCGGAAAGAACGGCCAACGAGCACAATTCTTTTTTAAGGGAAGCAATAGGTAAAGCTATATATAAATTCCTAAGCCTTTCCACTGGTCTTGAATTTAAAAATGCAGGAGATTTCGTATTATACAAAAGAAAGGTTGTAGAGGTCATTAAAAATTTACCCGAGAGAGAAAAGTTCTTCAGGGGACTTGTTCAATGGATAGGTTTTAATAAAAAATACGTTTCTTATTCGGTAAGAGCCCGTAAGCATGGCAAGCCGACTTCCGTTAGAGGTTTGGCTCGTTTTATTTTGAACGGAATAACTTCTTTTTCCGCCTTTCCTCTGCGCCTTTCGTTTTGGCTTGGTGCAATAATCTTTGTGTTTAGTGTCGGCTACGGCTTAGAAGTTGTGGTGGAGCATTTTTTGTACCCCAACTCTTTTATTAACGGCTTTACAGCGTTGGTTATCGTTGTTCTTGCTTTGGGCAGTATCCAGCTGATGGTAATCGGTGTTATTGGGGAATATCTTTATAAAATGTTTAATGAGATAAAGGGTCGTCCGGTGTATATTATAGCTGAAAAAAAGAATTTGGATTAAGTTTATATTCTAATGTTGAGAACTATTGCTGATGATCTTGGTCTCCATAAATCCGTTAATAGCGGTATTGTTTTTTTGTTGAGAGAGGGCAAGATAGACGGGGCATCGTTAATGGCTAACGGAGAAGAGTTTGAAGATGCGGTCCGGCAATGTTTGGAAAATAAACTTTCAAATGTCGGTGTTCATTTAAATTTGGTTGAACAGCAGTCAGTTTTATCGGGTAAACCGATGTTAAAAAATCATCGAGTTTTTTTTATAAAATATATTCTAGGTTTAGTAAAAAAGGAAATTCTCCGGAAAGAACTGGAAGCGCAAGTTAAAAAAATTGTTCAGGCCGGGATAAAGCCTATTTTTTTGAACGGAAACCAACACCTCCATCTTTTGCCGGGAATTATGGATATTACTATAAGACTGGCGAAAGAATATCAAATACCTTATATAAGAATAATAAACGAACCGGCATCTCTTAAAAAAGGAAGTTTGTTCAGGGAACTACAGTTGGTTTTTTTGAATTTTCTGTCAAAATCGGCTAAAAGAAAAATTAAAAAAGCCGGTCTTGAGTGCAATGACTATTTTGTAGGATTTATTGACGCCGGTGTTATGAGCTTTAAAACTAAACAAGAAGCCGAGGTGTTGGCTGAAAAATATCCCGACAAGGTCATTGAGCTCGGCTGTCATCCTGGGTATGAAAGCGAGAGCCTAAGAAAAAAATTCAAACACTGGGGGAATTACAATTGGGAGGAAGAGCTAAACTTACTAAGACAACAATGAGAATTTTATATTTGAGCAGATCAAAAATGAACCACTCGGTTAACGCAGTCTATATCAAGGGATTAAGACTGAACGGGGCTGATGTTAAAGAGGTTTTTGTCCGCCATGATGAATTTTTTGAGCTTATTAAATATTTGGTCAGCAACCGAAAGACCTTTGATTCCGTTTTTGTCGGCTACGATAGCCCACAGCTTGTAATTTTATCAAAGCTTTTTTCAAGAAAAAAAGTTACCTACAATGCCCTCTGTTCTGTTTATGAAAGGTTGATTGTTTCAAGAGCGTTTGCGCCGCCCTACTCAGTAAAGGCGCTTTATTACTGGTTTTTGGATTTTCTTTCTTTTAACTTGGCTGATTTGACAATGGTTGAGACCGACAGCCAAGCTGACTATTGCGCGAAATTTTTTCTAGCCCCAAGGAAAAAATTTTTCAGAGCTTGGACGGGAGTTGATGAGGAAAAATTTTATTTCAATCCGGACATAGATAAGTTTTCCAGATTCACGGTCATTTTCAGGGGGCAGTTTCTGCCCGAGTCGGGGGTTGAGTATGCGATTAAAGCGGCTAAAATTTTAGAAAATGAGGATATAAATTTTATTATTCATGGCGGCGGTTTTAATGCCGATAAAATCAAAAAGTTGGTGGAAGATTTAAAACCAAAAAATCTTAGGATGATAACGGACTTTTTGCCGGCAGAAGAATTAAGAACGCTTATGCAGAAGTGCCACTTAAGCTTGGGACAGTTGTCAGACCACCCGCGTCTTGAAAGAACGGTTCCCCATAAGGCATTCGAGTCACTGGCGATGAAACTGCCCTATCTGACCGTTTCCAACAAAGGTGTTCTTGAATTGTTAAAGACGGGAGAAGTTTGTGTTTCTTGCGAGTTGGCCAGTGCTGAATCTTTGGCTAAAAAAATACTGTGGTCAAAAGGTCATCCCCAAGAGTTGGAACGGACAGCCGAGAATGGTTACTTGCTATATAAGGACAAGCTTAATTCCCTTGTTTTGGCCAAAAAACTGCTTGCCCACATAAATTTATTATGATAAATTGAGGTCAATTATGGTAATCGCTGTTTTGTTATTTCTTATTCCTATTAATGCTTATGCTTACCTTGATCCCGGTACCGGGAGCTTTATAGTTCAGCTTATAATAGCGGCAATAGCAGGAGTTTCCTTCTCATTAAAAATTTACTGGCACAAAATTAAGACAAAATTTTTGCCTTTTTTAAGTAAATTTTTTAAACGCGAAAAAAATGGAAAATGATAAAGTTGGCAGCGATAAGTTATCCAGCTCTTTTAGAGATCCCAGCGGATTCCTTTTTTATAATAAGGGGGTGCTTTTGCGCCAAATAAATCTTTTCTACAAAGATAACTTTGACTCCTTGTTGTCTTCTGGTCTGCATCAGGCGCTTTTAAATGACGGTTTTATTATCGGTCACGAAGAGGTTGTTGAGGGAGTTGCAACGAGTGAGGGGGGATACAAAATAATAAAACCGGAGCTAGTGCCTTTTATTTCTTATCCCTGCGAGTGGAGCTTTAGCCAGCTGAAAGACGCGGCTTTACTGACCCTTAAAATTCAGAAAAAAGCGCTTGGCTTTGGCATGTCCTTGAAGGATGCCAGTGCTTATAATATCCAATTCAAGAACGGCAAGCCGGTTTTGATTGACACGCTTTCTTTTGAAAAATATGTGGAAGGAGAACCTTGGGTTGCCTATAAACAATTCTGCCAACATTTTCTTGCTCCGCTTGCGCTTATGAGCTATCGGGATGTCAGATTGAGTCAGCTGTTCAGAGTTTATATAGATGGTATTCCCCTAGATCTGGCAAGTTCGTTACTGCCGTTAAAAACCCGCTTCTTTTTTCCTATTTTATCTCATATCCATCTACACGCTAAGACCCAGAAATATTTTTCGGATAAAGTTGTAAGAAATAAAAAAATTTATTTAAGTCGTCACGGGATGTTGGCGCTGGTTGACAGTATGGAGCATGCTATCAGGAGCTTGAAGTGGAAAGCGAAAGACACGGAATGGGCTGATTACTATGACAAGACTAATTATTCTGTCAGGGGATTTGAAAATAAAAAAGAAATCATATCTGAATTTCTTGATATCATAAAACCCAAAACAGTTTGGGACCTTGGAGCCAACAATGGTCTGTTCAGTCGAATTGCTTCCGAAAAGAAAATCTTCACCATATCATCTGACGTGGATCCTGCGGCGGTTGAACAAAACTATTTATTTTCTGTGGACAAAGGTGACAAGTTAACTCTGCCTCTCGTGATTGATTTGTGTAATCCGACTCCGGGTATGGGATGGGGACACAAAGAAAGGATGTCTTTGGTTGAAAGGGGTCCGGCGGATGTTCTTTTTGCGCTGGCGCTGGTACACCATTTGGCCATTTCAAACAATTTACCCTTTTCTGTTATTGCAGAATTCTTCAGCCGGATAGGCAATTCGCTTATTATTGAGTTTGTGCCGAAAGCCGATTCCCAAGTTCAGAAGTTGCTTTCTACACGAAAAGATGTATTTTTGAACTATAACAAAGAATCGTTTGAAAAAGAATTTTGTCAATATTTTAAAATACAAAAAATACACCAGATCGAAGACTCCAACAGAGTTCTTTATTTGATGGATAAGATCCGATGAGAATGCTAAAAATTAAAGATTTTATTAAGAATATTTCATATCTGCCGTTTCTGTATGGAACTTTTCCCATACTTTTTCTTTTTGCTCACAATATAAGCGAACTGAAATACGAAATGCTGTGGGCGCCTCTTTTAACTGTTATTTTTGTAATTTTAGTTTTTACTGTTGTCTTGAGAATTTTTATTAAGGACTACCGTAAATCAGGACTGATTCTTTCCTTGTTTTTTCTGCTCTTTCTGTCGTATGGTAATTTTAAAGAGCTGGTTTCCGGTGGATGGCTGGAGGGCATAGGTGTTATCAGGGACACATACCTATATCCTTTTGGGGTTTTGTTATTCGGATTAGCCAGTTATTTTATTATGAAATCCGGCGACTCAAAGATTGTGTATGGTTTTTTTAAAACCACGGGCTGTGTACTAATTGTCGTTTCTCTTGTGAGTATTGGTTCTAGCGCTTATTCAAACAGGCGCAACAATTCCGTTTTTCTAGATGACGCGAGTCGGTCGGAGTCAAGCCAAAACCAAAATTTGCCTGATATTTATTATATTATTCCCGACACATACGCCCGGGCAGATGTGCTTAAAGAGCTCTATGATTACGACAACAGCGAATTCATTAACTTTTTAAAGGGAAAAGGCTTTTCAGTCCTTTCAGACAGTAAATCAAATTATCAAAATACCATGATATCCATACCCTCAACGCTGAATATGGATTATTTGGACAACTTGCTCCCGGAAACTATAAGAGAGGATGACTTTAAGAACATGGTCCAAAACAGCCGGGTTCAGCAATTTCTAAAGGAAAGAGGATATAAAATTATATATTTTGACTCAGGCTATGGAATAACAAGCTACAATAAATATGCTGATATTAAATTTAACTCCAGTTACATTAACGATTTTTCCCGTCAGATAATTGAAACTTCGGTACTCAAATATTTTTTAGTCAAAAGAAAACTTTTTGGATTTAGCATAAAAAACGAGGAAAGAAAAAGAATTTTATACAGTATTGATAAGTTAAAAGAAATTCCGGAAATGGAAGTTGGCGGGCCCAAATTTGTTTTTCTTCATATTAACTCTCCCCACACTCCATTCTTGTTTGATCGAAATGGCAAAGATGTAGATGTGGATTGGTACTCTGTAACATCACCGGAAGAGTACAACAGTCTTTGGCTCGATCAACTCATTTTTATAAGCGGACAATTACGTTCGGCTGTTGAAGAGATTTTGGCTAGGTCTAAAACAGAACCTATTATTGTAATTCAGTCAGATCACGGTCTTGAGGTTATGGCACAAGGATCGCCTGAAGAATTCTTTCAATCGGACACATTTACCGAAGCAAGGATTAAGAACTTTAGCGCGTTTTATCTGCCGGGTAACAAAAAAAAGACTTTGCCGAATAACCTGACGAACGTTAATACTTTCCGCTTTATTTTTAAAAACTATTTTAATGCCGACTTCAACCTTTTAGAAAATAAGATTTATAGGTATTTTGACTATTCACTTTTAAAGCGCCATTCGGATCTGAAGAATATGAAGCAAGTTCCTAAGAGCCTGCTTTGATCTTTTCGTAAAGACGCATATACTGTTCCGTCATCTTTTCAACCGTAAAGCCAGTTTTTATTTTTTCTATAGAGTATCGTCTCATTTTTTCTGTTTCTTGAGGCGGCAGGTTTAATAAGTAGTCTAAACCTATTTTAAGGTCATCAGCATTTTTATATTCGGCTATGTATCCGTTTATTTTATGTTCCACCAGTTCCGGTATGCCGCCGGTGTTGAAAGAAACAACCGGTAGTCCGCAAGCCATGGCTTCAAGGACGACTAGGGGACAGTTGTCGGCTATTGAGGGGTAGAGGAGTATGTCAGCGGCGGAGTAGTATTTAGCCAAAATGTTTTGGTCGGCCACGTAACTGACCACCTTGCCTTGGTTTGTGCTATTGTTGGCGTCACCGCCTAAATCAACGAAAAAGGCCCTAGAATTGCCGGTAAAGGCCTTTATGGTGTCTTGGACATAGTCACCACCCTTCCAGGGGTTTGACTGGCCTCTTTTCGCCACAATTAGAATAATCTGCTTGTTTTGGGGCAGGTTCAACAGATGTCGTGCCTCTTGTTTGTCGTAGGGTTTAAATATTGAGGCGTTGATGCCATTATAGATGACTGATAGTGGTCTGTCTCCAAGAATACTCTGCTTAACTTTGTCTGCCAGCCATCTGGAAGGTGTCACTATGCAAAAGTTAGCGTTTCTATAAATTTCCCCTTTTCTTTTTTCAAGATATCTTTCATTGTGCCAGGCGATAGGAGGGTATATGTCTAAACTGGGGCAGGTAAAAAACCCGTTTTCTTTTAAGGCTCCGCCAAAAGAATGGGCGCAGTGGGCGGTTATCGGCCACATGTCATGAAATGTCCAAATAATCGGCTTGACGGCTGAAATTTTTTTCAGAGTGCTAAGGTTGAAGTAGTTTGTGTGAAGATTGTGGCAGTGAATAATGTCGGCTTTTTTGAATTCCGGCATTTTTAAAATATGCTCTGATGGAAAAAAGTTCAGGTCGTTGGCGAGGTAATAAGTTACTTTTTTTAATATCCTTCGGCGGAGGTTGTTGTCTGGCCGTATCAGCATTACATTGCTGTCTTGAGAATATTTTCGGGACACCAAAAGAGTTGATTTGTGACCCCGTTTCTCCAGTTCGCCTTGGAGACAGTAAGCAACTTTTCCGGCTCCGCCTTTTGTATCCGAAGTATTTATTTGCAGGATGTTCATAAAAGTTAATTACTAGAGCCATTTTTCCATTTGTTGTTTCAACTCTTTTACGCTCCAGTTTCTCACTACGAAACGGGGCAGAGTGTGAAGTGGGGTATTTCTGCCCACTCTCCTATGTATATTTGAGCAGGCATATTGAAAGCCGTTTTTTTTGACCAGGTTTACTGTGTTTTTGTCAAAAGTTCCTTTTCCTCCGAAAGGATAAGCAAAAGAGTTTATGGGCATGCCCAAAAGTTTGTTTAGGGTTTGTCTGCTTCCGGCTATTTCTTCGGCTTGTTCACTAATGTTGATTTTTGAAAGCTTGGGATGGTTGATTGTGTGCGCTCCTATCTCAATAAATTTACTGGATGAAAGCTTTTTGAGTTCTTCCCGATTGACACATCGTCCTCTATCTTTTTCTGGGCTGCCTTCTTCCCAGAAGAACGGAGCACCGTTATCGATGTTGCTGGTAGTGATAAAAATTGTTGCGGGGATTCCGTATTTTTCCAGTATCGGCAGGGCATTGTGTAGGTTGTCGGCGTAACCGTCGTCAAATGTTATAACAAGACGACCTTTGCCAAGCTTCCTTGACTTCAAGCTGTTTGCCAGTTCGTTTAAGCTTATTATTTTGAATTTATTTGACAGATAAATAAGTTGGTTTTCAAAATTTTCTGAACTGACGCTTAACTGGTAAATGTCGTTTTCCGGTTCTGCTATCCGATGATAAAGAAGTATGATTGCGGTGGGAAATAGTGCATTATAAAATTTTAAGGTTACTCCACGTATGAAGCAATACAGTTTTTTGGCCGGAATAAAAAAGGGTGTTTTGCGGAGTATGTTCTTGCATTTTTTATAAATTAATTTTGCCATTTTGCGGTAGTAGAAGGTAGTCGCCAACAATAAGAGCATCTAGGTTGATGGATTTGAAAGTTCGCACCGCGTCTTCCGGAGTTTCAACGATTGGTTCGCCTGAATCGTTGAATGATGTATTTAGTACGACCGGCACGCCGGTTATTTTTTGGAATTCTTTTATAAGTGAATAAAACTTTGGATTCTGGTCCGCATTAACCGTCTGTACGCGAGCCGTGCGGTCTATGTGGGTTATTGCCGGTATGTTGTCTTTTTTTACCTTGGCAATAAGGAGCATAAATGGACTGGGGCAATCAAGATTAAAATACTCACTGACAAGTTCTTCAAGACAGGCTGGAGCGAAAGGACGAAATGACTCCCGGTGTTTTACTTGCATGTTTAGCCTGTCTTTCATTCCCGGAGGAACGGGGGAGCATAGAATACTTCTGTTGCCCAAGGCTCTGGGGCCATATTCGCTTTTTCCCTGAAACCAGCCGATAATTTTTTCATCTGCCAATAGTTTTGCCGCCGTCGCTTGGGGGTTATCAAGCTTTTTATAATTGCATCCCGAGTGGGACACAGCGTCAAAAATTTCTTTTTCTCCATATTCTCTGCCGAGATAGGCGTTATCCATCCGCCATTTAATCGGGTTTTTATTTAGCTGATGGCTTGCCCACAAAGCTGCGCCGAGAGCTAAACCGGAGTCGCCGGAAGCGGGCTGGATGAAGATATTTTCAAACGGAGTGTTGTCTAAAATCTTTTTATTCGCGACACTGTTCAGGCCAACACCGCCGGCAATACATAGATTTTTTGATTTTGTTACATTGTGCAGATGTGTCGCATATTCAATCATAACTTTTTCCAGGTAAAACTGCGCCCAGTAGGCCAGCTCTGTGTATAAGCCGTCAGGAAATTTTATTTTTTTATTTGCACGCGGATTTTCAAAGAAAATTTCGGGGGTCTTGGGGAAATGTTGAGGTTTTTCATAGGCCAAACCTTTTTTGGAAAAATAATGGACAACCGACTTCAACTGTCTCAACAAAGCTGACCTTCGTGAGATGGATGTCTTTCTGAAAAGGTACTTTAAGCCCATGTCAGGATGCGGTTCCAGACGGGAAGGAAAAATATAACGGGACTGGGCTGTTCTTTTGAGGAATTGTTCCTCGGGAATATTTGAAATAAATCCGCCCTTGCCGTAGGGTGCCAAACCCATTGTTTTACCCTCTTCGTGATTACCGAATCCCAGGAAATACGTAACTTGGGAATAAAAGTTGCCGATACCCGAAAAATTTAAAAGCCATCCGGTGAACTGGTTAACCGGAGCATAATTGCGGGTGATTTGATGTAAACCGTCATTATTACCGCGATAAAATGTTTCTGTTTCTACGCCGATTAGTCCCGTTGCCAACTTGGTTTTCTGGCCCGCGCTGTCAACCACCAGAACCGCTGCATCATCAAAGGGGGAACAAAAAAAGGCGCTGGCTGCGTGAGCGTCGTGGTGGTTAACGAAGATAGCTTTATGGGCTATTTTGTCCCACCAGCCGTGCTGTTTAAGCAGGTCTATCAACGGCGCAGTTGTCATGGTTATTTGTTCAATGGCAACAACATCCACATCATCTATGCTTTTTAGGCCTGCTGTAGACAGGCAGTAGTTGATTGACTCCTTTGGAAATGTTCTGGAATATTTTTTCCGGTCCAGCCGTTCTTGAGATATCGCCACCACTTTGTCATCTATCAACAAAGCGGCGCCCGTGTCGTGTTCCAAAATTTTTAGTCCAAGTATTGTCATGGTGTTATGCTAATTTGCACCAGATAAAATAATAATTTCTGGGTTTGGTCGGCCATATTCTTCTTTTTACAGCCCTGTAAATTCTGAACGGATCAGACACTTTTCGGATAAAACTGAAAACAGTTTTTGGTTCTGCGGTCGCGACCGGTGGTTTAAAACTGAAAACTTCCACAACTCTCAATCCGTTCTTCTCTATCATTTCTTTAAAATCATTTATGTTGGTTGACTCCGAATGTTCCTGCAGCAGTATTGAACCGTCCGGTTTTAAAAACTTATGAATATCCTGATAAAATTTTCTGTGGATATTAAAGTTGGGATCAAACAGGATGATGTCTTTTTTGTATTCATCTTCGGTCGCGCAAAAAACGTGGGGCGGATTGCCGACGACCAAATCCCATTTTTCTGTTTCCGGAACGTTGTCCAGGCAGTCGGACAAGTGGGCGGTGACTGTTTTTTCCAGATTATTTTTTTTGATAGTTTTATTGCAGGCCTCAACTGCTTCAGGATTAACATCGGCTAGGGTTAATTTGTCGCAAAGGTTATTAGCCAGCAATGAAAACCCGATAAATCCTGGTCCGGCGCAGAATTCAAATATGTGGCCGACGTGTCCGAACTTTTCTTTCACAACAGAAACATACTGTTGCCCGAATCGCATTCCTCCGCCGTGTAGGCTCTTTTTGTATGCGACTTCTATGTTGTTGTATCGGATGTGTTTCATAAATTAAAAATTTTAGTTTAAACTTTACATTTTCTATTCTAAACTTATAATTTTATTTCTTCAAAATTTACCATAGGAAAAACATCCAAAAAACTATCGGGGGTGGCATTGAATATTTTTAGGTCGGGATGGGTTTTGAATGCCTTGGCGTAAAACAACCGGTAATTGCGAAATAATTGCAGTATGTTGGCTATCGTCATTTCATAATTAAGTTTTAAATCCTTCGGATCAACATATTTTTTTAGAACTTCGTCGTTTGTACTGTCAAGTTTAGCAATTTCGTCCTCATAGCTGTGGCTGAATGTTAACGATTTACCATAGCCCATGTTGTGTGATAGAAAGTTGTGCTCACAGCCGAGGAGGTATATTTCGTTGAAACCCATCCATGCTGCAGCCATCATGCACATCAAAACCGAATTTTTGGGGTAGGGAACATAGCGGTCAATATCTATGTTGAATGGCAGGTTCTCGGTAAAGATTCCCTGTGTGCCCACATAATAAACACGGTGCTGTTTAAACAGGTTATATTTCTCCACAAACGACTTTGCCGCTAGGTTAATAATCACGGTTGTGTCTGTTGATATCTTTCCGTCTTTTTCTCGTAGACTGCGGGGCCAGTATTCCGTTAAGTCCTCGGTAAAATAAACCGAGTCTGTGATGATGTGGAATTTCGGCCTTAACTTTTTTGCTTGCGTATTTTTTTCAAATTCAGCCATCACAAAAGTATATTCATTGCTAAGCTTTTCTAAATCAAGGTTACTGACAGACGGACCGTTGCCGATAATAAAGCATCTTTTGCCGGAATGTATATTCTTAATTTCTAAATTTTTTTTAAGAATATTTCCGTCCCGATAGTTATATAAGCGGGGGGCAAAAAAGTTTCTGTAAAGATAGCTGTTAATAGATTTTAGTTTGTTTAGAACTTTCATTTTTAGTTTCTTATTTTTAAATAGGTTCCAAGGTGTTTGACCTGTTCTTCTGTGGTTAGCAGTTGTTTCTGGTTGTTTAAAAATGCTTTGACCTGTTTGAAGAGACCGGGTTTAAAATTTGTATCCAGCTCATCTTCCAGGGGGTAGTCTTCTACCACCATACTTCCATATTTTTGTATCTGAAGCTTTTCTAACGGCCGGAACATAAGTTTTGTTTTAGAGGTTATTATCTCTATGCCCCATTTGCCGGCCGACTCCCAATTGGCGTGATATGAAAACAAAGCTCCTGTTTCTGATATACCGGCTCCGGAAAACACTGACCCGCCAGGATGCCATTTTAACCCACTCTTTTTATAGGTTGAAAGTTTTTTTGGCCATCCACCCATAAAAAATGCCATATCAATAACGTGTGAGGAGTTTTGAATAAACCACTCCCGTTTTATCCTGTCTGATTGGGCGAGTTTTTCCACTATATAACTCCTTTCGGTAAAATCAAAATAAAAAGATTTAACCCCGCCGTCTTTTTTTATTAAATTCAAAGCGGCCAGAGTAGAGGCGTAAAATCTTCTGTTGTAGCCAACGGATACTTTTGCTTTTTTGTTTTTTGCTAACTGGGCTACTTTTTTTATATCATCCGTATTCAATCCCCCCGGCTTTTCAACCAATATATTTTTACAGCCAGAATTTAGCAACTCTGCAGTGGCTGTTCCAAGCTGGTCTTCGGTTACAGCAATGATGGCTTTGTCGGTAACTTCGTTTTTTTTGAGCCAACTGCTCAAACCGCCGCTTTCCGCTTTTACACCAATTTCAGCCGTGAAAGTATCAGACGAAACTTGAGATCTGCCGACAACAACAAACGGCAATTTCATTGCTTTCAAAACCTTGGCGTATTCTTTGGCCATGTATCCTGCTCCGACAAGTAAAATCATGTGAATGGGTAATGCTTTAATTTAAAATATTTTCTTATGGGTTCAAATGTCTGAAGATGAAGTCTCGCGGACTCTTTGTAGGTCGGTAAAGAGATTTTGCCGCTATCAAGCAAATTCTCTACAACTGTCGTGGTTAGACGGCTTTGGTAGGGGAGGTTAAGTTTAACTTCTTCTGTTTTCCAGTCAGGCGCCTTAAAAAGGAGAGCCTTGTTTTGGTTTTCAAATATAGTATATCTTTTTTCTTCATCAAAAATTTCTAAAATCTTGGGGCTTTGACCACCGCTGTCGCATCTGACTATCAGCTGGCTGCCATTTTTGAAGGAGACAGACAGAGAGCCTGTGGTCTCCAGATAGCCGTTGCGTTTGCTGTTCTTAAGTTTTTTATCAAGCAATCGGGTATCAACATCAAAATCGGTTGAACCGGTCAGAAAAGAAACAAAGTCAACGTGGTGGATTAAGTCCGTAGCCATTCCCGACTCGTTGCCGTACAGGACGTAGGTAATATTTTTTCCGTCAAACTCTTTCTTTAAATCGGCGTAAAAAGGCATCATTCTCATTGGACAGTTGACCCATGTTCTGACTTTTTTTATCTCCAGAAGCCGGTCTATTTGAGAGTAATCACTTTTTTTCTGAAAAAGTATTTTTTCCAGAATCAGAGACTTAACCTCATTGGTCTTTAATAGTTCTTTGGTGATAGCCGCCCGGGGCCCAGACGAGGTCGCAATTATTGCAACTTCAAAAGTTAAGTCCCTGGGCATCTTGTTTGAGTATTTCAAAACATGGTTTCCGCCAACCGTGTCCATGGAGTTGTACCTTTCTTTGGCTGTGTTGAGAGAGTCTGTGGAGTTGTCTACAACCAAGACGTCCAGCGACTCCTTAACGGCTTTTAGGGCTTGAAGGTGTCTGGATCCGATTTGGCCTGCGCCAATAATGCAAACTTTTTTTGTCATATTTAGATTGTTATCTTTCTTTTATTGATTAACTCTCGAACCCGTTCCAGGTCCGCCACAGTGTCAAGGTCAATATTTGAGTCGCTGTCCACGTGATATGGAATGGTTTTTGTGGAATAAAGGCGCTCGTCCTTTAAGAAAGTTTTCCTGTCTATGATATAAATTGATCCGCTAGATAAATAAATTTCTGGTAGAGACTGGCGATTTGCAAAAGGGTATCGGTTGTTGACAGTACCAACTAAGTAGCCCTGCCCGGTTAATTTAAAAGATTTAAGAAGTTTTTTGTCCAGTTTATATACGCTGATAAGAGCCGTGGCCTTACTGTTCAAAAATTTTTCCAAGGCCCCGTCAATGTCACTTACGGTTCTTAGTGGTGAGGTTGGTTCAAGGTATATGATAATGTCAGGGGTGTATTTTTTTGTGGACAGTATTTTTAAAGCGTGAGTGAGAGATGGTTCAGGAGATACATTGTCAGTAGCTAGTTCCTTGGGTCTTTTAATCGTTTCAGCGCCATATAGCTTGGCGGCGGCTAAAATTTTTTTGTCTTGGGAAGACACAACGATTTTGTCAATATATTTTGATTTCTTAGCCTCATCAATCGTCCAGGCTATAAGCGGTTTTCCATTAAGATCAACAATGTTTTTGTTGGGTATGCCTTTTGATCCGCCACGGGCAGGAATGAAGGCTAAAATTTTTTTGGGTTTTATGCTCATAAGATAGTAAACCTTCCCTAAAATTTTACATGTTTTTTGAAATATATCAATATTGACTCTTGGTGTTATTAATGTTATATAACTGACTATTCTTTGAAAATGAAAGGTTGGGTATATGATTCTTGCAACTTGCAGAAATCTAGGTGGATTGAATCAAGTTCTTCCAGCTACTAAAGAGTTAAGGAGGCGAGGCTATGGAGTTGTTATTGCTACTAATGGAAGAGTTGTCGCAGAATCCCTTTCTGCCCAAATGGAACCATTTATCTTTGCCGATTCTCCTTTATTTATACTGGATGCTGTCCGTAACGTTAACTTGTTTTTTACCAGTACGTGTTTTGGGGGAATCGGTAGAAAGTTAATCACCGATGCTTCTCTAGGTTGTCCGAAGATCGTCTTGCAGGATTTCTGGGGAGCGGGAGTTTTTACAGATTGGAGAGAAGTCCGATATAGGCCTGATTACATATGCGTGAACGATCAGGTTGATTCCGAGATTACCCAAAAGGCGTGGCCCGAATTTGATAAAAGCAAGATAAAGGTTACCGGTTATTCAGCGTTTGATAAATATATCTTGGTTGATGTGAAATCTCAACAGGAACTGGTTTTTTCAAAGCTGGGCTTAGACTCGCGCAAGAAAATGGTTCTGTTTGCGGGTCATGCTTATGGAACTGTTGGCGCACTCTTTGAATTGGTCAAAGTTTTAAATGACGTCCAAGCTGGTATTTATCTGGTTGTCAGATTTCATCCAAGGATGACAGAACATGAAGGCGGGGATAAAGAAAAGTTAGATTGTCTGGACATCCTTACTGATTTTAGGGGAGGGGATTTGGTCAAGGATACGACAATGTTTGATAGTCCTACAGTTCTGAGTGCGGCTGATGTGGTTATTAGTATGTATAGTACAATGCTTGTTGAGGCGGCGGTTTTGCGGAAGCCAAATATTTCTATCTTGTACCCGGACAAAGGTATGCGGCAATTTTTCTCCGAGTGTCCCGGATTAGATGAGTCTCCTTTGGTTTCTTTGGGCTGTAGCCTAAAAGCAACAAATCGGGAGGAGTTGGAGTTGGCTGTAAGGGACGCTCTAAAAAGAAATTCTCTGTTAAGAATACAGGAAAACAGTTTTAAACTAGACGGTATGAATACCAATCGGATTGTAAACTTTTTAGAGAGCTTAATATAAGCTCTCTTTTTTTAAATGAGCTTTATGTCCCGAAACTGTTTTTGGACTATTCCTCCCCAGACTTTATTTTGGGTCAAAATCTTTAAAAAGTTTTTTTGGCTTTTTCCATAGCCAAACATTTTTACCGGTTTAAAACGATTTGTCGTTGATAAACTTTTTGCTAACTCCAAGATTTTTGTTTTGCTAAAGTTACAATTAAATATACTTTCTACTCCGGTAATTCTTTTGTACTGCCTTGTCCCCAAGTTGATTGTCGGGACTCCATAGTAAGGAGCTTCTCTTATGCCGGCGCTTGAGTTACCGATTATGAAACTCGCATTTTTTAACAGGGTAAGAAAGTGTTCAAAGCGAATTGACGGAAATATCTTAAATTTTGAGTTATTTGTCAGCTTTTTTGCATAAACACTTCTTATCGTGTCAGTACCGGGATCATTGCTGGGATGAATTACTATATAGTTAAGATTAGATTCAAGCAGGGCCTGTACCAAGGTGTCAGTTTGACTATTAAGAGTATCAAGTTCGGTTGTGACTGCGTGATGTGCCAAGATAGAGTATTTATTGTAAGAAATCCCATACCGTTTTTTTGTCTCTTTTAAGGTGGGCAGATTTTTTGAGAGCATTATATCAATATCTGGAGAGCCGATTGTAAATATGCTCTTGGGATATTCGCCCATTTGTATCAACCTTTTGCGCGCTTCTCCATTGGCTACAAAATGCAAGTGCGACACCTTGCTTATCGCGTGGCGTATATGTTCGTCTATGGTGCCGGATATTTCCCCGCCTTCAATGTGGGCTACGGTAATATTTTGAAAACTACCCGCTAAAGCCCCGGCAAGGGCTTCCACCCTGTCACCATGAACAATAATCAGGTCGGGTTTGAATTCCTTAACATAGTTGCCGAACCCAATGAGCGTGCTTGCCATTACGGACTCCATTGAGGAATTGCCGGAGTGATTAATGTATTTATAAATGTTGGGGAACCCTTCTTTTTCTATTTCATCTACCGTGTAACCATATTTAGATAACATGTGCATTCCTGTGGCAAAAACATGAACGTCAAATTTGTGGTTTTTTGACAGCCCTCTTATGAGTGATTTTATTTTACCGAAATCCGCCCGTGTGCCGGTCAGAAAAACAACCCTTTTTTTCTTTGTATCTTTTATATATTTTTCCATTTTAGTTGGTCGTCTTTTTTAATTTGTATTTTTGCTGTTCGGCCGATCAGTTTTTTGTAGTCAACAGCTTTTATTTCTCCTGTGCCGGGTCTTTTGACCCAAATGTTGGCTCGGGTTAATTTTTCGCCTTTTTGAATGTCTTGAATTGCGACCACGCAGGCATAAGCAAAGTTAATGGTGGGTTGTTCTTCCGGTAGTTTTGTTTTGGTGCCGTTGCGGGCGGCAAATATCGCTCGGGAACCAAGTATCAGTTCACTCAACTCATGCGGGTCAATTGATATCGGAACATCCGGTCCCGGCCAGCTTTTGTCAGATGTAAAATGTTTTTCCAGAATAGAAGCCTCTAACGCAACGGCACCGAAACAAGTGTAGTTGCCTAAGGAATGGTCGCTTAATCCGATGACAGCATCTGGAAATGTTCTGGCCATTTGTCTAATTGAACCTAGTCGTACCTTTTCATATGGCGTGGGATACATAGATGTACAGTGCAGGAGTGCGTAAGGTATTTTATGTCGGCGTAGAATAGCTACGCTTTTTTTAATGCTTGGGATATCATTCATTCCGGTACTTAAGATGACGGGCTTGTCAAATTTAGCGATATGTTCAATGAGCGGATAGTTATTACATTCGCCCGAACCAATCTTGAATGACAACACCCCCATTTTGTTTAAACGATCTGCGGCTGCCCGTGAGAATGGAGTTGATAGGAATATCATGCCCAGTTTCTCCGTATATTTTTTAAGTTCAATTTCTTGTTTCTCCGTTAAAGCGCAACGCCGCATAATGTGCCAGATTGATTCTTTGGCGTTGCCGGGAATGACATTCTTGGCTTGCGGAATCATCTCATCTTCAATAACATGGCTCTGGAACTTTACACATTCAGCTCCGGCTTTTTGGGCGTCAAAAACCATTTGTTTGGCTTTGACCATGTCACCCTCATGGTTGATGCCGATTTCGGCGATTACAAGCGGGGGATGAGCTGGCCCAATTTTTCTTCTCCCAATTTGTATAAAATTATTTGCCATTACCACGCCGTCCAGCCGCCATCTTGCATGAATATCCCTCCGGTGCAGTATGACGAGCTGTCGGAAATTAAATATATGATAAGTCCTACATATTCTTCGGGTCTCGCCATCCTTCCTAGTGGGGTTCGATACGAATAATTTTTAATAAAATCTTTTGACTGTTTTTCTTGAACGCCTCCCGGAACAACGCAATTTACCCTGATCTGCTTTGGTCCCCAGGCAGTTGCCAAATATTTGGTCAGGGAAATAACGGCTCCCTTGCTTACGCTGTAACTGACTGGTTTGAAAATTCCTTTCGGATAGATTCTTTGGTCGGGGCCGACGACGCCGTAAGTAGAGGAAATATTGATGATAGATGACCCCTTTTTCATTTTACTGCCAAAGACCTGACAGCAAAGCATTGTTCCGGTTACGTTTACCTCCATATCCTTGTTCCAGCGTGAGAGTTCAAAATCTTCAAAGCGGTCGGTTTTCTTAAGGTTTTCGGCTCGGGCTGTAATGGCCGCGTTGTTGATAAGGCCATCAACTTTACCAAACTTTTTCAAAATCTTGTTTTTCGCACTGACAAGCTCTTGTTTTTGGGAAATATCAACTTTGTAGTAGTGGATATTTCGACCGTATTTTCCAATAGATTTAATATAATCCAAGGCTTGTTGTTCCGGGGTTATGTCCAATAAAATGACCTGCGCTTCATGGGAGGCCATGGCCTTGGCATAGACCTTGCCCAGCATTCCCATGCCGCCGGTTAAAATAATGACCTTGCCCGATATGTCAAAATGTTTTTTGTCCATTTGTTTAATTTATATTTTCTTTATTTTTTCTATTATACCCAAGTCTCTTATGGCTTGGTCTAGGCTTAAGATTGAAGGTATTTTTTCTTTTCTTGCAGAAACAAGCGTGGCAAATTTAAGTTCATTGATAAAAGTGTCGTTTCGTTCAAATTCAAACTTTTTATTGTAAGTTGGTTTGTTGTTTTCATCGAATATTTTCAGGTCCTTATTGATAAGATCACAGAAAATCGTTCCTTTCTCGGCGTGAATTTTTATATAGCGTTCCGGTAATCTCTGAAAATAATTTAAAGTTATAACGATGTTTTTGTTTTTTTGAATAAAAACCAGCAGGCCCATATCTTCGCTTCTTATTTTTAGGTGGCTAATCTTGGCCCAATATCCCGAGATTTTTTTAATTGGATCTGGAAAAAGAAATTGGGCATAATTGGTTTCATGTATTAATTCTCTAAGAACTCCACCGCCTAATTTTTTATTGGCCGAATAATTTTTGGTATAATCGCTGGTTCTCCAGCTGGGCAAATAGCTGCCGCAATGTATCTGAACTAGGTGGATATCACCAAATTTATTTGTTGTCAGGATTTTTTTTAATTCATTTATCATCGGGTGGAAAATCATGGTGTAGCCGACAAACGCTGATTTGTTTTTTAACATTTTTTTAATCTTTTTGGCCTCGGCTGAATTCATTGCCAGTGGCTTCTCAAACATAAAAGTATCGCTGTAATCTCTGAACCGCAACGCATCTTTATAGTGGTCTTTTGTTTTTGACGCAATGATAATCAGGTCATATTTTTTTTGTTGAAACTTGCTTTTTTTGTGCAAAGATTGAACTTCAGCCGAGTGTCCTAAAGTCAGGCAATTCTCGTAGTGCCTTTTGCCGGCCGACCCGAAACCGATTATGCCTACATTTATCATTTAAATAATTTAAATTTTTGTTTAATTTTACTTCTATGCTTGTAGAGCGTCTCCGCCAGTATCCAATCCTCTACGTGGTCTAAATCTATTGATCTCCAGCGCGGCATAATAACACCAACGGTGTCCTTGGTCACAAATTTTTTATGTTTAAGGAAAAAATCAGTTTTTAACATGTAAACCATCGCTCCATTTTCAATATAGCCCTTTGGCCAGGCTTGTCTGTTGGTGCTATTACTATTCTGCTTATTGACTAAATAAATTTTGCCTTTCGAGTCTCGGTTATACAGTCTGGGGTGAGTTTCGCATATTGTGCATAACAATTTTACGTTCGGCTTTATTATTTCTTTGTAGCACGTTTTTATGTCATCAACCTCTCTTAATGGCGAAGTGGTTTGTAAGAGACAGAATATTTCAGGTTTATAATTAAATTTTTTGTCCAGCCTGTGTAATAAGAGTTCAACTGAATCAGCAATTTTTGCCGTATCAGTGGCCAGATGAGCCGGTCTCAAGAATGGAACTTCAGCGCCACCTTTGATTGCTATCTCGGCTATTTCTCGGTCATTTGTATCAACTATTACCTTGTCAAATAAGTTGCTTTTATGGGCTTGATAGATAGCATGCCAAATCAAAGGCTTGCCGGCGAATATGCGGATATTTTTGTTTGGGATTCCCTTTGAACCAGAGCGGGCCGGTATTATTGCAAGGTTTTTTTTCTTCATTCTTAGGTAACCTGGTGGCGCAACTGCCACTCTTTATTATTATTTTTTTTCCATAGATGCGGAGAACGGCCGGCGTCTATAAGTTTCCAAAATTTATCTTTACTGATGCCGGTATAATTCAGAAATTCCTGAAAGTATTTATCCGGGAATTCGGTGTCAAACCTTTTTACAAGAGCTACCCCTTCTTCGCGTGTGATTTTTTTATTTCTTATTTCTTGAGCCGCGTCATAGGATGCTCGGCCAATTCCGAATTTAATTAATGTGGTGTAATAGTGAAAAGCATCAACCTTGTCGTCAATACTGCTATATTTTGAGTAACTTCCCTCGGTTCTTTCGGTGTTTGCCTGAAAGCCGGTGTTTTCTGAGGCGTAGTAGTAACACTCTTGCGGGTCCCATTTCAAGTAATAGCCTAGGCAGTGCACCTGGATATCTAGTTTTTTAGCCTCCTTTACTTTTATCGGTAGATAGGGATTCAAGTCGTTTAAAGAGATTTTTTTATTAGCCAGCAGACTTTTAGCGGAAACTCCTCCCAGAAAGAGGTTGTCGAGGGTGACATCTTCGGTATAAAATTTAGAATTCATAGTGGGTACATCGTTTTCTTTGAATTTGTTGCCGTATTCGGCTCCATACTCGCCATAAAAGATGAGGGGAATCTTGTAGAGGACGGCAAATTTTGGCCCCGAATTTTTTTGGCCAATGATGAACGGCTGAAAAGGGTGCAACAAGTTTTCAAATGCCAATTTTGTAAGCAGGCGGTGAACGATGCCGTTTGGTGTAAACAAAATATTGTCTAAGCCGCCTATATGCATCCAATTTGTAAAATTTTTCCAGCCGATATCGGTATAAAGATGTGGAGCCCATGTAACGGTCAGGGGATTCATCCCGTATTTATATTTCAAGATGTGTGCGGTGTAGGCGCTGTCTTTTCCGCCACTACCGGGAACAATGCAGTCATAGTAGCCATTTTTGCTCCTGTACTTATCACATAATTTTATTAATTCTTTTTCTCTTGTTTTCCAATTTATCCCTCGATCTTTATACTCGGTGTATCTGCAAGCGTCGCAAACCCCACCTTCTCCAAAAGCAATCGTTTCCTTTTTCTCGTTTTTTGTGTGTTTAAATTCTACGGTTGAACTGGGCCGCTGATTAGATATGACGCATTTCTTACAGAAAATAACCTCTTTCGGTAAACCATATTTTGTGTTTGTTTTTGGCATAATTTAGAAAATGGTTCTTAGATAAGTTTGATAAAGTTTTTTATTATTTTCAAGCCTACATCTCCGCTTTTTTCCGGATGGAACTGGCAACCGTATATGTTACCATTGCGGAGTGCAGACGGAAAGATATGGCCGCCATATTCGCTGAAAGCCAAAATATCATTCTTGTCCTTAGGCTGAAATATGAAAGAATGCACAAAGTAAACTGTAGAATTTTTGCTGATGCCCTCCAGCACCGTTTTCACCCAGTTTTTATTTGTCGGCTTCATAAGATTATTCCAGCCAAAATGGGGGGTCTTGAAGTTTGCGTTCATTGCCGGAAAGGGCACAACTTTGCCGGGTATCAAGCCAAGTCCCTTGAATGTTCCAAATTCGCGACCCTCCTGAAGCATTAACTGTGCGCCCAGACAGATTCCTAGCATGGGCTTGCCGGAACTGGCGAATACTTGCAGGGGTTGAATCAGACCACGCCGTCGGAGGCCATCCATGCCGGCCTGAAATGCTCCTGTTCCCGGCAGTACTACTGCGTCGGCTTTGGCTAGTATTGCCGGGTCTTCTGTGATAATGGCGGGTGTTTTGAGTTTAGCGAAAGCCTTGGCTATGCTATGCAGGTTATTTACGCCGCAATCAATTATGGCAATTTTCTTCTTCATTCAGTTCTTATTTTTATTTTTTTACTGGACAAATAATTTTTAAGATTTTTTATTGACAAATCACCGTAGTGAAATACTGTTGAGGCGGAAATAGCGTCCGGGTTGCATGTCATATACGCATCGCTGAAAGATTTAAATGTTCCTCCTCCCCCATGGATAACTACCGGAACTTTTGAGAATGAGGTGACGGCTTTGCAGAGGTCGGTGTCGTAGCCTTTTCTGGTGCCGTCAGCATCAATCGAAGTTAAGAGTATTTCCCCAATGCCTTGCTGAATTGCTTGTTTTATCCATTTAATGGCATCAAGGCCGGTCTTCTCTCGTCCGCCGTCTGTATAGGCCTCCCAAGAGTTGGGGCTAACCTTCTTAGCTTCAACCGAAAGAACGATGCATTGAGCGCCAAAGGTCCGCACAGCTTCACGCAAGAACTGGGGGTGCCTAATGGCATAGGTATTTATGGCAACTTTGTCAGCGCCGGCTCGCAAGACGTTGTTTATGTCATGAATTGAGCGAATACCGCCACCTACCGTCAGTGGGATAAACACTTCCGAAGCAACCGACCTCAACAACTCTAGATCAAGGTTGCGTTGATAAAGACTGGCCACTATATCCATGTAAAAAATTTCATCTGCTCCGTCTCGGTAATACTTTTTAGCTAATTTTATTGGTTCACCGACGACTCGAAGTCCTTCGGTGTGTATACCTTTGACCACGTTGGGACCCTTGATGTCTAATCGGGGAATTATGCGTATGTTTTTAGGCATATTCGGTATATTAACTCAATACCCAATAGTATCAATAAGTGTCAAAAGGTGTCAACTCTAGACTTATTTATATTAAAAGATATACTTTAACTAATAAATTATATGCAAAAAGTCGCCATTATAATTCCAACAATGAACCGTCCTGATTTCATCTTCAGGCATTTTGAATTTTATGAATTAATGAATAGTCCCCACCCCATCTATGTTTCAGACAGTAGTAACGAAGAAAATGCGCAAAGAATAAGGGACGGGATTAAACGATTTAAAAATCTAAACATAACTTATCAATGGGTTCCACCCGGTAAAGACTGTTTGTACCAGCTGATGCCCTTGATAAAGGAAAAATATTGTATGCAAATCGGAGACGACGATTTGGTTATACCGAAAACTGTTTCAGAATGTGCAGATTTTTTGGAAGATCATCCTGACTATGCAACTTGTTCTGGCAAGCAGATCAACGTTCGTTTCCGGCAAGAAGATTATAATAAGTTCCGAGGCCTTCTTGGTCGGGCAACGCTTCCCATGGGCAGGTCAATGGAAGATGAAGATATGCTGGCGCGGGTCAAAAATTTTTGGTCCGACCCGAATTTTATATGTTTTGCCGTAACAAGAACCGAGATAGAGACAAAAATACGCAATGTTACCAAACATTTTTTACTTATGGAGACAATTACAGAGGTTATACTGTGGTCTATGCTGATTGTTTATGGAAAAGCGAAAATTATTGATAAGCTGGGGTACATTATGCAAATAAGCAACAATCGCAGCTTTTCAACTGATCTTGCGATTGATGTTTTGCTGGCGCCGTCAATCAAAGAGAAATGGGGAGCTTGCCAGAATGGGTTATCTGAACTTTTGCTGGGACTGGGTGTCTCCAGCGAAGAGAGCAGGAACATATCCAAATGGATTTTCATTCTTTACTTGGCAAACAAATTTACCTATGAGACCAGCTGGCGGTCATATGGTTTTCCCAAGAATGCCTCTGCAAAACAAGAATCATCCAAAAAAATAAGGTATTTTGTTGCGCATTTGCCTTTGCTTAAAAAAATGTATTACAAATTTAAACC
>Ga0209542_10001539_pt1 | contig 53964 bp, 40 predicted proteins | sample RifCSPhighO2_01_FD_184028 | JGI IMG/M metagenome (GOLD analysis project Ga0209542, IMG submission 184028) | Soil microbial communities from Rifle, Colorado - Rifle CSP2_plank highO2_0.1 (SPAdes) (version 2) | ecosystem: Environmental > Terrestrial > Deep subsurface > Rock core/Sediment ... | reverse complement strand
TTCGATCCTTTTTTTCTTATGTCCAAGGTGCGAGAGACGGTGAAGTTACAACTCCTTTAATAACCTCTGTTATGGACCGACTTTTAAATGTAGGGACACATGGAATAAACATTATTCCCCATCCACTTCATGGAGTAAATATATTATTTTTCTTATTTTTACTCCTTTCAATAGTTCTATCATATAGAAAAAATGACAAAAATAAATTTATCTATTTAGTATTTGCGTACTTTTACTTTGGTTTTTACTTACTAACGCTCATCCATGGTGGTCTCTTGATCATGTTCTGGTGGTTGCCAATGAGTGTATTGCCAATCATGATGTTTTCAAGCATTCATAAATATATTCCTAAATTCATCTTTTATGGATTAGTTTTATTGAGCGTAGTATTTATTACGAAACAAAACATCTCTTTTATTCAAAATATTTCGAACACAGTGGAAACCTCAAGTACATCGTGGCAGTTTAGATATTCCAATACACAAATTGTTGCAAAAGATGCGCCGCAGGATTTTGGATATTTTATATATGCGCCTGATATTTATGGGTATCAAGATAAGTATGCGCTCTTCTATGCAAATCGAGTGACTGGCAAGAAAGGAGTCGCATTTCAAAAACGACCAGTTACTTATGTTCTTTCCGAACCACCTCCAAAGGATTTTACTGGATCTGATGTTGATTGGTGGGTGCGAGAAAAACTTAAAATTAGCAGTGAACCGGTGGAAATATTTAAACTCAATGGAGGATATGAAGCGAGGAAATATATAGTAAGTGAACTAGATTTGTCAAACACATCTTATATTACTCCTTCAACAGACTGGCTATTTTATCGATAATACCTAATCTGCCTCGTAGTCTACGATAAACTTAAGTCCGGGGGGATGCTTCTCACGCGTAGCAACTCCAAATGCTGCAGTAATTTTAGTATCTTCAAATCTGTGAATAATCGTCTTTGACTCGTGATCAAATTCAAATGGGTATGCGGAGTAAACTTTTTGCTCATTATTTACATTTTCAGGAAGTCCTTCAATCTTTATTTTCCACGTTCCTTTAAATGCAATTCGAATACCCAGTGTATGACAATACATGTTCGTTATTCGAGAAACAATCGTTGTATCAACCGCATCAGTTGGAAGTCCTGTAGTCACATCAAGCGTTGTTGGACTACCATGACAGGGAGGAAAAATATTACTGTCTTTGAGATTTGCTAGTGAAAAAACAGTTGGTAATGGAGAATAATAATGTTCCATTCCTTCGTATGGAATTTCGTAATGCAATTTTAATGGTTTGATCGGCTGCTTCATTTTTAAAATAGCATATTGTGTCTCGGTGAGTGCTTCGGTTTCTGGAAGCCAGGTAATTCCAAGTACTCTTTGCGCAAACCATTTTGTGTAGTGAACATAATATGATATTGGAGATGGAAAACGCCAAATAACTTCGTCAGTATACTTCTTAAAGAACTCTCTTTGATTATGGTCTTCAAGATCAACATTGCCCTTGTTGTATACTGCTCCTGTTCCCCATTGTGGCCAAACAAGATATTCAATTTCTGGAGTCCCCTTTTGTCCCAATTTGGTTAAATCAATACGAGGAATCTTATCAAGTTCTCCGTAAAACCAACCTATTTTCAAGGGAATTTCAGCGTCAGTATAGCCTTTCTCTGCTATAAATTGATTGACATTATCTTGTGTGAGTCCATATCCATTTCTATTTGGGTAGTTTGAGCCTTGAATTGATAGTACTAGTGCAAATTGTACAGACCACGCCAAGAACAGTAGAAGCGGCATTAATACATACAGAAGCTGTCTCTTTGGAAAAGACCCAGATACAATCGTATCGAGAATCCTACCAAGAATTCCGCTTAGAATTAAAATAACTAAGAAACCTAACGGAGCAGCCCAGCGAGACCAATGAATAACAACTGAGCTAATACCATAGTAATAACACACTGCCATAACAAGCAAAATAAGCTCTAAACTGGGGAATAAATTTCCTGTTTTAACGTTTGAAAAGCGAAATTGCTCACGTACAGATGTTTTAATTGATCGAAATAACTTTCTGCCTCCGATAAACCATGCGACCAAAATAAATATAAGTACAGCAGCAACCTGCGAAAAATCAATTTGGTGTGCCAAAACATCGTAAATATACACGAGCCAGCTTTTGTGTGCCAGTCCTGGATACTCATAATCAAAAATAACGGAAGCAACCGTTGTATGTTTTACACTGTACCAAAATTCATTTAATTTAATGGGTTTTGGAATCCAGACAACCCATAGGTATACTGATCCTAAGATTGTCCCGGCGGTATACATCACCATGCGAAACAGTTTTGGGAGTTCCTCTCCCAGTTCTCGTTTTTTTTCATATACAAACGGAAGGACTGTATTGAGTGCAAAAATAGGAAGCCCCATATAAAGTGCTTTCAAATTTGTAAAGCTAATTAAGAAAACAAAAATTAAATTTGTGATAAAAAATAAAAATGGTGATTTTTTTCTGTAATGAAGTGTTATTGATATTAGGAGATATATCATTGTTACGAGTATCCCCATAGAATCAGAATTTACTCGTAAGAAGCGTTCAAACATTCCGATAGAACCAAATAAAAGCACAGTAAAGAACACAACACTTGCAGGAATTTTATTGCGACCTTTCATGAGTAATGAAACTCCAGTAATGTATGTTGTAAGCCACACAATGAGTCCGAATATTCTTCCAAAATAATAGGCAACTAATCCTGGATCGCCTTGGGGGAAATTTACTCCAGAACGAGTAAATATATTCATAAAAGCTAAGTATCCGGCGAGGAGATATTCAGTTAATGCGACATGAATATAATTATGCAACTGTTTTCCAGCCATCATATTCCACGCATTATTGAAAAATTGGTGTTCATCTGGGTGACCTGGGATATGAGAAAGAATTGGAACGACGAGAACTAACAGTAATCCTATTACAAATAGTGATATTGTAAGATAAATATGTTCAGGAGTTGAAAAAAAACGACCTATCCGATCCAACATTTTCTTCATATTTGAATAGTAGCATCACTATATGATGAATTACAAGGGGAAAAAACAGGAGTCAGGTGATTGCATCTAAAATAATTCTCTTTTCAAATCCTCCTCGTTTCTTCTATTTCATTTACAGCATGAACTCTAGGAGTTTTCCCGTCTTGTTTTATTATTTCCGGGATCTTGTCTCGAACAAGTTTATTCATAGAAAATAAAATATGTGTCATTCCCGCGAAGGCGGGAATCTATTTAAATGGATCCCCGACTACTCGGGGATGACAGAATAATATTTTTCAACATAAAGTTAGTATACTAAAGTATGCTTACAAGTGGTGAAAAAACATTACTGCGAATTCAAGGAATTTCGTTTTTTGCGAGCTCACTTGCAGGGATTTTTGTGCAATTTTATGTATTTGCACACTTAAACTTTACTGGACTTGTGCTGTATAACTTCGTACTGTTTGTATTTTTGCTCATCTTATATATCGCCTCGGGATATTTACTCAAGCATTTTACTACGAAAGATCTTATTATGACCTCGCTCATTCTCACGACAGCGTCGTATGTAATCCTCCTTATTTTCAAAGAAAATGCACTTAATTACATTGTATTCTTGGGAATGCTTTCCGGTGCAAGTACCGGCCTTTTTTGGAGTGGATACAATCTCTCGCAGTACATTCTCACTCATGCACACAGTCGAGATCACTTCTTTGGTCGTTTTCAAGTTGTTATGAATGGCTCATCTGCCATCGCACCTCTCTTGGGTGGTCTCATTGTTACTTTTTTTGGGTATTACGTTCTTTTCGGGATAGTTGCCTGTTTTAATCTGTATCTTTCTTTCATCGCTAAAAACCTACCCGAGCATTCAGAAATAGAATTTTCAATGAACCATTTAGTTACCCATGTTAGAAGTAAGAAGTGGAAGGATGTATTAGTACAAAATGTAATAATTGGTTTATATGATGGTGGATTTAGCGTGCTTTCTGGAATTATTTTCTTTCTTGTATTGCAAGACCCATCGGTGGTTGGATTCTTCCGATCATTGATTTTTCTTATCTCTGCATTAACTGGAATGCTTGCGGGAAAGCTCATTGCACGTGTTCCACATATCAGTATTTTAGTGGGAATTGTGGCGACTATCTCAATTGTAGTTTTTGCCCTGTATCAAAGCCCACTTGGGATTGCTATCTTTGGCTTACTATCTGGAATCTCCTTTCCCATTCTCAATGTTCAGCTCTCATCCATCGTTTTGAATACGAGTGATGAAAATAGTGAATCATGGAAAACAAAATATCATCTATTCATTGAGAGAGATATTGCACTGGGAGTAGCACGAATTGCAAGCATGTTCATTTTGCTAATTTTATTCACTCATTTTGAAAAATCAGCTGTGGCAACGGGCTGGATACTTGTCATTTCGATTCTTCCCCTTGCTTTAGGACTTCTCCTTAACAAAAAAACACTATCCCTTTCGGAATAGTGTTTTAATGTAGGGAAAGCTTAGTAGCCTCCTCCTCGGTTATCTCGACGAAAATCTCGTCGATCCCCACCACCTGGTGGTCGATCTTCTCGAGGTTTGGCTGTGTTTACAACCAACTTTCGTCCTTCGACTTCTTTTTCATTCATTTCAGCAACAGCTTTTTGAGCTGATTCTTCAGTTGCGAATGTAACGAAACCGAATCCCTTAGAACGTCCTGACATACGGTCAGAGATTACAACAGCATCAGTGATTTCTCCAAATGATGCAAACATCTCGCGAAGACTGTCACCAGTTAAGCTCCAAGGAAGATTCCCTACGTAAAGTTTCTTATTATCCATCTATCTTTCACCCCCTGTTCATGATATTTTCAAGTAAAAGTTCGTATCGGAAGAAGGTATCCCCTCTCGATTAAACTATATAGATTATATCATACTAATACGGAATGCAAGGGGGAAGATGGAGAGCTGGGGAGGTAGAGTGGTGGAGAGGTGGAAAGTGGAGATAGATGGATAGAGAGGTAGAGAAGTAGATGTATGATCTATCTCTCCATCTCTCAACCCCTCCATCTCTACTCGTCTACTTCTCTACTACTCTACCTCTCCATTTTTCGATTAAGTATGTTATTCCCATCGTCGTTACTAGCACAACAAGCAAATGAGCTCCAACGCTTAAGCGCCACCGTAGGCTCGCATCAAGGACGATATAGTGGATAAAAAAGAGTGTATATGATGATTTGCTTACGAAGGTGAGGAATCGCTTGAGTAAGACCACTTCAAATAAGTGTAACTTTGTTAGTTTATAGACAAGAAAGCTCATGAAGATTGCATATGATAAATAATAAAGGTCAGGTGGATACTTATGACTGATTAAATTATGTGTTGTAGCTATTCCACCTTTAAGGTGGATAGGCACGACTTTTGCAAAAAAGCCCAAAAAAAAGAATTGGAGACCAAAACTTATCCCTGAAATAATGAATATATGGAGGGGTTTGAGTTTTTGTTTGACGACGAGGATTGAAATGAGAGTTACGAGAGACCAGGCGATGATCATATATACTCGATAAAGGCTGTGGAGGGATGGAAGGAATAGAGTCGCTGTTACAAAGAAAGTAGAAAGTAGGAAGTAGAAAGTAGCAAGGGATTTTTTTCGAGAAATATACTCCATTATTGGGAAAATGAGGGCGAGTTCGATGAAAAGGAGTACAAGCCAGTTGAGATCGATTCCTCCAGTCAGAAATACAGACTTTAGTATGAAATCAAAGTTTAATTTTAGCCCATTTCCGGAAAAAATAGTTGGAAACACAATCATCAAGCTAAAATGGGCAAGCAAATACCAATAAAATGGCAGAATGAGCCGTACAACGCGCTTTTTATACCATCGAGTAATACTTGCAACCGTATGCTCCATTCGTTCATATGATGGCAAAAGTACGCTCACCGAGCAAAAAATAAATAAAACTACGGCAAAATGCGAATAATTCCAAATAAATGAGGTTATAGGATTTGAAAGGTGGTACTGTGTGACGTGGGTGAGGATAATGATAAGCAACGAAATAGCTCGAAGTATATCAATGTGATATGATCTGGGTCTCATGTGAGTCGCCCCGGACTCGAACCGGGAACCATCTCCTTAAGAGGGAGGTGCTCTACCATTGAGCTAGCGACCCAAAGTATACAGTCTATTTTATCAGATTTAGAGGTAAATAGGTTATCTTGGGCGACTCACTCCGGCTTCAGTGCTTCATTGTAGATTGATTCGGGTTGAGGCGTTTGTGAGGCATGTGTTAATCGCTCCATAATTCGTTGCGTTGCGTCTGGTAGTACATGCGAAACTGGAGTAAACACTGAATATTCCGGAGTCAAAAACTCAAACTGTGCACCTTTTCGAGCCAAATCTTCATACCACTCAAGCTGCACTCCAGAAAATGTCTCTTTTAATAATGGTAGAAGACCCAGAGCCGCCTGTGCCGCTTGTTTTACACTTTTAAGTTGAGGAGCTTCTATCAAAGGTTCTTCATAATACTCTCCACTATAAACCGCCTCTCGATAATTTGTATCTGCACGATATTGGGTATCAATAAACTCCCAAGGTCTCTTCTTAGATGGGGGCTGCAGTGCTCTCGGTCGTTTCGATATAATTGATCGAATAAATTTTTTATTTTTCTTTACGTTTCCTTCCTTAAATACGCTAAATAAGCTAGCTACCTGCCTATCAATTTCATCAAAATAATCCCGAGTTGTATCATCGAGCTTTTCCCAATAGTCTCTTTCAGGTTTCTTAAAAGGAATAACGGGGACACTTGGTTGACCCACTGCATGTGAATATTCAGGATACAATTCTCGTAGCATCGCAGAAACATCTTCTGTGGGCATATTCCTAGGTGGAAATAGAATCATACTGTCTATTGCTTCATGCCACGATCCAGGGCGCAGAAGAGCGAGTGACCCGAGCTCTGCGGTCTGTTTAAGATATCGTGCAACTGTCCAACTTCCATGCCACTGTGGATCAAAAAGTCCTGCCGGATCAACAAGTTTTATCGTCAAATTCCTAAATGCATCTGGGTCTTCAAAAAGTTCTGGACGCGTAGTTTTAAGCTTTTCCATTGCATGATTAAATTCAACCGAACCAAAGGAATACGCATAAATAGTGAGTGGTCTGCCGCTTGCCATTAGATCTCCGATATCACGTGCCATATCTTCATAACGCGCTGGTTCTTTTGCATCCAGCGAAAGATATGAGTTGTGAAGCGTATAGTTACCTTTCCCAAAGTTTTCTTCTAATGGACCCTTCATCGACCGGATTCTGTGGTGGGCGCCCGTGTTTCCCATGAAAGCTATGGCATAGGGAGTTCTATCTGGGAGAGGTGTCTCAATGTTAGGTTGTAACTCTTCACTCATAGTACATATTATATCTCATCTCGTCTTGCACGTACAAACTTTACCCATTCCTCTACAATCTCTACAATAAGTTTGTATGGTGCTTCGATAAGAAGGTCGAAAACGAGCATGAGAATATTGAGTTTTGCGACTTCACGACTCAAGAACTTTCCTACGCTTAAGACAGGTAAAAATAGGAAATAAATTACCGGTGACAAGACCCCATCGGTATCTTCAAGCGAATATTCTTTCGTTGTTTGGCGAATGCGGTAGCCGAAAAAACCAACAACGGTCATGAAGAAAAAGAAGACTCCTTTGTTAATAATTGAAAATCCGAGTCGAGATAGGAGTAAATAAATCATTGAAAATGTAATTCCAAAAAATACAAAATATGCAATGGTAAAGCCAAAAACTAAGAGCGGTCGGCGAATTTTTTTATTTGCTGGAGAAATTTTTATCGGAGTTGTTTCGAAGGAATCATCATCATTTATGATATTAATAATTCTGGTATAAATTTTGGTAGTGTTTTTAGCGCCAGGTACTCGAAAGAAGGATACTAAAAGCCCCATTAATACGAGTGGGGAAATTATATTAATGACGAGTGGACCGTATTCGACCATTCCATACAGAAATTTACTAAGGGGGAATTCAAGAAGGAGTACGAATATCACTTTAGTAAGGAAGATATAAATAACGCTTCGGATAGTTGTAGTGCGCAGTTTACTGCTTGTTTCAATATATTTTTCGCCACATGTTTTTTCAACACTTTCACTTAGTTTCTCCTCATCGGCTAGTATTTCACTTAATTCTGTCTCATTTTTTTCGAGTATGTCATATAGAATTAGAAATGGAGGGACGTTTTTCTTAACGCTTCTAATGAGCTTGTCACTATATGGATTCTTAATGATTGTTTCAAGCGATCTGACGGTTTCTTGCCAAATTTCAGCCAAATGAGTAATCTTTTCCTGTGTGAGTTGTGAAAATGATTCGTAATGGAGAGTAAAAAGGTGTGCTCGGATGTATGCACTGTCATTTTTAGCAAATCCGGCTTCGCACGCCGCATAAAAATATGCATCTCGGTTTTCAGAAGAAAGACCTTCGATATCAATTTTTTGCCGCATCACCTGATAAAAAAAATACAAATACGCAGACATTGTTTGGGTACGAACAATATTGATCCCCTCCTCAATTTCACAAGTCACGATATCTAGTAAATACTGATTTTCAAGTTCAGAAATTTTGTGTCCCGATTGCTCTAGCTGTTTACGAAAATGTATGAGGCTATTTATGATGTGTTGAACGAGTGCCACATCCTTTTGAGTTACATTTTCAGGAGACATATACCGCGCCCACAAAAGCTCACGAACCACATTTTCCCCTTCCCCGTCCCCTGCTGGGTTTATGGCAAGCCGACGTCGTAAAATTCGTTCAATTGCGGCACGACAAACTAAATGTTCTTCTCGAAACTCAATAGAGTTTCGAACCTTTTCATACATGAGCGCAAAAAAAGAAACAGTTTGAGATACGCTAATATGCGTACTATCACTATGTTTTTTTTGATCTTTGGCAATTTTTATAGATTCTAGGAGCGCATCTGTGTATGGAGAAAGTTTTATGCCCATAAGCTCTCATTATATACCTCCATGCGCGATATGCTATACTCTATTTGCACATGAGAGTACTCGCACTTGATTCAGGCATTGAACGGACTGGCTACGCAGTTTTTGATTACAAAAATAAAAAACACGAACTTCTTGCGTATGGACTGGTGAAAACAAGTAAAAATGATGATTTGTCGGCCAGACTATTTGAATTATCACAAAAACTTGATGAAATTTTAATGAGAAATACACCTGATGTATGCGTACTTGAACAGCTTTTTTTTAACACAAACCAAAAAACTGCAATAATAGTTGCACAAGCGCAAGGTGCGACGATTCTCACTGTTACAAAGAGAAGTATTCCGGTTGAGTTCATTTCTCCACTTACCGTTAAACAAGCAATTACCGGAGATGGGCGGGCCGACAAGAAACAAATTCAAAAAATGGTATCATTTACTATTAAATTTCCAGTTAAACCAGAAACAGACGATGTGTATGATGCCGTAGCATGTGGGATGGCGTACTGTATTTTACATAAATAACAATGATTTCTAAGCTAAAAGGAATAATTGCTGAAGTTGAAGGAAATCTTCTTCTTCTGGAAACCAGTGGTGGGGTTTTTTACAGCCTTTTTTGCATGCCCGATCTTATCTCTGCACATAAAATTGGGGACAATGTCGAAATGTACACGTATTTGCAAGTTCGGGAAGATGCGCTTACGCTTTTTGGATTTTCAAATAAAGATGCGCATAAACTCTTTCAAATGCTTCTATCGGTTGACGGAGTTGGCCCGAAACTCGGGTTTGCAATTGTCTCTTTTACCGACGCATCAAAGGTGACGGAGGCAGTTATAGCCCAAAATGTCGGGTTCTTTAGCTCGATTCCTGGAGTGGGAAAGAAAACAGCACAAAAAATTCTTCTTGAACTTTCATCCAAAATGAACCAGGAATTTACACTAAAAAATCAAGTCCTTTCTGCTGACGAAGTTATCATTATCGATGCACTTAGTTCATTAGGGTTTGATAAAAGTGAGGCGAAAAAGATTCTTGTTCATATTGATAATACAGCAACTATTGAAAATAAGATTAAGCAGGCGATTCAATTATTAACCAAAAAATAATGAAAAAGAGCGAGATAGTATTTGATATAAATTTGCGACCAACTTCACTTTCCGAGTATATTGGGCAAGAGAAGGTTCGTCGTTCACTTCAACTCTTCATCGACGCTGTAATAAATCGAGGTGTTGTTGCCGAACACATCCTCTTTTACGGGCCGCCAGGAATTGGGAAAACCACACTTTCACACATTATTGCAAATGAGCTGAAAGGCGAGCTAAAAACGACGTCTGGGCCAGCAATTGTAAAAACAGGAGATTTAGCGGCAATTCTTACAAATCTTAAGGATAACGATGTACTCTTCATCGATGAGATTCACCGACTTCCGAAGCCAGTTGAGGAAGCGCTCTACCCTGTTATGGAAGATTTCGCACTTGATATTATCATCGGAAAAGGTCCATCGGCCCGCACCATGCGACTTCCTGTTCCCAAAATTACGATTGTTGGAGCGACAACTCGACTTGCACTTCTTTCTGCCCCACTGCGCGATCGGTTTGGTATGACGCTTCGACTTGATTATTATACAGATGAAGAAATGGCTCAAATCATTCTGCGATCGGCAAAACTATTCAATATTCCTCTTAAGAAAGAGATGGCAGATCTTATTGCAAAACGAGCTCGACGAACACCTCGGATAGCTAACAGAATCCTCAAACGAGCACGAGACCTCTATGAAGTACATAAACTTAAGGAAATTACGGAAAAAGTAGTAGATGATCTCTTTTCAATTCTTGAAATTGATGAAATTGGGCTTTCTGACGTTGATCGAAAGTATCTACTCATAATAATTGAGAAATTTGATGGAGGTCCGGTGGGGGTAAGTACACTCGCACATACGCTTTCAGAAGATATACAAACTATAGAAGAATATATCGAACCATATCTAATGAGAATAGGATTTATCAAAAAAACAGGAAAAGGAAGAGTGGTTACGACGAAAGCGTATGCCCATCTTAAGGTTACTCGTAAAAAAGAATCATCGGAACAAACGAGGCTCATTTGACCATTTGTCATGCTGAACTTGTTTCAGCATCTAGTTGTCATTCCCGCGAAGGCGGGAATCTATTCAGATAGATCCCCTGCCTGCCGGCAGGCAAGGCCGATCAGGTCGGGGATGACAAAAGAACTGAGATCCCGAAACAAGTTCGGGATGACGTCTTTCATAGATACTCCATCTAGGCAGGTAAAATGATATAATTACGCTGAAGGAAATTTTGCCCGGGTGGTGAAATGGTATACACGCAGTCTTGAGGAGGCTGTGCCGCAAGGCGTGAAGGTTCAAGTCCTTTCCCGGGCACCTACCCTGGTCGCTTAGCTCAGTTGGTTAGAGCACCGCGTTTACATCGCGGGTGTCAGGGGTTCGAGTCCCTTAGCGACCACTTTTTGTGAAAAAAATATTTATCGTCTTAGTTTCTGTTGCTCTTCTATTATTTATATTCTTAACTCGACCATCAGATTTCCCCGGCTATCCGCGAAAAAGTGTAAGTATCAACGATAATCAGATACAACTCATCGTCGCAGACACTGAAGCTCGAAAGGCTCAAGGTCTTTCAGGAAGTGCTCCGTTACGTGATTCTGAAGGAATGCTTTTTTTATTTGATGCACCAGGAAAATATGGGTTTTGGATGAAGGATATGAAATTTTCGATTGATCTGATCTATATTAAAAATAATACAGTTGTCGATATTATTTACGATGCACGGCCAGATTCATATCCCACTATTTTTTTACCAAGTAAAGAGTTTGATAGTGTAATAGAAGTTCATGAAGGAGTTGTAAAGAAAAAAGGTATCAATATTGGTGATAATCTACGCTATAATCAATAGATGGACTTGAAAACGATACTTCCCTCAATTGGATACCTAGGTATTTTCGCTGTTATTTTCGCTGAATCGGGGCTTTTAATTGGTTTTTTCTTGCCGGGTGACAGTCTCCTTTTCACCGCAGGATTTCTGGCATCTCAACATATTTTTGACATACATATTCTAGCTTTCATATGCTTTATTGCGGCAGTTATTGGAGATAGTGTGGGCTATGCATTTGGACATAAAGTAGGAAGACGTTTATTTCATAAAAAAGACTCACTGCTATTTCACAAAGATAACCTGGAAAAAGCAAATACTTTTTATAAAAAACATGGACGAAAGACAATTATTATTGCTCGATTTATGCCGGTCGTACGTACATTTGCGCCAATCGTTGCCGGAATTGGGGAAATGGAATATAAAACGTTTTTGAGTTACAATGTGATTGGAGGAGCGTTATGGGCCCTGGGACTCACCTACGCAGGATACTATCTGGGAAAATCCATTCCCGATGTAGACAAATATTTACTTCCAATTATTCTTCTCATAGTCTTCCTTTCCGTTGCCCCAACCGCAATTCACATCCTCAAAGACCCACAGAATAGAAAACAACTTCTCTCACTTCTTACGAGAAAGTCTAGCTAATATAGAACGAGAAATTGTCTGTTTCTAGGAAGCTTGAAGCGGAGACGTATTTGTGAGCTTGAGAGTAGTCCTTCAGATTAGTCGACGATTCACGCAGCGAGCCCCAATTTTAGTGTAAAATAGCTATAGTAACGCGAGCGATTCCAAGAAACAGACAATGCGAGGTCAAGAGCCCGGGTGGTGAAATGGTAGACACGCAACACTTAAAATGTTGTAAGCTAAACGCTTGTGTCGGTTCGAGTCCGACCCCGGGCACATGAAAAAAGACTTACTCTTTGAGGTGGGTTTAAAAGCTGTCATCAGGAACAAAGACGGCGATTTTTTACTGTTAAAACGCTCAAACCCATACATTTCGGATATAGATAACGGAGATACGAAAAAACTTCGCTGGGACCTGCCTGGAGGTCGGGTTGAATCCGGTGAAAACATTCAAAATGCATTGAAGAGAGAGGTTAAGGAAGAAACAAATCTCGATGTTACAAAAACAATTCGGATTTTGGATGTGCATGAGTCCTTTTATCACAAAGGATTCCACACAGTACGAATTTATTTTGAGGTAATTACCAAAGGAACCGTGAAGGTTAGTGAGGAGCATTGTGAGGCGCAATGGTATAATAGAGAGGAGATAATAAAACTTAGTAAACAGGACGTGGTTGAACGATCAACAGCGAAACTTTTCGCCGAGATAGCTCCCCCCTTCGCTGAAGCTTCGGAGGGCAAGCAGTGGTAGTGCCGAGATAGCTCAGTGGTAGAGCAACTGTTTTGTAAACAGTAGGTCCCGGGTTCGAATCCCGGTCTCGGCTCCAATTCCGCTTGACAAAGCCTAAAATGAGGTTTAGAATGACCAAATTATGGCAGAGCGACCCAGATTTGATCCCCTAGCAAAAGATTCAGATGGCAACCTTCTGTTTCCAAAATATAAAGATCTTCCTGACGAAGCTAAGCCATATTTTAGTTCTTCAAGGGATGGATTTATTTTAAGAGACGCTAATAGTAATGATGTAGATGCAAGAAGGCGTGTGGTTGAGGCAAAACCAGCTAGATTTGCAGTATTGTAAACGATGAGGACCGCCCCAAAATAGTTTCATTAGTTAATTCACTACTGCAAGTAGGACAACCCCAAGACGAATAAGCTTCTTTTTGATATACTATAGTGAGCCGAATCGCCCTCATAGCTCAACGGATAGAGTAAGACCCTTCTAAGGTCGAGATGGAAGTTCGATTCTTCCTGAGGGCGCCACGTCAAACGCGGGTTCCCCTCTACTTTCTCTCAATCGTATACTCGTACGGATAGTACATAAAATGCGCGGGGACTTCGTCCATGATCGCCTTCTGAAATTGCTGATATACTGCTTTTCGTCCTGCCACACCCAATTGTGCTCTCCCCTTTTCAAGATAATTGTCAACTTTTAAACTTTTTAAATGAGTAATATTTCGATTTTCGAGAACTGCTTGTGTTGAATGCCAGTAAAAGTATTGGTCAGGGTCAGTTGGTGGACTCCACGAAGAAAGAAGCATCTCAAAATCAGGTGGAATATATGAAAGAACTTTTAATGTAACTTTTACTCCAATATTCTCCAAACTTTTCTTTATATCTTCTCCAAGATCAATGTAGTCATAAAACGTTGAAATTGAAAGTTGTGCGGGCGCACTTGCTGTTGCATTTTTTTCTATAACCGTACGCGATTTTTCAGGGTCAAAAGGATATTGTTTAATACTTGAATAAAAAGCCCACGAGGTAGGTGGGATTGGTCCTGAAGCAATTTGTCCAAATACTTTATTATTAGGAATCGCTTCAACAAGTGCCTTACGAACATCTTTATCTTCTAACATTCCAGCCTCTGTATTAAAAAAAAGAGTAATTATTTGCGTATAATCAACGGTTTTAGAAATTATAGTGTTATTAAACGAATTAAATGAATCTGCTATTGTCTTTTTGTTCGTTTTAAATAGCCTTATTTCCCCTTTTTTATATGCTGTACCAAGAACATCTTCATTGGTATACATTTTGTACGTAATTGTTGCAAAATCTTTTTTATTTGGGACAAGTGTAATTTCTTTTATTGTGCCTCTATTTGATTTATAGCTTTGTCTATCATATAAGCCTGCAATACCAATTAATGGATATTTTATAAGTGGTTTAGTTAAATAAATTGGAAAAATTGAGAGTGGTTGATCTAAATGAAATTCAATTGTTAAATCATCGATTACTTTCATTTCTGTACCTTTTAAATCGAGACGAATATCTCGTGCTGTAAAACGTGTTTTATTACTCCAATAGAGATTTGGTTTCAAATGGAATCGATATATTTTTTGATCCTTACTTATTTCATATTTATTGATCAGAAGTGGGACAATTTGTCCCTTATCATTTACGTTAATAAGTGGATTTGATATAAGATTTAGAATCTCAGATGGTGGATTTTGTAATTTATAGGTTCCCACAATACCAATAACATCATGTTTGCGCAAAATGAGTGCGCTCAAGTATGGATAGAAGTTTACAATAAGAAAAATGAGGAAAAAACTACCGACACAGCTTACAATTATCGAACGAAGATTTTTTTTGAAAAAAGCTTTCAAAAGCCAATAGTAATACCGTAGTTTTTTATAGACGAGGTTCATAAAACCAAATTAACCAACGATACAAGGAAAAAAAGAACGATAAATACAACGGTTAACTGTAGGGTAACTTTCTCAATACCCCGTCTGGTTTGAAAAAACTCTCCTCCCCCGCCCCATGCGCTCCCGAGACCTGCTCCACGTCCTTGTACCAATATAAAGCCAATAATTGAAACGCTTAGAATAATAGTAATTGTCATTAATACATTATGCATAGTTCAATTATACACCAATTTTCCTTCCTCTTAAAAGCAAATGATACTTTTTGGCAAATCGGTGCGATTCATCACGAAGTTCCTGAATTATTTTAAAAAACGGTCCGTTTCGATCAATTGGAGCGGGGGAAATCTTCTCGCCTGAACGAAGTAACCGATCAGGTTTCTTGGCAATTCCGATAACTGGAATTGAAATATCAAGCTTAAGAAGCGTTTTTTGTGCAATACGCACCTGTGGAGAACCTCCATCAATAACAAGTAAATTAGGAAATCTCCATCCAGTTTTCTTGAAGCGACGACGCAAAACCTCCTCAATCATCGCAAAATCAGAAATCACTTTGACTGTTTTGATTTCAAAGCGGCGATACTGTTCTTTTTCAAGTCCCCCATTTTCGTACACAACCATAGAAGCAGTGGCCTCTTTTCCAAATAAATTAGAGATGTCAAAGCATTCTATTCTAAAATGCGGCCCCACTTTTTCGGTACCATTTGGAAAGTTTTTCTTCATAAACTCCTGTATTGAATGGGTAATTTGAGCTAAAGATATATTCTTAACTTCATAAGGATTTGAAAAAGATCGTTTGTAAATGAGATTGTTCAAATGAGTAATTTTGTCCCGGATGTCGAGAGCTTTCTCATACTCTTCACTTTTTGTTGCTTGAGCAAGATCTCGTTCAAAGTCTGTCAGTAAAAGTTGAGATCTTCCTGAAAGAATTTTTTTTAGTAGTGAAATGTTATGAAGATATGTTTTTTTTATTCTAACTTTCTCTTTCATATCAGTTTCTCGTTCTATATCTCCCGGACAGGGATCACACAATCCAATTTTTGCATAGAAACACCGTGTTTTTCCAATTCTTGATTGCATGCAAAATGGAATAATTCGACGAATGGCGTGAATGAGCGAGCGCGTTACCCGAAATGAAGAAAATGGACCAAAATAGAGTGATTTGTAATCATTTTCACGCCTTACAAGTGATACTTTTGGATATGTTTCTTTAGTAATTTTGATATACAGATGACTTTTGTCGTCTTTCAAAACGATATTATATTGCGGTTTATACCTACGAATCATGTTTGCCTCCAGAATGAGTGCGTCAAACTCTGATATTGTTTTTGTGCATTCAATTCGATCAGATTGATCAATAATTAACTTTTCCTTCTGATCAAATTGACTGTTACGAAGATGAGAAATAAGCCGAGCCCTCAAATTAATCGCTTTTCCAATGTACAGAGGAATATTTTTCTTATAAAAAAAATACACACCGGAGGTTGATGGAATATCTTTTAGAACATCTTTACTTATCATATTTTAATCTGGTAACAAATTTATAGATTACAAATAAACTAATACAACCAATTAGTATTCCAATAACCTGATTAAGAAGTAATTCAGAGGCTGAAGAAATATCTACCTGTTTTTTCGCTACGATTTTCCCATCAATCATAGCAGTAATGATTGATCGTTTTTTAGTGTTTATCGTATTCAGTTCAAACTCCATCTCTCTTTTTTCCATTGGAGCGATTAAATCAATACTGATTTTTGAGGGATTTATAAGAGTATTATCAGCAGTTATACTTATATTTAGATTTTTTCTAAATGTGTTTCCATCATTTATAATTTGTAAGACTCCTTTTTTTTTTGAGCCAAGCTTCAAAGATGTATCGACAACTATTTGTGCATTTAGTTTGTCAATTGATCGAGGGTTGGTTACTATTGGAACTACAGACACGTCTTTTCTATCGCGAATTTTATACATACCTGCAGGAAGTGGGATAACTGCATCCTTCCCATGAATTGCAAATGCAATATGGTTGAGGTCAAAAGAATCAAAATAATTTATTCCTGAAGTGTCTTGCCATGTAGGGTCAACTGGAATCCAAGAGCTTAAATCGCTATTATAATATTCTGGCCATGAATGGAGAATATCACCATTAAATGAGAGGGGTTGAATTGTTCGATCGGTACTATACGCAAATCCTTCAATTTCTCGAGCAGGAATCTTATTCATTCTTGCAAGCGCCACAAAAAGATCCGTGTACTCTGTACAAACGGCTTCATAAGGATTTTTTATGGCAATATTTGCACCTTTACGAATAAGTGTTGAAGCTATTTGGGTTGGATCGTAGGTCAAATGCTTTAAAACACGATCATATATTTCCTCTACAGTTGATTTTTCAGTTAATCCTGCAAAGGTGGTATGAGGAGGAAGTTTCCAATATGAAGATCCTTTAAGAATATATTCTTTTTGTTTTTTAAACATATTTTTTGAGAACGTTTCCATGGAATTTCCTGACCGGGGAAATAATTCTGTAATACCTGAATACTTTACAACGAGCTCTTGTTTGGGAAAAAGTGTGTAGGTGGCCATATAATTGCCGTCAGTATCAATAAACACATTCTGTGGCTTAGGCTGAATGTTTTGCACATACACTTTCTGATATGCAGTTTCTGGAATAAGTGCTATTTGGGTTTGCCGCGACACAAGATCAGGATTTTTAAGTGTATAGTTTAGGGAAGTCTGGTACATTTGGGATCTTCCAAATACAATATACACGATTTGATCGGTAATACTATTCCAAACAATTGTATTACTAATTACTGCTGATGGTTGTGGTTTTGCAAGAGCTACGTGTGAAGAAACTCCATTTGGAACCTCTAATTTAAGATTGAAAGTAGAATTCTCTGACTGAATGGCTGGCAAGATAACTTCAGCGACAGTACCAACAATTTTAAATCCATTTTTTTGAATATAGGTAATTTCCACAGTAGTTCCAGTATTTTTTATGGCAGTATTATCTGGCAATGAAAAAGAAATTTCTGTTTTTGTAGTATCTGTTTTTGTTTTTGTTGTAATCGATTGATTTTCAAAACGTCCCTGAATATTTTCAACTTTAAAATAGCGAGGGAAACTTAGACTAAATTCATGCACATATAAATCTGATCGTAAGTTTGTTATGTTTATTTTCAACGTAACTGAAAAATCATTTTCTGCAGTCGGAATATAATTTGCATCATATACAACTTTATACGGTACACCAGCATATGTTTTAGATGGGAATAAGAAGAAGTATATGAACAAAAACAGGCTAAAAAACTTTACATATCTCATAATTACTTTACATAATCTCGTAAATAGCTTCCGGTAAACGAATCTTTTTTTTCCAAGAGTCCCCCAATTGGTCCTTGATACAATATCTCTCCTCCAGCTTGCCCACCCGTGGGACCAAGATCAATAACATAGTGACTATTCTTTATAACTTCCAAGTTATGCTCAATCACAATCACCGTGTTTCCTCGTTCAACTAGCCTATTAAGTGTATCAAGAAGTTTCTCAACATCATACATGTGAAGACCAGTTGTCGGTTCGTCTAAAATATATAGTGTCCGTCCTGTCTCTTTTTTTGCAAGTTCAGCCGCAAGCTTTATCCGCTGTGCTTCCCCACCAGAAAGTGTTGGAGCAGGCTGACCAAGTTCCATGTATCCAACTCCCACACTTTGAAGCGTTGAAAGTTTTGACTCGATCATATGAAAACCCTTAAAAAAGGTGAATGCTTCGTCAATTGTCATGTGCAATACATCATAAATATTTTTTCCTTTAAAAAATACTTCAAGTGTTTGCGTGTTGTATCGCTGTCCTTTGCACACATCGCATTTTACATATACATCTGGAAGAAACTGCATCTCAATCTTTATAGTGCCTGCTCCTTGGCATTTTTCACATCGTCCACCCTTTACATTAAATGAGAAGCGGCCTTTGAGAAATCCATGCATTTTTGCATCGTGTGTTTGTGAAAACAAGTCGCGAACATGATCAAATATTCCCATATACGTTGCTGAATTTGATCGAGGAGTTTTTCCAATGGTTGATTGGTCAACGAGATATACTTTATCTAAATACTGATATCCCAAAAGTTGATCAAATGTTCCAAGGGACAGTTTGAAAGCGCCTTCAAGATAATATCTCAATGCTTTATAAAGTGTTTCAACAATGAGTGTGGACTTTCCTGATCCTGAAACTCCCGTAATACTAATTAAGTTTCCTAATGGAAATTTTGCTGAAACATTCTTCAAATTAAATTGACGACATCCATGAATTTCTATATATCCATAATGCTTATGAAGTACATCGGGAAGTTTTTTTATATGTTTATTAAATAAATACTTTGCAGTAAGTGAAGCTGTATTTTTTTTTAATTCCTCAACCGAGCCTTGAAATATTACGCGTCCCCCATGTTTTCCCGCTTTTGGTCCAAAGTCGACAATATGATCGGCGGCTAAAATAGTTTCAGAATCATGTTCGACGACGATAAGTGTATTTCCGAGTGCTTGGAGATTTTTAAGTGATTTTATGAGTGCATTAACGTCGCGTGGATGAAGTCCGATTGACGGCTCATCAAGTACATAGAGAACTCCAGTTAATCCACTTCCTATTTGGGAAGCTAAACGAATTCTTTGAGATTCTCCTCCTGACAAGCTGGAAGCCGCTCGTCCAATTGTTAAATATGAAAGTCCAACGTCAATTAAAAAAGAAAGTCGATTTTTTATCTCAAGAAAAATATTTCGTGAAACTTCAGTTTCGTAGGATGAGAGTTCGTTTGATGTTTTTTTAATAAATTCAAATAATTCATCAATTGCAAAGTTAGATAACTCAACAATGTCCTTATCTTCAATCTTAATGCATAAAACCTCTGGTTTAAGTCGTTTACCTTCACATTCATCACAGACTTCATCAGTCATATATTTCTCAACTTCATGTGCCATAAATTCGGAGCTACTATCGGTGTATCGTCGATACAATTCTGGAATTATCCCAATAAATACTTCACGAATGATCGTATCTCTTCCAAATCTGTTCTGACCATGAACGGTGTACGTTTTATTATTTCCATTCAGAAGAATTTGAATCTTTTCCTCGGCAACTTCAGAAAGTGGCGTTGAGATGCTTATTCCCAGATCATCAAGAACGTCGCGAATGAGGCGTCCGTACCAGGTGCTGAATGCAAACACTTTTCCCAAAGGAATTATTGCTCCATTTTGTATTGAAACTCGTCTTTCAAGAACAAGTTCGGGGGCAATTTTTACGACATATCCCAAGCCCTTACAATTTTCACACGCACCAAAGGGAGAATTAAATGAAAACATGCGTGGTTCTATTTCAGGAAGTGCAAAATCACAGGTGGGGCAGGATAATTTTTCAGAAAATAGGTGTGTAGACTCCCCTGTTTTTAAAAGAACAGTTCCATCTGAAAGACTAGTTGCTTGTTCAACATTTTCAGCCAAACGTTTTAATAGACCTTCAATGAATTGGTTGTTTTTTACTTCACTGTGAGAAACAGGAAAAGCATATATTACAACTTCAATCGTATGCTTGATATTTTTTTCAAGATTAGGAACTTGTTCGAGTGTTACTCGCTTTCCATCAACAATGACATCAGTGAATCCTTTTGCTTTTAGGTTCGAAAATAACCCTTCAAATTCACCTTTTCTTTCTCGAATAATTGGGGAAATAAGGGCGAATTGCTGTGGTGCAAGCTTATTCTTCTCTACGTGGACGATGATGTGCTCGACAACTTTTTGAGTTATCTCATCAATCGACATTTTCCTAATCTCCGTCTTACAATTTGGACAGAAAGCATGGCCGACACGAGCATAGAGGAGACGGATATAATCGTATATCTCTGTAATCGTTCCAACAGTAGATCGAGGGTTTTTGCCTACAGATTTTTGATCTATTGAAATTGCTGGAGAAAGGCCTTCGATAAAGTCAACATCGGGTTTGTCCATAATTCCTAGGAATTGGCGGGCATATGAAGAGAGGGACTCAACATATCTACGCTGACCTTCGGCATAGAGCGTATCGAACGCAAGAGAAGACTTACCAGAACCAGAAACGCCAGTAAAAACCACCATTTTATTCTTTGGAATTGTCAAGTCAACATTTTTTAGATTGTGTTCCCGTGCTCCCTTAATTATTATGTTATTCATAGTAGTATTAGTGTCATCCTGGAGTCCCGCTTTACGGGACGATAGGATCCCAGTGTCATTCCCGCGAAGGCGGGAATCTATTCTTATGGATCCCCGACTACTCGGGGATGACAAATGCTTCGTTCCAGAATGACAAGTATTATTCTAATTCCTTCATCTTTTCTCTAATCGCAATGGCCGCCTCAAAATGCAGGCCTTGGGCCTGTTTCCTCATCTCTTTTCTCAGTTTTTCGATAAGTTTTGATTTATCTTGTGGCGTTAAATTATCAGGTTTAATATCTATAAGTGTCTGAAAAACAGCGCCTGATGTGAAATCTCGTTCTTTTTGCTCTTCAAGTTTGATGATGTCTTCTTTTATTTCCTTAAAAATGGTCTTCGGAGTTATATTGTGCTCCTTATTATACGCAACTTGATAGTTTCGGCGTCGATCAACTTCATCAACTGCCGCCGTTATTGACTTTGTTATTGTATCAGCATAAATAATAATTTCACCCTCACTATTTCGTGCGGCTCGTCCCATTGTTTGAATTATCGCAGTTTTGCTTCGCAAAAATCCCTCATTGTCAGCGTCAAGAATCGCAACGAGGGAGACTTCAGGTAGATCAATCCCCTCTCGTAGCAAATTTATTCCCACTAGTACATCAAAATCAGCACTTCGAAGTTTATGAAGGATTTCTGACCGATCAAGTGTCTTTATATCTGAATGCAAGTACTCTGTCTTAATTCCCTGTTCTTTTAAGTAACTAGTGAGATCCTCGGCAATTCGTTTAGTGAGAGAGGCAACGAGCACCCGTTCTTTTTTCTCAACTCTTTTTTTTATCTCGACCAACAGATCCGGAATCTCTGTTTTTGCAGGTCGAATACTTACTTGCGGATCGACAATACCGGTTGGTCGCACAAGCTGTTCGATTACCCTCCCTTGTGCCTTTTCAATTTCCCACTCATTTGGGGTTGCAGAGACATAGACTACGTTATCAATTTGATTATAAAACTCACTGAATTGCAATGGACGATTATCGAGTGCTGAAGGAAGTCGAAAACCGTATTCAATAAGCGTTTTCTTTCGAGCTTGGTCTCCGTTATACATGCCTCGAATTTGTGGGACAGTCATGTGTGATTCATCTATAAAAACAAGCCAATCGCGGCCAAAGCGAGTTTTGAAATAATCGAGGAGTGTGAAAGGAGGCTGGCCAGGTGCTCGCCCATCAAAATAGCTTGAATAATTTTCAATTCCATTTACATATCCCATCTCACTAAGCATTTCAAGATCATAATTCACCTTTTTAAGAAGCCGAGTTGCTTCAAACTCTTTACCATCTTTCTTAAGCGTATTATATTGCTTCTCAAGATCTGCACGAATTCGAATTTCTGCTGACTCAAAAAGTGCGGGATCTGTCATGTACTGTTTTGCTGGGTAAATGAATACGTACTCGCCAGTGGCAATTTCTTCGCCTATTTTCTCTCCAATTAACGGATCCATTTTAAGAATACTCGTTATACTTTCTCCATCAAGTTTGACTCGATATCCAAAATCAGCTGCAGCCGGGTAAATATCAATTGTACTTCCACGTACTCGAAATGATCCACGCTTGAAGTCATACTCATTTCGCACGTATTGGAGCTCAATAAGCCGTTTTTTTATTTGATTAAGATCATACATTCCTCCTACTTTAAGTTCGAGGATAAATTTCCCATACTCAAGTGGTGAACCGATATTGTAAATACAAGAAACAGAGGCAACAACGATTGGATCAGTTCGAGTGAGAATATTTGAAGTAGAGGCAAGTCGAAGTCGGTCAATGGTTTGATTAATTTGTGCCTCTTTCTCGATATATGTATCAGTTTGGGGAATATATGCTTCTGGTTGATAATAATCGTAATATGAAACAAAGTATGAAACAGCATTTTCGGGGAAGAAATCCCGAATTTCCTGGTATAACTGGCCAGCAAGTGTCTTATTGTGGCTGATAATAAGTGCTGGCATCTGCGTTTTTTGAATAACTTGGGCCATGGTGAAGGTTTTACCCGAGCCGGTGACGCCTAAAAGCACCTGATTCTTCATTTTTTTTGCAATACCCTCACTTAACGCCTGTGCGGCCTGTTCCTGAACATCGATAGGCTTATAGGGAGCGTGAACTTTAAACATAAACCTCTAATTGTATCAGTTTAGAAAGTAATAATCTAGCTGTTTCACACCCTTGTGTCATCCCCGACCCCGATCGGGGATCTATTTGAATAGATTCCCGCCTCCGCGGGAATGACAATGGGATTCTATCGCTTCGCTCCGTCAGACGGGGCTTCGCTCCAGAATGACAATCTGTCATCTCTTGAGCCTTTGGCTCCAGAGCCAAGGCCTGAAAGGAGTGAAGGATCTAAGTGTGGAGAGTCGCCACTTTTGAAGTATAATATACCCATGTTATTTATTATCGGTACATCAATTGGGAATATTGAGGATACAACACTTCGAGCCGTGAGAACACTTTGTTCTGCTGAAATAATCCTTGCCGAGGATACACGCACATTTGGAACATATTACAAGAGGGTAAAAGAACTTTTTAAATTATCTAGCAAGAAACAGCAAAAGTTTTTAAGTTTTCATACAGAGAATGAGTTTGAACAGCTTTCTCAAGCTCTCGAGCTTCTCAAAGCGGGATTGGATGTAGTACTTGTTTCTGAATCAGGAATGCCTGTCATCTCGGATCCGGGAGCACTCCTCCTTTCCCATGTAATTAAAGAAGGAATTCCATACACGGTAATTCCCGGTCCAAGCGCACTCACCACAGCTGCTGTGCTTTCTGGCTTCAAAACAGAGAGACTCCTTTTCCTTGGCTTTTTACCTAAAAAAGAGAGTCAAATTATAAGTCTTCTTAAAAATCTGAAGGACGGAGCTGTGATTTTTTACGAGTCGCCGCATAGAATCAACAAGACGCTCGAGATCTTGGCAAAAGAGCTTCCAAATACTAAAATAGCAATTTGCCGTGAAATGACGAAGAAGTTTGAGGAAGTTGTGAGAGGAACTCCAGGTGAATTATCAGGAAAAACGTATAAGGGCGAATTGACAGTTGTGATAAGGCTTTAATATATACGACTTCTAGGTTAAATAGATTAGAATAGAATTGATGGTTTGGACTTTCAGAAATAGATATGGTATAATCTATTCATGGGAAACAGAGAATTTGAGCCACAAAATCAATCAATGCTACAAAGGGGAATAAGAACCTATGAAGTTACTAGAGACGAAAAAGGCTATCCTTGTCTATTATTAACCCCCGATGAAGATATGCTCGTTCGACAAGGTGCGGATTTTAATGATATTAAAGTTGCGGAGATAAATGGAAATTTATGGCATTTTGATAAAGCAGATGATCGAACAAAAGTACAAGAATTTCTTGATGACCATGCACAGACCTCGCCAAATACTACTCTTTCTAATATTCCTCCAGCGTAGATGTATCTCCTATTGGAAGGCCGAGTTCTTTAGCTTTCAGGATTCGTCGCATGATCTTTCCAGATCGAGTTTTTGGAAGCTTGTCAATAAACTCAATTTCTTTTGGATACGCGTGCCCGGCCAAGTTCTTTTTTACGTACTCTGAAAGCTCGTTCTTTAAAGCTTCGGTTGGCTTAATACCTTCTTTCAAGACTACAAATGCCTTAATTATTGACCCTCGAAGTGCGTCTGGCTTCCCAATAACTCCTGCTTCAACGACTGCGTGATGCGCAATGAGCGCAGACTCAACCTCAAATGGCCCAACACGCTCTCCAGACGTCTTAATGACATCATCAGCCCGTCCAACGAACCAGTAGTACCCGTCTTCGTCTTTATATGCCTGGTCTCCTGTCAGGTACACCCGCTTATTTGCCAAATCCTTTACTCGCATGAAGTAAGACTCATACTTAACTGGTCTTCTCCACAACTTTTTCATTATTGATGGCCAATTTGGCTCGAATGCTAGGTTTCCCGTTTGGCCTGTTTTAAGAAGATGACCATCATCACTCACAATATGTGGTATAATTCCTGGAAATGGCTTTCCCATACTGCCTGGCTTTATAGGAACAGAGGGAAAATTTGCCATAAGGATTCCTCCTGTCTCTGTCTGCCAATACGTGTCATGAAAGGGCAGACCATACACTTTCTTGCTCCATGTCACAAGCTCGGGGTTAAGTGGCTCTCCAACGCTCGTTATATGACGAAGTGATGTTAAATTGTACTTCTTAATCAAATCCTCTCCTGCCGCGGCTAACATTCGTATTGCAGTTGGAGCGGTATACCAAACTGTTACTTCATACTTTTGAATTATTGAGTACCACACACTCGGATCAAACCGACCAGCGTGAACAACCGTTGCCGCCCCGCACGCCCATGTTCCCAAAATTTCGTATACAATACCTGTTACCCAGCCTGGGTCGGCCGTACACCAGTACACATCGCTCTCGTGCAGGTCTAGAACCCATTTTGAGGTTAAATACTCATATACTATTGCTTTGTGTCTATGAACCACACCCTTTGGCTTTCCGGTTGTTCCAGAGGTGTAGAGCATATATGCATCATCATCTTCATTAGTTTGGGCAACGTGGAGACTTTTAGGTTGCATAGATATCTCATGTGCGAATCCTTTGTCCGTTAGAAGAATTCTTTTTAAGTGTGGAAGATTCTTTTTTACGGTTGAAAGCCGTTTTGCGAGCTCACTTGTGGTAATCAAAATTTTAGCTTGAGATTGATCAAGTCGATCGTAGAGTGCCTGTGGGCCAAACGCACTAAACATAGTACCCGCAACAGCTCCGATCTTCAATATTGCAATAAAAGCCATATATAGCTCTGGAACTCGTGGAAGAAATATGAATACTCTATCTCCTTTTGAAACACCAAGTGATTTTAAATAATTTGCAATTTGATTTGATGCCTCTTCCATCTCGAGGAACGTATACTTTCGACTTTCTCCATTTTCCCCCTCCCAATACATCGCAATCTTATTTTTTCGGTCTCCGAGTGCATTTTTCGTTATGGCATTATATGCCGCATTAATCTTATCATGGTCGAACCAAACGAGTTCATCGATATATCTGTCGTAGGTGAAATACTTGGATGTTGCAGTATAATCTTCGAGATTTGGAGCCATCTTAAGGTTTTCTTTATGAATCACTTTATTATCAAGCATGTATTCATACTAGGAAATTAACAGGTCATTGTCAATTGAAATTGTTAGATAAATTAGGCTATACTAAAAAGTAGTGTCATTCTGGACCCCTGCCTGCCGGCAGGCAAGGGAAGCGATAGAATCCGATATTTGAGATCCTATCGGTCACTCCGTTCCCTCCAGGATGACAACACGTAAGTATGTACGACCTAGTAACCATTGGCGATGTGACAATTGATTTATTCTTTCGATCAATTTCAATTCCAGTAGTGGATAGTAAATTTTCCCTTAGTGTAGGAGGAAAATATATGGCTGAATACTTTTTTGAATCAGTTGGTGGTGGTGGGGCAAATGTAGCTATTGGTGCTACGAACCATGGTCTTAATACAGCAGTTTTTTCTAAAATTGGAGAGAATAGCTTTAAGCAGATTATATTGCAAAAACTCCTAAAAAAAATGGTATCAACGGAATTCTTAATTCACGATCCTTCTTTTACAAATATATCAACAATTCTGCTGTCTAGTAAAGGAGAAAAGTCGGTAATTCATCATGCGACGCTCCATGAAGACCTTGATGTTAATGAAGTTATTCGTGAGAAATTACTAAGTTCTAAACTGTTTTATATGGGAAATTTACCCGATATATCACTATCTCGCAAGGAAGCGCTTCTTTCATTTTTAAAGAAAAATAACAAGAAAGTGTATCTAAATATAGGAACAAGTGACTGTCAAAAAAGATTGCACAAGCTTACCCCACTATTAAAACTTGCAGATATACTTATCATAAACACATATGAATATGCCCAGCTCTTGGGCCTCAAAAAAGAAAAAATTGATTTTACTAAGGATTGTGCAAAACAAATCATGTTTTCCGATAAATTACTGATACTTACCGATGGGCCGGGGGGAAGTTATGGATATTTTGAAGGAAAAGTTCATCACAAGCCAGCATACAAAGCAACCGTCATTGATACAACAGGTGCTGGAGATGCCTATGTTGCCGGATTTATTAGTAGTCAGATGAAGGACGAATCAATTGAAAAATCAATGGAAATGGGAAGTTTGTATGCGGTAAAAATAATTGAAAAAGTTGGTGCAAATTGAGGTCGCATACTTACCGAAATCCCACAAGGTGGGATTAAAAGTCAATATCTTCAAGTAAGTTTTTTCCGGTCATGTCTTGTGGAATAGAAATCCCCATAAGTTTTAATATTGTGGGAGCAATGTCGGCCAAAATACCCGTTTGCAAGCGAATTGGCTTACCTTTTAATTTATTACTTATTGCTATGAAAGGAACGGGGTTATCCGTGTGTTCTGTGGAAATACCGCCTTTTGCGTCAAGTTTTTCTTCAACGTTTCCATGATCAGCCGTAATAAGAACTGTATATTCCATTTTTAATGCAGATTCGATAACTTTTGCAAGACATATATCAACTGTTTCAACAGCTTTTATACATGCTTTTATATCCCCTGTATGCCCAACCATATCTGTATTTGCAAAATTACAGAGTATGAATTTGTACTTATTTTCAAGTACTTTTTTAATAAGGGTATCAGTCATTTCAGGTGCTGACATTTCAGGTTTTTGGTTATATGTTGGAACCTTTGGTGAAGGAATAATGAGGTGATCTTCCATTGGAAATGCATTTTCACGAAGCCCATTAAAGTAAAATGTGACGAACCGTTCTTTTTCACTCTCGGTTACTCGCAGTTGACTCATTTGATGTTCAGATAAAACGCGGCCCAAAGGCATCGGTACAACGTGAGGAGGAAATGCAATTTTGACTGGCAAATCTTTTTCATATTCGGTCATTGTTATAAACAATAAATCTTTCACTTTTTCACCTCGGTCAAACGGTGGTTGCATAACAATTTCGTTTTCGTTGAGATGTTTTTTAAAATATTTAGTAGCATAGGGGTCGTACGAAACCATATTTGCGTCACGTGCAAAATCATCAAGCGTAAATGCGCGAGTTAGTTCTCGTGGTCTATCGATACGATAATTGTAGAAAATAACAGTATCGCCGGATTTAATAAGAGTTATTGGATCATTATTTTGTACAATATTTGTTGGCAATATAAATTCATCTGTAACTTTGGTATCATATGATTTTTTGATTACTTCTTCCCATGTTGCGGCCTTATTCCCTACTCCCTCCGTTAAACATTTATACGCTTTCTCAACTCGTTCCCACCGCTTGTCTCGATCCATAGCATAGTACCTACCCATAACAGATGCTATTTTTCCTACACCAAATTCATTACATTTTGCATCAACGGTTTTTAAGAATTCACTAGCAGATTGGGGTGGAGAATCACGACCATCAGTTATTGCATGAATAAATATATTTTTTATATTTTGCTGCTTGCATAAAGATAACAGTGTAAATAAATGCTCTGTGCTGGCGTGAACCGTTCCGGCACCAATGAGACCAAGTAAATGAAGATTTCCCCCTTGTTTTTTTGCATGGTCAATTCCTTCTAACAGTACTTCATTTTTATAAAACGATCCATCACCAATTGATAAATTTATTCGGGGAAGACTTTGATAAATTACTTTTCCCGCTCCCATGTTTAAATGTCCGACCTCTGTGTTTCCGACTTCATTAGCAGGAAGTCCTACTGACTCCCCAGACGCCTTTAATTGCGTTGTGGGATACATTCGCAAGAAACCATTAATACTTGGAATTTTAGATAATGATATTGGGTTTCCCGGACCTGGCCCAGCTACTCCAAATCCATCCAGAACGATAAGTAATACAGAACTCATATACTATATGTTATTAAATTTGTAATTCTTTTTCAATCTCAAGTAATCGATTATATTTAATTACACGTTCTCCCCGAACGGGTGCACCAAACTTTACAAAATCAGCTTGAATTCCAACTGCAAGATCGGCGATAATTGAATCAACGGTCTCCCCAAGTCTATGTGAAAACACAGTTTTAAATCCTGCTTCTTTTATTAAATTAACGTTTTCCAACATCTCCGTAATTGTGGGAACCTGATTAAATTTCACCAGGACTGCATTACATGCTTTTTCATGTATTGCTTTTGCAAGACGGTCCTTATTTCCAGCAACAAAGTCATCACCTACAAGATAGCTTTTATTTCCAATAAGATCATTCATTTTTTTCCAACTCCCATAATCTTCCTCATCTAAGGGATCTTCAAGAAATAAAATTGTATATTTTTCTATAAGGTCAGTCAGAAACGCTATATATTCATCAGTTGAAAGCGGCTGTGGTTTATCTTTTACAGTATATTTTCCTTTTGAGTAATAATATGAAGGTGCGCAATCAAGCCCAAAAAAAACATCAACACCTAAATTCATTTTTTGAGAAGCTATTGTTTCACGCATTACTTCAAGTGCATCGCTATTAGTCAATAGATTTGGCGTAAACCCACCCTCTTCGCTTACTGATATCCCGGCATTTCGATATTCTAAAACTTTTTTTACTGCCTGGTAAAGATTAACACCAAGCTCTAGTGATTTTGAAAAAGAATAGGACGTTGAAGGAATTATGTGGAATTCTTGAAATTCCAAATTTTTTGTTCCATGCTTTCCACCGTTTATCATATTTATAACGGGTGATGGAATTCGAGTGAACGAAATCTTTTTTTCAAAGGATTCATTATATAGATCATTAAAATATTTGTATAGAGGCTTTTTTTTTGCAAGTGCTCCACCTTTCAGGACTAATTGAGATACGGTCATAATAGTATTTACCCCAATTTTTGATTTATCATTACTACTATCGCTTTTTGATAGCCATGTATCGATGTCCTTTTGACGAACAATATCAACTCCCACAAGTTTGGGGCCGATAAGTTCGGTAATATACCGTGCAGATTGTAAGACTCCCATACCTCCAAAACGGGCGTCAGCCCTGTCTCGAAGCTCTGTGCCTTCAAATCTTCCAAGCGATTCTCCGGAAGGTGCTCCCGCTGTTGTCGTTTCACCAGAATCGAGTGTAATTCGCGCTTCTAGCGTTGGGATTCCCCTTGAATCAAGAATTTCACGCGCTGTAATTAGTTTAATTTTTGCCATGTTTCATTTTTTTCTCTATTTGATAAATTAGTTCTCGGGTTCGATCAACAGCATCAGGATTGAGTGAAAGGCTGGTTACACCCCATTCAATAAGTTTTTCGACGAGGTCTGGGTAATCTGAAGGTGCTTGTCCACAGACGGAAACTGAGACATCGTATTTTCTTGCGGTCTTAACGATCTTCTCAAGTGCCCAGAGTACCGCAGGACTTCGCTCATCGTATAAATATGCAATTTCTTGATTATCGCGGTCAACGCCGAGGATGAGCATCGTGAGATCGTTTGTACCTACTGAAATTCCATCAATTCCAATCTTTAATATATCTTCAAGCATAATAACAGCGGAAGGCACTTCAATCATCGCATAGAGCTTGAATGAGGGAAGTCCAATAAATCCTTGATCATCAAGAAACTGTTTGATTTGCGAGAGTTCATCGGGAGTTCTCACGAATGGAATCATTAAGTGGATATTTTTAAACCCCTCTTCCCGAACTTTCTTAAGTGCGGCAAGCTCCATCGCAAAGACCTTCTTATCGGCTAAATATCGACTTGCTCCTCGAAATCCAATCATCGGGTTCTCCTCATGCGGCTCAAATGAAGCGCCACCCTTCAGATTCTTATACTCGTTTGTCTTAAAATCGGTAGCTCGATAAATTATTGGTCGTGGGGAGAATGCTTTTGCAAAAATGAGGAGTCTATCTGCTAATCGATTAATAAAATCATGCTCGCGTCCTTCGGTTACAAATACCCGTGGATGTGTTCCCATATCTGCAATCATAAACTCTGCACGAAGGAGCCCTACACCATCTACATTCATTTTGGCGACGCGGGCCGCCTCACTGGGTTCGGCAAGGTTTACATAGACATGAGTTGTTGTTTTGGTGTGGGATGAGAGGGACGGTTTAAAACCGTTCCCTACGACATCTTTATTGATTGAAATACTTCCTCGAAGAACTTCACCAGTTGAGCCATTCACGGTAACAATCTTTTCATGGGCAAGGATTGTGGTTGCGTGTTCTGCGCCTACAACTGCGGGAAGCCCGAGTTCGCGAGAGACAATTGCAGCATGTGACGTCCTCCCACCCGTTTCTGTCACAATCGCTCCTGCTCGTCGCATTGCAGGAACATAGTCTGGATTAGTGTGGAGCGCGACCAACACATCTCCCTTTTTGATTTTGTCAATTTCCTTAGGTGAATGGAGAATTACCGGCTTTCCAGCATGAAAGCCAGGTGAAGCAGGATCGCCTTTCACAAGAATTTTTGAACGGTTTTTTCCCTCATCCTCTCCTGTTTTATCGCTTCCATCTCCCATGGTGGTAATAGGTCGTGACTGAACAATATATACAATTCCATCTTCAATCGCCCACTCAATATCTTGAGGAAAGAAATAGTGCTTCTCTATTCTCGAGACCAATTTAGCTATCTCGATTATTTCGATATTAGAGATCTTTTGCATTTTTCCTTCCTTTTCAGATACGGCTATCTCAACATTTTCCACACCCCTTTTGACAAACTTCACTTTTTGCGTCTTTACGACATTTTTTAATATCGAAAAACTCTTCTTATCAACCTCATAATGGTCAGGGGTGACGGTTCCCTGTACGATATACTCACCTAAACCATAAATTGCCTCAATAGTAATTACTGATTTATTATTCGTCACCGGATCAATGGAAAAGGCAATTCCTGATTTATCAGATTGTGCCATTCGCTGAACTACTGCGGCAAGCCCCACTTTCAAGTGATCGTATTTTTGTGCATGACGATAATAACAAGCTCTCTCGGTATAGAGAGATGCCCACGCCTCTCTGATTTTATGAATTAAATGAGTATCACCTTTTACGTTTAAGTATGTCTCCTGCTGGCCCGCAAATGATGCTCCTGGCAAATCCTCGGCAGTTGCAGATGAGCGGACGGCCACGAGGGGTGGATCATACACTGTTTTTAATCGAGTAAGGATGTGATTCATCCCTTTTTTATGTGTAATCAGTTTAGATTCTAAAATAGGAAGCTTTTCATAGCTATCAACAATTTGAGTGACGAGATCTTGAGGAATTGGACTTTTTAGTATGAGAGCTCTTATTTGACCAGATACATCAGAAAGTTCAGCTGCATTTTCATAATTCACAACAGAAAGGAGTGAACCTATTTTTTGCTGTAGATTATTCTTTTCAATAAAGTAAAAGTAGCTTTGGGCCGTCACAACAAAACCAAACGGAACGGGAAATCCAGCGCAAAACATCTCGCCCAAATTTGCACCTTTTCCACCAACGATACCTACATCTTCTTTTCCAACCTTATTGAACCAGGCAATAAAATTCTCCGGCATACATTCAGTATAGGGAAACTATCCAGGTGAAATCAAGTACAAAGCGGAAGAATTTAGCCAGTCTGTTTATTCAAATTAAAGATGATAAGAGATATATCTATCGCATTCACAAATCCATCATGATTCAAGTCTTCAGGAGTATATTTAGCAACCTTTCCAAATTTTCTGGCCACTTTCGTATAATCAATCGCATTTATTACACCATCTTTATTAAGATCCATAGTGATTCTATTCACTTTTGATGGAAATGGAACTTGACTTATTGGTACGAAAACAAAATCAACATTTTCAGCATTGCAGCCTCTTTCTCGGGTCATATCAATGTCACATATATCTCCAAATGTATACCCTCCCTTATCATTCCATCTTCTAGGTTCAAAGCAGTTCTTTGACAAATTATTATATGAACCACTCAATAGTATTCCATTTACATCTTCTACTACTCCTACAGTTACTGAGGTAGCTATCTCATTATTTACATTAGAAAAAATATAAGTAAAATCAGGACTTTTTGCTTCAGTTGTCAGAACTTGATTCTGTGATGTTAACTTAACACGAACTGTGCATCCATTATGACTATCACAAATCTTTTTTAATTTATCTGGAACTTCAATTTTTCCTGAAACTCTACCCGTTGCATCATGGCAAACAGCTTCTATTGGTGGTGGCTGCATAGGACATGAAATACTATAAAACCACTGCGTACCCTCTTTATCATCTCGGGTTTGATTACTTGTAAGAACTGCTTTTATCTTTGAGGAGCCCCCAGTAATATAATTGATTGGCTGATTAATAAGTGATCCTGCAACAAATTCTGCAGATCCACCAACAGGTCCTGTATGATAAATATCTGTCTTATCTTGGAACACTTCTAGTTTATCCTGAATTCCATACATTTGGTATGAAACATATACGTTTCCAGTTCCCGTACCCATTTCCCACTCACGTTCATCAGGGAATTCACTATAACCCCCTGCTGTAGCAGCGCCATTACATGCGATAGGCTGAGGAGTTGGAGACGGACTTATCGAAGGATTTGGGGTCGGCGTGAGTGAAGGACTAATAGATGGATTTGGTGTATTAGTAGGACGAGGCGTTATGACAGGATTTGTAGGATAAATAGGTTTTGTTGGTTTAGGAGATGCTGTAGGTACTGTGTCTTCCACAATCCATCCATATCGAACAGCAATTTTGCAATCTAGTCTAAAGTTAGTTATTATCTTGTTAAGTGGCTGTTTCTTTACCCCTCCATCACAGGCTTTAGGCCCAGTTCCGATATCATCACAAAATTTGCCTACAATTTTCCATCGCGGATTTAGCCCAAGCAGTGTCACCGAAGCAGGTTCTCCAATTCTATAGAGATGTGAGTCATTAGGAAAGAAGTCTTTGTATGGATGATGTGGATTAATATAATCAAACTCTGCTGTATTTCCAAGGAAACTCGTCTTGCTGATATTTTGTATCGTTCCAAATTTTCCAGCCACATGGTTTGGTCCGAATTGCTCAAGTTGTTTATTATTAGAAACACCAAATCCCGCGTTTGATGCATTTTCGCCAATTGTCAAAAGAGAAAGTCCTCCAGCCGTTCGCTTTTTCACCTGCGCATAGGCAGTGTAGGAACAGTTACTTGCAGTTGGAGCTGTTGGTTTTGGGGTTGGTGGTTGACTAGATCTAACACACTTTCCAGAAACTTCATTAGTATTACCATTAGGTATAGGAGTAAAAGGTATAGATCCTGTTAGCGTAGGTTTTGCAGGCGGCGGTGTATTAACAAGACACGTTGAATCTGGGCAACAAGATTGAAACGAATTAGGACTACATCGTCCTCCTAATCCTACACAAGATTGTGACGCAGTTGGGACAACAGTGGGCGGAACTGAAGTTGGAGCAGCAGTTGGAGCAGTTTTAGTCTTTGATTCGACGTCCCACCCATATGTTACATCCACACCACAGTCAACTCGAATATTCTTGATGCTTATGCTCCCATTACTTCCGATGGATAAAGCCGTATCAGATCTACAGGCATGAGAATTGCCATTGTCATAGCAAAATATATTTTTAACATTCCATTGATTTGTATTGAGTCCCAGGAGGAATATTTCTGCCAAGTCCCCTTTTGAATAATGGGCGCCCGGCTCTGGTAAAAACTTTTCTTGTGCTGGATGATAATACCATTCGGAATACGAAGGACTGGAATCAAAACCGTGCTGATCACCTTTATTATTCTTTACTCCCCAAAATTGTCCACTCCCATTTTGAGTTTCTGAAAACGGTCCACCGGCCTTAGTTACCATTACCTTTGCCATATATACACATCCCTCTGCTGCTTTACTCCTCACCGTTCTACTATTATTTGTAGCTATCTGACCGGCAATGACTCCAATAAACATAGTAAAAAGTGTGATGAGGGTAATCGTTGTCGCAATTTCGCCTTTTCTGGAGTGATTCATAGATTGGTTTGATTCTAGCATAAATTCGTTTTTCATAAAGCATGAAGCATTTTTATGCTCCATGTTTCATGTTTCATGGTTCATCTCATGGTCGTAGTTCTATCTGCGTATACTTCCTAACTCCCATTTTATCTAATATTTTCATATATTGTCTGTAATCCTGTACAACAAAAAATGATGGTTTACTTCCATCTGTTCTTATTCTCTTTTTTAAATCAATGCTGTTTTGCGAAATGAGGTTCCCCACAATTTTAAGGGGAGTTGTGGTGGATGATAGTACATCATAGGCCAAATCAACCGATGTTGCAATAAATATTCCATTCATGGTGTCCAAATGTGAGTGAATTTTGAGGGTTCCGGTCACCACGAGCGTTATGGCCTTATCAGGCGGATTAAATTCAGCCCCCGTATTATTCAGTATCAAGCTTCCTCGTACAACGAGTAAAAAAGGAGCTTTGCTTTGAATACTATTACTGTCGATTGTGTAATCTCCCACAATATAATTGATGGAACTTGCAGTTAATTCATTTGAATCAATCACCCCGTTACTGTTCCCATCAACTACTGTCGCATAGGTTTTTCGACTAACAAGATAGTCAGCGTAGGAGGTGGGTGAAAAGGTAGTATTTGGTGTATAGCCGGTAGTCCTCCAGTTGGGTGTTGATAGGTTCCCACTTCCGGTCGTAATTGAGCCATTGGTCGTGACAAGCCCCGCATTCCCAATACTGACAAGTGATTCTCCCGTATCATCCCCGTCATAGGTACTGATAACGGCAGGAATTGGATCATTGAGAGAATTATTTTTATGAAATGATGCATTTTTTAACTTGTACCAGGAAAGGGGACCACAGTATACATTTACGTCTCGTGTACATGTTTGACTTATCCCGGGGCAGGAGAGTGCAACCTTATACACTCCTGAATTTACATATGTATGCGTTCGTGCGCCAAGAGTTCCGGCAACGGGTGCTGTATTGTCATCATAATTGAGGGTAGCGGTACCGTCAGCCCCCGTCCCGGAGGTGGTAAACGTAATTGTTTCATTGTATTCGGGGGTTTCTGGGGAAAGCGTAAAGTCACAGTTACTGTCACAGCTGTTTCCCGTGAGGCTTGGAAGCGCTTGTAGGGTAGTTTGACAGCCAACCGCCACACTACAGGAGCAGGAACTGGCGCCACTCTGAATTCCACCTCCTTGCTCGCGCAGAACTCCAGCATCTTGGTCACCAACTCTTGCGATGCCTCCTTCGGGGGTTGGAGTAGGTCCACCCAAATTACACCCGGGAGGATACAGTGATAATGTAGGGCTTGGACCACTTGTTGGTTGAATTGTTGGCTGACCCCCGCCAATTACACCACCTCCACCCGTACTTCTATCTCCTTCTGTTACAATGCCGGTATAGATTTGCGTATTTCCGCCACACAGCATATTGTATCGGATGGGGTTAGTTGTTGGAGTAGGGTACACCCAGGAGCTCGTATTCCCTAATCCTTGTCCTCCGGTCCCGCCAGGACATGCTTGTACAGGGTTTTTTGCATCATCAAATGTACCACACTGAAATCCATTATATCCATAAAAATATAAAAATCCAGAGGCTTGGGTGGGGAGTATTGGGGAAGGTTGAACTGCATTATCAGCTACTCCAGCCCCCTGACCGTCAAGTCCACCTATGAGTCCCTCTTGACCTGGGCAAAAGAGTCGGCAAAAAGGGGTAGGCGTGGGTGTTGGCGTTGCGGTAGGTGAGCCTCCTCCTCCACAGTTTCCCGGAAGACATGGTGGATTTGTACAAGTACATCCACAGTCGTTTTTATATGCACAGGGGACAATATTACAATTTATGGGAGGAGAGTTATATGGTGTTGGACATGCCCCGCCGGGTGGAGCGGTTGTTGGGGTTGCACCACCCAGAGGCTGTACTCCTTGATCACAACCAGCAGGAGGACTGACAGCATAGCCACTACAAGACCCCGGCGAAACATTAGTATTAGTAGGTGATGATTGAGACCACGTATGTGAATATGCCCAGACTGGAGAACCACAAATATTAGTTGTGGCATTTTTTCTAATGCGGAAATAATAGCGTTTGAAATAATTCATGCCGAAATCTGCATGGTCGAGAGCGTCACATGAGGCTACATTCCAATAACTACCGGATGTTCCTGAACATGCACCGGGTTGGTTTATTGGTAGACCAGGACAATTTACACCAGAAATAGGACTACAACTATTATTAGGATCACATACAAAAACGGCATTTACCTTTGATGCTGTAAATATTAGTAGAGTAAAAAGGCAGACTAGTGTTAATAATACAAACTGCTTTACCATACAAATATGCTACCATAGCTACAAATTGAATGCAATATTAGTGAGTATCTAATTTAGAGAATGATGTTATTTTTCAGCAAGATAGTCAATTAACGTTTGTCTAAAAACATTGGCGCCCTCTGTATATCTCCAATATCTAAGTTGATCATGTGGGTCTGTTCCCATGCCGGCAATTTGATATTTATATATTCCAATAGGATTGGGAGTAGTTCTTCTGACCGAAACAAACCCAAATCCTGCAACGCTGCTTTCAGAATTAAGTAAAGCAGTCACGATTGTTTCATACCACTCTGCATTGTTACCTACAATTTCTGTCAACCCGGTTTCAAATCCCATGTCTTTCACTCTTCGTAAAACGGCAGTCATCTCATCTGTTACAGGCTGGGAACCATAATTATTTTGATCGCCATCAAACGTGATAATTATTGGCGGGTTTTCAACATGGGCAGCAACATCCCTCATCTCGGATAATACTTGGTCCATTGGCGAAATTTGTCCGCCTTCAGAAGAAGTAGGATCAAAATCAAGTGGGATACGAGTCTTAATAATAATTTTTGAACCATTATTTTTCGCAGCTTCCACAATTTTATAAACCGTTTGTTTTCTAGCTAAAGTACCATCAGAATCAATCCAAGCCCCAACAAGGCCAAAATCTGACCCAATTGAACTTAGTTGAAATGTAGCTCCTGGATTACTTGTAATTTTATCCAAAAGAACTTGCTCAGTATCTGTGCCTCCAAGTACAAAAGAGATGTCCCTTGATTGGTCCGAATAAATATTTTCTGTACTTATATAGGTTGCTCTATCAGGGTCATTCCCATCGGCTAATTGGCCAATTTGACCGAAAAACTCGAAGATACCTGGTTGTCGGAAGAGAGCATCTTCTCTGACAGGAAATAATACTATTAGTTCTGCCCGTGTTGCAAGTTCTGAAATTGATGGATCAATGGTTTCAGGTATCTCTCGAAATGGTGTTCCATCTATATCTGAAAAAGCGACTCTTAATTTATTCAAAGTGATTTGTGCGCTTGATTGTTTGCTCCCTTCTCTTGCGACTTGAATGCCATGTGCAAGCATACCAGAAGAAGGACCATAGGGCAGAGGGATAGGGTCTTCGCTTCCAGGTATTTTTACACTATTAGACGACAATGTAAAGGAAATATTAGAAACGCCTGCTGGAAATCTATATATCTCAGTACCCCAGTCTGCCTCGGGGATTTCGTTAAAATTTATTTCGGGTGGTATAATTTTTCCTTGTTCATCTGAATCATCACTGCTTGTTGTAGCATATTGCATATGTTTGTTACGCAGTATCCATTGTCTTGTTCCAATATCAAATTGCATTACAAGTAAAGCTGCTTCTCTAGTGTCGATATTCCAGCTCAAAATATAAACATCTGCGTTTTTTGCCGAGCCTGATGCGTACCCATCAAGTTCAATAACCGCACTTTGTTTGGTGAAATCAGCATTAAATACTGCATTAGGAATACTATCAGCGCCCGCTTCGTTTGCATTAAGCTTCAATGGACCATTTTTCCCATTCCACATAGTAAGCTCATACCCAAGCCTATTGTCTGTAATTGGGTCTGCAGGAGCGATTCGATCAATTTGATCTTGACTTATTTGATCTTTAGGAACATATACGACTTGTTTATGGTTTAATTCTGTTATTTGAGTAGTACCTGGATCATCTCCGGGCAATATGGCGTCACCAACTATAAAGTCTCTATCACGAACCGGATTTTGAAGGTTATCAACCACAAGTCCTGCTACATCGGCTCCCGATTCATGATCGGCATTATGGAATACTAATGCATCACTTGAGCTTGGACCTGCAAGAATGCCAACCTGTACTCCATGCGCAAGTGCAACTTCTTTCAGTGGTCCCACTTCTGTTGCCGTTGCAGTCACTGTTACCGTTGGAGGCTCATTTGTTGGTGTTATCGGTGGTATATCAGTGCCTCCAGGAGGAGTTGGAGTTCCATCTCCTGGAGTTGGTTCTGGGTGACTTTCTCCTTGGAACGCGACAGGGAGGAAAGCAGTGAATCTTTCTGGTATTTCATCTTGTTGTGTTCCTCCCAAAACCGAAGCACGCATTTTTTCCAAATACTTCAATTGTGATTCATCTAGATTTACCCGGAGCTCTTTTCCATTGTGAACTACCAGTTGATACATTTGACCATTCTCATCAGTTTGTACATCTGCTGGGTCGGCTACGGCAAGGCTTCCAAGAATATGAGTTGCCTCGTATTGAGCTTGTTGAGCTGTAGCCTGAGAAACGCCTTCATGAATTATAATAGCTGGATTAAGCAGTAAGGCTCCTCCTGCCAGGGCGTTTACTCCATGACTTACTTTACTTGGCTCACCTCTTGCAGAAACACCGATTCCTTGAGCGATTCGTTGTCCGAGTGGAGTATCTAGGGCACTCATATCAGACTCCGCTTTAGGTAACGGGTCTATTTTTTTAAGCTCTACAACATCCATTCCCAACCAAACCTGTTTCACAAGTTGTGTATGAAGGCGCGCGGCTTCATCTCTATTATATTCGAGACTTCTTTTTGTATCTGGATCAGTTGAATTTTCGAATTTTGCAACGCGTCTCTCAAGCTCTATCATACGAGCTTGTTCTCTGGCTACACTTCTTTCAGAAGATGTCGAAGCCGCTGCATATTTCTTTGGATTGAATGTAATGAGGTAGTCTACTTTCTCTGCGCCCGGAAAAACCAAGCCGTGTTCAGTCTGGAAATCTTGACGTGCGAAGGCGTCGGCTGCTTTTTCTTGTGGACTTCGAGTGTCGATAGCGCGCAGGAGATCTGACATTTCAACAATCTGGGGCGCTTGAAGTCCTTCGGTTTGGTGAAGTTCTACCTGACTGTGTACTGTCATTTCAGCATGTGTCATGATATCAACTAAAGTATACCATAACTCTATAGGTTATACTACTGGCCCAAAACCCCTTTTGTCAAGTTTAAATTCGTACGCTCCTATTAATTTGGCACTTCATAGGTCATTATTTTTATTGAAATAATGCCTTTTGGATATTCTTTGGTTACGTCAGTTGTTTCAGTCACAATTACATTGTCCCCAATTTTTACATCTTTTACTTCCAACCCACTTTTATCAATCGGCACGATACTATCATAGCTCAAGTCATTCACAAATCCTTCTCCATTATCTATTGAAAATTCAATTCGATAATTATTTACCGTGAGCCCAGTAAGCTTACCCTTGTACTCACTTGTAATAATTTTTTCAGGAGGTACTGATTGGCTGTTTCGAACAGTACGATAAAATTCTAAATTAGCAGGAGGAGGAGCAGAGGGAACAGGAGCTTGAGTAAGCGTGGGGTATACGACGCTTGCTGCAGGCTGTTTGGGAAGAATTGATATTTTCCCGGATTTTACAAAAAATGAATATGCTTCAAATATGATAAGTACAACAAGGGCGATGAGTGCGATCAATAAAAACGTGTTTGTATTCCAGAATGGGGACTTTTTCATTTCCGGTTCCATGCATATAAGTCTACCGCTTTTAGGCAAGTGTTGTCAAGTAAAGTGATGATATTTTACTTCGATTATTCGAATAATCGAAGTGGTAAAAGAATTAAGAAATTAGAACACGAGGCTTAATAAGATTATCAAGCTTACGCCGATAAGTATTGCAACTGATGGCCAAATAACTCCAGAAGCTGGTGGAACAGGAACGGATGTTGCCGATGGGCCAACGCCACTTGTTGGCGCCGCAGAAGGTCCGGGAGTATTTGTTGCTTTAACGATAATGATCTCTGTTGGAGTTGGCGTGATTGTAGGTGTAATTGTGCCGGTTGGGGTGACAGATGGAGTTACCGATATGGTTGGTGTTGGCGTTGCTGTTAGAGCGCCCGTTGGAGTAACAGTTGGTGTTAGGGCGCCCGTTGGAGTGGGACTTACGGAGGTGGTAATTATTATCTTTGGTGTCACCGTTGGTGTGATATTTGGGCTACAAATGGCTTTTGTTTGAGCGGGAGCTCCTTGGCTACACGAATTCACTGGTGTAACGATACAACCATATGCATGCCCAGAAATTGGGGTAAAAGTGATGAGTAAATCGGTGGTTTTCCCAGATTTAATAATTTGACTAGTGGTTAGGTCGCGAATTTCATAGAGAAATAACGTTGGATTGCTTAAATCGGCGCTTGGTCCAACCGTCCATCGACAATTTGCGCTTTCTGCCGGGCAACTCGGGGCAGACGAATCATTTACGGGTTCTGCGGCGCGATTATCGGGGGCTTGGGAACGATTCAAGAAAATGAATGCGAGTGCACTAAATACAACAACGAGTATTACAATCGCGATCGCCAAAAGCGACATATTCTTTTTTCCTGTTGATTGTTTTATTGTTGCGACTGGCATACGTTACTTACCTCCACAATTTGGACAACTGATAGTGACCGATGTTACAACTCCGGGTTTTGGACAATTACCGGGTGGAGTTTGGGGTGGTGGTGTTGGATTACTACAACGACAAATAATTCGCAGTCCTGCAAATCTATACCGACATTCCACACATGCAGGGCCTTTTGCCTTACAACGATCCTCCGCGGGCGCTGGGCAGGCTATCCAATTATTCGCGCCCAACCTAGTTGGTGCCTCACCGGTGTAACAAAGAGGGTCTGCAGGAAGTGGAATCAGTTCATCAGAAATACAAGTGGGGGGGGTTGCCGCCTGTGTTTGAACGGTTTCTGGTACTGAAACTTGTTTTGTCGCGACGCGGCTTAAAAGGATGCCTCCAAACCCAACTGCCACGAGAACCAAAAAAACAATCCCTACAATTAATATATTATGTGAAGAGAACCTACCCTGTTTTTTTATGATTTTATCAAGTGGAGTAAAATTCATACGCTACAATCTATTGTTGCAGAATATTTTGAAATTGTCAATCCTAGTAATACCCGAATGCCCAGAAGGAGATTGCGTTGATTCCACGTTCTTTCAAAAATCCAATCTTTCGTACCACGGACTCTGTATCCTCAACCCATGCAATGTGATACTGTAGCTTCTCATCAATATAATTTATTTCCAACTCGCCTGCCCGCTCATCTCTTTTCACCAAACAATTTTTCCACGCGCAAGAATCCAAAAATTTTTCTTTAATTTGGGAAAAAGTAAGCGTGGTAGCGCTCGTCAACGGCCTTTTTTTCTCATCAACAATCCAATCGTGTCCGTATAGCCCAAAAACGACAACGAGTTTATCTGTTGAGGTGAATTTACTCATATCCTCGACCATTGTACCCATATCGTATCCAAATGTATCTTTTCCTTCCATTGGGAAATTTGGGCCCGGGGTTCCCCATAATTTATGAAGGTCATAAGCTAAAACATAAAAATGATCCACAAAGGGTGAAAGTGCATCTATGCTGTAGGGCCGCGCACGGTAAAACGAGTCTCCGTAAAGCGTCATATCAAATGTAAGTCCATTGGCTCTTACAAGTTCGCTTGCAAGCTTTGTAAAGCTTACTATCTGCGTATTAAGTTTTGTACTGGCGAGGCCTCCTACCTCAAGGTCCAACAATATTCCGTCAAACCCATGCTTAGTTGCCGTATTAAGCGCCTCATTGATAATTTTTTCCTGACGACTCGTGCTTTCCAAAACCGAACTATTTATTTCATCGTTTACCATTCGGATCGTCAGAACATGATGGGGAATTTGGGCAGTGAGACTTTTAAAATCACCAATTGACTCAAATCCTGCCTCGTTCTCATTAATTCCAGCGGCTTGCGCTTCAACTCCAAAATATATCGCAGTGTCAACCTCACGATTACTATCTTTCGGTGTAAAAGCTGTGGCTTCAGAATCTTTTATTGTCCAATACGGAAAGAAAACGCTTGTTGAACGAGGACCGAGTGTTGTTTGTGAAGCCGCAGTCGGAACAATGACAGGTTCTGTTTTAGTGCTTTTTTTTTCACCTAGACCCACACTTATGGCAAATCCAATTATGAATAATAAAACAAAGAGCAGTTTTTTCATTGCCCTATTGTACTAGAAAACGAAGCCGAGGAAGATTGCAAATAAGCAGATTGTGGCAATGATAATTGCGGGGTGGACCGATCCACTCGAGGGAAGGGAAGTTGTTGATGTTCCAGTTCCAGTCGCGGTTTGATTTGCCGCAGCTTTTGTAGCTGTTGCCGCGCCTGCTGTTGCCGAAGCACCCGCTGTCGCAGTTACACTGCTTGAACTCCCCGCACTTGATCCGCTTCCAGAACCTCCTCCAATTCCACTACCCGTAGTTGGTGTGGCTGTTGCATTTCCAGATGTGGATGTTCCAGTTGGAGTCCCAGTTCCGTGACTAGGTATTGGAGTTGCGGTTGTAGTCAGCTTTGGTGTTACAGTAGGAGTTGCTGTAGTAGTGACTTTTGGCGTTACCGTTGGAGTCAATGTTGTGGTTGGAGTAAGTGTAACTGTAGGAGTTGCAGTTGTAGTCGGAGGAACGGGAGTATTTTGTGGAGTTCCTTCCGGAACCTTACAAAGCGGCGCATTTACACTCGTTGATCTTCTACACGTATTATTATTTGCAGAAACTGTTTCACAAACATAGGTGTTTAACGGATTTGCACTAAAACTCACTTCAGTTGCGCTTTGTGTAGATTTTGCGACAATAGACTCACTTTTATCAGCCGCAATTTGTTTCACCTGAATAAAATATGGATTAGCGCTCGTTGTTGTTGAAGCGTCAACTACACATTTTGCAGTTGGAAGGGAACAGTTTATGACAGGAGTTTGCGCTTTATTCTGAACAATGGTTCGGTTATTTACCACAACAAGTCCGGTTACCAAACCAACAAAAAGTATGACAAGGGCGATTGTTGCCGTCATCAATCTTTTCTTTTGTGTTTCGTTTAAGTTTTTCATTGTGGTATACAGCCATCTTGGCATTTAAATTCCAAACGAGGAATGGGTAATGTTGAAATATCGCAAGAGGATTTTTCAGAAGGTGGAGAATTGACAATGGAGGGTGGAATTGGTGTTGGAATTTCTGTTTTTGGATTTACTACGGTATTTGGTCGGCAACACACGAGCTGGGAAGAGCCGGTGGATTTTCCAGCATCTATTGTTCCAAGCTGTGTTGTGTCTTGCGGACAACTTGATCCGGGCCAGTTATATCCACCTTGTCCAATACATTCATCGGTTGAAAACGCTTTTGCGCCACTTCCTTGATCTTTATTCACCACAAAAACGCCAACTCCAATTGCCGCGAATAAACTCAAAGTAAGTACGGAAGTGATAAGTGGGGTAACCGGAAATCGGCGAGTGTTTGGAAGAGAAGAAATCGGTATCGGCGTATAATTTTCAGTCATTATTTAGATTGTAGTAAAAAAGTGTACTCGATGTCAATGTATAGATACACTGTAGGTTTCGTCGTTTTGTTTTGTGATAATTCCTGCAATTTCAAGCGTTGTTAGCGCGCCCAGAACTGCTATGAGTGGGCTCGAAATCCGCTTCGCAAGCTTATCTGGTGTTAATTGTTCTTCAAGAAGCGCTTGAATAACCTTTTGTTCATGCTCTCCAAGATCAGCAAAATTGTTTCGTTTTTCTTCAATATTCGCCATGGGAACTGCATACTCGGAAATAATATCTTCCACACAAGTTGCCAAATGAGCACCTTGTTTAAGAAGGAGAAGGGGAGCCTGGGATAACGTAGAGGTTATGGGAACGGGTGGGGCAAACACGTCTCGGCCTTGAAGTGCGGCATAGCGGGCAGTAATGAGTGTGCCGGAATGAGCAGTGCCTTCAATAACAAGTGTTCCGCGGCAAATCCCGGAAATAATGCGGTTTCGAGCTACAAATAAGCCTTTTTTCGTGTTCATGGCAGGCGGGAATTCTGAAATAACGGCGCCTCCGGTTGCTATAATTTCATCGTACATTTTTTGCTTTGAATATGAAAAAGGCGTATCAATTCCGCATCCCAGAACTGCAACCGTTGGTTTACCAGCTTTGACAACTGCTTTGTGGGCCACACTATCTACTCCCATTGCCATTCCAGAAACAATAATAAATCCATAGTGACATAAGCCGGAAGCAAAATCGGCAGTGATTTGCATGCCATACGAACTGGGAATGCGGGTCCCAACAATGGCAAAAAAGTGCTGATATTTTGTAAAGATTTCGGGGTCACCGCGAAGGTATAAACCGATGGGTGGATCGATAATTTCACGAAGTGCTTTGGGATATAGGAGAGAGACCTTTGATATAAAGTGTATACCTTTTTTGGACAGTGAGGAGAGCTCTGCTATAGGATTGAAGTTTGACTTGAAATTTTGCCATTTTTGTGCAACTGATTTTCCAATGATACTTTCCATTTTTGATTGGGGTGCATTGTATGCAGACTCGATACTTTCGAATTCGTTTTCAATGCGCAAAAAAAGAGTAGGGCCAATACCAAACATTTGGGAAAAAGCGAAATAATAGGGGTCTTCATGATGCATGAAATGGGGATTATACAGGGGAATTATGAAATAAATATGAAATAAGGAGTGCAGTCAATATGATTAGAAAAAGTTCGATTTATCGAATAATCGAACAATAAATACTGTCGGGCGTTGCTGTGTGATTGTTGTGTGTTGATTTTTCCTAAAAATAGGAAGAATCTCGTATGGCAAAGCCATACACACAAACAAACAACACAGCAACGCCGCCGCGATAAGACAATGGTCCAAATCTCCAGAAAGGAGAGTGCGCCCGGGAGGTACCCAAGATTTGTTGCGGAGGAGAATGCAACTCGTCAAGGGTACCCCCTTCCGGCACATCCACGAGCATGAAGCCGTGGAGAGAAAAGCAGAGCGTCGTCGCCCCACCCAAACAACACTACTGCTTTAACTCCGTGTAAAAAGTGCTGGTCGGAGACCGGTGCCGTTTCATGCAAAAGACGCATATAGGATCTGAGGGACTACACGATCCGACACGTCGATCCTCGAACCCGACCAACACCTAGGGGGTGATGCAACCTGATAATTGGTGCTACCGAACTACCGGAAGCGTGCGAGAACTGCCACAGCTGACAGGAATATTGTCAGGATTAGCCTCCGATACCCGGGGTGTGGATTCCCATTGGGATCGGCGGGTGTCCTCCGTTCTCGCTTGTGGGGCTGTGGATGCCCGTGCTGACGCTTCTTCGCCGCCCGGATTACAAGTTGCTTACTGAGCACTTGTACGCAGGCCTGCTGGCGGTCAGCTTGTCGTAGTTCGCGAGAACTGCGACTTGGGTGCGATCGGGGCGATCGCGGGTCGGGTTGGTCGGTAGGTTCAGGCATGGACTGACTTCCTGTGCAGGGGTAGGGTACTCCGGTTCCTGATAGGAGACCTTCCGATGCACTGATGGTTGTTCAGTTGTGTCCTTGCCGCTTGGTCCGCAGCTTCTTGGGTTGGCCCGTTGCCATACCACAAGTCATTGCAAACCTTGCAACCTTCGACGCCCAGATGGATGGGTTGATCTCCGACCAGTTCAGCGACCATTTCGATGGCCCTGATACCGTATCGTCCTCTCCCTGGCATGCTTGCCATTCGGCTGGTTGCCGTCGGACTGCTTGCCGTGCGTGTTCTGGACGTGTACGTGTTCCATCCCTTCGCACTCGCGGGCGTGAACTCGCTTCTCTCGCTCGAGGTCAGCGACTGCGTGTCTCACGGTTCTTCCCTCGCCGATGATGAACTTGTCGGGACAACCGGGACACTTGTAGAGGACTTGTTTCTGCCCTCGTATCTTGACCTGCATAGTCATTCTTGAATCTCCTCGCAGATGGGGTGAGCATGATCGCTCAACTAGCTACCAACTACTATTCTGTTGTTTTTCTCCTTTCTTTCTCTCTTATAAAAATCTCGGGTTCTAACCCGCCTTTGGCGAGGCACAACCCGAGATTCTTATATCTCTAAATTTCCATTGTCTTATTGTTAAAGTGCTGTACCATACAAAAAAATTCTTCTATGCAAAAAAAGAAGAAGTTTTGTTTGTTACATCTACATTGTCTAAGCTGTCATGCCTATGCTAGGAGGCACGAGCCTACAACAATGTTAAATACTATAGGTAATTATAGTCCTGGGTTTTGCGCGTGTCAAGAGCTAATTTTGATTTGGATTGAGGAGGGGAGGGGGAGATGGGGTGATTGGGTGGGGCGGAGGAGATGAGGAGAGGAATCCCCCTATCTCCCTATCCCATCCTCTCCACCTCTCTAGTATAATATCTCTATGAAAACCTTCTTCGCCACCACTGCAATTCCATACGTAAATGCCGCGCCGCATATTGGGCATGCGTTGGAATTTGTGCAGGCAGATGCTATTGTTCGCTATCACCGGGATATTTTGGGCGAAGAAACGCTTCTATTATCGGGTGCAGATGAAAATGCACTAAAAAACGTGCAGGCCGCCCAGAATGCAAATCAGCCTGTGCAGGAGTTTGTGGATACGCACGCAAAGGAATTTGAGGAACTTGCGGCGTCCTTGAATGTCCAATTTGATGTTTTTCAGAAAGGAACGGACGCGCGCCACATCGAGTCAAGCCAAAAACTGTGGGAATTGTGCCTGGAAAATGGTGATATTTACAAAAAAAAATACGAAGGACTCTATTGTGTTGGCTGTGAAGCCTTCTATACAAAAGGTGAATTAAATGAAAATGGTGAATGTTTTGAACACCCCGGGAAGTCGCTTGAGTCAGTTTCTGAAGAAAATTACTTTTTTAAACTCTCGAATTATCAAGAGCAACTGATCAAACTTATAACGACTGATGAGCTCCAAATTGTGCCTGAAACGCGAAAAAATGAGATGCTGGGATTCCTTCGCGAGCCGCTTCAGGACATCAGTATTTCCCGGTCAAACGAGCGGGCAAAGAACTGGGGAGTTCCTGTGCCTGGTGACGACAGCCAGCGAATGTATGTGTGGTTTGATGCGCTCAACATCTATCAATCAGGCGTGGGATTTGGATTTGATGATGAAAAATACAAAAAATGGTGGCCAGCGGATGTACATATCATTGGGAAGGGAATTTCCCGGTTTCACACAGTTTATTGGCCTGCATTTTTACTTTCTGCAAAACTTTTGCTTCCCAAAAAAGTCTTTATTCATGGCTATTTCACGGTTGATGGGCAAAAAATGAGCAAAACGCTTGGAAATGTGATCGATCCATTTTCATTGATCGAAAAATATGGTGCTGATTCTTTGCGCTACTATTTTTTGCGAGAAATCCCTTCAACAGGTGATGGCGACTTCTCAACGGCGCGATTTGTGGAGGCTTATAATGCAAATCTGGCTAATGGGCTCGGAAATCTCATCGCTCGAACGGCAAAACTTGCGCAGGGTTTGGTGTTTGAGGTAGTGGATAGGCATGCCCTCCCCGTACAGTTTCCTGGTTATCAGGAAGCACTTGACGCGTATAAATTTCATGAAGCACTCGACATCATTTTCACCAAAGTTCGTGAACTCGACGGCTATATAAATGAAAAAGAGCCATGGAAGATTAAAGATAAAGACGAACTCAAAAGTATCCTATCTCCATTAATTTCCAGCCTCTATTCCATTGGATATCATCTCCAGCCATTCATGCCCGAAACAGCGGGGAAGATACTTGAGCAATTTGGAAAAGAGCAAATAAGCCAATCGGATTCATACTTTCCACGTATCTAATATTCCCCCTATCCCCCCATCTCCACCTCTTCCTCTCCCGCTCCCCCTATCTCCCCATCCCCCAAACCTCTCCTCACCTTCCAAAGTAGGTCTCCAACATTTTTTTTGCTATCGGCGCTGCCACATTCGAGCCTTCTCCCGATTCTTCAACCATCACTGTTATCATAATCTCGGGATTTTCAAATGGAGCAAATATGCTAAACCAGGCGTGGGGAAGCCCGGAAAGTTCGTGAGACTGTGCAGTTCCCGTCTTGCATCCAACCGAAATAGGTTTTTTATTAACGGCAAAATTAAAAAGTGGCCATCCGGTGCCTCCGGGCGCGCATGCCCCCTTCATACCTTCACGTATGAGGTCAATTGTCTTTTTGGAAAGCCCTAGACTGTGGCACTCGGGCTTTTCTTTGAAAAGCATTTTTAGTGTACACAGTGATCCTCCGTTTGCAAAAACCGCGTTTGCTTGATTAACCTGCCCTGGCGTGACAAGCGTGTATCCTTGCCCAATCGACATATTATATGTGTCTCCCAAATACCAGTTCTCTTTTATTGTTTCCTGTTTCCAGAAAGAAGAGGGAATTGTGCCAATATCTTTACCGTACCCAAATTTTTCTGCCCATTTTTTGATCGCAATATCGCCGAGCCGGGCCCCGACCCTATAAAAGAAAATATCATTTGATCGCCGTATTGCCTTAACAATATCAACATTTCCTTCAGTTTTTCCGTATTGCAAAAAATACCAATTTCCAAAGGTGGCCGCCCCTGCCTTAATCGTTCCCGTATCCTCAATAATTGTTTTTTCATCAATTTTTTTTTCTTCCAAAGCCCCTGCGGCAATGACTGGCTTAAATACAGAACCGGGTGGGTACGTTCCTTGAAAAACTCTATTAAGCAGAGGCTTCTCCTCATCTTTGAAATACTGCGTAATTTGATGTGCATCATTTTCAATAAATGCGGTAGATGAAAAAGTAGGAAGCGACAAAAGCGCCAAAATCTCCCCGGTATCGGGTCGAGTGGCTATGACCGCAACACGCTTTCCCACAACTTCTTTATTGTTTTCAATCGCTTCGTACGCTTTCTTTTGTAAATCGGCGTCCAAACTTACTCGTAAATTTGGCTGTTTGATGGGGGCAATGACGCTCATGACTTTTATTGGTTTTTCTCCGGCATCAACCTCAACAAGTTTTTTACCATTGATTCCACGAATGGCGCATTCATAGATATTTTCCACACCCTTTTTCCCGGTTTCATCTCCACTTGCCAATTTATTTTTACACGCGTCTTGTGAAATATCAGTTGGTGAAGCAGATTGTACATATCCTAAAAAATGGGCGTTAGCTTCAGGATCAGAATATATACGCTTCTTTCCCTCGCTTTTGGCGAGAATGATTCCCATTCGATCGACGATAGTAGCGCGAGGAGCTGGAATCATTACTTCCCGGATTCGATTGTTTTCAGCCAGCGTTCTAAAATACGCGCCTTTGACGATGGTGAGTTGAAACAGTCGGGCGACAAGTATAAGGAGGATGACAATGGTGAGTAGTGGGATTGTGTAAATACGAAGTCCTGTTCCACTTGTACTTTTTCGCTTAAAATCTATGTCGTTTTTGATGTGTATGAATGGGAGGGGAAGTTTGGACATGGACTTTATTATACAAGAGAGGTGGGGAGGAGGGGATGGGAAGATAGGGAGAGCGAGAGGTGGGGAGCATGGAGGATGGGAGAAAAGCAGCTATTCACGACTCCTTCTCGGTCTCTGTTCCTCTCCTCAACTCCTCCGCCCCACCCTATCCCCCAATCTTCTCCTCTCCTCCTCATGCTATAATGAAGGTATGCAGAAATCGACTTTGATAGCTATTTTACTGGTCTTCATGATGGGTTTTTTTGCGCGCGCGACCTCTGTACAGGCGCAGTTTTTTGAGAAGAATAATAAAATGGGGATTCATGTGGCTACGCCCAGCGAACAAGATATTAAGGATGCAGCTAAGCTCGTGAACGCGAATAGCTCTTGGGGCTACATAACAATCGTTTTACAGCAAAAAGACCGTGATAAAAAAGCGCTTCAACACACCTGTGACCTTCTTCGAGACGCAAAACTCATCCCAATTTGGCGGTTGGCAAGCCGTGCGGAGGGCGATTCATGGGTAGTGCCTGAAAAACGAGATGCATTTCTGTGGGCAGATGTTCTTTCCTCGGTCAACTGCTCAACTAAAGACATGTATGTCACGCTTTTTAACGAAGTAAATCGGGCAAATGAGTGGGGAGGGGCAGTTGACGCCAAAAAATATGCGCAGACAGCGCTTTTTTTCGCCCAAACACTCAAAGCAAAATCAGATGACATCAAGCTCATGCTTGCGGGGCTTGACAGCGCGGCACCTCACAGCTTGCCCCAATATGAAGATGAAGCGATTTTTCTAAATGAAGTATTTGACACAGCTCCACAGCTTTGTACATATCTTGACGCAATTGCTTCCCACTCGTATCCGCGTGGGTTTGTGGATCCTCCAGGAGGCAGTTTTGGCCGACAAAGCATAACGGGGTATCGTTTTGAGCAGGATTTGTATAAAGAGAAGTGTGGAAAAAAATTTCCCGTCTTTATTACTGAAACGGGGTGGAAAAATGGGGAACTTCCAAGTTCACTCCTTGATTCGTACTATAAATATGCGTTTGAACAGGTATGGAATCCTGATGAAACTGTACGCGCAGTCACCCTGTACGACCTTAATGGTAGTCCGCCAAATACGGAGTTTGCATTTCGCTCGGCCACAGAGCTCGTTCATGGTTTTGCAGAAACAGACTCAACATGTGGGGAATTTCGGGAATCGTACTGCTTCATACGGGACAATGTGGCAAAAGCGAAAGGCGACCCAACGCAAAAATACAGTGCCTCAATTCTCGTAACGCTTCCACGTACCGTGATCGTAAACTCTGATTACGAATACGATGTGTGGATTAAAAATAATGAGTATCAAAGTACGGCAGAATGGTCAAAAACTGATGGATATCGGCTGGGAATCAAAGATTCACCTATCACGTACAAATTTACCGACTTTTATGCAGTTAGGCCAGGAAACTCATTTATCTCGACATTCTCGTTTAATTCGGGAAAGCTTGGAAAACATCGAATTCATGTATGTCTTTTCAAAAGGACGGAGTGTGTAAGTGAGTTTTTTGCATGGGATCTGGCGGTTATTCCTCCTCCAAGCCTGAAAATTTCCGGATCTGTTTTTCCATTTACGCCAATTGAGGGGGATGGATTTCAGCTAGAAATATATCGGGCTCGAGATGAAAAACAGGTTTTCAAAACGCAAAAAATATCGTTTATGAAGGGGAGTGCTCAAATTCCAGAAATTTCCAATATTGCACTTGACGAGGCATATAGAATTGTACTTGTGGCGCTCGATAAGCCCTATTTACCTGTGCAGATTGGCTCATATACTTTCTCTGGGAAGGACGACGCGATAACATTCCCCACATTTTTTCCAATTGATTTCAATGGCGACGGCAAATTCACGCTTTCAGATATTATGGGAATTAGGTAGAGCTATGGGCTCGTGGAAAATCCCATCTTCGCTTGATACCCATTTCTCGAACAAGTGGGGACCCCCGCTTTAAACTGGCACCCCAGTTGTTCTCCAAATGAGTATCTACGCTCGTAATAACCATCTCCGGATGTCTCATGTATAATATCCAGTATGCAAATCTATCCATCCATTCTAGAAGAAAATCTTGAGAACTTTACTATTCAATTTGAAAAGCTTGCTCCATTTTTCGATCATTTCCAAATAGATATTGCGGATGGGGAGTTTGTGGAGCACAGAACAGTTCAGATTGAGGAGTTGAGGAGGGGCCTGCCTGCCGGCAGGCAGGGATGGGGGGATGGGGTGTGGCAGAGAGGAAGAGGAGTTGAGGAGGGGATAGGGGGAAAAACATTCGAATTCCACCTAATGGCCAATGATTACAAGAAAGATATAGAAAAATTACATGAATTATCGCAAATACTTACAATTACACAAGTTCTTGTTCATTTAAAACCGTTTCTTAAAAACCCCCTATCTTCTCCTCTCCACCTCTCCTCCTCCCGCTCTCCCTATCCCCCCATCACCTCCTCTGACTTTAATCTCGGCCTTGTTCTCAGTCCAGAAGATCTCGTCGTCCCCAACCTCTCAACAATTCAACAATTCAACAATTTAACAATTCAAATCATGACAATCGAACCCGGATTTCAGGGAAACAAATTTATACCTGAAATGCTTCTGAAAATTAATGAACTGCGCGAGCATGGATTTACTGGTCAAATCATTCTCGATGGAGGAATTAATGACCAGTCACTGCCGATTATTTTGAAAAATAAGTATCTTCCCGACGCCGTCTGCCCGGGAAGCTATTTGCATGAGGACACGGAACAGAGACTCAGAAACTTGTTGAGACTAATAGAAACTCATGGAAACTCCTAAGAAAATCCCTCTCTCCCTATCTCCCTCTCTTACCCTCCCCATCTCCCATACCTTCCTTCGCACTGGCTCAGGATCTCGCCTCGGCTCGACCTATCTCCCATACGACAGCTTCTAAAACGAAGTGCAACACTTGTTGGTAAAATTACCAATGAGAAAAATACAATCTGGTCAATACAAACATGTATCGTTGGATGAACGTATTATCATTTACACACTCCTA
>Ga0209542_10001538_pt1 | contig 53975 bp, 58 predicted proteins | sample RifCSPhighO2_01_FD_184028 | JGI IMG/M metagenome (GOLD analysis project Ga0209542, IMG submission 184028) | Soil microbial communities from Rifle, Colorado - Rifle CSP2_plank highO2_0.1 (SPAdes) (version 2) | ecosystem: Environmental > Terrestrial > Deep subsurface > Rock core/Sediment ... | reverse complement strand
CGATAAGGGCGGCCGCACTTCGCACGCGGCCATAGTGTCGCGCGAGCTCGGCATTCCGGCGGTTGTCGGGGCGGGCAATGCCACGAGACAGCTAAAAAACGGCGAGATGATAACTGTCGATACGACCGGCGCCGAGGGATATATCTATCGCGGAGAGCTTAAATATGAAGTCAGGGAACATGATGTAAAACAAATTCCAAAGACTAAGACGAAAATCATGATGAATATCGGCACACCCGATACGGCTTTTGAAAAATCATTTTTGCCGAACGAGGGTGTCGGCCTCGCGCGCGAGGAATTCATCATCTCTTCGGAAATCGGCATTCATCCGAACGCGCTCATCGAGTACGCTAAATTGGATGAAAAACTGAAACATCAAATCGACAATAAGACTTTTGGTTGGAAGAGCAAAACTGATTTTTACGTCGATAATTTGGCCTATGGTATCGCTAAAATTGGCACAGCTTTTTATCCAAAACCGGTCATTGTCCGATTTTCGGATTTTAAGACCAATGAATATCGGACGCTTCTCGGCGGCGATTTATATGAGCCGAAAGAAGAAAATCCGATGATCGGTTGGCGGGGCGCGTCGCGCTACTACGATCCGAAATTCAAAGAAGCGTTCAAGCTTGAAGTCCGGGCTTTCAAAAAAGTTCGCGATGAAATGGGGCTGACCAACGTTCTTCCCATGGTGCCGTTTTGCCGGACTCCGGAAGAGGGTAAGAAAACTTTGGAGAGTATGAAAGAAGGGGGACTGGTGGCCAAATCGCTCGGCGGCGATTGCACAACTTACGTGATGTGCGAAATCCCTTCAAATATTTTGTTGGCCGATGAATTTCTGTCGGTTTTCGACGGCATGTCTATCGGTTCAAACGATTTGACCCAGCTAGTTCTTGGTCTTGATCGAGATTCTGGCATCGTTACTCATATCGCGAACGAAAAAAATCCGGCCGTTAAAAAAATGATTGCCGAAATAATCAAAATTTGCAAAGAAAAAGGCAAATATATCGGCATTTGCGGCCAGGCGCCAAGCGACCATAAAGATTTCGCGCTGTTTCTTGTTGAGCACGGAATTGAGAGTATGTCGCTAAATCCCGACACGGTTGTGGCGACCACGGTGGCGGTAGCGGAAGAGGAAAAGAAATTAGGATTAATATAGTATAATTATCTATGAATCCCGTTAGAAATTTACGTTTACAATATCACGCGAAGTGCGAGAGGCGGATAGCCTCATACCTTTTTTGGGCGCAGCGCTTCGCCTCTAATGGGACGCACCTATTCGGTGCTCGCACTGCGCAAAATAATTTACAAGTAAATTTCTAACGGGATGAAAATCGGATTTTTTGGAACAAAACCTTGGGAAAAAGAATATATTGAAAAACTGAAAGGGAAGATGCCCGGCGCAGATTTGTGGTTTACGGAAGAGATTTTAAGCGATGACCATTTACCGAAAGAGACGGACTTCGAGGCAATCTCGGTTTTCGTAGATTCGGCCGTGACAAAAAATGTTCTTGAGAAGTTTCCAAATTTAAAATTCATCGCCACCCGTTCAACCGGTTATGACCATATCGATGTGGCAGTGGCCAAAGCGAAAGGGATTGTGGTTTCAAGCGTTCCATCATACGGCGAAAATACCGTAGCGGAGATGGCTTTTGGTTTGCTTTTAACATTATCCCGCCGGATTTATGAGGCTTATGACCGGATTCGCGAGAAAGGCGATTGGAGCGTTGAAGGGCTTCAGGGTTTTGATTTGCGCGGCAAAACGATCGGCGTGGTGGGTACTGGCCGAATTGGCAAACATTCCATAGCCATTGCTAAAGGTTTCGGCATGAACGTTGTTGGTTATGACGCTTATCCAAATGAACAGTTGGCCAAAGAGTTAGGTTTCAAATATTTATCGCTCGATGAGCTTCTCTCTGTGAGTGACGTTGTAACTCTCCACGTGCCATTTTTACCGGAGACCGATCATATGATTAATAAAGAGCGGATAATGAAAATGAAAAAAGCTTTGGTTTTGATAAACACGAGCCGGGGCGCAGTAGTTGAGACAGCCGCATTAGTCGAAGCTTTGAAATCAGGCCACTTGGGTGGCGCCGGATTAGATGTTCTTGAAGAGGAGGGCGTAGTCAAAGACGAAATGGATTTTTTGGTTTCCGGAAAAAGCGAAGGTCACGATTGGAAAACAATAATCGCCAATCATGTTTTGATAGATATGCCGAATGTCGTCATTACTCCTCATAACGCTTTCAATACCAAAGAAGCGATTGAGCGGATTTTGGATACGACTGTCGATGATATCGCCGGTTATTTGAGCGGAAAAGTGATAAACCAAGTTAAATAATGAGCGCCATAAAAGAAATTTCTGGAAAAATCATAAAGGACTCTAGAAATGAGGATACGGTAGAGGTTCATATCCGATTAGAAAGCGGAGCCTTAGGCGTCGCGTCGGTGCCGAGTGGGAAGAGCAAAGGTATTCATGAAGCGGCAACGGTTTTGCCGGAAAAATCGGTGGAGCTGATTCATAATGAAATTGCCGAAGATTTACGCGGAAAAAGTTTTGCGAGGCTTGAAGATTTTGATAATGAGCTGATTGTGCTCGACGGTACCGACAATAAATCGCGAATTGGCGGAAATACGACCACGGCTTTGTCGGCCGCTTTTGCCCGCGCATCGGCTTCCGAGCAGGGTATTCCACTCTATCAGTATTTCAGCAATGAGCTTGGAGAAGTTAAACACGGCAGTCTTCGGCTTTTTGCCAATATGATTGAAGGCGGCCTTCATGCCGAAAATAATCTGCGTTTTCAGGAGCATTGGGCGATTCCAGAAGCGATTTCTTTTGCAAATCAGATTGAAGTTACGAAGAATTTTTTCAAAGAACTCGGTGATGAACTAAAAAAATGTTTTCCGGACGAAAAAATTACTTTTAGCGACGAAGGCTCCTATTCGCTTAATTTTGAAAATGAAAATCAGCCTTTTGAAATTATGAATGAGTTACGCGAACGACTCGGACTTGTCGGTTCGCTGGACTTCGGTATGGATGCGGCGGCAACCGATGTAAAAGGCGAGCCATTAGAGCTTGCCGAAATATATAAAGATTGGCGGCGGCGTTTCGGGCTTATTTCAATCGAGGACCCGTTTAGTGAAGAAGATTTTATTGATTTCCACAAGCTTCATGAGGAATTGTCCGGGGTGACGATAATCGGCGATGATCTCACAACGACCAATGTTGAGCTTATGAAAAAGGCGCAAAAAGCTGGCAGTGTGAATGGAATTATTATTAAACCAAACCAAATCGGGACATTGAGCGAGGCGCTCAATGCAGTTCGTCTGGCTCGCGAATATGGTTGGCAAGTGGTGGTATCACATCGAAGCGGGGAGACTCCGGACGATTGGATTTCCGATTTTGCATATGGCGCCGGCGCGGATGGTTTTAAGCTAGGCGCGCCATCTCGGCCGGAGCGGGTTGCTAAATATGACCGTCTATTGCGTATTGAGGAGGAAATTGGCTAGCTAGTTTAATTTAACGACGAATTTATAACATATTTTTAATCAGTCATTTATGAAAACAATAGACAAGTTTAGATATCCCTTTACTAATCAAATTAATTCGGGTAATCTTTCAAAATGATTAAATTAATCAACTCAATTGCCTTTTCAGGATTTTTTGCCCTAATAAGCGCGTTTTTTTTGGCTAACATCGCTTCGGCTCAAGTCATCTCTCCTCCGGCGCTCGATAAATCCGGTATGCAGACAATCAAGTTGCCGACATCGGCCGGTGTTTCGGGTAATGGCGAAGCTGAAGTAAGAAGTCCCACTACAAACAGTCTTCAGTTGCGCTCGCTTGAAGTGGCCGGTTTGCCGACGAATCTTCCGAATGCCTCGATTACTGTTGCCGAAGACGGTGTGGTCAAGATAAAAAATGCCGTTGTTTTTCAAATTGCCGGCAGTACATTTTTTGCTAGGACTTATTGGGGCGATTCTTATATTCGTTGGACGATGAGGACCAACAACAAAACAAAAATAGCGAAGCGATTTGATGGTGTTGCCAATTATTCCGATCTTAAAGTTGGTCACATTTTAAATATTGACGGTGAATTGCTATCAGGCGCAGACACCTTGAATATCGAAGCTTCTTTTATCCGCGATTTATCGCTTGAAAATGAGAATGCCAGTTTCAAAGGCAAGATTTTGAAGACTGATTTGGGTCTGGCCAATTTTACGCTTCAAACCGATGACGGCAAAATCTTGACGGTTAACACGAATGGCACAACTGCAATAAAAAAAGGACTTTTGTCTATTCAAATAAATAATATTTCGACCGGCGACCGGATCCTTTCGGTAGAAGGAAATTACAATCAAATCAAAGGAGTGATAGTGGCTTCAAGTATAGAAGTCTATCAGGACCAAAGCGTCTTTGCACCTCGGAATTTTCAGGGAACAATCAAGAGTCTCTCAGGATCGGTTTTACCGGCAACCTTCATTTTGGTCATGAAGGATAGGGAATACAATGTCGTTTTGGCGCAAAATTCTCCCATCATGAAGGCTAATCGCTCGGCAGCCGATCTTAAGCGTTTCGTCGATGGCGATACGATCAGGGTCTACGGCAAAATCCGCGATACCGACCTGAATACTATAGATGCGGAAGTCATAAGGAATATGAATTTATAATAGCGCGACACTAAATTACGTCCGCCAGAGGACGGATCAGCCTTTGGCTGAAATGCGCACGCGACCTAAATTTCTTACGAACGAAGTGAGTTTAGAAATTGGAAGTACTCGTAGAGTGAATGACACGAATGAAGCCACCACGACGCTTGCATCGTAAAAAGCTTTTGTTATAATATTTCTACCCGAACAATTTTTGCTAAGCAAAATTTTAACGGGCAAGCAAAACTTAATAATTTATCAAGAGTGGTGAATAGGGTTCTGGCCCGTTAAGTCACCCGACAACCTATCCGCCTCGGGCGGATAAGGTGCCAAACCCAGTCCCATTCGGGGAGGATAATTCGTCACTATATCTCCCGCATGTCGGGATTTTTTGTTAATTAAGCATAAGTATGAGTTTCATAATAGGAAAAACTTACACAGTGGAAAGCGTTACAAGCGGTCACCCAGATAAGGTATGTGATCAGATATCGGACGCTGTTTTAGATGCGTGCTTAGCGCAGGACCCTATGAGCCGGGTGGCCGTAGAAACTTTCGGGAGCCATGGCCACTTGGTTATAGGCGGGGAAGTGACGACTAGAGCGAAAATCGATTACGCAAAAATTGCCGCCGCTATCTACAAAAAAATCGGCTATGACAAACCTCTTGAAATAAAGGTAGTGGTGGCCGAGCAGTCGCCGGATATCGCTATGGGCGTGGACACTGGTGGGGCGGGGGATCAGGGAATAATGTATGGTTACGCGAGCGATGAGACGCCGGAGTATTTGCCAACCGGTGTAGTTTTGACCCACAAGCTGGCTGAAGGACTTGAGGCCTTAAGGAAAAGTAAAAAGGTGAAATGGCTAAAACCGGATGGAAAGACCCAAGTGACTTACATAAACGGCAAATTGAAAACAGTTTTGGTAAGCTGTCAGCACGATAAAAAAGTTACCCAAGAGGAAATCAAGAAAGTTATTACGGCCAAGCTAATCAACCCGATTGTTAAAAAAGTTACAGGCAAATTGCCGGCTAAAGATGTAAATATTTTGGTAAATCCGACAGGCTCTTTCATTCCCGGCGGTTTTGAAGCCGATGCGGGACTGACCGGCCGGAAAATTATGGTTGATACTTATGGCGGATTAGCGCCTCATGGCGGAGGAGCTTTTTCCGGAAAAGATTTGACCAAAGTGGACCGCTCGGCCGCTTATATGGCTCGCTATGTCGCCAAAAATCTCGTGGCCAATGGTTATGCCAAGCAGTGTTTGGTGTCGGTGGCTTATGCTATCGGAAAAGTTGAGCCTTTGATGGTTTCGGCGACTGATGAAAAAGGTAAAGATTTGTCAAAAATTCTTGAAGGCAAATTTGATTTCCGACCGAAAGCAATCATCGAACACTTGGGACTCCGCCAGCCAATTTTTTCACAGACGGCAGCCTACGGTCATTTTGGTAAGAAAGGATTGCCGTGGGAGAAAGTCGTCAGAATGTAGAATAGAGAGATGGGAATTTAGAAAAATAAAAAACCAGCGATTACTTCGCTGGGGGTCGGCTGGGGTCGAGTTCGAAGAATGCCGCTTCATATTTTCGCGAATAGCCGCGGAAATAAAGAAAGCTTCGATAGTGATTAATGACTTCCAAACTAGCGCCGGCTTGGATGTCGTATCTTACATCAGATCCCCTGGCATTGGCAGGGGATATCGGACAATGTCTGACTATCGGCCTGACGATGTCTCCTCGTGAAAATTTCGGCATAGGGTTATGGTTTTTGAGCTGTTTCCAAAACGATATTAAACATGTAAATAGTTTTAGTCAAATGCTATAATATTTGATGATGAATTTCGATCTATCGATTTTTCGGGCATTGAACGGTCTTTCGGGACAATCGGCTTTTTCCGATAAGTTTTGGATTTTTGTTACGGATTACCTCCCATATATATTAATAGTGGGAGCTTTTGTTGCTCTTCTCCTTTGGCGGAAGGATTTACGGGAAAAAATAAAAATCGCCTTGGTTATTGCCGTGACCGGCGGATTTTCCTATCTTTTAGTTATGCAATTTTTCAACAAGTTATGGCCAAGACTTCGGCCGTTTGAAACTCTTCAAAACGTCGTCCAGTTGGTGCCGGAATCGGGATTTTCTTTTCCCTCAAAACACGCGATGCTCACATTTCTTCTCGCTACTTATGTGTACGGTTTTAACAAGCGTTTAGGTATCTGGCTATATGTTTTTGCCGCTCTGGTTGCGATTTCCCGGGTGTTTGTCGGAGTCCATTACCCAAGCGACATTTTGGGCGGCGCTGTGCTCGGAGCTATCTTAGGATTTTTGGCTTACAAAATATATAAAAAATTTTCCTAAAGCTTGTTTTTGGATAAAAAGCGAGTAATATCAATTTCCAGAGCAGTACCGAAACATTGACGAATAAAATCGTATGAGCGTGATCATTCTCGATTCAAAAAATCGCCCCGATATTGAGGCGGCCCTTTCGGAGCAACTCGGTTCGATTTTGGCTGTAGATTTGATTTCCAAGGCTGGAGAATCGGAGCGGGTTGCCGAACTTCGCGCGGATTGGATTACGAGTCCGCGCCTCGATGGAGGGAAGATTAAGGCCACTTTCCCTCAAGCTCGCCGAGGAATTCACCTAAGGCAGCACGGGCAAGATCGTCAGTTTGTTCTTCGCCCTCTGACTCCAATCGGACCTGAAGATGGGGTTCTCGAGTCCCTCGCTGTTGGAGGTTTCCAACTGGAGGTAAGGGGAAATATCATCTGTTCAAGGCCTATCGCGACCCCTCCAAGCTTTGCCCAGTTTGTGGCTATGGAAAGGTCCTTCGGGTACGTCTTTCGAGCCTTGTTGTTGAGCATCAACGGGAATATGAGCGAAAAGCCCGGGCAGTTCGCTTTCAAGTCAAAAGAACTTGAGGTGATGGCCGATTTCGCTTCATCGCATCTCAACTGACTGGCAGAATTTCTGCCGGTTTTTTATTTCACTAGCAAAATAGTCTGAGTTTGATTTACTTCAGCAAAACCGCTTTGGATAGGAATGTTTTGATTGCCGGATTTGGATTGAATAGAAATTTTTCCGCTTTTGAGCGTTGTTACGATAGGGGCGTGATTGGGAAGCACTGAAAGTTCACCGGTTTCACTTGGTATAGTGAGAATATCGGCCTCTCCTTCGTATATGATTTTGTCGATGCTGTAGATGTATAATTTCATTTAAGTTCTACTAATATACGAATTTACTAATCTTAACTAATGACTACTAATGGGAAACTTCCTCAGATTTATTCGTATACATTCGTAAGATTAGTATCATTAGCATATTGGTATTTAGCGACGTATTTCGTCGATTCCGCCTTTCATATAGAAATCTCCTTCTGGCACAGCATCATGCTTGCCTTCAATGATTTCTTTGAAGCCTCGGACGGTTTCTTTGCGAGTAACGAATTTGCCGGGACGTCCGGTGAACTGTTCGGCCACGAAGAACGGCTGGGAAAGGAATTTTTGGATTTTTCTGGCGCGTTCAACCAAAAGCTTGTCATCGTCGGAAAGTTCTTCAATACCGAGAATGTTGATGATGTCCTGCAATTCTTTGTAGCGCTGAACAACCCTTTGGACTTCGCGGGCCACTTTGTAATGTTCCTCACCGACGATAGCAGGCGAGAGGGCGGTCGAAGAAGAATCAAGCGGGTCAACAGCGGGATAGATGCCTAGTTCGGTCAGAGCGCGCGAGAGGACGATTGTTGAATCCAAGTGAGAGAAAGCCGTGGCGGGAGCGGGGTCGGTGATGTCGTCAGCCGGCACGTAAATGGCTTGGACGGAAGTGATAGAACCTTTTTTGGTGGACGTGATGCGTTCTTGAAGTTCACCCATTTCGTTCGCGAGTGTTGGCTGATAACCGGCCGCTGATGGCATTCTGCCGAGGAGTGCCGAGACTTCGCCGCCAGCCTGAGTGAAGCGGAAAATGTTATCGATGAAGAGAAGGACGTCTTTTCCTTCCGAGTCGCGGAAATGTTCGGCCATTGTAAGGCCCGAAAGGGCAACGCGGAGACGCGCGCCAGGGACTTCGTTCATTTGGCCGAATACCAGAGCGGTTTGGCCCAAAACGCCGGAATCTTTCATTTCATGGTAGAGGTCGTTTCCTTCACGAGTTCTTTCGCCAACTCCGGCAAAGACCGAATAGCCTTTCTGGACGGTGGCGACGTTTCGGATCAGTTCTTGAAGTAGAACGGTTTTTCCGACGCCCGCGCCGCCGAATAGGCCGACTTTTCCGCCTTTGATGAATGGGGCGAAAAGGTCGATGACTTTAATACCGGTTTCGAAAATTTGGACTTCGGTTGATTGCTCGGTGAATTTTGGCGCATGGCGGTGAATTGGCAATCTTTTTGGATTTACCGGAGCCGGCAAGTTATCAATCGGTTCGCCGAGAAGATTGTACATTCTTCCCAAGGTTTCTTTGCCGACAGGGACGGAGATAGGCGCGCCGGTGTTTTCGACATGAGCGCCGCGTTTCAGGCCTTCAGTCGGTCCCATTGAAACGGCGCGCACACGTCCGCCGCCTAGGTGTTGGGCGACTTCAAGGACCAAAACCGCGCCTTCTTTTTCAGGAGACGGAGTTTTGAGAGCGGTATAAATTGCCGGAGGCTCACTACCGAATTCGACGTCGACGACCGGACCAATGATTTGTACAATACTTCCTTTCATATGTTTAATTGTTAATTTTAATTGTTAAATTATTCTTTCAAAAAATCTGCAAGGGCTCGTCCACTTAAAATAACATCAGTTTCACTTTTAGGGCCATACACAATGTGCATTTTTTTAATTTCCGATCCCTCATAATAAACTTTAACGTTACTTGGTTTTATTTCACCCTTTCTCATTTCCGGTTTCAGTCCGGCTCCAGATGTGTGGAATTCAACAAGATGATCGTAATGTCTTTTTGTCTCAGACTCTAGTTGTTCATCCTCAGAATATTTTTTTAAAAATGCCGCAAATGCATCAGCACGCAGGGCAGTTTCGTCCTGCCAACCATTTACATTTTCTCTTTTTTCTACTCTTTCATTCATTTTTTTAATTTAATCTTGCAATGCTGCGGCACCGGCCGTAATCTCGCTCAATTCTTTGGTGATTTGGGCTTGGCGGGCTTTGTTGTATTGAAGCGTGAGCTCATCTATAAGCTCGCCGGCGTTGTCGGAGGCATTTCGCATCGCAATCATTCTCGAAGAATGTTCCGAAGCGTTTCCCTCCAAAACGGCGTGATAAATTTCAATATCCAATAAGGCCGGCAATAACTCACCGAGCACTTCTTTTGGTGATGGCTCAAAAACGTAAGCGCTTTCACTATCTGTCTCTTTGCCCAAAACTTCCGGCATATTAGCATATTTTCCCCGAGTCGGCGTGATGCCGGAAACGATGGTGTTTAAAGATTCGAAATCAAACGGCAAGACTTTTCGATTGACCACTTCTTGTTTGAGGGCGGACAGGAAATTGGTGTAAAGGAGGTGAACCGCGCTCCAGCGTTTATCAGCGAAGCCTTTTTTAATCAAGTCGGCAACAGGTGCTGTTTCGGATAAGTCGGCGAAATCTCCGGCGCCGATAAAACTCTCAACGATTTTTACTCCACGGCGTTTCAGAAAATCCCGGCCTTTTTTGCCGACCGCTATCACTTCTGTTCCAGCATGTTCCTTTGTGAAAGCGAGGGCTTTGCGGAGAACGTTGGTATTGAATGAGCCGGCCAAACCTTTATCTGACGTGACAACGACTAGACAGGTTGGCATATCGGCGGGAGCAGAAAGAAGAGGGGACAAAGAATAAAAATCATTATCAAGCTTGGCACTCAAGCCCCGAAGCATTTCAATGGCCGCCAAAGCGTAAGGGCGGGCGCGGAGGGCAACTTGTTCGCTTTTTCGCATCTTTACAGCCGAAACCGCCTCCATCGCTTTTGTGATTTGCTTGATGGATTTTGTTGAACGTATTCGGTTTTTAATACTTTTACTACTAGCCATAATTTTAGATTTTCCTTTTGTTAAGGTCAGACCTTAACAAACCTTTTATTTAAGCCGTTATTTTACTATTGACAGATTGATATAAAGTATGCTATTCTTTTGGAAGCTCGGTTAACTTTCTGACCTTTAGCTGTGTTGCGCTTTTGTAATACGGGAGGTTGGAAACAATGTTAGAAATCAAATGAAAAAAATCATTAATCTGGCGGGGATTGTGTTGATGAGTACAATTATTTTCTATCCCTTGCTCGGTCATTTCTGGCGGACACTTGTCGCTGTGACCATCGCCACGACAGTAACGTTCTTTGTCGGCAAGCTTTTTGGAAAGAGGTCGGCAAGGTTGTGAACGCTTCGGCTTCTATCCATTCTCCGGCGACTATCATGGTCGCCGGCTTTCTTTTTAATAATTTCCAAAGAACTTATTTTCCCCGCCTTCATTTCTTACGATATATCGTAAGAAATGAAGGCGGGGAATTTCTACTGACTACTTTCTACTTACTACTAACTTTCCCCCAGTAATTTTTCACGAAATCATCGGCCGCTGCCTTAAGCGCGCTTTCGGTTTCCGGTTTTAATTCCGTTGATTCGTTTATATCTTTCAAGACTTTACTATGGCGCTCATGGAGGAATTTGATGAATTTCTTTTCAAACTCGCTTACATCCGGGACAGCGACGGTGTCCATAAAACCATTGGTCGCAGTCCAAATCGCCGCAACTTGTTCTTCAAACGGCACGCTGGCTAATTCCGGCTGTTTCAAGAGTTCGGTCAATCGGCGGCCTCGCTCGATTTTCTTTTGCGTAGCGGCATCCAAATCTTGGCCGAATTGAGCGAAAGCGGCGAGCTCGCGGAATTGGGCGAGTTCAAGCCTCAAAGTGCCGGCCACCTTTTTCATCGCTTTTGTTTGGGCGGCTGAACCGACGCGAGAAACCGAAAGACCAACGTTAATGGCGGGGCGAATACCTTGATAGAAAAGTTCGGACTCAAGGAAGATTTGACCGTCGGTGATTGAAATGACGTTGGTCGGGATGTAAGCCGAAATGTCGCCGAGCTGGGTTTCAATAATCGGTAGAGCGGTTAGAGAACCTCCGCCGTATTGCTTTGAGAGGCGAGCGGCGCGCTCCAAAAGACGGGAATGAAGATAAAAGACGTCGCCAGGATAAGCTTCACGGCCCGGCGGTCGGCGAAGCAAAAGGGAAATTTGGCGATAAGCCCAAGCGTGTTTCGAAAGGTCGTCATAGACCACCAAAACATCCTTGCCTTTATCCATAAAATATTCACCAATGGCACAACCGCCGTAAGGGGCGAGATATTGGAGAGCGGCGGCTTCGGAAGCGGAAGCGGCAACAACAATCGTATAACTCATCGCTCCGGCTTTTTTCAATTTCTCAACGATTTGGGCGACTTTGGATTCTTTCTGGCCGATAGCGACGTAAATACAAATTGGCGTAGGAAAGCGTTTGTCTTTTCCTTGGTTGATTATAGTATCGATAGCGATTGCGGTTTTACCGGTTTGGCGGTCGCCGATAATGAGTTCGCGCTGACCTCGGCCGATTGGAATCATACCATCGATAGCTTTCCAGCCGGTGTGAATCGGCACTTTAACTCCTTCGCGGGTAATGACGCCCGGAGCGATTTTTTCAAGAGGGTAGCGAGAGACTCCTTCCTTAGAAAGAGCCGGACCCCCGTCTTTTGGATTACCAAGAGGGTCAATGACTCGTCCGATAAGTTTTTCGGAAACGGGAATCGAAAGAATCGTGCCTGTACCTTTTACCGTCTGGCCTTCTTTGACGAGCGTAGCATCGCCTAAAATAATCGCCTTAACAGAGTATTCTTCAAGGTTTAAAGCCATGCCAAATACGCCTTCGGCGCCCTCAAATTCCAAAAGTTCGGCATACATCGCACCTTCAAGACCTTTGATTTCGGCTACACCGTCTCCGGCGCGGATGACCTTGCCCACCCGATCGGTTTTAGCGCCGGAATGAATGCCGGCAATCTCGTCTTTTAGCTGTTCAAGTATAGTATCTTTGTTTGACATAATATATTTGTAATTTATTCACTTAAATAATTTTCAATTCACAATTCTCAATTTCCAATGAATTTTCAATGTTTGAAAATTGCAAAATTGATAATTGAAAATTTTCATCTATTTTGCTAACACTTTCTTTATTTCTTCCAGCCTGCCGGCAATCGAGTTGTCTATCCTAATGTCTCCGATTTGAATCCTGACTCCGCCCACGAGATTCTTATCTTCTTCGAATTCCACTTCATAATCGGCGAGCGATTCTTTGATTTTCATTTTGTGAATGTCTCCGAAGTAACTCACTATCGCTCTTTTCTTTTTTGCCCCTTTTTCCTTCAGTGATTCGTAGATTTCAACGATTTTTTTCCAATCTTTTAAATCGCCGTTTTTCTCGAGCATTTCGGAGAGTTTCTTTGTGCCGATTTTTTGCTCGGCAGGGGAACTCTCGTTTAGAGAAAGAAGATATTTGGCATATTCTACGGCGGGGTATTTCATTTAGTGTTTATGTGATTTAACCAAGGCCCCTTCGACAAGCTTTTCCTGAACAGATTTGTCGGCCACATCGCCCAGTGCTTTCTCGACAGAAAGGCTAACTAAAGATCCAAGCTCTTTTTTGAGTTCGTCCATAGTTTTCTGTCTGTCGGTTTCGAGGGATCGTTTGGCGTCATCGCGCATTTTACCGACCTCCACTCCGGCCTCTTTCACCATCGCCTCTTTGATTTCCGAAGCGTTCTTTTCGGACTGCTTAATCATTTTTTCTCCTTGACGGCGAGCTTCAGCAAGTAAATCTTCCTTAGCTGTGCCGGCCTCGACGATCTTCATTTCAAGGGTTTTGCTTTTTTCCAAATCTTCGGCAATCCGATTTTTTCTATCATCAAGCATTTTCATTATCGGCTTGTAGAGGAATTTTGTCAGGACAAAAGCCAAAATCGCGAAGTTGATTATCTGCGCGATTAAAAGCATCCAGTTTATTCCTAATTGTGAGAATAATTCACTCATAGTTGTAAGTTGAAAGATTTAAGTTGTAAGAAAAAATTCTTGAATCTTTAATCTTAAAACTTAAATCTAATCAAATTCGTCTTAGACGAATTTGATTATTAGAGCGACGACGAGGGCGTAGATCGCGATTGCTTCCGCAAAGGCGATAGCCAAAATCATCGCTGTTTGGATCTTAGGAGCGGCTTCCGGATTTCGGCCGATGGCTTCCATAGCTTTACCGGCTAAAAGACCGATACCAATACCTGGGCCGATGGCGCCGAGACCGATAGCGATAGCGGCGGCAATAGCATTCCAATTGGTCGCTACCTCTTTGACTGCTTCTGTTGGTTCCATAATATTTTTGTTGATTAATTAATAACTATTAAAAATAACCCTGACTAGGATTTAATGCCGATATCATACAGAAAAGCCCTCTTTTTCGCAAATACCGTTCGGACTTGCTTTTAGAAAACACGAAAAACGCCTGCTGACGTTTTTCTCTGCTCCAACTCGGTCAGTTTGCGCAAGGTTTTCCAAAAGCAAGTCCTCACTCTGACGTGAATAAGGTAATCATAAAAATTCTAAGGGCGGGAGGGGAATTTTTATGATTTCTATTAATTATAATTATATTGACAATCATTTATATTAGGCGTAATTTGATTTTAGTTTCGCAACGGTTCATCAAAGGTTCTGTATGACACGCAACATTACTGATTTTTACCTTTACACTGGCCACCTTGATCGTCTTATGAGACGGCAGACACCGATGGAGTTCGAAGTCCCACGTTCAGGTGAATTTAAACTCGTTGATGCGGACAATGGTAATGAACGTTTGGCGTGTGTGAAGTTTAATTCCCATGTCGACCATGTCGCTTCGGCCACGTTCGAAAGTCTGATGGATTTCCAATTCTTCGAGAGTGCCCTGGAGAGTCATGGTTTTGCCAGGGTTGAATCTGAAGCAGAGCGCCGATTTCGTCTAGGCCAAAGGTAATTATAACCGGAGGCCTTTTTTAATGCGCGTGGACTTTAGTAAAGCTGGAGAAGGCCACCATGGCGAGCGTGGCGAAGATTAGGGCTTGGATGAAGCCAACGAAGATTTCAAGGCCGAGGAAGGGGATTGGGGCAAGATAGGGGACGAGAAAGGCGATAATTACCAGAAGAACTTCGCCGGCAAAGACGTTTCCGAACAATCGGAAAGAGAGAGAAATTATCTTTGAAATTTCGCCGACGATTTCCAAAACTCCTTGGAAAGCGTCAATCGGTCCTTTAAAGCTTATGAATTTTGAAAAATGATGTTTGAATCCGACTGTGACCAATCCGTAAATGTGGCTTAGAAAAACGGCAATCAAAGCCAGGGCGATTGTCATATTTAAATCGGAATAAACCGAGCGGAAAATCGGCACGAAAACTTTTTCACCCTCATGAATTTCGTTGATTCCGATTGAGCCGACGCCCGGCAGGATTCCAGCCCAATTTGCGCATAAAACATAAATGAATATCGTGGCGACTATCGGGAAGAAACGCTCCGCGGTTTTTCTATCGCCGGCGACAGTCTCAAGAAAAGAAAGCAAAGAATCGACTACGAATTCGACAGCCGCTTGAACTTTTCCCGGAACATCTTTTATTTTTTTTGAAAGAATAATCGCGCCAAGGGAAAGGGCGATAACCACTACCCATGAGGTCAGAAGGGAATTGGTTATCGGAAAACTGCCGATATGAGCGATAGTCTCTGGAGTTATTGAAACTTCTACCATAGCCGCCATAATACAAAAATTATTAAATGAAATCAAATATCCGCATTATGGCGGAATTTTCAATTATCAATTTTGCAATTTTCAAACGTTTGGAAATTTAAAATTTCTACATCAAGTCTTTTACTTTTTTATATATTAGATAACTTGAAGCGGCAATCGAAAGGATAATTCCAAGAAGCATGAGCCATGGGGCCGTTCCCCAAGCTTTGTCAGCCACTCGGCCAAGTAGGGCGAGAATGACTATGGGAATTGCGATAGTGTAACCGAGTTCCCCGGCTAAAGCCCAAGCTTTGAAATTTTTAGCTTTATCTCCGTTTTCATTATTATCGGACTGTTTTAATTTGATGTCAGGTGGCATATATTTGGATTAAATTTTCAATGTTCAATTTACAATTTTCAATAAAGCTCCAATGTTTGAAAATTAATTAATTGAAAATTCAATGAAAATTGCAAAATTAATAATTGGAAATTACTAGAATACTCTTCCCAGCGCTATTTTTAGTGCCTCCTTTATAACATTAATCGGGATTGAAAAGCTAATGTTGCTTCCGCTCGTTACAGTGGCCACATTTACGCCGATCGCTTCTCCGTCCAAGTTGACGAGCGGCCCGCCGGAATTGCCCGGATTTATGGCGGCATCGGTCTGAATCACGCCGGTCAAAGTCTCTGTTGTGCCACTGCCTTTGTCGGAAGCGGTGATGCTTCTGTTTAGGCCGGAGATTATGCCGATTGAGACGGTGTTATTGAGCTCGCCTAGGGCGTTTCCCACAGCAATAACTGTTTGACCGAGCTTGGTTTTACCTGAATCGCCGAGCGCAATCGGTTTGTAGTTTGTGCCAGGCACCTTTAGGACAGCGACATCGGAAACCGGATCTCTATAAATCACAATAACATCCTGCTTTGTGCTGTCGGGCATGAAAGCGACATAGGAAGCATTTTGGTCAGCGACGACATGTTTATTGGTAACAATGAAGCCGTTACTGGTCACGAAGAATCCAGTGCCGGCGCCGACCTGCGATTGTTTTGTGCCTTTTTGCCGGAGAACGGGCACTCGAATGCCGAAATCTTGGAAGTTTGGATCATCGCCGAAAGGGTTTTGGTAAACGACTTCGTATTGGGGCACGTCTTTAAGGGCAACAACGGAGACGACCGAAGGTGTGACTTTAGCAACGGCGGCAGTTACCAAATCCTGCTCCGATTTCGGAACGATTGCCTGCTTATTCTGGATTTCTTTTATCGAGGCGGCGGTTTGTCGGCTTTGACCGGTAATGACGGAGATTTTTTCATTCAAATCAGATATTTGTTCTTCTAGAATTAAAATTTTGGCGGCGGTTGTCGAGGCCGTTTCTTGATACGAATAATCAAGTTTAGATATTCGCCCGGAGAGATTTATCGCCAATGCCGCTAGAGCAATCGCCAAAATTAAGGCGAAAATATTAAAGAATGGAGATAGGTTTTTCGAGTTTTCGGTCACAGGTGAATTTTAGTTTGATGCGAGTTAAAAATCAATATTTCATATACAACAAGCCCCCTCCGCGCGCCGGTAATCGCAAAGGCGCGGAGGGGGTGGACGCATGGCTCAGCGGAGTAATCGGAAGCCTGCGGCGGCAGCGAATCCGCCACTTGCCCAATACTTGAGCATGCGACGATGAGAAGGCGGGAAGCCGTAGACAGTAAACGTGACCACGAAGGCCACGGCGTAGGCCCTAAGGCCACGGAGGAACGGTCCGACGACTTCCCGCCAAATCAAAAAATTAAAACCAATCTTTGCATATTATAACTCTTATGGTAGGATTTTGTCAAATACCGTTCAAGATAGTTTCAGAAAAACACGAAAATTTCCTGCTAAAAATTTTCTCCCCACCCGAACGTGCGGTTCGGTACGGGCGGGTGCTCCGCGCCAGTCGCGCTACGCAAGGTTTTTTTAAACCGCCTCTCGCTTTTGTGGTAATAAGGACGTAAGGGAAATTTTTCGATTGCTATTAAATAAAATGCTAAAAAGATATAAAAAAGAAAATGAAAAATCTACGTCCTGGGGCAATGTTGCCGATTGGTATGATGAAAATGTCGAGCAAGAGGGCAGTTATCAGCGCGATTTGATTTTGCCGAATATCATTCGGCTTATGAATATAAAACCGGGCGATAATATAATCGATATTGCTTGCGGGCAGGGAATGTTTTCACGCGAATTTACAAAGCTCGGCGCGGCTGTTGTCGGAATCGATGTGTCTCCCGAATTAATCACGATTGCCAAAGATCGCTCAAAAAGGATGAATGTCGAATATAAAATTAGCTCAGCTGAAAAAATCAATGGGGTGAAATCAGGAGAATTTGATAAAGCTACGATTGTTTTGGCGATACAAGATATTGAAAATCTTTCCGGCGTAATAAATGAAGCTTCGAGAGTGTTGAAATCAAATGGCGAGCTTTTTATTGTCATCAATCATCCGAACTTTAGGATCCCAAAGCGCTCATCTTGGGGTTTTGACGATGTAAAAAAAATCCAATATCGCCGAGTTGATGAATATATTTCTGAGTCGAGGGTGAAAATAGAAGTTCACCCTTCGACTCGCCTCGAGCAAAGTCGAGATACTCGCTCAGGGCAGGCAACCACTTCATTCCATCGACCGCTCCAGACCTATTTCAAAGCGTTTCAAAAAGCGGGGTTCGCTGTTTCGCGCCTTGAAGAGTGGGTTTCGGGGAAACAAAGCGAGAAGGGGCCACGCGCTGATGCCGAAAACAAAGCGCGCAGAGAATTTCCGCTTTTTATGGCGCTGGTGTTAAAAAAATTGACCTAATTAACCTAATTTCTAATTGATCTAAACAAATTCCAAATCCCAATTACTAAATTTAGTTATTGAATTTGAGTTAAAAATTGGTTATTGTTTAGAAATTAGAGCAATTAGGAATTAGAAATTTTCGGAACGGGGTATAGTATAGTGGTAGTATATACGCATGGGGTGCGTATGGTTCGAGTTCGATTCTCGATACCCCGAATTAAATAAATTATTAGAAAAAACTGCCTTTCGGCAGTTTTTTCTAAAGCGTATCTTTAAGCGTTAGTGAATATCTTAACCCTAAGAGCATAATTGCGCCGAGGACGACAAAGAGATATTGATAGCCCATGAATTGGAGAAGAAAAGTGGCGATTAAAGGGGCGATAATATAGGCCGTCGGCTTGGTCATTCGGAATAGGCTCACAATATCCGGATGATTTTCGCCGTTTTTCTTGAAAAAATAAGTCTCGTTCATTATTTCAACGGCGCTGGCGCCGATTCTTGTAGCGAGGAGCGCCGCTGCCCAGAGCCAAAAATCGGCGGTGGTAATTAGTGAAAGCAGGGCGGTCGATATGGCGATGATTATAAATCCGGCGGTCAGCATTTCTTTTTCGCCGAAACGTTCATCGGCGAGTCGGCCAAGCGGCGCTTCAAGAATGGCAAAGGGGAAGAGCATAATCGTGAAGATTACGCCGATGGCCTGCCAGTCAAAACCGATATAGGTGTGGAGATAGATCGGGGTGTAGATAACCATCCAAGCGTAAAAAAATTGAAGCAGGAAATTCGAAGCGATTATTTTGTAAGTGCTATGGTGCTTCGGCAGATCACGGACGATTTTGATTATGGAAATGTTTCGATACCGGGAATCTTTAAACTGGCTCATAGTGCTGGTAATCAAAGAGAGTACCGGCAAAAATGTGATTAAGGCGGCCAGATAGATATACCAATATTTACCACTTATTAAAATTAATCCGGAGAGTATCGGGGCAATAATCCAAGCTGAACTGGCGATGCTTAAAAATGTGCCACGGACAGTGCCGGTTGAGTTATCTTTGGAGTAGGTTTCTAGGAATATATCAATACTGAAATAGAGCATTGTAACTGAAACGTCAAAAGCTATAAATAGGACAGTGAGCAGGAATGGATTTTTGGCAAATATCAATCCAACCAGGGAAATGATGATTATGGAACAAAGGACCGAGGCGATTTTATAATCGCCGTATTTTTTGAGCCATTTGCCGACGAGCGAGAACATGAGAAGGGCTATGGCCGCCGAAACTGTGAAAATAATACCGACCGATTTTGTGCCGACGAATTGGGAAAGGAATTCCGAATTGATATAGGCCGGAATAGCCATCGTAAGCGAAAAGAAAAAACCAATCATATAGATTGATTGGAAAATCCTCCGCCTACTGATGGATGCCATAGGGAAATAATAACATAGCTTTAAGAGCTTCTAAAGCGCCTTTAATTTAGTTTCTATTTTTTATAAACAGCAGAAGTATTGTTATTTTTGGATAAGAGTATAATTAAAGCGTTGCTTCAAGATTCATAAATTTATAAAATGAAAAACTCAAAAATGGGATTTATCGGTGTGGTTTTATTAGTAGTTTTAGCTGTAGCAGTTATTGGTGGTGGCACCTATGCTTACGTCAAAAATAAAACAACAAAACCTCAAGATAATATTCCTTTTACAACCACGAAATCTGTGGATACAACTTACAAAGGAGAGTCTGGTGGTATAAAAGTCGAATCTCGAATCAAGGCTGATGTCACTCAAACAGTCGACTGTGGCAGTCAGGATTGTTTCAATAAAAAGTTTTTATCTTGCGAACCGGCAACTCTAAAAGCAGACGTTGAAGGACTTGGAGCCGTTTTGTATAAGATTGTCGGAAAAGGCGCGACAGGGTGCAATATGACATTCAAATATACCAATTATCCCGATCTTTCTTGGGTTAATAAAGAAATGACCTGTGAGTTTGATAATAAAATAAGTTTCGACGATGCAATTTCTAAGATTTTCAACGGCGTTAGCAATGGGACAATTATTTGCAAGGGGCCCTTGTATGATATTTTACGACCAAGATAGTATTTAAATAAATGTTTTAATTAAATAGTTAAAAAATATTCACATGAAAATCATTGAGCAAAATGAAAATATTCTTCAGCTTAAAGATGGGAATATTTCATCAATCATTACAGGAGTAATACTTGCCGTTGTTGGAGCAGTTATTGGTTTGCTCGCGCAAAGCTCAGACACCGTTGTTATCTTAATTGTTGTCGCTTTTATTGCGATTGGCGCGGCTCTTGTGTTGTTTAGTTCATCAATCAATATAGTTATTGATAAAACAAAGGGACAGATAGTTTATGGAAAAAAGCGAATCGTCGGCGCAAAAATGGCGTCATATCAGACGGCCAACGTCTTTCGCATTGAAACTCGGAAAGAATGGAGAGTCCAAAGAGCTTCCTCAAACAAAGGCATTTCGATGCCTCGTCGGACTCTTGTTTCCCAGTCTTTTATTGTATTCAAAGATGGAACCCAACTGCCGCTGGGTCACCAAAAAAGCAACTCCTCGGGTTTATCAATCGGTCCGGCGGTTTTCACTGGGGGAAGCAATGAATCGGCCATTGCCAATCAAGTCGCTGTATTTTTAGGCGTTCCATTCGAAGAGATAAATCCTCCAGGCGGGATTCAAATCAATCTGGGCGGAGGAGGTATGGGAATTCGACTTTGATAAAATGAATAGTCCAATTTCATTTTTGATATCCAAACTTTTCGCTTTTTGTCTGGATGTTTTTAAAAATTCTCAATTTATCAATTTTATTGTTTTTTGCTGTCTTTATTTTTTTATTTTTTTCACGATTATTTTAGGAACATTTTTTACTTTTTATGAAGACGCGACGTCTAAATTTATTGTTTTGTTTCTATCTATTTTCTTTGATACCTCAAGCAATGCATCTTTTCATTTCAACGGAGAAGGGGCCGCCCTTATAAAGTATTATCTTTCAATTTTATTTATCTTGGGAATTTTTCAGGAACTGATATTTATTATTCTCAAAAAAATATTCAAGAAAGATTTTCGGGATAGGTTAAAGAAAAGCAAAAGAATTTCCTTTTTTATTTTAATAACAGCATGTTTAATCATTGAGATTGCCGCGTCTTTTTTTCTTAAGGAACCGTCAATGTTTTTTATCGGGGCCGGGTCTTTTGTCGCTCTGCTGATTTTCTATTTCTGGTATCGCTTAGTCGCGAAAATCGTAGATAAAATACAAAGCATCTTGAATAAGACCCAAACAGATTTCGCTTAAAGGTCTTATTTAAAATCCGATCAAATAGACGGATTGGAAAATTTTTCGTCTGCTGATAGGGGTCATGGGGGAATTATATAACAGGAATTATGAATTATGAATTAGGAATTATGTATTATGGTAAATAAAAAAGCCGCACCGAAGTGCAGCTTGAGAAAAATGGTTAACTCTGTAAGGCCCAACGAGCGACCCGGGCAATCTTTTCCGAGTTACGCTTTCTTTCTGCTGGAGTTTCCATTCGAACACTTGGCTCCGCAGAAATGACGATCCTCTCGTCGTTTTGCCTCGGAAGGATGGCCGCGAGCACACGCTTGTAAGTGTCCCCCTCTGTTTTTTGCCATAAAGTTAATATGGCGCCACGCAGGCTGACTGAGGAGATCACATGCTCGTTTAAGCGTGACCAGTCACTTCTTGTAAGGGTGCCAGGAAGTTTACCCTGGTATTCAATCGCAGCTTCCGTCCCGTCTTTAAGTTTTATCGTGAGCATATTTGATTTTTGTCACCTAATCTTTCCTATGCTGCAAACGTGCGGCACAGTTCTAAAAGATTAGAATTTAACCGAACTTTTAACACATTAGCATATTTAATGCCAACTTGTCAAGTAAATCTATTTAAGCATAAAACCGCCCTACTGGGCGGTTTTATGCTGATTTTCATTAAATATTCAAGGCTATACTCCTATAAGTACTGGAATGACAATCGGTCTTTTGGCGGTTTTTTGGAACAGGAAGCGGGAGATATTGTCGGCTAAGACCTCTTTGACATAGTCAAAGTTTATCGGATTCATGCCGGCCGTCGTATCCTCGACGGTTTTTTTGATGATGATGCGGCTTTGCTGTAATAGTTCCTGAGATTCACGGAGATAAACAAAACCGCGGGAGATGATGTCCGGCGATTTGCGGAGTTTTCCCGTTGAAGTGTTTATTGAAGCGACAATGACGAACATGCCGTCTTCAGAAAGCATTTGGCGATCGCGGATGACGACTTCCTGGACATTGCCGACAGAAAAGCCGTCAACCATCATAAAGCCTTCGGAAGCTTTATCTTTAAGAGTGGTAAGGGTTTCGCCTTTATCGCGAATTTCGATAATTGTGCCGTCGTCGGGGACAATTATATTTTGGGGCGGAGTGCCGACTTCCTGGGCTAATTCCTCGTGAAGCCGGAGCATATAATGAGTGCCGTGAATCGGCACAAAGAATTTCGCTTTCAATTTTCTATGGAGCCATTCAACCTCGCCGCGGTTTGCATGGCCTGTTGAATGGATGAATAAGTCTGATGTTCGATAATGGAGAATTTTTGCGCCGGCACGGGCCAAATTATCTTTAAGTTTTTGAACAGTTCTTTCGTTGCCGGGAATGATTGAAGAAGAAAGGACAACAGTATCACCTTTTTTAATCTGGATATTTTTATGAGATTTATTTGTCATTCTCATAAGGGCAGCGAATTCCTCGCCTTGAGCGCCGGTGGCCAGAACGACAATCTTACTCGGAGGATAATTGTCCATTTCCTCGGCTTGAATAATAGTTTCTTTTTTTGGTGAGATAAGTCCGGCAGCGATAGCGATTTCAATGTTGGCTTTCATACTTCGTCCTTCCACTACGATTCTTTTACCGGTCGCCTCTGCAACGTTGACGATTTTTATCATTCTTTCAAATTGCGATGAAAAAGTCCCGATAATCAATCGGCCTGTTGATTTGACGATAATATCCTCCAAAGTTTTATGGACCAATCGCTCTGGCGTTGAGAAACCGGGGTTGGCGATATTTGTAGAATCAGCCATTAAGAGAAGGACTTTTTCTTTATCAAAAGCCGAAGAGTATTCTTCCTCTTCTTTCGGGTCTACAACATTGTCAGTGTGCGAGAGTTTAAAGTCCCCAGGAGTGACTATCATTCCATAAGGAGTTTCAATAATTATTCCCATACAGTCGGGAATAGTATGGGTGACAGAAAAGAATTTTATTTTTAAATCGCCGATTCTAACAGCTTCATTTTTTTCGATAATTCTTATATCCAGTTTCGGCTGATCGGGAAATTCAACCTGCCTTTTTTCAATCATGAGCGCTGTCAGTTTTCTGGTGTAAATTGGCGGATTGCCGATTCTATCCATTATATAAGGTATGCCGCCGATATGATCAAGGTGGCCGTGAGTTATCAAGACCGCCTTAACTTTATTTTTTCTATCCTCTAAATATTTGGTGTTTGGCAGGATGTAATCTATACCCGGTGTGTCTTCCTCTGAAAATTGCAGTCCGACATCTATCACAATGATGTCATTTTTATATTCAATAACGGTCATATTACGGCCGATTTCTTCAACGCCGCCAAGTGGAATAATTCGGATTGTGTCGCCTAACGGCGGGGGTATAGTTTTGATATTTTTATTTTCTCTTTCTACAACCTTCAGATCTTTTGCTTGGTTGAAAGCGCCACGGGGTTTTTCGCGGTGGGAAATCCTGCCGCCACGGAGCTTTTTTCTTTGGCCTTGGGTCCTATAAGCCGGTGCGGGAGCTCTTTTAATATTCCCGGTGTGGGATTGGACAGGGGGCTTTTTAGCAGACGGATTTTCATCGGCGATAAATGTCCGAATCTCATTGCGGTTTTTGCTTGGGTGCGAGAAAAACGGGCGGCCTTTTTCCGGCGTTCGCTGCGTTCTTCTTGGATAATTTCGTTCAATCATGATTTAACTTACAACTGATAACTAATAACATATGACCGTCCAAATTAATTACGGTTTTTCTGTTTATTGTTATAGGTTGTTGATGGTTAGTTTTTAATTGTTAGTTTTAATTTTGAGGTGTAAAGATTTCCCATATTTTTTCGCTTTGGAGATACCAGTTCGTGATATCGGTAAATCTTTCAGTCGGGGAAGCGATAGATTCGGCGGAAAAACCGCTTAAATTTTCTGGCAATACGTATAGATAATCAGGAGTATATAAAAATATGGCAGGAATATCGTTTTTAATTTCATTATAAATACTATCGACAATTTTCTGCTGATCTTTTTGGTTTTTTACCTGCCTTGCTTCGTTCAGTAGTTTATCAACCTTGCTGTTCGCATATAAGGCGATATTGTAGCCCGGATCATTCCTTTGCGATGAGTGCCAAAAAGCAAATAGATCGGGGTTGCGGCCGGTTACTTGGCCAAAGAGCAAGGCATCGTATTTTCTCGGCCGAATGACGTTTTGGGACAAATCGCTAAGCTCGAAAAATTTCAAATCTACCGAAACGCCAAGATTTTTCCAAGCGTCAGCCACCATTTTTGCCGCCTCTTTTAGTTCCGGAACATTCGGCGCGGCCAAGGAAAAGGCGAGGGTTTTGGTGGTAGTTTGATTTTTAACTTTTTCGGTTTTTTCCCAAATGCCGCTGCTTTCATTAATTTTCCAGCCGGCCTTTTCCAAAATTTTTTTAGCCTGATCAATCAGATTTGGACTTGAAGTCGATAGAGAGCTGCTACCAACTCCCATTCCAAGATGGTCCGGAGGAAGGGGGCCATCAAGGGCTGTGCCATAACCCAAGAGTATGTTTTGGACAATCGCATTTTTGTCGATAGCCGTCGATAAAGCGTTCCTTACGGCCTTTTCCGTAAATATTTGAAATTGATTTTGATTTAAAAAGATTCCATAAATCCTAGGTAAATTCAAGTGTATCATTGCTCCTCCGTTTTTTAGGATATCGGCAGTTTTACTTGGTGAAATTCCACCCAAACTGTCTATTTCTCCCATTTTCCAAGCGTCTATAATTTCATTTTCGCTGGAATAGAGTTTAACGTAAATATTTTCTATGAAAGGCGCGCCGCCGGCATATTTTTCAAAGGAAGATAATTTATATAATGTAGGAATGCCTTCATTGCTTTTTTTTACATCCTCGATTTTAAAAGGTCCGGAGCCGATCGGTGTTATGTTTTTTAAACTGTAAGCAAATTCCTCGTTGCTTACATCTTTCCATAGATTCTTTGGAATGATGCCGAGCGTCAAGTTTTCAATAAAGGGGTAATAAGGTCGGGGCAGATGAAATTTTATCGTTTGGTCATCGATTTTTTCCGTCGTAACGCCACCCCATTCAGCTCTTCTTGGGCTTTTAATTTCAGGGTCTTGGGCTTTGGAAACGGTGAAGATTATATCATCAGAAGTAATCGGCGATTCGTCGTGGAAATACAATTCTTTTTTTAAAATCACGGTATAAGTCAGGCCGTCGTCCGAAATCAAATAGCTTTCAGCCAAATCGGGGATAAGTGAGCCGTCAGGAGAAGGCCGAAGAAGCCCGGAAAACAGAAGAGCTGATAGGTCGCGATCGGCATCGGAAATCGCCAAAATCGGATTAATAAACCTTGGCGAGCCGATAATACCTTCAGAAAGCGAGCCGCCTTTTACCGGGACACTCACAGAGATTGCGTCATTAGCATAAGAGAAAAGCATTAAACTTGAGCCGATTAGGATTGCTGCAAAGATATAAAATATCGCCCGTTCACCGATAGTGAGCCTGTTTAGCGCGGTTTCAATTTTTTGTCCGCCGGGGATATGAATCTGTTTTTTGAATAAATCTCTCATTAAATTTTACCAATTTACAAATGATGCAAATCTTAACGAATGGGTTCAACGAATTTAATTTGCACCAATCAACGAATGGATACGAATTTGTATCGTCTGCAAATCGGCGGTCAATTCGCAACCATCAGTATAATTCTTATGTCGGGTTTAATTTTATTTGAATAGAAAACTTAAGATTGAGGCAATTAGAAAAAGAATGGCGATTACAATTGTCGCGTTAAACAGAGTCTTTTCAAAACCGCGTCGGGTGTGAAATGCCGAGCTGAAGTTGTCGCCAAACGCTCCACCCAGTCCCGCAGCCGATTGCTGAAGCAATACGCCGGCGACCAAGAGAACAGAAAGGCCGATCTGGATATAAGGCAGATATGGAATAATAGCCTGCATGTAGTAATAGGTTAGCATATAGCCTTTTACGACGCAACCAGCTCTACCAATATACGAATTACACGAATATTAACGAATGACTACGAATGGGGAATTGCACGACCGAATTATTAAGAATAATGGTTTAGAAAAATAAAAAACCCGCCACGAACTGGAGAGTTTTCCTGTTCGGGCGGGGCGGCAATCAATTGTTGGTTTTGACGGGAACGAACTTTTTTTTCAGGCCAAGAATCTTGAATGGCCTAATGCAGGCCGTTGCAATGATGCCGGTCAGAATTAGGCCGGCAATAGCGAAACCTAAGGCCAGGCCATTGAGATGAGCCTCCACAGCTTGTCCGAAGCCGGTTCCTGCCGCGAAATGGAAAAGAAGGAGGAGTGCGGAGATGTCTAATTTACTCATAGGTTTTATGGATTTTGGTGTTGGGAACGAAAAACTACTAACGAACAAGGTAGCATATTGTTTAGTACTTGTCAACCCCCTTTACAGGAGGAGAAATAAACGACTATAATGCGCGCACATGATTTACCAATATACTAATGATACTAATCTTACGAATGTATACGAATAAATCGGGAGCGGAGGATTAGTAGTCATTAGTTAAGATTAGTAAATTCGTATATTAGTATTTTTCTAAAAAGATATGGACAAAAAACAAGCAAAAACAAGCAATCTTTCCAAACTTTCCAAAAAAGTTTATCCGCTCGCGGACAGGGTCTTGATTAAAGAAATTGATCCGAAAAAAGAAGGAGCGACTAAATCAGGGATTATCATTCCGGAGACTATCGATAAAGAGCACGGCGCTCATCGCGGGGAGGTGATGGCGGTTGGCGAGGGTCGCTACGATGATGGGGTTTTAATCCCAATGAATGTCAAAGTGGGTGATACGGTGATTTTTCAATGGGGCGACAAGCTTACAGTCGACGGCGAGGAATATTGGATTGTTAACGAAGGAAGCGTTCTGGCGGTGATAAAATAATTATCAATTTTGCAATTTTCAATTTTCAAATAATTTTCAATTAACAAATTTTCAAATTGGGAAATGGAATCATTGGAAATTCAATGAAAATTGCAAAATTTATAATTGAAAATTTAATAATAAATTTTAAACAACTATGAGTAAGAAAATACTTTACAATGAAGACGCAAGAAAAGCCCTGAAACGTGGTGTTGACGCCGTGGCGGATGCGGTAAAAATCACAATCGGTCCAAAAGGCCGGAATGTCGTACTGGACAAAGGCTACGGTTCGCCGACGATTACGAACGACGGTGTTTCGATTGCCAAAGAAATTACACTCAAAGACAAGTTTGAAAATATGGGCGCCGAAATCGTAAAAGAAGTGGCGACCAAAACGAACGACACGGCCGGTGATGGCACGACCACCTCGGTTATTTTAACTCAAGCGATTTTCTCGGAAGGTCTTCGCCAGACGGCGATGGGCGTTGGAACGATGGGAGTCCGCACCGGTATTGAGCGGGCGACAGAAGAAGTTGTTAAAGTCCTTAAAGATATTGCCAAACCTATCAAGACTAAAGAAGAAATTCGCCAAGTCGCGACAATCTCGGCCGAAAATGAGGAAATTGGCAAAATCATCGCCGATACTATAGATAAGGTGGGCAAAGACGGCGTGGTTACTGTAGAAGAATCGCAATCTCTCGGTATTGATTCAGAAGTAGTGCAAGGACTTCAGTTTGACCGCGGTTATGTTTCGGCTTATATGATTACGAACGCCGAGAGGATGGAAGCGGAATATTCTGACCCTGCGATTTTGATTACCGACAAGAAAATTTCCACTGTTAAGGAAATCTTACCTTTGCTTGAAAAATTTGTGGCGACCGGCAAAAAAGAATTGGTGATTATCGCCGAAGATATTGATGGCGAAGCCCTAACGACTTTTGTGGTCAATAAACTTCGTGGCGCGTTTTCGGTCCTCGGCATCAAAGCGCCGGGCTATGGCGACGGCAAGAAAGAACAGTTGGCGGATATTGCGGCCATGGTCGGCGCGACCGTGGTTTCCGAAGAATTTGGCCACAAACTCGAAACAGTCGGCATTGAAGTTTTAGGCAGGGCCAATAAAGTTCTGGCTAGAAAAGATTCAACGACGATTGTTGGCGGCAAAGGCAAGAAAGCCGAAGTCGAAGCCCGGGTTGCGCAAATCAGAAAACAAAAAGAGGACAGTGATTCCAAATACGATAAAGAAAAATTGGAAGAGCGGATTGCAAAAATGACCGGCGGTGTGGCTGTCATCCGAGTGGGCGCGGCGACTGAAACCGAAATGAAATATTTGAAATTGAAGATTGAGGACGCGGTCAATGCGACTAAGGCGGCCATTGAAGAGGGAATTGTGGCGGGCGGCGGCGTGGCGCTAATAAAAACCATTGAACGATTGGCCCATATAATTAAATTGGAGAAAGCCAAAGAAAGTGATTTGAGTCGAAACGAAGCGATTATCGGCTATCAGATAATTCTCAAAGCGCTCGAAGCGCCGCTTCGCCAGATTGCGATGAATGCCGGCAAGGACGACGGTTCGGTGATTGTTGAAGCAGTCAAAAAAGGCAAGGGTAATTATGGCTATGACGCCAAGAAAGACGAGATGGTGACTGATATGGTTGCCGAGGGAATCATTGATCCGGTCAAAGTCACTCGATTGGGCATTGAAAATGCGGCGAGCGCGGCGGCGATTCTTCTCACAACCGAAGCGGCTGTCGCGGAAGAGCCTGAAGAAAAGAAAGAAACTGGAGGACATGGTGGAATGGCAGGGGGAATGGGATATTAAATTAGTAAGTAGAAAGTAGTTAGTAGTAAGTAGATAAAGCAAATCACAAAACCGCATTAAATGAGGCGGTTTTTGTGTGATTGACTAAATTTTTTAATCGTGATATAATTAAAGAAGAGTAGGGTTTTATAGGACCTTTGGTGACAAGTGACAAGACAGCAACTCAAAACAGTAAAAATTATGAGCAGAGAATACCGTTTCCCAGTATATGGAACCCAAGGCGGTGGACTAGTTCGCCAAATTGGTGACAAGTTCATTTTTATGACAAAGCCCGACTGTCCAGGTCTCGACGTTGGCGATGAAATGCCTCCGGAATGGGGCATTGCGGCTGCAAACGATCTTGCCCTGCAAGAGAATGAACACGAGCAAGATATGTTCAGGACCGCGGCGGACGAGCTTTTCGGATTACTTTTTGAAATGCGAGACAATGGCGCAATCACCTCTGATCAAATGGGAGAATTCTTCCCGGAAGAGGTTCGGAACAGAACTTAACCCGCTATTTATTCACAAGGACTCTGGCCTGCGCCGGAGCCCTTTTTCTTTTTGTGGTATAATTTACCCGTTAAACTTTTCACTCTTGGATTTCAGTTTATGCGCCTTAGGCGCACGAGAGTAAAAAGTTTCTCGGGTTAATTTAGACTTATAACTAAATTTTAAACATGAAAGATTTTTTACGAGGTTTAGCGATTTTTATTTCAAAAAATAAAGGGGCTTCAATTATTATTACCGGAATAATTGCCATTGTGGTAATTGTCGCTGTTGTAAATTTGGGCGGCGGTAATTCAATCAATCCGATGTTTGCCATAAAAGGTATTACCCAAAGTTCTGTAGGCGGCAGCTCGGGAGTAATGATGTATCGGGGAGCGGCAGAATCGGACGGTTCTTTCAATGTTGCCTATGATTCTTATGAAAGAAGCGCGCCTTCATCTACTATAATGCCGTATCCGGGAACGCCTCCGGCTTCAACGCCAACTTTGCCCTCTGACAGGAAAGTCATTCAAAACGGCTCGCTCGATATGCTGGTAAAAAATGCCGAGGATACAACGGAGGAAATTACGGCAATTGCCGAATCAAATGATGGATTTGTGGAAAGCTCAAATATCTACGAGGTTTCCGAGGGAGTTAAGTCCGGCTATGTGACTATTCGCGTGCCAGAGAGCAATTTCACGGTCGTGATCGGGGCTATTAAAGATTTGGCGGTTAAAGTCAGGAACGAAGGCGTCACTTCAAGCGACGTGACCGCGCAATATGTTGATTTGGAAGCGCAAATAAGAAATTATAAAGCGGAGGAGGCCCAATACCGGGCAATCATGGATGAGGCAGTAAAAATTCAAGACGTCCTTGACGTTGCTTCGCGGCTCGCCGATGTTCGCGGAAGGATAGAAAGGGCGCAAGGCCAGTTGAATTACCTTTCCCGCCAAGTGGCGATGTCTACGATTACTGTTTCGATGACAGCCGAGCCGGAGGTCCAAGTTTTCGGCATTGTTTGGCGGCCGCTTACAGTCATCAAGCAGGGTTTTAAATCGCTTCTTACTGATCTTGCCGGTTTTGTCGATTGGCTGATTCGATTTGTTTTCGCTCTGCCTATCATAATCTTGCGAATTGCTTTTGCCGCTCTGATTCTATGGATAATTTGGATAATTGTAGTCGCCATAAAACGCCGAATTTGGCGCTAATTTAGTAGTAGTTATTGATAATAAAAAATGCAAAATAAATGGATTTTAACCGCAGGAGTAATTATCATTGTTGCCGGATTATTCTACGCTTTTAACTTAAAAGGGAATGATAAATCTGAAACAGCGGTCGTTTCGAGTTTGATTCGCGACTGGAAAGACTTAGAGAAAACTTTTCCTGATAGGCCGGTTTTGGGCGCGACAGCATGGAATTATCCCGGGGTGATTCAGTTTATTTCGAGCGACAAATTGTTAATAGAGTATGAAGATGGGCACATAATAAAATATTCAGTTATCGGCTTTGATGAAAAGAATCGATTTACTTTTATTGAAAACGTAGGCAAGGTCAATGAGCTTTCACCGGCGGATTGGAATTTGGCAGTCCTAAAATATGGCAATGGTTCAAGTCCAATTACTTTTAAAGTTGATTCCGAAAATGAGGGCATATTCAGTCCGAGTTTATGGCAAAGAATCTCAGAGAATCCTTTCACAAAAGAGAAAGTAATCAAAGAGGCGGATGTTGTAACGCCAAAAGTTTCAAATGGTGCAGGTCAGGGATTGGTTTCTAAAGTGAAGATTGCTCTGCTTATCGATAGCGCAGATAATATTTATAGAGGGGACGGAATAGCTCGAGGTTGCGACAAGGTGGTTATGGTGGAGCGGCAAATCAATCCGACAACGATGCCTTTGAACGCCTCACTTAAGCTTTTGTTTACCGACAAAACGCCATGGCCCTACAAGACGGGAGTGCCGGGCAATTTTGTCGGCGGCCGGCCTGATATTCCTCTGACTTTTAGCCGTGCGACCCTTGAAAACGGCGTAGCCAAAGTCTATATTTACGGAAATGTCACCTTCTCCGGTGTTTGTGATGATCCGCGCCTTGTTTCCCAAGTAGAGGAAACCGCGTTTCAATTTCCGAGCGTAAAATCCGTGAAAATCTATGTTAACGATAAAGAGTGGACGGCGCCGAGCGGCAAGGGAGAATAACAGAAAAATTTACCTAATTTCTAATTAATCTAATTGACCTAAACAAGTGCCAAGCACAAAGTTTCAAATACAGAATAATCTTTTTAGATATTGGATATTTAGACATTGGGGTTTGATTAGAAATTAGGAATTAGAACAATTAGAAATTTAAGGCGGGTTATTTATCGCCATTATTATGGTTTATGATAGACTTAATAAAATAAAGAAGCATTATAAATTAACTTAATTATTATGACACTACTTTACGTTCTAATAGGAATAATAATCGTGGTTGGAATTTGGTTTGTTGCGACTTACAATCGTTTTATTTCTTTTGTGAATAGAGCAAAAGAAGCTTGGAGCGACATCGATGTTCAGTTAAAGCGCCGATATGATTTGATTCCGAATCTTGTGAATACTGTCAAAGGTTACGCCGCACATGAATCAAGCGCGTTTGAAAACGTCACTAAGGCGCGGGCGGCAGCTATGGGTGCGGGTAGTATTGAAGAAAAGAGCAAGGCGGAATTAGGTCTTGCAGGTGCGTTAAAATCAATTTTTGCCATAGCCGAAGCCTACCCTGATTTAAAGGCCAATCAGAATTTTTTGGCTCTCCAGAACGAGCTTTCTGACACCGAAAATAAGATTCAATCGGCGAGGCGGTTTTATAACGGCAATGTTCGAGACTTAAACACAAAAATTGAGCAATTTCCCGCCAACATTGTGGCCAGTATGTTCAAATTCATTAAAATGGAATTCTTTGAACTTGAAGCAGATCAGCAAGCGGCAAAAGAGCCGGTCAAGGTCAATTTCTAAATAACCGGCTTAATAGATGAAGAAATTTTTTAATATTATTTTATTCATCTTAATCGGCCTGTTTATTATTTTTGTTATTTATTTTATTTATCTCCAACTTAAACTCATTTGGTCAGAATCCGGAGGGTTTCCAATTGTCAGTCCGATTCAAAACAGCTCGTTTGACGAAGGGGTAAATTCCATACCGAAAGACATAGAGATAAACAATCCGGCTTTAAACGGCCTAGACCGGACGCTCGAGAACATCAGGCAGGCCAGTTTGGATAACAATATCTCGCTTCTCAACCAGTTTTACAGCGCGCCGACTTTGGCTTATTACGCCGCTTCAGGCGGCGGCCGGATAATAAAGACTTATTTGAAAGATGTTAAATTTTCAAACATTCGCAAGATAAGCGCCGGAAAGGTTTTAGTGACGATTTCGCAAGTGGAAATGAGCGGTCATAGCGAAAGCCAAACCATCGTTTTTGTTAGGGAAAAAGACGGCTGGAAGATGGGGGTAGTCGAGACCAAGGAATACTTTAAATAAGAACAAGTCACTTACAACCTACAACCAACAACAAGAATATTATGAAAGAGACAATTTCCGAAAAAATTGAGCAAGCACCTAAAGAAGAAAAATTCAATTTTCCGGAATAAAGGAAGACATGGCCGCTCTTTGTCGAAAGATGAGAGAATAATTGATGCGGGAAAGTATACAGTACGCTTTCTCAAGAAATTTCTAAAGAAGTTTGGATTTTATGATTTTAAACTTGTCAACTTACTAACTTATAAACTTTTCAACTGATCCATGGCGACTTTATACACCGAACAAGATAAGAATGTCAGAAAGACTTGGATTTTGATGGCCTTGTTTTTAATCGTGATCGTAGGCGTAGGATATACGATAAGCTATCTCTACCAAAGTCCGGGAATTTTGTATTTTGCGGTAGTCTTGAGTGTGGCGATGAATATTATCGGTTATTGGAAATCGGACAAAATCGTGATGGCTCTTTCGGGAGCGAAGCCTATTGCTCAAATTGATGATCCGGAACTTTTTCGAATCGTCGAAAATCTTTCAATTACCGCTGGTTTGCCGATGCCGAAACTTTATCTCATCAATGATCCGGCGCCGAATGCCTTTGCAACCGGCCGAGACAAAAATCACGCGGCGGTCGCAATCACAAGCGGACTGCGAGCGATGCTTGAGAAAAGCGAACTTGAAGGGGTAATCGCCCACGAACTCTCTCATATCGGCAATCGGGACACCCTGATTTCGACCATCGTCGTCATTTTAGTCGGACTGATTTCGATCATGGCGGATATCTTTATCCGATCTTCGTGGCATGGAGGGAGAAGCAGAGGAGGGAAATCGGGAGGTATTTTAGCCGTTATCGGTATAATTTTCATTATCCTTTCGCCAATCATTGCCACTTTGATTCAGCTCGCCATCTCTAGGAAGCGCGAATTTTTGGCCGACGCTTCGGGAGCGCTTTTGACTCGCTATCCCGAAGGTTTGGCAGGGGCGTTAAAGAAAATTTCCGCCTATGGCGCGCCGATGATGAAAGCCAATAATGCCACGGCTCATTTATTTATTTCAAATCCATTTGGCGCCAAAGCGACAAGAGGAATGGCAAAAATGTTCAGCACTCACCCGCCGGCTGAAGAAAGGATTCAAGCATTGCTTGGCAACAGAACTGAAGTATAATGGCGAGACTGTAATTTATGAAAACCAACATCTTTGACCGGACTATATTGAGGCCGTTTGTGGCGATGACGCCCAGCTGGCTTTCGCCGAATACCATCACCATATTTCGGCTGGTCTCGGTGCCGGTCGTAATTTATTTTCTGATTACAGGCCATTACAAAATCGGCGCTGTGCTTTTTGGCATTGCCGCCTTTTCCGATGCGGTGGATGGGGCAGTGGCCCGGACTCGAGGGACCACGAGTAAATTTGGCGCTTTCATTGATCCAATCGCCGACAAGCTTTTGATAGTTTCTACGGCTTTTATCTTGATTTCCCGATTTCTACCGGTCTGGATTTTTATTTCGATTGTCATTACGGAACTTGTCATTGTTTCAGTGGCTTTGTTCGGAAAATATGTCAAACATTTGGATGTTAAGGCGAATGTAATGGGGAAAATAAAAATGATTCTTCAGTCTTTTGGGCTATCTTTCGTTCTGATTTATGCCGCTTTCTGGACCAACAAAGGCCTGATTTTAGCCGCCGATTGTCTTTTGGTAATCGCTCTTATTTTTGCCGCCTTAAGCATCGTTCATGCTATAATTAAAGGGAAAAAAGGGGAAATCGGTTTTTAATCATCTTTAATCTATCAAAAAATCATGAAGTCATTTTTTGAAACATTGAAAGACAGTATTTTGAGCTCGAGTTTTTATGCAGTGATGGGCAGCCGGACGCCGAGAGAAGGAATACGCTATTTTCTTTCACTTTCGCTTTTCACCTCGTTTATCATAACCGTGGTTCTTTCCATATTTCTCGTCCCGGCGGCGATATTTGGAGTTGATTTATTTTCAAAACTGGTTTCAGAAAATTATCCTTCGGATTTAGCGATCACTTTTAATAATGGCCAAGCGGCGACTTCGCCGGAGAAGATTTACAATCTTCCGATTTCCTCGGAATTTTTTTCTGATTCTGAAATAAATAAATTATCGGCTGGCGGGATATCGAACATGCTGGTCATAGATACGAGTTCCAATTTTGAAAACATCAGCCAGTTTGACAATGCGAAAACCATGATGCTCATCACTAAAAATGCCATGGTTATTAGGAAGGATAAGGCCGGATTCGAGGTGCATTCGCTTAACAGTTTTCCAAATGTCACTATCACAAAAGCCAAAGTTGAGGGTGTTCTGATTAAGCTTGCTTCTACTTTGAAATTCGTGTTGCCGCTCATCATCCTTGTAGGTTTTATTGCTCTATTTGTCATAAGTTCCATAGTCAATCTAGTCCTTGTCGCAATCGCTGCAGTTTTGATCTGGGCTTTGAGTAATTTTGCAAAGCGAACAATCGGCTACCGCGAAGCTTTCACCACGGCTTTGTATGCTGTGACCTTGTCGGCCTTATTTGACCTCGCTCTCCTAGTTGCCGGAAGGCCAAACGGTCTTCATTCGCTAACCACGATTTTGCTGATTGTTCTTGTCTGGGCGTTCAATGTGAAGCTTTGGAAGGGGACAAATCTGCCGGTGAAGACCTAAAACATTTAACACGCAACATTTAACATTTGACTTAACCCCACCTCGACAGTAGTCGAGGTGGGGTTCTTGTAAAACGATTGCTCTCGGCTATTTTTCGTGTAAAATCAAGCTATAAGGAGGGTTCGCGTGGTGTGAGCCGCGAATACTTGGAGCGGCGCAAGGCCGGAGGCAGACGTGCCGAGGCGGGGTCGAAAGATTTTTCAGTAGAAAAATACTTTTGACAGAAGCGAATACTTGGAGCGGCGCAAGGCCGGAGGCAGACGTGCCGAGGCGGGGTCGCGGAATTCGCCAGCAGGCGAATATCTGTGACCTAGTGCAAGTTGAGATCATAAACATGGCGGAGGGTTCGCATAGCGGTCTAGTGCGCACGCTTGGAAAGCGTGTATGCCGAAAGGTATCAAGGGTTCGAATCCCTTACCCTCCGCCATGTTTGTGAGATTTAGAATCTCGGAAATATGTTAATATAGATTTTTGAGTCAAGAATCGCGCAATTATTATAAATAAATTAATAATATATGGATCACAAATCGTTGCTAAAGACCGCTTTTAATCACTCAGTTTTGGTCATAGGCTATATAGTTTTAGTGGCTTGGTTTTTCCAATTAGTCCCGAAATTTTTTGGCAATTTAGACGAGCCGACTATTATCGCACCAATCATTTTTTTAACGCTCTTTGTAGTTTCGGCGGCTATTACCGGCGGTTTGGTTTTAGGCAAGCCAGCCCTGCTTTATTTTGATGGCGCTAAAAAAGACTCAGTAACACTTTTCCTTTGGACGGTAGGTTTTTTAGCTTTATTTTTCTTTATTTCTGTAGCCTTGTTTGCTTTGGTTTCATCATTAATAGTCTAAAATGGTCAAACGGTATCTTATCGGTATAAGTATTTTACTAACAGTGATTATCATAAGCTGGCTGGTTTCAGCTTTGGGCAGTGAAAAATATACAATTGTCGATATGGCTACTACGACGACCACTTCATTAAATAACCTAGGCACGACAACGTTAAATAGTACTAGCGACAGGTTTATCGATACGGCAACTACAACAGAATAGGGTTTCTTCCAAAAACAGCCCATTTTAGGTTAATTATGGAATACTATTAGAATGGATTTGCAAGATAAACATTTAAGCATTGCTGTATTTGGCGGGGGCTGTTTTTGGTGCACGGAGGCGATTTTTGAAAGATTGAAAGGGGTCATTTCTGTCGTAAGCGGTTACGCCGGAGGCGATATGAAAAATCCAAGTTCTGAAAAAGTCTCCAGCGGAGATACCGGACATGCCGAAGTTATCAGAATAGAATATAACGCCGAGCAAATTTCTTACGAGGATTTACTGACGATTTTTTTCTTCACTCATGATCCGACGACTTTGGATCAGCAGGGTGCTGATATCGGCACGCAATATCGCTCGGTGATTTTTTATTCGAATGATGAGCAAAAGACAAAAGCCGAAAAATTTATCAAAACGCTTGAAGATAATAAAGCTTACGAGAAGCCGATTGTCACTGAATTAAAACCATTGATTGGATTTTACGAAGCTGAAAAATATCATCAAAAGTATTATGATAATAATAAGAGCGCGCCGTATTGTCAGATTATAATTGCGCCAAAATTGGAAAAATTGGAGAAACGTTTCTCCGAATTATTGAAGAGTCATTAGCGTAGCTTTACAAAACATCCACTAAATTAAGGATAAAATCCGTATCTTGAGGATTAGTAGGCATCCGCCCGGACGAATTACGTCCATTCGGACAGGTTCGCATTATTAGTATAATTCGTATATTGGTATTATCATTCGTCAATGAAAAATAAGGTTAAAAACCAAGAGGAAATGAATGATGAGCTCCGAAAGGTGGCCCGAGAGGGAGGCACAGAGGCGCCTTTCTCCGGGAAATATTGGAACTCGCACGAAAAGGGAATGTATCACTGCGCGGTTTGCGGCACGGAACTTTTTTCGTCAGATACCAAATTTGACTCTGGCACAGGCTGGCCGTCTTTCAACTCTCCAGCGAATTTAGAAAATATCGAGCTAAAAAAAGATTTAAGTCTCGGCACGCTTCGAACCGAAGTGACTTGTAAAAACTGCGGCGCTCATTTGGGCCACGTATTTGACGACGGTCCAAAGGATAAGGGTGGGAAGCGTTACTGCATCAATTCAGTTTGTTTGGATTTAAAAAATAGTAAGTAGTCAGTAGATAGTAGTAAGTAGTTAAGTACCGATACCGAGTAAAATTTTAAAATTAAATACTAGACATTTTCCCGAAATTTTTCATGAGATAAAATTTGCGAATCGATAAGTAGACAAAATGACAAATTTATCAAAAACTTTTCAAAAAATCAGCAAGATTTTAATTGTTTTATTGGCAATTTTACTTATTTTGGTTATATGGTCTTATTTTTTTGGAAATACTGATTATCAAAAAAGTGTTATTTTAGAGCCTAAAATAGGAAAGATATCAGTCGGCAACTCTATCCTTTATGTGGAAATTGCTGATAACGATTTTCTTCGCACAAGGGGATTAAGCGGCCGGAAAAATCTTTCTGAAAATGCCGGAATGTTGTTTATTTTTGAAAATTCCGGTCGGCACGGTTTTTGGATGAAGGAAATGAATTTTCCAATCGACATAATTTGGCTGAATCAAGATTTTAAAATAGTGACTGTTGAAAAAAACGCTAAGCCGGAAACTTACCCGACAATTTTTTATCCGGAAGAGGACGCGAGATACGTTCTTGAAGTTAATGCCGGTTTTTCGGAAAAAACAAAAATTAAAATTGGCGATAAATTGGAAGTGATATCTGAATAGTCAAAAAACAGCCCAAAATACAGGGTTTTAAAGAAAATTTTCAACCCTGTATAGACAGAGCCAAGCTTTTATTCTTGAGTAAGGGAAATCTGTTGATAACTCCTTTCCCACTTTTGATTGTAGAGGTAAAATGAATATCTAAAGGCGCTTAAAATTTTATAAACAAAAAATTTATTTTATGGGAAAAGACGGCAAGAAAGGTTCCAAGGTTGAGATCAAGGTTGCGAATCTCGTTAAGACTGTTCAGAAGAGGGACGGCTCGGTTGTCACTTTTGATTTGGGCAGAATCAGGATGGCGATTCTAAAAGCGATGGTCCAAACTGGCGAGGGTTCGGAAGAAGAAGCTACGCTTGTTTCGACCAAAGTCTTGGCGGAACTTGTTCATATTGCCAAACACCATAAAAACTTTGTTCCAACCGTTGAAGGAATCCAGGATACTGTTGAAAATGAGCTTATTTTGAGCGGTTATGTGAAAACAGCCAAATCTTACATCCTTTATAGGGAAAAACGCGCCAAACTTCGCGAAAAGGGTCTTATGGTTCCTGATCGGGTCAAAAAAGTGGCCACGGAAAGCAAAAAATATTTCAGAAATCCACTAGGCGAATTTATCTATTATAGAAGTTATTCTCGGTGGATCGCCGAGGAGGATCGTCGCGAGACTTGGATTGAAACGGTTGATCGGTATGTCGCTTTCATGAAGGAAAATCTCGGAAAGAAATTGAAAGAATCCGAATACAAAGAAGTTCGCGAGGGGATTCTTCGCCAAGAGGCGATGCCTTCGATGCGATTGCTTCAATTTTCCGGACCGGCGGCCAGAAAGACCAATGTCTGCGCTTACAACTGTTCTTACATTGCGCCGGAATCTTTCCGCGATATTGCCGAGATTATGTATGTCTCGATGTGCGGCACGGGCGCCGGGTGGAGCGTTGAGAGCCAGAATGTTCAGAAGTTGCCGCAAATAAAAGTCCAGAGCGGAAAGAAACTGGCGGCCTGTATGATTGACGACAGCAAAGAAGGTTGGTGCGACGCTCTTATCCACGGAATGGAAACATGGGCGAATGGTCATGATGTCGAATTTGATTATTCTCAAATTCGGCCATCAGGCGCTCGTTTGAAAACGATGGGTGGAAAGGCTTCCGGACCGGATCCGCTTAGAAGACTGCTTGAATTTACAAGGGCGAAAATCCTTACAAAGCAAGGCCGAAGGCTCTCAAACCTCGATGTTCACGATATCATTTGTATGATTGGCGATTGCGTGGTTTCGGGCGGTGTGCGCCGAAGCGCTATGATCTCGCTTTCGGATTTGGATGATGAACATATCCGTGATTCCAAGAAAGGTCAGTTTTATGTCGCCGAACCGCAAAGAATGCTTGCCAACAACTCGGCTGTTTATTTGAACAAACCTTCAAACGTGGAATTTTTGAATGAGTGGACCGCTCTTATGAATTCGGGTTCCGGCGAGCGGGGAATTTTCAACCGCGGCTCTTTGGCCAAACAATTACCCGAGCGTCGGTTGAAATTGCTGAAAGAATTTATGGACGCTTCCGGAACAAAACTTGTCGGCTCGATCGGCACCAATCCCTGCGGCGAAATAATTTTACAATCGAAGCAATTTTGCAACTTGTCCGAAGTGGTGGCGAGAAGGGAAGACACGGAAGCGTCGCTTCTTCGAAAGATTCGTTTAGCGACAATTCTCGGCACTTATCAATCTTCGCTTACCAATTTTCCGTACCTATCTAAAGAATGGAAGCAGCATTGCGATAAGGAGCGCTTACTCGGAGTCTCAATCACTGGTCAATGGGACTCTCCTGAAGTCAGAAAGCCGGAAATCTTAAGGAAGCTTAAAGCCGAAGCGATAAGGATAAATAAGGTTTTTGCCAAGCGCTTTGGCGTCAGCGAGTCTTCCTGCATCACTTGTGTCAAGCCTTCAGGTACACTTTCTCAAATGGTGGACTGCTCTTCAGGCATGCATCCTCGCCATGCCGCTTACTACATCCGCCGTGTCCGAATTGCCGCCACCGATTCGCTTTTCAAAATGCTTCGCGATCAAGGCGTGCCGTTTCATCCGGAAGTTGGTCAGAGCGCCGAGAATGCCACGACTTATGTTTTGGAGTTCCCGGTCAAGGCTCCCGGCAATTCAATCTTCAAGAATGACATAACCGCGATAGAGCAATTGGAGTATTGGAAAAATGTTAAGGTTAATTACACCGAACATAATCCTTCCGTGACGGTTTCGGTCGGCGACGATGAATGGATCGCGGTCGCCAACTGGCTTTATGAAAATTGGGAAATTATCGGCGGACTGTCATTCTTGCCGCGCGAGAAACACGTCTACAAACTGGCACCATACGAGCCGATCGATGAGAAAACCTATCGCGCTTTGGCCGACAGGCTTAAGCATATTGATTACTCGAAAATCATCACTTATGAAAAACAGGACGAGACCGAAGTGAAGAAAGAATTGGCTTGTGTCGCCGGCGTCTGCGAAATTGCTTTGTAAACAAGGGTGTTGATATAAATAAAATATGAAAAAGCCGTCTGGCAAAATGCTAGGCGGCGTTGGTTTTTTGAAGAACTTCGCTCCTAATTTGCAAAGTTGTTTCCCAGTTATCCTTCTCCCACCAGAAAATTCCAGCGAGTCCGAAGAATATAATATAGAAAATTATTCCTTCATCGCCTTTTGAGCCAGGATTGGTTATGTATTTCCAAAATGTTTCTGACGGCCTTGCCTCTACCGGTAATTCCAGTTTATGGATTTGATAGTCCCAATAAGAAGCATACATTGCGTAAATTAAAGCAAGTATTAAATAGCCCATCAGCAGGCCAGTTAGGATTCCAAGCAGGAAGATTGTGGTCGGGTTCATGGTCATGATGTTGTTTATTGAGCTCGTTCACTTTTCACAATTTAGCATTAATAGCTTATTTTTTCAAATAAAAAAACTGCCTAGCTACTAAGCTTGGCAGGATTCTTCAAGGCTGTTTCTCATTTTGATTACTGCTCCACGATACCAACTTGTCCACCACAGAAGTGCCGTAAAAAGAAGATAGAGTAGGGAAGTTGAGATGTCATCTTCGGAGAGGTATTTTCGCCACGTGAGCGTCTCGCCACCTTTTTGCTTCTCGATTTTCTTGATTTGGAAATCGAGCCATGTGCCCCAGCCGGCGACAAGAATTCCCATGACCAGATAGGAAACAATCATTCCAGTAAGGATTCCGAGAAGGTAAATGGTCAGAGTGTTCATTTTTATCATCTAATGGTTTTCGAACTTTCGCTTTTTCAAAACTAACACCGAAAAGCGATTTTTGCAATTAAAAAACCGCCCTATCAATCGTAAAATGGAGCGGTTTTTGTCGCCAGGTAAAGGCTAAGGCTTATCGGCCAAAAAATTGTTCCCGAGATAAATCCGATAAATAATTCAAAAAAGCCGTTTGGCTCGTTTGATTTTTTCCCCAGAGCGGCATGAAGGAAAACAATGATGCCGACGCCTAAGTAGATTATCCAGCCCATAAGATTTTGCGTTTGAACTTGAGTTTTACTGACTTAATTTTACATTAAAATTTTAAAATAAAAAACCGCCAAAATCTTAGAAAAGATTTGGGCAGACGCTAGATTGTGCCATCGCGGGCGATTGTCGGCGGGTAGGCCGCGTTAAATTCATCCTGAAGATGAAATTTGTATAAAACCAGATTCAACGGCCAGATGATGATTTGAGCAAAGTAGCAAATAACGAAGATTACCAGAAAAATCAAGGCCCACTTTAAGGGCTACATATCAGTGATTTCCCAATAGGGCAACTGGTAACGTCGAAACCAAGACCAGCTTTGACACTCAACATAGGCTGCGACTATGGCGCCGATTAGGCACCACCAAAGGAAAGAACAAAGATTGTCGATGAAGTTCATAGACGGAATAGTAAGGATTTCTCAATTCAGCTTATTTCCAAAAAATATTTATGTCAAATGAAAAAATCATCCTTTAGGGATGATTTTTTCATTGGTTGCATCGCGTCTATAAGCCGAATTCTGTCTGTTCGCCTGAGGCGAACTGTATAGCCATTTATCTCCGATTAGTGTTACCACTAACCTCTAGCGGCACTTCCACCTTGCGGCGGACACGGCCTTGCACAGGGGTAAGGATTTAGCCGTTGCACCCCCGAAGTTACCATCGGGGCTCGTCCGGCAGTAGAAGCAGAGCTTCACTACCGGACGATTTTTTTCTTTCGAAAAAAATCGTCTCTGTTCGCACCTCTTAAGAGAACAACCGCTCTTAGACGGGCGTTACCCGCTACCTTTGCCTATTTTGCCCACCGTAGGTGGTGCAAAATCGAGCACCCTGCGTAGCTTTAGCGAAGTAGGGTTTATTCTCCCACTTCGCTCGCGAAGAGCGAGCTTCGCAGGACGCTCGATTTTGTTCCCGCCTATGGCGGACAAAATTGGCGTGTGTTCGGACTTTCCTCATCCGCCAAAAGGCGGACGCGGCTAGCCAACGCGACTTTTAATATTATAACATAAAAATATTCAAAAAACAATTGAGAATGATTTTGGCCATTAAGCATTCTGGATTATAATATTTTCACCTAATTTAAAAGTTAAATTTGACACATGGACGATTTAAAAAAGCGTTTTGCTCAATTCACCGGCGAAGGTGATGAAGAGCTAGAGATTTCCGATGCCGAGGTCGAAGAAACGGAGGCTGTTCCCTCGAGGGAAGAGAGTGATGAGTCTCCAAAGAGTAAATTTTTCCCAAGATTGACCTCATTTACATTATTGGCGTCCGTCTTTCTCATGCCTCTTTTTTTCCTGCCGGCATTATCGGCCCATTTTCTATTTACCAAGCAACTGATTTTCGTCACCGCTGTCCTCTTTGCGGTCGGTGTCTGGCTTTTTCGAAGACTAAAAGATGGAACATATGAATTCCCCGTTTCACCGATTATTTTAGCTTTGTTCGCAGTCGTTATCTCGACTTTTCTGTCGGCCCTGTTTTCTGGCGCGATCTCAGCTTCTTTCATCGGGGAAGGTTTTGAAGTCGGGACTTTCATTTCGATTCTTGTCGGTTTTTTGGCAGTCTTTATTATTCCTATATATTTCAACAATAAAGATAAAATTTTCTCCGTTTACACCGCGCTGTTCTGGGCTTTCGGAGCGATTGCTTTATTTGAAATCTCACGCCTTATTTTAGGGCCAAATTTTCTTTCTTTCGGACTTTTAACCGACATGACTTCGAATTTGCTCGGCAAATGGAATGATCTAGGCGTGTTTTTTGGTTTGATCGCCATCCTTTCGTTGGTCACTCTTGAATTTTTTTACTCATCGGGAAAATTGATAAAAGGCTTATCTTATATCGCTGGCGCCCTTTCGCTGTTTTTCCTTGCTCTGATAAATTTCTCTGAGATTTGGATAGTGCTCGGATTGTTTTCGGTCATTCTTTTCGTTTATCTTTTATCCTTCGCTAAAGATCATCGGGTGGTTTCGGTTGACGAAGATGGAGTCATAAAGCGTCGGCGTTTCCCGGTAGCCACTTTGATCACAGTGGTCATCTCGCTTCTATTTATTGTTGTCGGCGGGTATATCAGCAGCTATCTTTCGACGGCTTTCAACATCTCACAATTGGAAGTTAGGCCATCTTGGCAATCGACTTTATCTGTAGCCAAAGACACTTTCAAAGAAGATCCTGTCTTTGGAGCAGGGCCGAACAGGTTTTTGTCAAAATGGTTGTTATACAAAGACCCCACAATAAATTCCACAGCTTTCTGGGCTTCTGACTTTAATTACGGCGTTGGTCTGGTTCCGACACATATAGTGAATAGCGGCATTCTCGGATTAATCGCCTGGCTCGTGTTTTTGATTGTTTTTGTCTATTACGGTTTCAAGGCGATGTTCTTGCCCGGGGAAGATAAGACCCTAAGATATCTGACAATTTCTTCATTTCTTAGCGCTTTATTTCTCTGGATTTTCAGCGTTATCTACGCCCCCGGCAATGTTATAGTGGCTTTCACCTTCATCTTTACCGGATTGTTCGTGGCCTCGCTGATTCAGGAAGGCATGGCTAAAATAAGGCGAGGCTCATACACGGGCAGTTCCAAGTTAAGTTTCAGCTCGGTTTTGGTTCTGATTTTTCTGCTTGTTGCGGCGATAAGCGTGGAATATTTCGTCATCCAAAGATATATTTCTTATATTTATTTCAACCAAGGGATAGTGGGCTTGAATGCTGACGGCAATGTCGAGAAGGCTGAAGCGAAATTGCTCAAAGCCGTTTCGCTTTCGAGAAATGATCTATTTTATCGGGCGCTGGCAGAGATTGGAATTATAAAAATGGGGGCACTGGTCAATAGCGCCAATTCCGACACTCCGGCTGAAACTTTGAGGGTTCAATTTCAGAACGTTTTAGGCACGACATTGAATTATGCCGGGGAAGCGATAAATATCGATCCTGCAGATTATCAAAACTGGATCCAGAGAGGCCGGGTCTATGAGGCGGTCGTCCCGCTCAATATAGAAGGCGCTTATGATGTGGCCCGAACGACTTACGAAGAGGCCCAAAAGCACAACCCCCACAATCCGGCGATCTATCTAATGATCGCCAGGCTTGAATATACCAAAGGCGACAATGTCAAAGCAAAAGAATTTATAACCAAAGCTTTGAACGAAAAAAGCAATTACACAGATGCTATCTTTCTTCTTGCTCAGGTTCAGATTAAAGACGGTGATTTGAAATCGGCCATCAGTTCCGTTGAAGCGGCTTCGGTATTATCGCCCAATGACCCGTCTGTATTTTTCCAGCTTGGACTTCTTAAATATAATAATAGCGATTGGAAGGGGGCGGCGAGCGCTCTCGAGCAGGCTGTGGCTCTAAGCCCCATCTATGCCAATGCCAAATATTTTCTCGGTCTTTCTTATGAAAAGCTTGGTCGCGATAAGGATGCCATTGCCCAGTTTAACGATTTAAAAAAGACCAATCCGGACAATGAAGAAATCGATTTAATCCTTTCAAACTTGAATGCCGGCAAGGCGCCGTTTACCAATGCCACGCCGCCGATCAATCCTACTCCTGGGAAAGGCACTAAGCCGCCTCTTGAAGAAAAGGCTGCAAATTAGAAATAAAAAATGGTAAAAAATATTTTATCATTTTTTAACAAAGAGATAAGCGGGCTCCACGAGGCCGCTTATCTTTTGGGTTTTTTTGCTTTGTTATCGCAGATTTTAGCCCTAGTTCGGGATAAACTATTAGCCTTGAATTTCGGCGCCGGTCACGCACTCGACGTTTATTACGCCTCATTTCGAATACCGGATTTGATTTTCGTGTCAATCGGTTCTTTGGTTTCCGCTTCGATTCTTTTACCGTATTTCATTGAGCGATTTGAGGGCGGGGAGGATAAGGGTAAGAAATTTTCTGATTCCATTTTCACTGTCTTTTTCGGGGCGATGGCGATCGTGAGCGCAATCGTTTATTTTATTGCGCCTTATATTATTCCAAAGCTTATCCCGGGTTTTGCCAACGACCCGGCGCTTCCCCAATTGATTCTGTCGGTCCGGATAATGCTTTTCTCGCCGTTTTTTCTCGGCCTTTCGAATTTGTTTTCGAGCTTAACTCAGATGAACCATCGATTTTTGGTTTATGCCGCGAGTCCTGTCGTCTATAACTTGGGAATAATCACCGGCGTATTGTTTGTTTATCCGGTTTTTGGCGTTTCCGGTCTGGCTGTGGGCGTCGCCATCGGCGCGTTTCTCCATATGGCCATCCAAGTGCCTTTTATGATAAGCAAAAAACTGCTTCCAAAATTTACATTTTCGATAAATTGGCTTGAAATTAAAAAAATCGCTCTATCGTCGATTCCAAGAACGATTACTCTCTCTGCCAATCAAATAGCTTCTTTTTTTCTTGTCTCTCTAGCCTCGCTTATGAGCGTCGGCTCTATTTCTATATTTAATTTTGCTTTCAATCTTCAATCGGTGCCCTTGACGATAATCGGCGCCAGCTATAGCTCGGCGGTTTTCCCGACTCTGTCAAGGCTTTTATTCAAGAAAGATAATAATGAATTTCTGAATAAAATGATTGTGTCGGCCCAGCATATAATCTTCTGGTCGATGCCGCTCATGGTCCTGTTTATCGTGTTGCGGGCCCAGATCGTTCGAGTAGTTTTGGGCGCCGGCAAATTCGATTGGGCGGATACAAGACTTACGGCGGCGATGCTTGCTTTGTTCACGATTTCTACTGTTGGCCAGAGCCTCATTATCCTTTTTATCAGGGCCTTTTACGCCGAAGGCAAGACCGCTCGGCCACTCCTTATAAATGTCATCTCTGCCCTGATCATAGTCGCGACAGGCTATATTTTAGTCAAAGCTTTTTACGCTTTTCCGACTTTTCAATATTTCTTGGAAAATCTGCTTAAAGTTGATGGTCAGCCTGGCACCAGTGTATTGGTCTTGGCAATCGCTTATACGATAGGCGTATTCATAAATACCATTTTACATTGGGCGGTTTTTGACCGGGTTTATAAAGGCTTTACTAAGCCGGTTCTTGTCACGCTTTTTCATAGCTTGTCCGCTTCGATAATCATGGGCTACGTCGCATTTTTGAGCCTCCGATTTTTCAATATAATATTTCCGCTTACGAAATTTTGGGGGGTATTCATGCAAGGTTTCTGCGCTGGTTTGGTCGGTTTGGCTGTAGGCGTCGCTGTTTTGGCCTTACTCAAGAATAAAGAACTTCAGGCGGTCTGGACTACGCTCCATCATAAGATCTGGAAATCGCCGATGCCGCCGGCGGAAGTCGAGCACCTTTGAAGATAGAGATTGGAGAACAGAATAAAGAGATGAGAATTAAGAATAATGAATTATGGATAAAAAATAATTTGAACTTGTGCGATATATCGCACAAAATAAATATACACCCATCATTCACTATAGAAAATGATGAGTGTATATGAAGGAAAGGTTAGAAGATAAAGAAGAATAAAAAAGCGCGCCTAATGCCTGGCGCGCCGCCTTTTTGGAATACTCTTCGGAAGTGATTCGCCGAAGGCCTTCAGGCTTCGAAGCAGTTCTGACCAAGTGGGTGTGAGTCGAGAATTTGTTGAACAGGGATGTTGTCCCATCCGAGCTCGCCTTGAACGTGCCAAAGCAATTGGAATGAGCGAGACGTTGATTCCGCCTTTTTTAGTGGATTTCATACGATTCCTGATTTCATACTTCTTTTAGAATGGTATCACAGCTTTTAATTTGGATAAACAAGCCTAATTTGTTATATTCATTTGTGTGAATCCCGTTAGAAATTTAAGTTTACAATACAATAAGAAGCGCGAGGGGCGGATCCCGAACGAAGCCTCACGGCTTCTGACGGGACAGGTAGCCACTGTGGTACTTTATGCGCCTTGTCCCGTTAGACGTGAAGCGTCTTTCGGGGAGCGCTTCGCCTCTAACGGGACGCACCTATTCGGTCCGCTACTAGCGCAAGATTATTTACTAGTAAATTTCTAACGGGATGAAAAACATCCGAAATTTTTCAATAATCGCGCACATCGACCATGGTAAGTCGACGCTTGCCGACCGGCTACTTGAGATTACCGGCACGATTGAAAAAAGGAAAATGCAGGAGCAAGTTCTTGATTCTATGGAACTTGAACGGGAACGGGGTATTACGATTAAAATGACCCCAGTTCGTATGAATTACCGACCAACAAACGATAACCAACAACAAACAACAAAAGACGGGAATGTTTCCGGTGGTAAGTTGTCAGTTGTAAGTGGTGAGTTATCAAATTCAGAACGAGAATACGTTCTGAATTTGATTGATACCCCCGGCCATATAGATTTCTCTTATGAAGTTTCGAGAGCCATTAAAGCTGTTGAGGGTTCGATTCTCCTGGTGGATGCCACGCAGGGTGTTCAGGCGCAAACTCTCACTACTCTCCAAATGGCGCGCGATGCCGGCATCGTTATTTTGCCGGTCGTGTCAAAAATAGATTCACCGATTGCGCGGACAGCCGACGTTAAGCTTGAATTGGCCAAACTTCTCAATTGCCCCGAAGAGGAGGTTTTGGAAGTTTCCGGTAAGACAGGACAGGGCGTGCCAGAGCTTCTAAACGCTATTATAAAGAGGATTCCGCCGCCGAAGGAGGAGTTGCCGAATAGCGGCAGTTTCCGCGGTCTAATCTTTGATTTTCAATATTCGAACCACACGGGCGTTATCGTTTTTCTTCGGGTTTTTGAAGGCGAAGTGACAAAGAAGGACGCTTTGTTATTCGTAGCTGCTAACGAAAAATTTAACCCTATCGAAGTTGGGATTTTTAAACCTGATCAAAAAGAGGTAGAAAAGCTTTCGGCCGGAGAAATCGGCTATATTGTGACAGGTATCAAGCGCCCGGGCGTCGCTTCAGTCGGAGATACGATCACGTTCGTTAAAAAGCCATTGTCGGCAATGCCCGGCTATATGACGCCAAAACCGGTTGTTTGGGCTTCGATTTATCCGGAAAATCAGTCAATCGGCGGTGGTATGACCGGTGGTGATGATTGGAATCTTCTCCGCCAAGCTCTTGAACGGCTGAAATTATCCGACTCGTCATTTACTTTTGAAGAGGAATCGTCGGGAATTTTGGGACGGGGCTTCCGCTCGGGTTTTTTGGGAATGCTGCATCTTGAAATCATCACCGAACGATTAAAAAGAGAATTCGGCCTTCGTCTCATCATCACCACACCATCCATCCGTTACGAAGTTGTCGATAAGAGGGCGAAAAAAATAATCGTTTACTCGCCGGCTCTTTTTCCGGAATATGGAATGGTTGATAAAGTTTTCGAACCTTGGGTCAATATGAAAATTATCACACCGCCGGATTATCTGGGAGGGATAACTAAGCTTCTTTACGAGCATGAGGCGGCGACCGGCACGACGACCAATTTCGGCGATAATCGGACGGCTATCGAAGCCGAGATGCCGCTTCGAGAATTGATGAGGGGATTTTTTGATGAATTGAAAAGCGTTTCCTCGGGTTTCGCTTCGCTCGCTTATTCTATTGTTCCCGAGAATCGGCCGGCCGATGTCGTTCGGCTGGATTTATTGGTGGCGGATGAGATCGTGCCGGCTTTTACTAAAGTCGTTTCGCGGAGGAAGGCTGAAGAAGAAGCAAAGAAATCAGTTGAAAAGCTCCATGATATTTTGCCTCGCCAGCTGTTCACGGTAAAAATCCAGGGCGTGGCGATGGGCCGGATTATCTCTTCAAAATCACTGACGGCGCTCAAAAAGGACGTGGCCGGTTATCTCTATGGTGGCGACAGGAGCCGAAAAATGAAATTGTGGAAACAACAAAAAGAAGGCAAGAAGCGCCTAAAAGCTAGGGGTAGCGTGGAAATTCCTCAAGAAGTTTTTGTGGCGATGATGAAGAATAACGAATGAGAATACTAATCTACGAATTATACTAAGTTCTTGCGAATGTATACGAATTAACTCCTATGGTGCGGGTTATATTTAGATTACCGGAAAATAGAGCAAGACCATACTTATGGCGATTAGGACGCATAGAACGGCCCAGATTGCGTTCACCCATTTTTTATGTTTTCCAAACATGATTTATTAGTTTTAATGTATATAGTAAGATATTAGCATCAAACTTATGAGATTAAAAGAAGACGCCACATCTTCAAAAGGTTTAGGTACAAAATTATATCTTGTATTTATAGCCATTTTACTTTTGATGATTACCGGTTTTTTAATCGTTTCAAATTGGCGGATTCTCGGCAAGACGATGGAGAGTGTAAAATTGCGCCAAGCGGCGGAGGTCAATTTGAGCGAAGCGGCGCAAAGAGAGCGGGAGTTAAGCATTAAATTGGATGAACTTGAAACAGAAGACGGCTTAGATAAAGAAATCAGAACCCGCTTTCCGGTTGCAATGCCCGGGGAAGAAGTGATAATGATAGTGCCGGGGGATGATAATGAGATTGAAACTGGCACTAAAGCCAATTCAGAAAATTGGTGGGATAAATTGGTAAATTTTTTTAAGAAGTAAATGAGCGGGTATGGTCTAACGGTATGACGCGACCTTCCCAAGGTTGAGACCGGGGTCCGACTCCCCGTACCCGCACTTAATTTTCTGTTATAAGTTATATGTGATGTGTTAGAGATGTGGATAACCTGCTGGCGTCTTTGGGCGTTACGGTTATAATGAACGGACAAAAATAAATAGGCGATATTTAATAGTTTGAAACATCTAATTAACATGGCGACAAAAACAAAAAAGGTCACGATTTATTCCACTCCGACTTGTGTCTATTGCGAGATGGCAAAGGATTTCTTTACCGAAAACGGCATTAAGTATGAGAATTTCGATGTAGCGGCTGACGTGGTAAAGCGCAAGGAGATGATGGAAAAGAGCGGCCAGCTTGGCGTGCCGGTTATTACCGTGGACGATGACTTACTTGTCGGCTTCGACGAAGACCGATTGAAAGAATTGCTCGGAGTGAAATAATAGTAGAATACTAAAATAAGGAAAATAATCACCAAAAAACTTTACGATATATCGTAAAGTTTTTTGGTGCAGGTTCTTGTAAATATAACCTGAAAATGCTAGAAATTAATAAGAAAAGTTGATTTTATGAAAGTCAAAATAAAAAAGAAATCCGAAAAAACAGGTATCTGGGGATTTCCCAGGTCAGCTTATGGTAAGGCTCAGCTTGGCTTAACATCCGAACAGGTGGCGGAAATCCAGATGGCCGTAACTGGCGGTGAGTTGGTCAAGTTGACTCATCGGGCCAGTGGTAGGATTTCCTGAGCATTAATATCACTGCAGGCAAAGATGTCCTGCGGTTTTTTATATTTAACAATTTTGCTATAGTGTTACTGACCCCCCGTAGTTCAACGGATAGAACGTCTCACTCCTAACGAGATGATGTAGGTTCAATTCCTGCCGGGGGGAGCGAAGCGACAACCGAGGAAACGCAAAAGCGTTTCCGTACAGGAATTGAAGCCTTGTTGAGCATAAATTTGAGTCCGAGTTCACGAGGACGAGGACGAAAAATTTATCCAACAAGGGGACTGACCCTGTAAGGGTCAAATTTCCTGCCGGTGGCATTTTCAAAAAATTTTATCAAAGCTTATGAACTAAAAATATATTTCTTGCGATATATCGCAAGAAACCATTCTCAAATTCTTAAGAATTTGAGAATGGTTTCAGATTTGCCTTTTTGTAAAATTTAAGGTAGTCTACATAGCGGTAAAGCAGTAAAGAACTCAAGGAGGACTTGGGCTCTGTTGGTAACAAAAAATCGAAAACACAGCATAACCGTTTATGAGAGCAAAAGATCGAATAATCGTTGCCCTTGACGTTGACAGCTTGGAAAAAGCCGAGGCTTTGGTAATGGCTTTGGCCCCCCACGTCGGGTGCTTCAAAGTCGGCTTGGAATTACTCACGGCCGTCGGCGCGCCAAAAGTGGTGGAATTTGTCCACTCCCTAGGCGGACAGATTTTTTACGACGGCAAACTCCATGACATTCCGAACACGGTGGCGAAGGCGGCTAAAGCCATCGCTGGGTTCAAGGTGAGGATGTTTAACGTTCACGCCTCATCCGGTCTTGATGGTATGCAGGCAGCGGTTGATAACCGCGGAGGGTCGCAAGTTCTGGCCGTGACGGTCCTCACTTCTCACGAGGAGAACAACGCTCATTGCATCTTTGGTGCGCCGAGCAAAGCTAAGGTAATTCAGTTCGCTCGTGATGCAAAACTCGCCGGTTGCGATGGAATCGTCTGCTCCCCCCAGGAGTTGACGCTTCTCGGAAAACAGAAAGAACTCGCGGGCCTGCTCAAAGTGACCCCAGGCATTCGTTCGCCCGATGATCCTAAAGATGACCAGAACAGGACTTTGTCGCCGAGGGAAGCGATTCTCGCCGGCGCCGACTATCTTGTCATCGGCCGCCCAATCACAGCGGCGGCGGATCCGGTAGCGGCAGCCAAGTTGATTGCCGACGAAGTGTTCGAGGGTCTCAAGGAGCGTTTCCACATGACCCTTTTTGGTCTCACCAAGATCAAGTTCGGAGCATTCCGTCTCAAGCTTCACGAAACGAATCCTACCGCTCCGCTGTCGCCGATTTACCTCGATATCAGGAAGCTCCCTGAATCAGCTTACGTTCTGGCCGGTGATATTCTTCACGAGCTTTCGGTCCGCCAAGGAATTGTTGATTTCGACTATGTCATCGGCATTCCAAAGGCTGGAGAACCGATTGGCCAGGCTTTTGCCAAGGCTGTCGGCAAGCCGCATCTCCGGGTGGAGAAGATTGAGGAGGCTGGCGGACGACATATTTCTACCAACATTCTCGATCCGTTTGAGCCGGGGAAGAGGGTCGTCATTGTTGACGACCTCGTCACCAAATCTCACACCAAGAGGGAGGCGATTCGGACTGTCGAGTCAAACGGTCTCAAGGTGGATGCCACTTTCGTTCTTTACGATCGTGAGCAAGGAGGGCTCGCCGAGCTGAACGCTGAAGGTCAGAAAGTTGTCGCTGCCTCTGGGTTGACCGGCACCCTGGACTTCTTCGTGCGCCAGAAGAAAATTGACTCGGCGAAGAAGGAAGAGGTCTTGGCATATGTTGCCGCCAACTGAAGTCGAATCGTTTATTGTTACATCACGCGGCGCCGCCTTCGGACGGCGCCTTTTTTCTTTTTTAAAAACATATGATATATTTGACGCATGACCCCCGAAGAGAAAAAGCTTCTTGAAAAGGTTGCCAGTCAAGTTGATGAAAATAATGGCATTTTGCGCGGTATTCGCCGAACGCAGAGGATGAATACTGTTATGAAGATTTTATATTGGGTTTTGATAATCGGGTTGTCTCTCGGCGCGTTTTACTTCATTCAGCCTTATGTGGATATGTTGAAAGGGGTGACCGGGGGTGATACAAATGATTCAAGTCAGAATAGCCAGCTTCAAGATCTGTTGAATGGACTATAAAATAAGTTATAAGTTAAAAATGCCGTTTGTTTACATTTTGAGAAGTGAAAAAGGAATGTATTATACTGGCAGTACCAGCAACCTTTCAGAAAGGTTGAGGCATCATCATGGTGGTTATACACCCTCAACTAGTCGAATGGGTAAATTGACTCTAGTTTTTAAACAAGAATACGGTAGTCTGATTTTGGCCAGAGAGGTGGAAAAGAAAATTAAGATGATGAAAAGAAAGGATTATATTGAAAAAATTATTAAAGACGGAGTAATAAAAAAGAAATAGCTTTAAAAAACAGTGTGCTGGGGTAGCTCAGTTGGTAGAGCATTCCCCTGAAGAGGGAAGGGTCACCAGTTCGAACCTGGTCCCCAGCACAGTGTTTTTTAAATCCAAAATGATGGTAGCCCCGACGTTCTTGTTAATACA
>Ga0209542_10001537_pt1 | contig 53975 bp, 44 predicted proteins | sample RifCSPhighO2_01_FD_184028 | JGI IMG/M metagenome (GOLD analysis project Ga0209542, IMG submission 184028) | Soil microbial communities from Rifle, Colorado - Rifle CSP2_plank highO2_0.1 (SPAdes) (version 2) | ecosystem: Environmental > Terrestrial > Deep subsurface > Rock core/Sediment ... | reverse complement strand
GGCGGGGCGCCCCTACCCGAGCGCAGAGAAGGAGCGAGAGGACACAGATCGACTAGTCTTTCGACAGCGTACATGCAGTCCTCTCGCGTGACCCGTCATACGGGTCGTGAGAAATCGGAGGCACTGGACGATCAGTCTTTCGACAGTGGGTGTGTAGCAGCCGAATGGGTATCCAATCAAAATATACCCGAGTTGTCAACGGGTTCTGCCGTGTCTCGGTGGTTTTCGAAGTGTCGTCACGGGCGACGTCTTCTCCCGTTTCTTGATTTCCTTGATGATCTCGCTCATTTCATCGCGGAGGATGGCGGCGAGTTCGAATTCGAGGTCTTTCGCGGCCTGTTTCATTTCTTCTTCCTTCTTTTTGAGAACGGTCTTGAGGTCATGTGTCTCGGCGGACAATTCGAGTTTGAGAATTTCTTTTACGTTCTTCTTGTTCACCGAAAGACCCAACGTCTCGCGTATATCCTTGATTGCTTTAATGATGGTCTGCGGGGTGATGCCATGCTTTTCGTTATACGCGACCTGTTTGGCGCGGCGGCGGTCCGTTTCCTTGATGGCGCGTTTCATGGAACCGGTCATCACGTCCGCGTAGAGCACGACCTGGCCGCGGACGTTACGAGCCGCGCGGCCGATCGTTTGGATGAGGGACGTTTCGGACCGGAGAAATCCTTCCTTGTCCGCGTCGAGAATCGCGACGAGCGCGACTTCGGGCAGGTCCAGGCCTTCGCGGAGCAGGTTCACGCCGACGAGGACGTCGTACTCCCCTCTTCGGAAGTCCGAGAGGATCTCGAGGCGTTCGATGGTCTTGATGTCGGAATGGATATAGCGGGCTTTGATCTTCTTCTCTGCTAGATACTCGGACAGGTCCTCCGCCATCTTCTTGGTCAACGTGGTCACGAGCACGCGGTCGCCGCGCTTGGTGACGAGGGCGATGCGGGAGATGACGTCGTCAATCTGACTGGGAACCGGGAACCGGGAACCGGGAACCGGACGGATCTTTCCGTTCCAGGTTCCCCGTTCCCGGTTCCCGGTTCCCGTTACTGGTCGCACAATGACTTCGGGATCCACGAGACCGGTGGGGCGGATGATTTGTTCAACGATGGTATTCGATGATTTCAGTTCAAAAGGACCGGGAGTTGCGCTGACGAACACGACTTGTGTCCATCGGTCTTCGACTTCGTGGAAGGTGAGCGGGCGGTTGTCCGCGGCCGAGGGCAGGCGGAAACCGTACTCGATGAGCGTCTGCTTGCGCGACCGGTCACCTTCGAACATGCCTCCGATTTGCGGCACGGTGACGTGTGATTCATCTATCACGAAGAGCGCTCCTTTCGGGAAGTACGACAGGAGCGTATCCGGCGGTTCTCCGGGTCCGCGACCGGACAGGTGGCGCGAATAGTTCTCGATGCCGTTGCAGTAACCGAGGTTCTCGATCATCTCGAGGTCGAATTTCGTGCGCCGCTCAAGTCTCTCCGCCTCGAGCAGCTTCCCCTGCTTCTCGAAGTACTTCAGACGGCCTTTCAGTTCGAGACGGATAGCTTTGATCGCGCGCTCACGCTCGGGCCCGAGCGTGATGAAGTGCTTGGCCGGGAACACCCACACGTCGTCCTGCTCGCGGACGACCTTCCGCGACACCGGATCAATCTTCATGATCGCCTCAATCGTGCCTTTGGGCGCCTCGATCCGGTACATCGCTTCTTCGTTCACGGGCATGAGTTCCAGAATGCCGCCGCGGATCCTGAACGTCCCCCGGAGCAGGTCCGCGTTCGTGCGCGTGAACTGCATCTCAATGAGTCGTGCGAGCACGTCCGTCCTGGTCATGTCCTGTCCCTTCGCGACATGGAGCACGGTCTTTTCATACGCTTCGGGCGCGCCCAGGCCGTAGATGCAGGAGACGGACGCGCAGATAATGACGTCGCGTCTCGTCAAAAGCGCCTGCGTCGCCGAGTGACGGAGCCGGTCAATTTCCTCATTGATCATTGCCTCCTTTTCGATGTACGTGTCGCTCTTCGGCATGTACGCCTCTGGCTGGTAGTAGTCGTAGTAGGAGACGAAGTACTCGACGGCGTTATCTGGAAAGAACTCGCGGAACTCATTGCAGAGCTGGGCGGCCAGCGTCTTATTGTGCGCGATCACGAGCGTCGGGCGTTCGACGGCCTGGATCACGTTCGCGATCGTGTACGTCTTCCCCGTGCCGGTCGCGCCGAGCAGGGTCTGGTACCGGTCGCCGCGCTTCACGCCTTTCACGAGCAACGTAATCGCCTCCGGCTGGTCGCCGGAGGGTTTGTAGGGATGCTTCAGTTTGAAACGGCGGTTCATTGCGTTGCAGGAGACGAGGTCGCGCTGTTCGCCGGGATGTACGTCACTGTGTAGTGCTGACGGTATTGCGACGTCCCGTTCCACCACACCAGCAGGTCAATGACGTTTTTTCCCGGTTGGAGCAGGACTTTCTCGGCGAATTCGCCGATTTCGGCGTTCACGTCTACACGCGTGCCGCGCACCGTGAGCGCGAGGTCCGGGAGGGCGTCGCGAAGCAGTCCGTAGTCCTTTATGGTCCCGTACAGGGTGATGAACGGCGTCGTGGCGATGCCCGTGTCCGTGATGTTCTCGTCGCCGCTGAACACCTTCGTGCCGATCGACACGCGCACCGGCGGTTCGAACTCCTGCGCGAGCACGTGGAAGTCCACGGCATTCCTGACGCGCGCGAACCACACCCACGTGGCCGCGAGCGCAATGACGAGCAGGATGATGAGGTTCGCCTGAATCCGGATCACGCGGAGCGCGCGAACCGGGTCCAGCTGAAGTTTCGGGCTCTTGAGCAGCTTCTTCGGGAGTTTGATACCGAGCATTGGAATCCATTTTGTCATGGATTCGGGTGTGTCGCCAGCCTTGAATCAAAGCGCGACCACGGGTATGATCCGTTCTCAATGATTGACTGGAAGAGTCTTCCGCGGCCGATCATCGCGCTCGCGCCCATGGCGGATATGACCGATCTGCCGTTTTGCCTAGTCTGCAAGAGTCGAGGCGCGCCGCTCGTGTTCCGCGAGATGGTCTCCTCCGAAGCGGTGGTCCGTATGAACCCGAAGACGCTCGAGATGGCGAAATTCGACGAGCGCGAGCGACCGCTCGTGCAGCAGATCTTCGGAGCCGATCCTTCGGTCATGGCCGAGGCCGCGCGCATCATCGAGGAGACGTTCAATCCGGACGGCATTGACATCAACATGGGATGCCCGGTCTACAACATCGTGTCGAATTTTAACGGAGCTTCTCTCATGAGGGAGCCCGAACGCGCCACCGCCATCGTCAACGCCGTAAAAGACGCGGTTACAGTCCCGGTCTCCGTGAAGACGCGACTCGGCTGGTCCAAAGACACGGACGTGCTTGAGTTCGTCAAAGTCCTTGAAGCCGCGGGCGCTGACCTCATCTCCATTCATGGACGGACAAAAGAACAGGGATACAGCGGGACGTCCAACTGGGACCGCGTGGGCGAAGCGCGGCGCAACACCTCGCTCCCTGTCTTGGTCAATGGCGACATTACGTCCGTAGAGACGGCGAAAGACGCGCTTTCACGGTCCGGAGCGGACGGCGTCCTGATCGGCCGCGGGGCGCTCGGGAATCCGTGGGTCTTTCGCGACCTCGTCGCAGGACTCCGCGATAACGTCCCGGCCCAGCCGCCGACGCTCGATGAGCGCATCGCCGTGGTCCGCGAGCATGCGCGCCTGCACGTCCTCCGCTACGGCGAACGCGGCCTCGTCAAACTGCGCAAACACCTGCCGTGGTATTTCAAAAAGGAACTGCGGAAGCAGTATCCCTGGATCGATTTCAACGCATTACGCGGCAAGCTCGTCCGCGTGACGACGCTGGAGGAGCTGGATGATATCCTGGAAGGTCAGCACGAGCGCAACTTCAGCCGTTTGTAGTCATCAATGTAGTCGTAGTATTCGCACGGGATTTCAGGCAGGAAATTTTCCGCGTCCACTGGCACGCCGTCCTGGCGCACCTCGAAGTGCAGATGCGGGCCGGACGACAATCCCGCACCCTGATCACCGGGTCTGCCGCCCGACAGCCCGATGAGTTCCTGGCGTTCCACGTACGTATCCGCTCTTGCTTTGAATTTCGACAAATGCGCGTACACGGTCGCGATTCCTCCGGGGTGCACGATCATGACGTAGTTCCCGTACATACGACCGGTCTTGTTCCATGCGACATACCCGCCGGCAGCGCTCTTCACGGGCGTACCCACGGGCGCGCGAATGTCCGTCCCCGGGTGCTCGAAGAGGTACCGGAACGGGTAGGTCGGATCATGGAAGATGGCCGTGATGCCGCGCGATGGGTCCACCGGCCAGTTGATGAGCACGTCCCCTCGTGCGAGCGCTTCGTCAACGCTGTTCAGTTTGTCTTTCAGCCTTACTTCAAGCTCCGCGATATCACTTGCCGTCACCTGCTGTTGCTGACGAAGTTCGTACAGGATGCGCTCAAATTCCGTCTCCTTACTCTTCGTTTCGCCTACGAGCGATGTCTTGTAGTTCCGTTCCGCCTCGAGCGCGAGCTGCTCCCGCTTCATCTTCGACTTTTCAGCCTCGACGGCCTTCTGCTTCGTGGACCGTTCCTCCTTCTTCGCTTCGAGATTAGATTTGACGGCCTTCACGCGTTCGAGCATGTTCCCAAGGTCGCGTTGCAACTTTTTTAATTCCTCCAGCCGCGCGAAAAAACCTGAAAGCGAGTCCTCCGACAGGAGCACATCGAACGTGGTGACCGAGTCGTTCGCGTTGATGTTGCGGACCAGGTCCGCAATGAGATCCTTCTGTTTTGAAATGCGTGATTCTTGGACGCCAATCTCCTGTTCAATGAGCCGGACTTCGAGCGTCAACGCCTCAATTTCCGTCTTCGCGCGTTCAACACCAAGTTCCTTCTCTTTGATGCGGTTCTCGAGCAGCACGAGCTGGTTTTCGAGGGATTGCGTTTCCGACTTCGCCTTGTCGATGCGGCTCCTATAGTTCCCAATCATGCCGTCCAGTTCCTTCACGCGCTCCTGTCGATTCTTGATTTCGCCGGATAGTTCATCCACGTCATCCTTTACGGCCGCGTGGACGGGCATCGCGAGGACTGCGGTCAGCGTGAGACCAACGGTCAGGATGAGACGGAAATGCGGGACAGTCATGTTGTGAGTGCGCGGTGCGCCTGCTCCACGCGAGCGAGCGAGCGCTCGCGGCCCAGCGCGTAGAGGAGCTCGAACGGACTCGGTGATTGCTTTTGGCCGGACAGGGCCACGCGCAGCGGCCAGAGCGTATCGCCGTTCGTCCATCCGTTTTTTTCGATAAGGTCCTTGAGAACCGTCTCAAGGTTCTGGATCGAATGCCAGGTGGCATGATCGAGTGTCGTGAGCGCGTGCATGACGCCGTAGAGACGAACGGCCGCGTCTTCCTTGGTCTGGGACTTCCATGGGATGATGATCTGATCAACGTCAACCATCATTTTGAGGTACGGCGACGCGAGCTCCGGAATGTCCGACAGTTTCGTCACACGGTCGCGGATGAGCATGGCTACGCGGTCCATGTGCGCGGTGTCTACGGTCAATTCCCGCAAGTACGGGCTCGCGAGTTCGAGGTATCGCTCTCTGTCCATCGTCTTCACATACTGACCGTTCAGCCAATCGAGCTTTTCGACATTGACGACCGCGCCGCTCTTGTTGACTTTCGCGAGGTCAAACGCCGCCGCGAGTTCGTCATGCGTGTAGATCTCACGGTCACCGGTCGGGTTCCAGCCGAGCAATGCGACGAAATTCAGGAGGGCTTCAGGGAGGTAGCCCTTCGCGAGGTAGTCCTCGACCGCCACGTCCCCCTGTCTCTTCGACAATTTCGTCCGGTCCGCATTCAGGAGCAGCGGCAGGTGCGCAAACGTGGGTGGCGTCCACTTGGACGATTCGTAGATGAACAGGTGCTTGGGAGTCGAAGAGATCCATTCCTCTCCGCGGATCACGTGCGTGATCTTCATGTCATGATCGTCACAGGTCGAGGCGAGATGGTACGTCGCCATGCCGTCAGACTTGATGATCACCTGGTCATCCACCTGTTTCCAGTCGAATGCGACATCGCCACGGATTTCGTCTTTGAACGACACGGAACCCTTGAGCGGGATCGCGAGCCGGATCACGTACGGGTCTCCCGCCTCCACGCGCCGCATCGCGTGCTCGATGGACAGGCCGCGACACGTCCGATTGTACCTCGTCGGAAGCCCGGCTGCCTGCTGTTCTTCGCGCGCCTTCAGCAGGTCTCTTTCCGTACAGAAGCAGTGATATGCCTTCCCGGACTTCACGAGCTTGTCCGCGTACGTCCGGTGCATGTCCGCCCGCTTGCTCTGCATGTACGGGCCCAGATCGCCCTTCTCCCCCACCTCGCCGTTCGGCTTCAGGATCACGCCCTCGTCCGGAACGAGTCCGCACGCCTTCAACGTCCGGACGAGCGCTTCGGTCGCGCCGGGGACGAGCCTCGCTTGGTCCGTGTCCTCGATTCTCAAAATAAACGTCCCCTTGTGCCGTCGCGCCAGGAGTTCGTTATAGAGCGCGCTTCGCAGTCCGCCGATATGCAAAAAGCCCGTTGGGCTCGGCGCGAATCGAACACGGACCGTTTTGGCCATATGGCGACAGAATACGGTTTTTACGATGTGATGTCCATTGGAATTGACCGGTGGCGACCGCGAACAGCATCGACCATGACCAATACCGGGAAGAGAACGACCGCATTCACGATCCTCTTGAACCGTTTCGGCTCTCGGATGAGTCTAAACAGCCACTCAAGTCCGATCGTCCGCATCCACCGCGGCGCGCGGGGGACGGCGCCGGACCAGTAGTCGAACGTGCCTCCGATCCCGACGATGACTTTGGCCGTGGGGAATTCGTTGATATGCCGTGAAATCCAGAACTCCTGCTTTGGATGTCCCAAGGCCACGAGAATGACTTCCGGCGCGAGAAGCGACAACCGGTGTCGGGCTTCGTCGTCCTGCTCGTCGCCTTGACCCGTAAGTGAAATGGTTCCTGTCGGTGTTTGTATTCCTTTAAGCGTCGGAAAACGTTTTGTTTGATGAGCGAGTGCTTTCTCCCTGATCCCCTTCTCTCCACCAACAAAAGCAACGGTCTGACCCTGTGATGCTGCGCGTTCAACGAGGGCCTGGGCCAGGTCAACGCCGGTCGTGCGTTCGGGTCTCGAACCGCGCAGTCGCCCAAAGGCGAGTAGCCCAACTCCGTCCACGATGCGCATGTCTGCTCGGTTCAGCACATCCCGATAGGCGATGTTGCGACGCGCTTCAAGCAGAATCTCCGGATTCAGCGTGACGATCCACAACGTACGCGTGGCTTCAGCGACGCGTTTTATCACGTCTTCGAGCCGCAAACCGTCCACACGGACGCCGAAACACTCAAACGAAGAAGAAGTCATGGAGGGATTCGTACGTCGGGCCGTCTTCCGCCAGCGTACTCTTCATGAGGCTAAACCCTCCCGGCTGCCATGTCCACGGGCCGACAGACGCCTTCCACATTGGCAGAAGTTCGTCCTTTCCGCTGCGACCAAGCGTGATATGCGGTGACCAGGGCTTCCGATCGATTGCAGGGGCAAATTCAAGCATGGCGCTCCGGAGGCCTTCAACGAACGTAGACCAATCCTGACGCGGTTCTGCGATGCCGCTCGCGACGACAAGCCTCGGGTTTCCGTGCGGAAACGTCTCCAGACGATCGATCGTGATCGTCCCTGGACCGTCTGTGAGGCCATGGCATGTGTTCACTAGCGGCTCAACGTCCAAATCCGGCACATCGTCCAGGAACGCGAGCGTGATGTGCCAGAGGTCGCTCCGAACGATCCTCACGCGGGGCAGGTCCGCCCGTTCGAGAGACGTAATGAGACCTGAACGCAGCTCGTCCGGCAATGGAAGCGCGAGAAAGAGACGCATGGGTTATTAGACCTCGTTCTTGCTCTTCGGCAGATTCGCCCGATCAAGGACGGGCAAACCCTTCCGCGCGCGATGGCGCACGACCGTCTTATACCGGGCCAGCTCACGTTCAAGCGCAGCGGCCGCTTCGGCGAAAGACGCGTCGCCGGCAAACTTCTTTTGACGCATGAGTTCCTCCGCGTGCTTCTTCGCCTTTTCGATCGTTTCCATGGTCAGCTCCTCGCCGCGTTCCGCCGTATCGGCTAGAACCGTCACGCGATCTCCCTCCATGACCTGGATGAAGCCGCCGGAGACCGCGATGTCTTCCGTCGCACCGTCCGCGCGCGTCAGTTCAGCGACCCCTGGCTTTAACGCGGCGACGAGCGGAACGTGTTTCGGAAGAATAGTGATCTCTCCCTCCGAGGTCGGCAGCGTCACCGAAGACGCGTCCTCCTCGAAGAGGATGCGTTCAGGAGTGACGAGCTTAAAGTGGAGAGGCATTGCTATGTTACTTCATCAATCCCGCCTTTCATGTAGAACGACTGTTCCGGTTTGTCGTCATGTTTCCCTTCCAGAATTTCCTCAAACCCGCGAATCGTGTCATCGAGCGACACATATTTGCCCGGGTTGCCCGTGAAGACTTCGGCGACGAAGAACGGCTGGGACAGGAACTTCTGTATTTTGCGCGCGCGCGCAACGGTCATTTTGTCGTCTTCGGACAGTTCTTCCATGCCGAGAATGGCGATGATGTCCTGGAGGTCCTTGTAACGCTGAAGGATGCGCTGCACGCCGCGCGCAACGCGGTAGTGGCGTTCTCCGACGATCTGCGGGTCCAGGATGGACGAAGACGAGTCCAGGGGGTCAACGGCCGGGTAGATGCCGAGTTCTGTGAGGGCGCGGGCCAGGACGACGGTCGAATCCAGGTGGCCGAAGGTCGTGACAGGGGCCGGGTCCGTGAGGTCGTCTGCCGGCACATAGATGGCCTGCACGGACGTGATTGAGCCTTTTGTCGTCGAGGTGATGCGTTCCTGGAGCGCACCCATTTCCGTTGCGAGGGTCGGCTGGTAGCCCACGGCAGACGGGATGCGTCCGAGCAGGGCGGACACTTCGGAGCCGGCCTGCGTGAAGCGGAACACGTTATCAATGAAGAGCAGCACGTCCTGATTCTCCTCATCGCGGAAGTACTCGGCCATGGAAAGACCCGTCAGCGCCACGCGCGCGCGAGCGCCAGGCGGTTCGTTCATCTGACCGAAGACCAGGGTCGTCTTATCGATGACGCCAGATTCCTTCATCTCAAGCCAGAGCGCATTCCCCTCCCGTGTGCGTTCACCGACGCCGGCAAAGACCGAAAAGCCGCCGTGTTCTGTGGCGATGTTCCTGATGAGCTCCATCACGATCACGGTCTTCCCCACGCCCGCGCCTCCAAAAAGCCCCACTTTGCCGCCTTTCAGGAACGGACAGATCAGATCAACCACCTTGATGCCCGTTTCGAGGACTTCCGTCTTCGTTGACTGCTCGGCAAAGGACGGCGCTGGGCGGTGGATCGGGTATGTCTTCTTCGTTACGACGTCTTTTCCCCCGTCAATCGCTTTCCCAGTAACGCCGAACATGCGCCCGAGCGTCTCGCGTCCCACAGGGACGGAGATGGGCGCGCCCGTGTCTACGACTTCGACCCCGCGTTTCAGTCCGTCCGTGGATGACATGGCGACGGAGCGCACTTTTCCACCGCCCACGTGCTGCGCGACCTCAAGCGTCAGAACGGTCCCGTCCGCATGTTGGACATGGAGGGCGTTAAAAATTGCCGGAGGCGCACCCGCGAACTCGACGTCCACAACCGGACCGATGATCTGTATGATTGTTCCTTTGTTCATAGATGGTGTTATTCAAGCGCGGCCTTCCCGGCGCTGATTTCGCTGATCTCGCGCGTAATGCCAGCCTGGCGAGACTGGTTGAAGGTGAACGTGAGGTCATCCAGCATCCCGGACGCGTTATCCGTGGCGCTCCGCATGGCGAGCATGCGCGCGGAGTGTTCCGATGCGGCGGATTCGAGCAGGGCCTGGTACACCCTCATCTCAACCAATCGAGGGAGGAGGTGGTTCAACACAAACCAAGGACTCGGTTCAAGGAGGATGGACGAAGAATCGAACGGTTCTTCCTCGTCTTGGTCAGACAACGCCTCATCTTCTACGGGCGCAGCATACTGCGCGCGCAGAGGGAACCGGCCAAGTGACTCTTCAGGAATAACAGGAAGGAGCTGCTCGGTCACGGGCACGTACGTGAGCGCGCTCCGAAAGTCCGTATAGACCGCAAACACGCGGTCCGCTCGTCCTGCGATGAATTCCTGGACCGCGAGTTCTCCGACCGGGCGCGCGCCCGCGTACGACGGCGCGTTCGAGATGGCCTCGAAAGACGCGATAACGTCGAACCCGGCGCGCCGCACGGCGCCTTCCGCCCGGCGGCCGACCGTGATGACCCTGATGTCATCATTCGTGCGGCCCCGGATGAATTCCATGGTCTTTTTGAGAAGCTGCGCGTTAAATCCGCCGCAGAGGCCACGGTCAGACGCGGCGACGATCACGAGCGTTCGGATGCGGGTGTCGGCACGCGGGTTCCGCTGGTTCCGGCGAATGCCCGTCAGCATCGCGTGGAGCGCCGGGTCCACGAGACCGCGGATCTCTTCAACGAGTTTTCTCACGGTCGAGGCGTAGGCGCGTGACGACAGCGTGAGCTGCACGGCCTTCCGCATCTTCGAAGCGGCCACGAGCTCCATTGCTTTCGTGATTTTTCGCGTGTTGCCGATGCTCTTGATCCGGCGCTTGATGAGTCTGGTCGAGACGGCCATAGCTATTTAGTTCGTTCGAACGTCGCGTTCCACTCGGTGACGGCCTTCGTGAGCCCCGCCTCAATCTCATCGTCAATGAGCTTCTTCGACGCGAGGGACGACATGAGGCTCTCGTGGTGGTCATCCAGGTGTTTGTGATAACCGTCTTCCCACTCCCGGACCCGGTCCACGGCGATGCCGTCCACGTGGCCCTTGATCGTCGCCCAGATCACGGCGACCTGGTGCTCCATGCGCATTGGCTGGTACTGCCCCTGCTTCATGATTTCGACGGTACGGCGTCCGCGCTCGATCTGCTTCCTCGTCGCTTCGTCCAAATCCGTCGCGAACTGCGAAAACGCCTCCAGCTCGCGGAACTGCGCGAGGTCCAGCCGGAGAGGGCCCGCGACCTTCTTCATCGCTTTCGTCTGCGCCGCGCCTCCGACGCGGCTCACGGAGATGCCGACGTTTAATGCGGGACGGACGCCTTTGTAGAACAGATCGCCTTCAAGGAAGATCTGCCCGTCGGTAATGGAGATGACGTTCGTGGGGATGTAGGCGGACACGTCGCCAGCCTGCGTTTCGATCACCGGAAGCGCGGTGAGCGAGCCGCCGCCGAAGTCCTTGTTCAGCCGGACGGCCCGCTCGAGGAGCCGCGAGTGCAGGTAGAAGACGTCTCCCGGGTAGGCCTCGCGTCCGGGTGGACGGCGCAGGAGCAGGGACACTTCGCGGTATGACCAGGCGTGTTTCGAAAGGTCGTCGTACACCACAAGCGCGTCTCCGCCCTGATCCATGAACCACTCGCCGATCGCGCACCCAGAGTACGGCGAGATGAACTGGAGCGACGCGGGGTCGGACGCGCCCGCCACGACCACGGTGGTGTACTCCATGGCTCCGGCTTCTTTGAGCTTCTGGACGATCTTCGCGACTTTGGATTCCTTTTGGCCGATGGCCACGTAAATGCAGTGCACGCCCTGTCCCTTCTGATTGATGATCGCGTCAACCGCAATGGCCGTCTTCCCGGTCTGGCGGTCTCCGATGATGAGCTCGCGCTGTCCGCGGCCGATCGGAATCATGGCGTCAATCGCTTTCAGCCCGGTCATGAGCGGGACGGTCACGGGCTCGCGCGTCATGACGCCGGGCGCGACCTTCTCGACCGGATACTCGGCGTCGGCCGCGATCGGACCCTTCCCGTCAACCGGACGACCGAGCGGGTCCACCACGCGCCCCGTCATCTTCTTTCCGACCGGAATTGAGAGGACTTTGCCCGTGGCCGTGACCGATTGGCCCGCCGCGACGTGTGACGCGTCTCCGAGGACGATCGCGCCCACCTGTTCTTCCTCCAGGTTCAGTGCCACGCCGTTCGTGCCGTCTTCGAACGTGACCATTTCCATTGAGGAGACGTTGGTGAGCCCGGAGATCTTCGCAATGCCGTCGCCGACCTCGCGCACGCGACCCGTGACTTCGCCCGCGGCCGTCTCCCGGAAGTCCGCGATCTGTTTCTTCAGACGCTCGACGACGTCGTGAGCGGCCGTGACATTTTGGTTCGTGGTCATAGGGTGAGTGCGTGGGACAGTCTATTGAGTTTTCCTTTGAGCGAGGCGTCGAACGTCCAGTCGCCGAGCGCGACGCTGAACCCGGCGATGAGCGACTCATCCATCCGTTCTTCGAGCGTTACCGGCGTTCGGGCGACGCGTTCGAGCGCCGATGAGACGCGCGCGAGCTCGCCCGCCTGGAGCGGCGTGGCACTCGTAACAACGGCGTGACGGCGGCCGGACCGTTCCGCGTTCATCTTCCTCGTGAGTCCGGGCAGTCGCGGGAGGTCTTTCATCCGTCCGTCATCCGCCAGCGCGATCGCGAGATTCTTCGTTTCGTCAGAGAGACGTGGGAGCGCGATGTCCAGGGCCTTCCGGCGTTCTGTCGCCGCGACCGAACGATCGCCCACAAAGGACCGGAGCGGTTTCGATGCGTTCACGACCGCCATGAGTTCGTCGATTTCTTTCGTCACGTCGGCGTCGTTGGGCACAACGGCGAGGTACGCCTTGAGGTACGCCTTGAGCGGAGTTCGCGACGTCATACCTTTGTCTGCTCCAACTCCTGGAGTGCCTGCTCCACGTACCGTCGTTGCATGGCGTCGTCCGCGGCCGTCGCCGCGACCTTGTGCGTGGCGCGCATCACGAGCTCCGCGACCTCCAGCCGGACGGCTTCCAGCGCATCAACCTTTTCTTGCACGATTTTCGCTTTTGCTTCTTCGACTTGCGCGTCAATGTCCTGCTTCGACCGTTCGACGCGTTCCGAACGTTCCTTCTCGCCCTTCACGATAGCTTCATCAATCATCATGCGCGACTCCTTGCGAGCCTGCGCGAGCAGATCCGATTCCTTGTCCTTCGCATCTTTAAGACGCCGGTCGGCTTCTTTGGCGTGCGCGAGCCCGTCATCAATCTTTTTCACGCGATCGTCCATGAGCTTCACGAGCGGCTTGAACACCCACTTCGAGAGCACGAAAATGACGATTCCGACGTTCACGAGCTGCGCCAGGAACAGCTTCCAGTTAATCCCTAACGTCCCCAGGACGTCGGTCTTGGCGGCTTCGGCGGCAAGTTGAGTGACTTCTGCGGACATTGCTTACAGCGTAAAGACGACGACCAGCGCGTAAATGGCGATGGCTTCAGCGAAGGCGGCGCCGAGGAGCATGGGAACGAACAGCTTCTCCGTCGATTCCGGGTTGCGTCCGATAGATTCCATCGCTTTCCCAACGAGCCGGCCGATGGCGAGCGCGGGTCCCATCCCGCCAACGCCGATCGCGAACGCTTTTGCGAACATCTTTGCGACCTCTGGTTCCATAGATTTGAGAACGATCGATCGACGGGGATTGTTTATCGTCGTCTACGTTCTGCTTAAGAATGAAGGCTGCCTCCCCGTCAGACGGGGGGACACCCTGTGGGTCTCAAGCGTGGCTCGCAACAGCAACTGGGTGCTCTTCATGACTCCCGTGCGGCTTTTCGGTCAGGACCGAGAGATACACGAGCGTGAGCATGGAGAAGACGGTCGCCTGGACGATTCCAACCAGGATTTCGAGAAGCATGAATGGCATGGGGACGATGAACGATACCAGACCGGCGATCACGGTCATGAGGACCTCTCCCGCGAAGATATTGCCGAATAATCGGAGAGACAGCGACAAAACCTTTGCGAGCTCGGACACGATTTCAAGGAGTCCGACCAAAAATTCGATCATGGCCACGAGGATCTTCATGGGATTCAGCGTCTTCACGCCCTTCCAGAGTCCGCCCAACTGGATGAATCGGTTCCAGTGAACGAAGAAGCCAACCGTGAGCATCCCGAGCACGTGGGACGTGATAATCGAGAGCAGCGCCATGGCCAGGGTCAGATTCAGGTCGCTCATTGCCGGTCGCAGGATGGGCACGAGCTCGAGCTCGCCGTGGACGACCTGCCACACGCCGATGGATCCCGTTCCCGGCAGGAGCCCCATCCAGTTCGACAGGAGGATGAAGATGAACAGCGATCCCACGAGCGGAAGAAACCGTTTCGACTTCGCCCGGCTCTTCGTGACCTGATCGAAATACCCGAGCATGGTCTCGAGCAGCAGCTCGATAAGGTTTTGAATCCGGCCCGGGATTTTGTGCAACGAAGAACGGAACCAGAATGAAAATGAAACGATCGCGAGCATGAGCAGTGACGAATTCACAAGCGCATTCGTCACCGTGAAGGCGCCGATGCGGACAACGGGTTCTGCGATCACGGGGACGGTCATGATGGTCTCTGTTCGTGTTTCAGCCGCTCTGCGATGGATGCGCCTTTGCGTTTTACGACGACGGCGCAGATGAGGATGGCGAGGAAGAGTCCAGCGATCGTCGCCCACGGCGTGGTGTGGTATCGCCGGTCCAGCCAGCGTCCGGCGAGCGCGAGCGCGATCGTCGGAACCGCGATCAGAACGAGGAGCTCCCACACATACCCGAGGGCTTCCCAGATTGACACGGGCTTGCTGTTCGTCACAAAAGCGACCACGAGTATACGCGTGTGCGTTCAATACTTCAAGGGTTTTCAAAAGTCGCGAGACAGTAAAACGCCGCAGATAGCAAGAGCCGCCGCACTTGACTTCGTGCGACGGCTTCGTTCTAGGGGTAGATCTCCAGTTGGTGGAGCCGGAGACTCAACGGCCCCATGAGGTCCTGCGGGAGAATGTCGGACAGGTGGGACTCCATCCGTTTCATCGTTTCGTCAAACTGATCGATCGTAATGATCTTCTTCTCGCGCACCACGGGCCAACGCATGCTGCGGGCGGCTCGGTACAGGCCTTCATTCGGGTTGAAGACGATGGGGAATCCGACCTCCTCGAGCATCGGAATGTCGCTCTCGCTGTCGCCGATGGCCACGGAACGCGCGAGATCGATCCCGCGGAGTTCCTCGAGGTGCTGGACGGCCGCACGCTTGTCGGCCACCCATTCGGTCTGTCGTTCTCCGGTGAACACCCCGTGGTCGTGGGGGTGCTCCGTGCCCAGCCAAGCATCCACACCGTAGTGGAGCGCGAGTTGATGGACCACCTGCACGGGTGAGCCGGAGATGAAGGCGGTTCCGTACCCGCAGGCTTTCCCGGCAGCCAGGAGCTCGCGCGTGAATATGTGCACGCGTTTGCCTTCCTTCTTGATGATCTCGCGCGCGACGATGCTCAAATCGTCCTCGCGGATGCCGCGCATGCGGCCGCCACCCTGGTAGGCCCCCAAGGCCGCGTCTATGAACAGCTTGAACGGCGCAACCCGGTCCTTGTACTGGTCGAGCGCCTCCTGCATGCGCGCGATCACCACCTTTGGCAGGAGTCCGTACTCCACCATGCCTTCCACGAGGCGGTGGAACAGCTGCCATCGGATGAACGTGCCGTCCACGTCGATGAAGATGAACGGAGTCGTGATCTGTGCGGGTTCGGACATCTGTCCTCCTGACATTGAAAGGAACGGAAGGGATGAACGTACGAGGAACATCGGGACTTGTCAACCCCGCACCAGTTTTCGGCAGCCGAAAACTGGTGCGGGGTTGAGCTACACCGGCAGATGAAAAAGGTTTACTGTATTCTCGACGGTGACCCGGGTGATCTCGTCGAACGTCGTCTTCCTGATATTCGCGATTTCTTTGGCCACGTACTCCACGTACGACGGCTCGTTGCGCTTGCCGCGGTGCGGGATCGGAGTCAGCCACGGCGCGTCCGTCTCAACGAGGAGACGATGGAGCGGCATCTTCTCGACGACGCGACGGAGGCCCTTCGACGGATCTTCGGTCTTCTTCGGCGGGAAAGTGACGATGCCCGTGAACGACAGGTGGAGTCCAAGGTCGAGGAGCGGCACGGCTTCATCCCACGTGCCGGTAAAACAGTGGACGACTCCCCTGACCCGTTTTCCGCGACTCATCTCGTCTTGTATAAGAACCGCGAGACGGTGAAAGGCGTCTCTGCAATGAAAGACGAGCGGAAGGTCAAGTTCATGCGCCAAAGCGATGTGATCACGCAAGGCGCGTTCTTGCTCTTGGGCCGCGTCTTCCGCATCGCGGTCTTGGTCAATGCGGTAAAAGTCCAAACCCGTTTCGCCGATGGCCACGACTTCTTTACTTGACCGGGCGAGTTCTGCGATGGTGCCGATTGTGTAAGGGGCATCGTCCCATCCTTCGCTTTTGTCATGATAGGAACTCGTGAGGTGCTCAGGGTGGTATCCGACGGTCGCGAAGACGTCGGGATGCCGTTCGGCGAACCTGATGCCGGATCGCGACGTCGTCTCATTCGTCCCGACCGTAATCCCCCACACGCCGTTCTGACGCATGCGCGAGAGGACATCATCCCGGTCTTCGTCATACGCCGGGAAGTGCAGATGACAGTGCGAGTCTACGAGGCGCGGGGTCATATGGGCCGTACGACGGCCTCACAGGAGAAAGGCGAGGAGAAACTGGAATAACGCATTCAGGACCTTCACGGTTCGAAGCGACGTCACAAAACTCAATCCGCCCTCCGCGAGCGCGCCCTGGTTCAAGAGCCAGTTCACGCCGCCGATCACGATCACGCTTTCACAAAAACCGAGAATGGCTCCAAGGAGGCCATTGATCTGTTTCAGGATGGGCAGTCTGGTAAAGACCTTGAACAGTTTTTCCGCTAGCTTGAAGAGCGACCCGATCGCAAAGTCCACCGCGAGGAAGATCAGCGTGAACGCGACGAGGTATGCCCAATTCGAGGGCAGGAAGAGTCCGAGGATGCCGATGGCCCATGCGGAGTAGTATTTCGCCGCCAGGAAACCGAACACCGATCCGAAGAGCCGCCCGAGCGTCTCAATAGCGCCGGCACGCATCCCGTTCGCGATGAACGCGAATACCACTGCGAGGACGAGGATCTCAAAGATGAACATACGCGTAGATTATTCTTCGGTCTCCGGGACCGGAAGCCGGGGGAAGATCGGTTTCGGCTCCGGCAGGTCCTTTCCCATGAGGAGCCCGCCCCAGGAGCGCAACGCGGCAATCCCCTTCGCGCGCTCTTCGCCCGCGTTTTGGCCGAGAGACTCGATGATGCGGCGCGCCGCATCCGGCATGACCGGCTCAATCATCCACGCGTAGTGCCGGCACGCTTCAAGGAGCGCGTAGAGAATCTCGCCGACCTTCATGGCGTCGGATGACACGAGCTTGAACGGCTTCGTTTCTTCCACGAACTTGTTCGCCTGGAGGAGTCCGGACGCTTTGACTTCTCCGGCAGCCCACACGGCTTCCAGCGCGAGGTCGAACCGGAGATCCTCAAGGTGACGGTCGTACAGCTTATAGATAGCTTGGAGACCCGCGGCGCCGTCCCACACGCTTGCGTTCGGACTGGCGCCCGCGCGGACAAGGTCCACGTCCGGGGTTTTTCCGAAGAAGTAACGGTGGCTCATGGAAACCGCGCGTTGGACCAGGTTCCCAAGGGTATTCGCCAGGTCGGACGTGTAGCGCTCGTCCAGACGCGTCAAGGAAAAATCTCCGTCTTCGCCAAACGGGATCTCGCGCATCATGAAGTATCGAAGGCTGTCCAGACCATACCGCGGCACGAGCGTCATGGGGTCAATTGCGTTCCCGAGCGACTTGGAGATCTTCCGGCCGTTCACGGTGAAGAACCCGTGCGCGAACACGCGACGCGGCAGGAGCTTGTCTTCCTTCACGAGACCAGACAGCAACGGGTCGCTCTTTGCGGCAGACAGCAGCATCGCGGGCCAGAGCGCGCAGTGGAACTTGATGATGTCTTTTCCGACAAGGTGGACGTCCGCCGGCCACCACTTGGTGAACATCTCATCATCCGACCCGTACCCGACGGCCGACAGGTAGTTCACGAGCGCGTCGAACCATACGTAGATGCGCTGTGACTCGTCTCCAGGCACGGCGATGCCGGTTTCGACGGACTTCGCGCTGCGCGATATCGAAACGTCCGTCATGAACTGCGAGACGTAGCTCTTGATCTCGTTCGCGCGACTGACCGGTTGGACGAATTCAACACGAGACTCATACAGACGAAGCAAGTCGTCCTTGTACGCGGACAATTTAAAGAAATAATTCTGTTCGGAGATCTTTTGGAGTTCCTGATTCGGGTGCAGGCCGCAATGTCCGTTCACGACCTCCGTCTCCGTCTTGAACGCCTCGCACCCTTTGCAGTACAGACCTTCATAGGCGCCAAGTGAGATGTCACCGCTTTGATTGACGGCCTTCCAGAAGCGTTCGACGGCCTTCAAGTGCCGTTCTTCCGTAGTCCGGATAAAGTCGTCGAATGACACGCCGAGATCTTTCCACGCGGTCTGCCACACGCCCGCCATGCGGTTGAGATACGCCGTGAGGTCCGTCTCTCCGACGAACCGCATCGCCTCGATGTTCTTCTGGCTATTTTCGTCCGTTCCAGTCAGAAACCGGACCTCGTCGCCGCGAAGACGATGGAGGCGCGCGAACGCGTCGGCCATGAACGTCGTGTACGCATGACCGACGTGCGGCTTGTCGTTCACGTAGTAGATCGGCGTCGTGATGTAGAACTTCATACGGCTGGACCGATAATGATAACAAACTCCCCCTTCATACTTTTCGACTCCGTGAGCGCCTTGACTTCATGAATGGTTCCGCGAAGATTCGTTTCAAACTTTTTCGTTAGTTCTCGTCCCACATAGATAATGCGTGAAGGGTCGAGGTGCCGTGTGAGCTCTTCCATCGTTTTCTTGATTCGGTGCGTTGATTCAAAGAAAACGCTCGGCTCATCCCGTTTCGATACTGCACGGAGGAGCGTGTCACGTCCTTTCTTACGCGGGAGGAAGCCGAGGTAGGCAAAACGCTCCATGGGAAAGCCGCAGACGGCAATGGCTGCCGTGAGCGCTGATGGACCCGGGATTGTTTCGACGGAGACTCCCGCCGCGTACGCCGCTTGGACGAGCTTCCCCCCGGGATCGTTCACGCCGGGCGTTCCGGCATCCGACACGTACGCCACGTGCTGTCCGGCAAGGATCGAATCAATGAGGCCCTTCAGCTTCGCATCCGAAGAATGGTGATGGAGCGATACGAGCGGTTTGTGCGGGATCTTGTAGGCGGCGAGGAGCTTCGCGGATACTCTTGTGTCCTCGCACGCCACCACATCCGCCTCGGAGAGCGTGCGGACCGCGCGGAACGTCACGTCTTCAAGATTGCCGATAGGGGTGGCGACCATCGAGAGTCTTCCGGGCATATTGTTAGGCCTGAATGATCACCTCCCGTCGGCCGATAAGCCGTTGCTTATAGAGCACCGCGAAGAACATGACGAATCCGAACGCGATTGCGAGCGGGAGATTGAATTTCAGGGCGAGCGCAAACCAGAACGCGAGGAGGAGCAGGGTCCCGATCGTGAACGGGCGCGCGAGGCCGCCCTGGAGCATGACGCCGCGCGTCCATGCCAGGATCGCGGCGCAACAGAGAAACGAGACGATGAACCACCCGAGCATGTGTTGGTACGGCACGCCCTGGAACCCGGCCTGGACGGCAAATATTTTGAGTCCGACACGTGCCGCGACTGGCTCGATCGCGGCATCGAGCAATGTCGAGAAGAGCGCGGCGTCAAAACACCAGGAAAACGTCTGCGAGTACCGATCCTTCTGATTCGTCGGGAGGGACATGGGGCGCGTGAGGGCGAGCGAAGCCGCGAGGATGAACGTCCACACGACCGGCACCGTCCACGGGACCAGACCGAGAATCTCCCAGCCCAGCAACCCCGTGTACTGGAACCGGCCGAACGGCCAGCCGAAGTACAGGCTGGCTCCGATCGAGACGCACTCGAGGATAACGACCGTCACGAACGCTCCAAGGGCACGTGACCAACCGTATGCAGTCCGCCACACGTCGAGCGTGACGATGGCGAAGAGGAGCGCCGCGAGCGTTGCGCCGTAGAAGTACATATTCCCCCACCTGCCGACGGTCAGGATGAGGATGCTTCCAAGGATAAGTACCGCGAGGAGACCGGTGGCGGCTGTCCGAATGGTTGGCCGTTTCATGCCGATCAGCATAACAGAAATCGAACGGATGTGCAGGGGTATGACATGCGCACTTGTCCGTTAGCACTCAAGGTGCTAGACTGCTAACTCTCGCTATGCTACCCCAGAATTTCACCACAAAAGCGCAGGAAGCCATCCAACTCGCGCACCAGCTCGCCACGTCGAACGGCCAGCAGGCACTCGAGCCCGCGCACCTGCTCGCCGCGCTCCTGGACCAGGAAGACGGTGTGGTCGTCTCCATCCTGAAAAAGCTCCAGTCGGACATTCCGTCCATGCGGGGAAATCTCGAGCAGATCTTCCGCCGCATGCCGAAGGCAAGCGTGAACGTGGGCAACATTGAACAGATCTTTTTGTCTCAGGAACTCACCCGTGTGTTCGTGGGCGCGGAACGGGCTGCGCGTCACTTCCGCGATGAGTACATCTCTACCGAACACCTCCTGCTCGCGCTCGCGGATTCGCGCGATCCGGTCGGAAGTCTTTTAAATCATTTCGGCGTGACCACGGATTCAATCCTGAAGGCGCTGAAGGACGTGCGGGGCACGTCGAAGGTGGACTCGCCGGAGCCTGAAACGAAGTATCAGGCGCTTGAGAAATACACGAAGAATCTCACCGAACTCGCGCGGCAGGAGAAACTGGACCCGGTCATCGGCCGCGACGATGAAATCCGGCGCGTCATCCAGGTCCTGTCGCGCAGAACGAAGAACAATCCGGTGTTGATCGGCGAGGCCGGAGTCGGAAAGACGGCCATTGTTGAAGGTCTCGCACAGCGCATCGTGGCAGGCGACGTGCCCGAAACGCTCAAGAACCGCGAGGTCGTGAGTCTCGACGTGGGTTCGCTTGTGGCCGGAACGAAGTTCCGTGGCGAGTTCGAGGAACGTCTGAAGAGCGTCGTAAAAGAGATTGAGAAAGCCCAGGGGAAGATACTGCTATTCATTGACGAACTCCATACGCTCGTGGGAGCCGGCGCGTCCGGCGAAGGCGGGTCGCTCGACGCGTCCAACATGCTGAAGCCCGCGCTCGCGCGCGGTGAATTGCGCGCGATCGGCGCGACGACGCTTAAGGAATATCAGAAGCACATCGAGAAGGACGCGGCGCTTGAACGACGTTTTCAACCCGTCCTCGTGAACGAGCCCTCGATTGACGACACGATCGCCATCCTGCGAGGTATCAAGGACAAGTACGAGCTCCACCATGGAATCCGGATCACGGACGGCTCCATCGTGGCGGCTGCCAAGCTGTCTTCCCGATACATCACCGACCGGTTCTTGCCGGACAAGGCCGTGGATTTGATTGACGAAGCCGCGTCAGCGCTCAAGATGCAGGTCGAGTCCCAGCCTGAAGAGCTGGACAAGTTGAAGCGCGAGCAGACGAAACTCGAAATCGAAAAGCGCGCGCTGTCAAAGGAAGACGACGTTGAATCGAAAGAACGCTTGAAGACGCTCGAGAAACACTTGGCCGAGGTTGCGGAACAAGCGCATCGTCTCGAACTGACTTGGTCGGCGGAAAAGGAAGTCGTGCAGACAAATGCGACGCTCAAAAAGACGCTGGACCAGCTGAAGAGCGAGGCCGAAATCGCCGAGCGGCGCGGGGACCTCGAAAAAGCGTCGGAAATCCGCTATGGAAAGATGCCGCAAGCCGAAAAAGACCTTGCATCGGGCGAGTCAAAGTTGAAGCAGCTCCAGGGCAAGCGCGGACTTCTGAAAGACGCGGTGACCGAAGAGGAAATCGCATCAGTCGTGGCGCGTTGGACAGGCATTCCTGTCACGCGCATGATCGAGAGCGAGACGGACAAGCTCGCCAAGCTCGAAGACGAGTTGCACAAGCGTCTCGTGGACCAGGAGGAAGCCGTCAAAGCAGTCGCGAACGCGCTTCGTCGGTCACGAGCGGGCATTGGAGAAGAAAAGCGTCCTATCGGGAGCTTCATGTTCCTCGGGCCGACGGGCGTGGGGAAGACAGAGCTCGCGAAGGCGCTCGCCGAAGTGATGTTCAACGATGAGAACGCCATCGTGCGCGTGGACATGAGCGAGTACATGGAAAAGCACGCGGTTGCCCGCATGGTCGGCGCGCCTCCGGGCTACGTAGGGTACGACGAGGGGGGCCAACTGACCGAGAAAATCCGTCGCCGGCCGTACGCCGTTGTGCTGCTCGACGAAATCGAGAAGGCGCACCCGGACGTGTTCAACACGCTCCTACAAGTCTTGGACGACGGGCGGCTCACGGACGGCAAAGGCCGGACCGTCTCGTTCAAGAACACGATCATCATCATGACTTCGAACGTGGGATCGGACACGATCCTCGAATGGGGCACCAAGCGGCGCGAGATCGGGTTCCACGCGACCGAGGACGACACGCCGAACGAAGAGAACCTCAAAGTCCGCATCATGGACATGCTGAAAGAACGCTTCCGTCCCGAGTTCCTGAACCGCGTAGACGAGATTGTGATGTTCCATTCGCTCGCGAAGAAACATCTCGCGCAGATCGTTGATCTGCAGCTCACCGAGGTCGAGAAACGTCTTGCCGTAAAACGCATCACCGTGCACTTCACGGACAAATTGAAAGAACTCGTGGCGGACAAGGGCTACGACCCGGCCTATGGCGCCCGCCCGCTCAAGCGCGCCATCCAGGACCTGGTGCTGGACGAACTCGCGCTCAAGATCGTCTCAAACGAGATCAACGAAGGCGACGACGTGACGGTTGATGCCGTGAAAGGCAAGGTTGTGATGAACATCGCCGCGCGAAAAGTGGCTGAAAGTGGAAAACGAAAGTAAACCTGAACGTTCGGATCGCAACGTCCCTCACCTCATTTCTTTCCTCGCCCTCAAGAGCGCATTTCTCACTTTTTTCCGCATCACTTTTCGGGAGTGGGCTTTCAAGATGATATCAATGCAGTAGTGACGGCGCGCCGCGTTCAGCCAGGAGCCGGACTGCTGGCACCAGGTGTACATGGCCGGGCTTGTGACGAACACGCGGCCGCGGCTGATCATGCCGAGCTGTTTCAGAAGAACGAGTTTGAGCACGTCGCTCGCGAGTTTCCGTTTCTGACCCGGTTTCGGCGACTCCCCCATTGATTCGCTCTGGCAGATCTCGATCGCTTCACGCGACGAGGGGTGGTACCCGTCCACTTCCGCCTCGCCCTTGTACCCGTCCACTTCGATGGCAAAAACGTAGTGCTGTATAAAACCGGGCGGCAGAAGGTCTGCCTCTGACGAACGCAGGATGTCCGTGTTACTCATGGCTCATTTGAGCGCGGAGACATTGAACGAGCTGGCAAGCGCTTCGAGGTCAGCCGCCGATACGCCGTTTCCCCCGTCGATTTGGACCACGAATCGTTCGCGGATGAGTAGCGTCACCGACCCTGTTCCGTCTGTTTCGCCGTTCGGACCGAGCGCGTAGGAGATCCAGCCAAGTGAGTCCGTTTGATCGAGCGCCTTCCGGTACCCGGACTCGTTCTCGTACGCCTCGTATGAATCGAGGAACAAGAGCAGCGCCGGGATGCCACGCGTGTCCGTGAGACTGATGCGCGCAAATTTTTCCGCGTCGCCGTCTTTCCGGTACTCGCGGTCAACGCGAGTGTATTCGGCGCGCGTTCCGTCCGGGAGCGGTATCGGCAGTTTGACCTCAACGGCTTCGCCTGCCGTCCACGCGTCCGTCGGATCCGGAAGCGCACGGACAAGCAGTTCTGTCGCCAATTGCGGGGTAATGGTCGCCTCTGCGCCTCCGGTAGACGCTTTCGCGCCTGCGGGGTTCGGCTGTACCACCGGCGCGACCGTGGGAGGCGCTTTTTGGTACGCGAGTTCAGGAGACCGACATCCGCCGCCAAGGAGCGTGGCGGTCAATACGAGAACCGTGAGCCGTCTCATCCTCGTATCGTCAGCGCTTCCCCGCGGACTTCATCTCGCGCTGGATCATATGCCACTTTCCCATGAGGTAGCGTTTCAGCGCAGGGACTTCTTTGGTCGCAATCTTGCGGCTCTTCGTGTAGTACGCGAGCACGCGATCAATCGCGTCCTCATACGTTTCTTCGGACAAGTGCGCGGCCTTCTTGATTTCCTTCTGCAGTCGCGCCTGGATTCCCTTTGTCTTCGCCTGCAGGTTTTTTGCGAGTTTCTTGCCGTCTTTCGACGACATGAAGATTCCGGCCGCGAGTCCGAATACGGCGCCAGCGAGCAATCCTGCCTTGAAATGAGACTTCTTCTTCGGTTGTGGTGGGTTCGTTTTCATAGGAGTCCGAGTATACCACGGAGTCCGGGCGTCGTACCCCTACTCGAACCGCAGCGCTTCGATGGGGTGCAGGTGCGCCGCTTTTCGCGCCGGAAAGTAGCCGAACACGAGCCCGATGGTGAACGACACGCCGAACCCGAGGGCGATGCCGTTCCAGGGGAGGACAAAAGACCAGCCTTCCTGGAATTGGAGAATGATATGGATGGCGGCCCAAGAAAGCGCGAGGCCGGATGCGATGCCGAGAAGTCCTCCCATGATCGTGAGGAACACGGCTTCGGCGAGGAACTGGTTCATGAGGTCGCTTCGCTTTGCGCCGAGCGCCTTCCGGAGGCCGATCTCATGCGTCCGTTCGGTCACGTTCACGTACATGATGTTCATGATGCCGATGCCTCCCACGAGGAGCGAGACGGCGGCAACGGACGCGAGGAGGATCTGGAGGATCCCGCCGATGATGCCCGCGTTCCGCACGGCGTCTTCCTGCGTGACCACGCGGAAGTCGTCTTTGGACAGGATCCCCTTCGGGTTGTTCAGATTGTGCGTTTCGCGGAGCGTGACGCGGACGAGATCCTTCGCTTCGTCCAAACCTGTCGTGGTTTTCAGCATGATGAAATTGAGGCGTTCCTTGTTGTACAAGCGAAGCGCCGCCGTCACCGGGATGTACACCTCGTCGTCCGGTTCGGAGAAGAAACGCCCGCCCGCGCTCTTCATCACGCCGATCACGCGAAAATTCCGTTTGCTGACCTTGACCTGCTGGCCGATCGGGTTCTGTTCCCCGAACAGGTCGTTCGAGATGCCGGCGCCGAGCACGATCACGTTCGCGTAGGCGTTCACGTCCTCATCCTGGATGAAGCGACCGCGATCCACCTCCGCGTTGAACATCACCGGCTCGTCCGGCGTGCTGCCGCCCACGGACACGAACTTACTCGTCGGTCCGAAGGTGGCGATATCCGTACTGACGACGCTTGCGGCGACGTTTTTGACCCACGTCTCTTTCTTCAACCGTTTGAAGTCGTCGTAGGTCAGCGTGAGCTTCTGCGTGACGTCCGGAGGGCCTCCGCGCATTTCGTCGCCGCGACCGTTCGTGATGATCACGAGGTCGCTCCCGAAGGCCGCCACCTGCGAGAGGAGGTACGTCTGAGCGGCCTGCCCCACGGACAGCATGAGGATGACACTCGCGATGCCGATCACGATACCGAGCACCGTGAGCGCGGACCGTCCTTTCGTGCGCAGGAGGCTTGAAAAGGCGATGGGGAGAGTGTCTCGGAGCTTCATACACATCACTCATACCGCAGCGCTTCGATCGGATTCAGCTTTGCGGCGCGTCTCGCGGGCGCGTAGCCGAATAGGACGCCGACGAGCGTGCTCACGGACGCGCCAAGGATGAGACCGTTCATGGAGACGCTGAACGACCAGCCTTCCTGGAACTGCAGAATGACCTGGACGGCGAGCCACGTCATTGCGACGCCCGTCAAAATGCCGGCGAGCCCGCCCGCGCCGGTCAGGATCATCGCTTCGGTGAGGAATTGTCCGAGAACGTCGCCCTGTCGCGCGCCGAGCGCCTTCCGAAGGCCGATTTCCCGCGTGCGCTCCGTGACGCTCACGAACATGATGTTCATGATGCCGATGCCGCCCACTACGAGTGAAATGGCGGCGATGGACGTGAGAAAAATCTGCAGAATGCCCGTGATCTGCACGGCCGTCTTGATCACGTCATCCTGCGTCATGACGTGAAAATCGTCATCGGCAGGATTCGTGATGTCGTGCTGCTCGCGGATCGTCGTTTCGATTTGCGACTGCGCTTCCGTGAGGCTCCCGTGAACCTTCATCACGAACATCGTGAACCGTTTCTTCCGGTACAGGTCCATGGCTGCGCTGTACGGGATGTACACCTGCTGGTCCACGTTTTGGAAAAAGCGCGTGCCGCTCTGCCGCATCACCCCGATCACGCGGTATCCGTCCTCGCCGATTTTGATGCTCTTCCCGAGCGGACTCTCGAACCCGAACGATTTCTGAGCGATGGAGGAGCCGAGCACTGCCACCCTGCTCCGGGAGTCCACATCTTCCTGACCGAAGAAGACGCCTTCCGCGATCTCCGTGTCGTACAAGTTAGGTTCGTCCGGAGTCGTGCCCACTACCTGCGCGGAATTGTTCTGCCCTCCGGCCGACACCACGTCCGACTGGATGATGACGCCGCTCATGAGCTTCACCCAGGGTTGGCGCTGAATCTTCTTCAGATCGGAGACGGTGAGCGTCTCCTTGATGAACTGGCTTGGACGGGCCGAGGTATTCGCGTCGCGCGAACCGTTGGCCACGAGCACGAGGTCGGACCCGAACGACGCGATCTGGCCCACGATAAAGCGCTGAGCAGCTTCGCCGATGGACAGCACCACGATCACCGACATCACGCCGATCACGATCCCGAGCATGGCCAGGGCCGAACGGTTCCTCGTGCGCCGCAGATTTCCGACCGACATGGCGAGGAGGTCGCGTGCCCGCATACTACTTGATGAACTCGCCGACTTTGCGGCGTTTCTCGATCCGCTCATCCGCCTGCAGCAGCCCGTCACGGAGGCGGAGCACGCGTTCCGCGTACTCGGCCGTGTACGTTTCGTGCGTCACAAGGATCACGGTATGGCCGTTCTTCTCGTTCAACGACTGCAAGAGGTCCATCACCTGTTGGCCGGACTTTGAATCCAGGTTGCCCGTGGGCTCGTCCGCCAGGATCACGTCCGGCTGGCGGATGAGAGCGCGCGCGATAGCCACCCGCTGGCGTTCGCCGCCGGAGAGCTGGTTCGAGAGATTGTTCGTGCGGTGCGCGAGGCCAACCGCCTCGATCGCCTCCTTGGCCATCGCGTCGCGCTTCGAAACCGGGACGTCGGAGTACAGGAGCGGAAGTTTCACGTTGTCGAGGACCGTGGTTTTCGGCAGCAGGTTGAAGGTCTGAAAGATGAACCCCACGTTCTTCCCGCGCATCTCCGCGAGCCGGTCGTCGTCCAGCTTCGAAACGTCCTTGCCCGCGAATTCGTACGAGCCGCCGGACGGCACATCGAGAAATCCAAGGATGTTCATGAGCGTTGATTTACCCGAACCCGACGGTCCCATGATGGCCACGAACTGGCCTTTTGGAATGGAAAACGAAATGCCGTGAAGAACGGGCGTCACCACGTCTTCATTGACGTACTGCTTCGTGAGATTGTTCGCGACGATGAGATCGGGCATTCACTTCGTCTTTTCACTCAAGATGACCGTCTGTCCCTCGTTCAAGCCTTTCGTCACCTCCACGCGCCCCTCGTCGCCGCGCAAGCCGAGTTCCACCGTCGCCTCCCGCGGCGTCGCGCCCTCCAGCACGCGTACGATCTTCCGGTCCGTCCCCTCTTTGGTGCGCACGGCGCGGATCGGTATCACTAGCACGCCCTTGGACTCTCTCGTCATGACCGTGACATTGGCGGTCATGCCGGGCTTCACGTCGCGGCCTGCGGGCTCGATTTGAACGCGCGTTTTGTAGTACACGGCGTCCTGAACCTTCGTCTGATCCGGTTCGATCGACGACACGGCTCCGTTGAACGTGACGTCGTCGCCATACGCGTCGAGTGTGACCGTGACCGTTTGGCCGGCCGCGATTTTCGCGATGTCGGCCTCGGGGATGAGCGCCTCGATGTCGTACTCCTGCTCTCCGACCATGCGGACCGCGGCGGCGTTCACGGCGATCTGTTCGCCAGGAGACGGAATGATCTCGGCGATCGTGCCGTCCACCGGCGCCGTAATCTGGATCTTCGTCTGGTCGCGCAAGGCTTTTTCGAGCGCCACCTCCGCTTCCTGGACAGAGGCCCGCAAGGGGGCGAGGTCCGCTTCACGGACCGGGGCCTTCTTCAGCTCGAGGTCTGCAACGGCCGACTCAAGCGCCGCTTTCTGAATCGCCGCGTCGGCCGCGGCTGCGGTGACGTCCGTCGTCGTCTTCGTTGTTGCGATATCGAGGCTGATGACGGCGGAGTTGTACGCGTCGGTTAACTGCTGCTTGGTGTCGACCAGCGTGAGGTCGGCGCTCTTCACGCTTTGAATCGCAGTCTGGACCGCGGTGTTCTGCGCGGAAACGCTAGCGCGGTCCGTATCGATCGCGGTCTTCTTCGTTGCGAGTTCGGCCGCGGTCAGGTTCGGTCCGGAGATGGACGTGCTCAATACTTTTTGCACTTCCCCCAGGTAGGCCTGGATGAGGAGCGCCGCGCTCTGGATCTTGTCCGAGGCCGCCAGGACCTGCTCTTTCGTGGAAACGGACGTGAGCGCCAGCACCGCGTCTTCCGCCGCGATCTTGGACGGCTTGGCGAGCAGGTACGACGCGCGCGCGCGCGGCATGGCCGTCCCGTCGTAGATCCCGAGGAGGATCTTGTACGTTGAATTGGCGGCCGTATCGTCCACGCCCACGATCGCGTCGCCGTCCGTGAGCGCCGTATGGTGCGGGCCCAGCGACGCGAGCAACGCGATCCGCAGCGTCGCGACCGCGTTCTTCACGTTCTGATCGAGCGTCGCCGATTGGTTGATGAGCTTGTTCTTGGCCGCGTCCACGGCGAGCTGCGCGGCCTTCAGGTTGTCCTGCACCGTGAGATTCGTGGCCTCCTGGTCCGAGACCGACTTGTTGTACGCCGCCTGCGCCTTCTGCACGCTCGTTTCCGCGATGCGGATTTCCTGCTTCGTGTACCCGGCAATCCTCTGGTTCAACGTCGCTTTCGCCTTCGCGAGCGCGGCCTGCGCATTCCGTACGGCAAAACCAACGTCATCGCTTTTGAGTTGTGCGAGGACGCCGCCCTTCTTCACCGACTGCCCCACCTTCACGTTTACGCTCTCGACGGTCCCGTTCCGGTCGAAGGCGAGCTCGATGCGGTCGGCCGGCTTGATCTCTCCGGTGACTTCCACGGTCTGCGCGAGATCCTGCTTCGTGACGGTTGCGGTTTCATACTCCGGCTGCGCGCGCTTCGCGCGATTCTGCTGGAACCAGAACGCCCCCGCCGCCGCGAGGATGAGGAGGACGTAGGTGCTTTTGTGCTTCAGGATTTTCGGAACGGCCATACGGCGTTATCGTGCGAGCTCCTCGCGCATGATCTGTTTGGAGACTTCGACCCCGGGCTGATTGTACGCGTTCACGTCCATGAGTTCGCCCATGAGCGCCACGGCGATCTCCCAGAACATGATGAATTCGCCCATGCACCTGGCATCGAGCGACGACAGCGTCAGCGTTCCGTTCGGCCGCTTGGAGAGTCGCAATGACTCGGCGGTGGCGCGCCGTTCCAGGTGGATGAGATCGCTGAATTGCCGATTGCCGAAACGTTCAATCGTCTGTCCCATTCCTTTCGCCGATGACGTCTTCACGTCAGTTTCGAACTGCGCAAGTTCAATGAACGTAATGAGCTTGTCGAACGGGCCTTCGTGGTAGAGCTGCATCTGCGAGTGCTGGTCCTCGGGGCCCACGGCGTTGACCGGAGTGGGACCCGCGTGAATCGTTGTTCCGTGCCGCGAGACCCGCTTCCCGAGGCTTTCGGCGACGAGTTGTCGCACCCAGTGCGCGAACGATGCGAGTCGCGCCACATACGGCATGATAACGTGGATGTTCTGACGCCGCCGTTCCATCCCGATCACGTGCGTCGCCGCATACCGCATGCTCGGACATTCCGCCGGCGTGCACTCGTGGAACGAATCAACGAAGTCCCGCCCGCCGCGCAGGAGCCCGTCAACGTCGATTCCAGCGGCTCTCGCAGGGAAGAGTCCGACGGTTGAGAGGACGGAGAACCGGCCGCCGACGTTCTCCGGAATGCGTAACGCGGCATACCCTTCTTTCCGGGCCAATGCGCGGAGCGATCCGCATTCGTCGTCCGTGGTCGCGACGATGCGTTCAGACGCCCGTCTCGAACCGACGGCCTTCGTCAAACGATCTCGAAACACGAGAAACGCCGCCATGGTCTCGAGCGTGTCGCCGGACTTGCTGATGACGTTCACGCAGGTCCGCTTCAGGTTGAGTCTCTTCAGGAGACGCGACAACTCGTCCGGATCCGTACTTGAACCGGAGAAGTGGAGACGCAGACCGTGACGTTGCGCGCCGCTCTCGTCACCAAGCGCCTGGTGGAGCGCCTTCGCACCGAGGTCTGACCCGCCGATGCCGAGAACCACGAGGTCGGTGCAGTCATGCGTGAGACGACGCGACAAGCGGTCGCACTCCTTCACGACCGTCCGGTCAAACGGCAAGTCCAGAAATCCCTGGTCGCCTGAACGCGCGAGCTTGAGGACGGACTTCTTCGCTGCACGAAGCCGTGGCAGCATCCGCGACCATTCACGCGGTGAAACGCCGGTTTTGCCGACGGCATCCGACCGCATGTTTGTATCGTCATAACGAAGCAGGAGGCTCATAGCCGGCGATAGTATATCACGAAGGTTTACCGAAGGACGGCGACGATGTGAGGTCGCCCCACTCCAATGGGTCATCCCGAGCGAAGTCGCCGCGTGGCCTTCGCCACAGCACGATGCTCCCTGGCGACGAGCCGAGGGACCCCTTTCAGGCCGCGAGGCTGGTTGGTGTGCCGAAGTGCTGCTCCTCTCACATGTCGAGGCTCCCCCCGCCGCGAAACTCCGTTCGGAAGCAGCGTATGCAATATGATGGTCGCGAGGCCCGAAAGGGGTCCCTCCGCTCGGTCGCCAGGTGACGATGTGCTCCTACCGGTCGCGAGTGGCGACCTCGGTCGGGATGACCCATTGGAGTGAGGCAACCTCGGTCGGGAAGATATTATATTTTTCTCAAAACAAAACCGCGACGCTGTACGTCGCGGTTTCATTGGCTCCGGGACTTGGATTCGAACCAAGATACGCAGCTCCAGAGGCTGCAGTCCTACCATTAGACGATCCCGGAATGTACAGGAGGGAGAAGATCAATGAATTTTCGACCTTGTCCTGATTTTAAGAATCGTTCTCTTATCATCGCTTCTGAACGACTCCCGTAGGACTCCTGGTAGAGAAGTTTCCACGGCATGCGTCCAGAGGTGTAGCGACATTTCCCGTTATTATGTTCCATGAGCCGCTTCTCTGGATTACCAGTAGAACCGACATATCTCGTTCCGTGACTCAAGCTTTGTAGGACGTAGACGTGATACATGGCCGTGGATTCCCCGCCGGAGGCGGGTGCGCCTCTGGCGCAGAACCAAGATACGCAGCTCCAGAGGCTGCAGTCCTACCATTAGACGATCCCGGAAAGTAAATGATTCGGACGAAAATGTAGCCCAAAAAAACACCACCGTCAATCGGAAGCGGGGCGACCCAGCGGGTCGCCCCTACCCGACTCATCACTACTTAGCCAACACTTTAATAATCTTCCCCTCGTTGTGCGCGTTCGCGAGCGGGTTGTAGAACTCGTAGGCGCGGGCGGGAGGGACGCGGAACTCGCCGGGCGTCACGGCCGTGGCGATGAACGTGTACTCGTACACGCCGGGCTCGAGGTTTTCGGAGAACAGGAACACGCGATCGTCGCGGAGCTCGATGTGCTTCCACACGTTCTCCCACCACCAGCCCCAGTTCCAGCTTAAGTTCGAGAAGCATTCCTGTTCGCCCCACCAGGTGGGAGCGCATTGCTTCTCCTGATTCTGGAGGTACTGCGCGCTCGTCTTCAGCTGGAAGTCCACGGCTTCGAGGCCTGCCGGCAGGTGGTGTTCGAGCGCCACGTAGCGGCGGCGCTTGGGCACGAGAAGCTTGATGCGGACCTTCACGTTGTCGCCCTGTCGGATGATGCGAAGCGGGTTCGAGTACGTTTTGTCCTTCAGGTCGTAGTAGTCGGACAGGACGGTGAAGCCGTTTTCGAACGGTTCGATGTCCATGGCCTGCCGGTAGACTTTCATGTTCACGTCGTAGAACCAGCGCTTGTCCGAGTCCTTCTCGATGCCCACCTGGTGCGTGTCGCCGGATTTCAGGAGTTGGCCGATCGCGAAGCGCTGCGACTGCTCGCCTGTGACGTCCCCGTCCTTGAAGTTCAATGTCGCCGCGAGATCGTTGTTCAGGAACACGCGGACGTCCTGTGCCGTTTTGTCGATCGGATTGGCCCGGACGTACTCCACGAGTCCAAGGAGCGTCACGGCCGTGGCGTGCGTGCTGTACCAGTAGCCGTCTTTCCGGTTCTGCATGATGTACCGGACCACTCGTTCTATGTCGGAATTTTTCGGATCAATGCGGAGCAGCGCCTGGAGATACAGGCTCGACGTGCGCAGATCGCTCGACAGGAGTTCGCCCCAATCCCAGTCTTCGTGCAGGTATATCGTGCTCGGGTTCAAGTAGACGATCTTGTTCTTGATGTCGCCCAAAAGCGTAGTGGACCTTGCCGACGTGGTCCCCTTCTCGACGTTCGCGTACGCCATGGCGAGATATATCTTGCCGAAGGTCGCAAGCTCGCTGCGTTTCTCATACAGCGTGTCCATGTAGCCCTTGAGCCCTTTCGGATCGCGCTCGGACATGGCGAAGAGAATCATTGCGCGTTCATTCAACCAGTACTGACGCCACCACCAGTCATCCGTGGCGATCTTACCCGCCAAGACTCCGCGCATGAACGCATCCGCCTTTGACATGACGTTCTGATCCACCGCGAAACCTGCGCGCTCCGCCTGATGAAGTCCGTAGTACACGTACGAGGTGAGCCATGCTCTCGAATCCTCATACTCCGGCCAGAATCCCCATCCCCCGTTCGGCTTCTGCCGGCTGATTATCGCAGCGATCGCCGCGTTGACCCTGTCCTTCCCCTCCTGAATCTGCGCGTCCGTCATGTCGCTCACCTGGAGCTTCCCGAGTTCCTCCGCCATCAGGTTGGCGAACATCCGACTCGTTCGCTGCTCTGCACACTCATACGGGAAGGAATCCAGATACTTGATCGCCTCGCGCAAACCGTTGCCAACGTTTGGTTGGACCGCGACCTGAACGTCTCCCTGGTTCTTCAGAATACCTTCCGGGATTTCCAGCGTTTCCGTCACGTTCTTCTCGAAGATGCCGGACGCGGACACGGTCTCTGAAACCGAGTATGGCAGGACCGGGATCTTCTGGACGAAACCGTCTTCGAACCCGTTCGCCTTTGCCGTAACCGTGAAGCTCGCTTCAGGCGAGTCCAACGGCACGCGAACCGTCCAACTGACGAGCTGGCGCGACTTCGGACCGAGCGTGATGGATTTCGACGCGCTGCCGTCCAGTGTTACGCCTTTCGCATCCAGCGAGAGCGCGACCTTCATGCCCGCGTCGGTATTGTTGTGGACCGTGGCGCCCACCTGCGCCGTGTCCTGGTAGCGCAGGATGCGCGGCAGGATCGGCTCGACCATGAGGTCGCGACGGGTGACGATCTTCGCTTCTGCGCTCCCCACGACCGTGTCTTTGGACGCGCCGATCGCGAGAATCTGCCAGCTCGTGAGGTTGTCGGGCAGGTCGAATGAGACGGTCGCTTTGCCATCCGAACCGGTCACCACGTCCGCTTTCCAGTACGCCGTGTCCTGGAAATTTCCGCGGATGGACGGGACGTTCGCTTCACCGCCTTTTCCGTCACCGCCTACCGTGGCGAAGAAGACCTTCTTCACGAGCATCGTGAGCGTCTGCGCGGTTTGGACGCCGATCGTGCGCGGGAACCAGAAGCGGCCAAGGATATTTTTGTCGATGGACCCTAAGAGCGACACGACCCGCTCGTCTACGACCGCGACGGATACTTCGGCCGCGACCGGTGATCCGTCGCTGCGCTTCGTTTCGAGTGTGAGCGTGACTTTGTCACGGGGACGATACGCCTGCTTGTCCGTGGAGATTTTGAGGTCGAGGACTTTCTTCGTGGTATTCACCTGGAGGTTCGCGTAGCCCAGACGGAATTCAGGAACGGATGACTTGGATCCTTTGACCGTGAGGACGGACACGTACTCATTCGGCGTCGCGTCGTCCTTGATCGGTATTTCGACGATCCGGTTTGCCGACCCAAGGTTCATCACTTTCCAGCTCCGGATCGTATTGCGTTCGACCGTCACGAGCGCCTTCGCATTCTCATACGGCGTTTGCACGGCAAGGCTCGCCGTATCGCCCACCTCGTAACTCCCCTTTGTCTGAACGATCTTCATGTGGTGGTCGTCCGTGATGCGGACGGTTCCGGGCTCGCCACGCCAGATGTACCGGTTCGTGGACGCCTGGACGAGGTTTCCAAGACTGTCTCGCGCTTCCGCGATTGCGACGAACTCGCCGCTCCCGGGTGGAGAAAAGCGGACATCGCCCTTCCCCAGCGCATCCGTCTGAACCGTCTTCGTATCCAGAAGCTCATCCTTCTTCTCAGACTCCCATGCGGACGATCCGTCCACCTGTTCTTTGTAGACGCTGCTCCAGGTTCGCTTGTAGAGCTTCACCGTGACGTTCACGTCCGGTCGCGCGGTCCCGTCAGGAGTGACCGTGGCAAGATCGAAGTTCGCGTTCGGGGTGCCCCACCCCTCGCTGTAGTTCGGACGGATTCCCACGTAAAACTCGCCGCGATGGACCTCGATGCTCGCGTTCGCCGATACCTGCCGCTGGCTCACGTCCGTCACCGTGACGGAGACGTTGTAGACGGCGCTCGATTTGTAATCGGTCAGGTCTTTTGGCAGTTCGACCGTGAACGTCCCATCGTCGCCGATTGTTCCCTCGCCCGTTTTGACGGTTTCAAAGTCACCCTCGGGTCTGCACCACCACCAGCAGTCGTACGCGTCCGCCATCGTGTAGCTGTACCACTCGTCTCGCATGGGCTGGAAGTACAATTTGTTCCGGGTGATTTCGTAATACACGCTCGCATTCACGAGCGGCGACCCGTAGTAGTACGACGCGTTCACGGTCGCTTTGAGCGGACGACCCGCGATCTGGGTGCCCTCCGGCGGCTGGATCTCGACTTTGAAGTCCGGGCGACGGTACTCGCGGACGTCGAACGAGCCCGTGATGTTCGACGCATCGTGTCCCTCTGCGGTGATTTCCGTGGCAATGGTGTACGACCCAAGGTTCATCTCGGGTTTCAACTGGAAATACCCATTGAACGTCCCGTACGAAGACAGGGGGAAGTCGTGCGTGAAGAGCTGCGTCCCAACCGGGTCCGTAATCGTGACCTTCACCTGCCTCACGGCCGGAAGGGCCAGCGCGGCATCCACGTCCTGTCGCACGACCCCTTTGAAATACACCATCTGATCCGGACGATAGATACGCCTGTCGGTATAGAGGTACCCAATGTGTTTTCTGAGCCCGCTATAGCTGCTTTCAAGTCCAAAATTCCACACATCGATCCCGTCATCCCAATACGTCGCTGCCACGCCTAAACGTTTCCCGTCAGACGCGATGACCGTCGCGGAGAATTGATTCGGATTTGTACCGGAGAGTTGGATGAGGACCGTTCCGTCAGCGCCGGTTTTCCCCGTTCCGATCACCTCGCCGTTCCCGTTATAGACGGAGCGGTATGCCGTCACGTCCAGATTCGGAACAACGTCTCCGGTCTCCAAATCCGTGGCCCACACAAGGAGTTTGTTCGCCTTGTCGCGTTTCAGCGTGAGCGCCGTGTCAACCACGACCGCTTCTCGCGATTGCCAGTTCTCCTGGTTCCTTTCCTGGAGCGAGGGGAGAACGGCCGTGAGCGCGTAGAACCCGACCGGGATGCGGCGACCGGCGATGTCATCGAAGTCCAGATCAACGATCTTGAATTCGTTCAGTTTCCCCTGCGTCGAATAGCTTTTTGACGCGTTCAGAGCCGCGCAGTCATACGGCTGACTCTGTACGAACTGGGTCACCGTCCCGGAACAAAGCTTCGCTGTCAGCGTATCGTCCACATTCAATGTGCGAACCTGGTAGAGACGCTGGAGGTGCGACGCGAGCACGCCCGTGGCGCTGTACGACGACATGCCGGCGGACGGTCGGTACGGCAAGGTCTTGAATGTGAACGCGACGTCGTTGTTCAACGTTTGGCGGTAGATGTCGGCGAGCTCACCGGAGACGATCACCTTGTATTCCGTCGACGGCTTCCACTCGCCTCCAAGCGTGACCGCTCTGTCGCTGTTGCAGTTAACGTTGTTGATGTAGCCCCACGGACTCACGTCAAAGTTCTTCATCTCAGGGACCATGCGGAACGCTGTCTTGAGCAGCTTCTTGTCAATGGGGTTGTTAAAGCAAATCGTGACGCCATCGTTCACTTCCTTCGTCCCCTGGTGAACGGGTTCCTGCGCGGTGATTCGAAAACCCAACTCGTCGGAAAGGACGATCGCCTGCCAGTCGGTTTCCAGGCCGAGCGGCCCAAGACCGCCGGTGAACCCTTTCGGCAGTTTGAACGTGTAGGTCTGACCAAGGCGGTATTTGTCTTTCTTCATCATTTCAACGATGCGATCGTTGTCCTTGGACTTCGTGAAAGAGAACTGATCGTTCTGTAACGTCGACGACGTCTCCTGGATCGTCAGCGACTGCTTCAGCGAGTCGAGGTTGATGGAGTAATTAAACGACAGGGAAATCGGTTTCTCCGGGTTCTGGCGTTCGTATGAACTCGTATCAGCAGTGAGGTGCGCGGTTCGGAATTTCCACGTGAAATCATTCACGGTTGAACCGCCGTCCGCCGTCTTGGTCCCCTTCGGAACCGTCACGGTGTACTCGGTCGCGGCCGCCCAGCCGTTCTTCGGGATGAACTCAAATCCCGTGGTCCCGAGCCAGTTGTATTTCCCCTCAATCGGAGGGCTGATCGTGAGATACGGAGGGACGTCGAGCGACCCAGTGAGACGACGAATCGGGTGGTCGAACAGGACCGTGAGGAACTGAGACTGCTCGATTTCGCTTCCGTCCGTCGGAGCCGCGACGGATACCTCCGGGTAATCCAGGATGACGTACGACTGGCGGAACGCCTTTTGAATCGGTTTGCGCAGCAAGCTCAATGCCGTATCCTCGACGAAGACTTCATACGTCGCTCCCTTTTCGAGGTCCTGTGACGGTTTGAAGACGAGTTCGTTCCCCTTCCAGCTGAACGAACCGGCGATCGGCGGCGTGATCTTGAACGCCAGTTCCGCGCTCGCGTGATCCATGGGTTGGTTAAAAATGACGCTGAAGGACGCGTTCCGGTAGATCTCGACGGTATGGCCTTTCAAGCCGCCGTACGCCTTTGGCGCAGGGATGAGCACGTACGCCACCGCACCCGCCGCTACCACGCCTATGATCGAGACAACGGCCGTCTTCCAGTGCGACACGACGGCTCTTCGGACGGCTGATAGAAATGCGTTCATAGTGTGGGGATTATTTCACAGTAAACCTTACTTGGCGATCTGCGCCTTCCAGCTGAAGGGTGTACTCCCCCGGCGAGGGTGTCCAGAGATACGTCGGCTCGTCTGATTCCAATGCCTGACCGTTCAAACGCCACCGATACGCCGTCGCCGACCCGCCTGCGATAAACGGAATGGACTGGTTCAGAGCCGCCATGCGGTCGCTCACCTCGAAGCGGTCGCCGTCCAGAGGCGACAGGATCATGACCTGTCCGTCCCGTTGTCCCGTCGTCCTGCCACTGCAATCCGTATCAGGGGGTCGTTCGTACCGCGTCGCGGCAAACCATGCGGAATACTCCGGTGGCGGGACGAGGTAGGTCCGTTCGACGACACGAGAAGGACACGACTCGTCTGCGAGGCGACCGGACGCTGCGTCAACTCGAAAGATCTTGTACCAATCGTCAGGGCGCGACGGCTCGGTGCCGGCGATAAACCTCTCAACTCTCGTTTTTGGACACGTGCCGTTCGCGAGCAGCCCAGACGTCACGCATACATCTTTCCGCACAAGACCCGCCGCTTCTGGCCAGGTGACCTCTTGGACGTCCGCGAGCCGCAACATCATGACGTCGTGCCAGATGGGCACGGCGCCCGTGATGCCGGACACGCCCTGCATCGGCCTCCCGTCCGCGTTGCCGACCCATACGCCAAGCGCAAAGTCCGGCGTATACCCGAACGCCCAGTTGTCGTGAAAATCGCGCGTGGTCCCGGTCTTCACCGCGACCCTCTTGCCGACATCTAGCAGATTCGCTTCACCGAACGAGCGGCTGCGCGCAAGGCGGTCCTTGAGGATGTCCGACACGATCCACGCGGCCTGGACGGACGACTCGTCGTCGTAGACGGGAGACGGACGCGTGAGAGCCGCGCGAAAGATGATTTTTCCCTCGGCATTTTTCACTTCCGTGACGTCACGGAGCGAGATTCCCCTCGCGCCGGCGGCGAGCCGCGCGTACGCTTGCGTCGCGTCACGGAGCGTCACCTCGCCGCCTCCGAGGACTATACTCAAGCCGTAATAATCAGGCGCCTCGGGGAACGTCAACCCGAATCGTCGCAGGGTATCGAAAAACGGGACAAGACCCAGGTCGTGAAGGACGCGAACGGCCGGGATGTTCAGCGAACTGCCGAGCGCATCTCGTATGGAGACGGGACCGCTGTATGTGTGAGAATAATTTTTCGGGTAGTATCCGTTTCCGTCTTGCGTCTCAAAACGCACGGGCAGGTCCGGAATGACGGACGCGGCCGTCCATCCGTTCATGAGCGCGGCGATGTAGAGGAACGGTTTCAATGCCGACCCGGGCTGGCGTTTCGCCTGGACCATGTCCACGCGGCCCTGGATGTCGTCATTGAAGTAATCGGCGCTGCCGACGTACGCGAGGACGTCGCCGGACCGCGCGTCTGCAGCAACGAGCGCCGCGTTCCCGGCGTTCTGGTCCTTCAGCGTCTCAAGGCGGCTCGATATGACGTCTTCCGCCGTTCGCTGGAGGTCCGGATCCAGCGTCGTGCGGACTTCGTACCCCCCGTCGCGAATGCCCGGGATCGCGCCTTCCAGCTCATTCAGCACCTGGAAGACGAAATGCGGCGCCTTGATGGGATGACGCGGCGCGAAGACCGTGACGACGTTCGCTCGCGCGTCGTCTGCGTCGCCGTTCGAGATGAAGCCTTCCGCGACCATCCGATCGAGCGCGTGCGACCTGGCCTTTTCTGCGACTGCTCCGTGCGCATACGGTTCGGCAGACCCCGGTGACGAGATGATCCCCGCGAGCAACGCCGCTTCCGGCAGTGTCACGTCGCCGATATCTTTCCGAAAATACGTGCGCGCGGCCGCCGCTACGCCGTACGCCTGACCGCCCAGAGGAACCGTGTTCAGGTACCGTTCCAGCGTATCGTCTTTCGTGTGCGTGAACGACCAGTACGATGCGGCGACGAGTTCACGCATCTTTTGCACAACCGTCCGTCGTTTCGTGCGAAAGTACAGGTTTTTGACGAGTTGCTGCTCGATCGTGCTCGCGCCGCCGGTGATGCGACCTCGAGTCGCGAGGTCACGAAAGGCGCGACCGAGCGCCGCGACGTCAACGCCGCGGTGACGCCTGAACCGCGCGTCTTCCGTGGCAATGACAGCCTGTTGCAAACGTATCGGGACTTGTGACAGCGGGACGTTCGTCCTGTCGCCCTCCTCGGGCAGCGACACTTCGTAGAGCAGGCTCCCGTCGCGGGCCAGAATCTTGGTCGTTGCCGTGGGCTTCTTGTCGGAGAGGACGGGAGAGATGCTCCACACCACAAAACCGGTCGCACCCATGAGGAGCGCGATCGTCGCCGTGAGGACCGCGCGCCGGCGCGACATACTCATTCCACCACCTGCCCGCCGAACGCATTCAGAACTTTCGTGACAATGTCGGTCGTCACGACGCGGTCTGCCTCGCCGAGGGTCTCGCCGACGACGCCTTCGATGAGGACGTCATCGCGTCCCAGGACCGCGCGCATCGCCGACTCGACGAGATGTTTCGTCTTTACGTCTTCGATGATTTTTTCGTAATGAAGCGGGTACTGGAAACGGAGCGTGACCGTGGCGCCCTGGACCGATTCAGGCCTGCAGATCTTCAGGATGAACGGGAGCGCTCGATTTTCTTTCAGTACGGCCGCCACGATCTGCGTCCACTTCATCTGGACGGTGGAGAGGTCGAGGGGTGTCGAGGGCGTGGGGTCCCTAGGCTGCGCTCGGGACAGGCTCTGGTCGTGGGGCGTAGACCGGTCATCGTTTGTTATTGTCTGTTCTTTTTTTGATGGTACGGGTGGAGGTTGCGATACAGGCGCAGACTGCAGACCGCTTTTCGCGTCCCATGCCCCCGGCAGCATCCCTCCCGCCATCGCGAGCACGGCGAGCTCCAGCGCGAAAACGGGGTCCAAACCTGACTTTGCGTCGCGGCGCCGTTCGATCAAGAGAAGCGCAATGTCTCCAAGTTCAGATCTGTTAAAAGTGTCGAGAAGACCGGCGACCGGTCCGCCAGAAAGTAATTTTCGTTCGTTCGGGTCCTCCGCACGGATCAGAGACCGGACGACCGACAGGAGGTCATCGAACAACGTCATGACGGGAACGCCGTCATCCACGTAGGTCCGGAGGAGCGACAGTGTGCCGCCGACGTCGCGAGCCGAGGAGACGCGGAGCAGGTCAACGGCGAGCGGGAGGCGCGAGACGGGCAGGATCAGTTCCGCGATGTCGCGCGTGACCTTCTTGTCGCCGAGCGACGCGATCTGATCGAGGAGGCTTTCGGCGTCGCGTACGTACCCGTCCGCCGTGCGCACGATCGCGTGGATGACGTCGTCGTCGACTTTCAGGCCTTCTTCCTTCGCGAGGAACCGCAATCGCTCAGCCATGGCGTCCGGTTGTATGCGCTTGAACTCGAATCGCTGGCAGCGCGACACGATGGTCGCAGGGACTTTGTGAAGCTCGGTCGTGGCGAGCACGAACACGGCGTACTCCGGCGGTTCCTCAAGCGTCTTCAAGAGCGCGTTCCACGCGCTCGCCGAGAGCATGTGGCACTCATCAATCACGTAGACTTTTCGTTTCCAGCGCGCCGGGGCAAACCGGACGTGTTCGACGATCGCCTCACGCACGTTGTCCACGCCCGTATTCGACGCCGCATCCATCTCAATGAGATCGATGCAGCGACCGCCCGTGACGTCGGTACACGCGTCACACACATTGTCCGGCTCGCCCTTCTTTGGGTGAAGACAGAGAAGCGCCTTCGCAAATATTCGCGCGGTCGTGGTTTTTCCGATTCCGCGTGGGCCGGAAAAGAGGTATGCATGGCCCAAAATACCGCTCTCGACTTCTTTACGGAGCGTCTCGGTGATGTGCTGTTGTCCTGTGACGTCCTTGAAGGATTGAGGACGGTAGGCGCGGGAGAGAGGCATGGTCGTAAAAAGCTAAGTTTTCAAGTTTTTAAGTTCGTTGCAAGGAACTTATAAACTTGAAAACTTAGCTTAATGTGTAAACGTTTGTTTTGCTAGTAGCGCTTTATCACATTCTCCACGGCCGCCCAGCGGGACGGGGCGCTCTTCGGAACGAGGATCACGCAATCGTCTCCGGCCGTCCCTTTGAAGAAGGTGACCGAGGCGGTCAAAATGTTGTACTTCTTGCCGTTCGCGACGGATTTCCAGTCTCCCGTGTGCTCGTCGCGGGTGAGAACGCCCATCACGCGCTGACGTTCAATAGGACCGATCTGCTTGAACAAAAACGTCCCATTCGGGGCGATGGTGAGCTTCAAAATGTCTCCTTCGACCAATTTGCTCTTCGACGCGTAGTTCGGCGGCACAAGGTACTGTCGCCCATCGGATCCGACCATATGCTGCCCATCGAAGACGCCTTCGATGATTTTCCCTTCCTGCGCGGGTCCGATCGTCTCTCCGTCCACGGACGCGCGTCGTTGGATCAGATCTTCCAGGTCCGCCGGATCGGCGTCACTCGTCATGATACGCTCCAAACCAGCGAGTTCCTCTTTCAGGCTCGCTATAATTCTTCGCGCCAAGGCGAATTTCGTCTCAACGCCCGTTGCGGGCTCAGGCGTGCTGCCCGTTGCAGCCGCATCATCCGCGTTTTGTTTCGCCGGTTTTTCCGGCATATTTGTTTGAATCGGACCTTCCAATCCCACCCAGGATCAGAGATATCCACAGGAAGCTTAACGGGGCATCGTGTCACGGACAAGTGGATAAGTTGCTGCCTGCTAGGTTTTTAAGTTGGTAAGTTGAACATTTAGGAACGTTTGACGGTCATCAAGCAATCAATTACTGAATATAATATGGGAACATACAAGCAGCTATTTGTTTGGAAAAAGGCGGATGAGCTCGTCCGTCTCGTCTACCGTGCGACTGATTTACTCCCGATGAATGAAAAGTTCGGTCTCATTTCGCAAATGAACCGAGCTGCAATTTCGATCACTTCCAATCTCGCAGAGGGATCAGGATCGTCTTCAGGTGCAGACCAATTGCGTTATTACGGGTACGCCTATGCATCTGCAGTCGAATTGGACAGCCAAATTCGCATGCTGGAGCATCTTGGACTTGTTCACAGAAACGTCATTGCCGGACTGGATGCGGCGATGAGTAACGTTCTGCCACTTATTCATCTATTACGCCGATCGAACCGTAATAGACAACTTACAAACTTAAAAACTTAGCAGGTAGCTACAACAGTGCTTCTACTGAAGTCTGCCTTTCTAAAATCTCCGCTTCGACCAGCTCTCGCTTCCGGCCGTATTTGTACCGCGACAGCTCGCGGATCATGTTTGAAAGTTCTTTCGTTTCAGGGCGCTTTGCCTGAATCGGCTTGAAATTGAACGGCCGCGAAGCCTGGTTGTCGATCAGGATTTTTGCGTTGAAGGTGAACGCTTCCACGTTCACGAGGTCGTATTCGCCGAACACGGGCGCGAACTCCTTCGCAAGGAATTCCGCGTCCTCGACGCCGATGCGGTTCACGAACATACTCCCGACGTTCCCGAAGATCGCATCGCGGACGGCATTGTCGCCTCCTTTGCCTCCGAGCTGGCCGATGAATTGGTGCGCGATAATAAGATCCAGACCGTACTTCCGCGCCTCTGACAAAATGGCACTGATTGAATCCGTCAGAAAGTTCTGGAATTCGTCGATGTAAAGATAAAAATCCTTTCGGTCTTCCGCTTTCATATCGCCGCGCGCGAGCGCGGCCATGAGGATCTTGCCCACCAGGACCATACCCACCAAATACGCGTTCAAATCTCCGATCTTGCCCTTCGAGAGCTTCAAAATGAGGATCTTTTGGGTATCCATAACGTCGCGAATGTTGAATGCGCTCTTCTGCTGACCGATGATGGGGCGCAGGTAGTCGTTCGAAACGAACGGCGTGAGTTTGCTCGTGATGTACGGAACCATGTTCTGGAGACTCGCTTCGCCGCCGGCTTTCTGCGCTTCTTTTATCCAGAAGTCTTTTACCACCTGCGTTTTGCACTTCGAGAGCTTGAACTCGCGGAACTCTTCGTCCGAAAGCACCTTGGGAATCTCAAGGAGCGTGCTGCCGGATTCGGGATGATCCATGAGGAGAATCATCGCGTTCCTCATGTACTGCTCGAACATCGGCCCGCCGGTGGATTTCAGGTCGTACAACTTGTCGAAGATCTTCAGCATCTCGTTGATCACGAACGTCTTTTGTTCCGGAAACTTCGGATCGTACTCGAGCATGTTCAAGCCCATCGGCCGATCGAAGTCCGCGGGGTCGAAGAAGATCACGTCGTCGGCGCGCTCGCGAGGGACGAAGTCGAGCGCGTCATCCGCGAAGTCTCCGTGCGGGTCAATGATGCAGCAGCCGCGGCCCTCCGCGATGTCCTGCTGCGCAAGAGCTTTCATCATTTCCGTTTTTCCCGTGCCCGACTTGCCGATGATGTACATGTGCCGCCGCCGGTCCTGCTGCTTCATGCGGATGATGTACCGGTGACCGCGGTACTCGGAATACCCGAGGACGACGCCTTCGGTCGGAAGATTCGACGGTGGGAGCGCCTTGCGGGAGAGGAGCCAGTTGATCTTGGGCGTCTCGGTGGTAGAGAGCGGCATGTGAAAGACCGACGCCATTTCCTCTGCGTTCAATGTGATCTTGTAACGCTCGTCAAAGTGGCGGTAGATAAAGTGCTTCACGAGCGACGTCCGGTACTTCGGCATGGCCTTCACGAACGAATTACCATACTCGTAGATGTTGTACTGCCCGAACGTTCCCAGTATGTCATTCAGCTCCCGTTGCGCGCGTTCCGGCGTCTTCGATGACACGACGATGCGCACGTTGACGTCGAGTCCGGCTTTTGACGCTTTTTCCTCAAGGCCTTTGACCATTTCTTCCTCGAGTGGCGACAGACGGTACACATCCTCCGGCTTCTTCTCGCCGGACTTTGCCGCGGACGCGAGTCCTTTCAGTTCCTTTCCGACCGAAGACATCATCCCGCCGCGTTTGACGTCCTTAAGCTTCTTCCCCTGCTGCATGCCGCGCGCGATGCGGAGCCCTTCGCTCCTCCAATTCCCCGACGCGGATCGGACGATGAACTGAATCGCGGCGCCGTCGCCTTCCTGGAATTTGGACAAGGAATTGGTCAGTGAATTCAACGGATCCGAATCGAGCTTCTTATACGTCTTCACGGGGAAGACGCTGGAACGCCGGAATTTTAGATAGCTCCCCATCACGATCCCCGTAGGGCTGAAAATGTTGTAGTCCGGAATCTCTTCGATCTCGGCGTGCGGGTACTGCGCGTGGATCTGTTCTTCGATGAACGCTTTGTATTCGCGCGGCGTTGCGACGTAGTAGGAAATTTTGTCGTGCAGGAAGACGATCTCGAACGAGAAGTGGTCCGTGCGTCCGAAGAGCCACGCGCCGAGCCCTTTCTGCGACGTGAGGGACCCTAGCGTCGAGAAAACCGTTTCCATTACCGCGACCTGCTCCTGAATCTGCTGCGTGGACTTCTCTCCACCTCCCTCATCCTTCTTCGTCTCTTTCGGCACGCGGACGAGGAGGATCGCCATGTTGAACGCCCGCCGCGCGCTCCCGCGCTTCATGTACTGACGGCGGATGAAAAGTATCGCGGTCCACGTGATCGCGAAAAATCCGAGCATTACGAGCGTGATAGTAACGTACGGACTCGCGAGCGCGTCTCCAACCGCGGGCAGACTCAAATTCGGGCCCTGATCGGTCAGGACATCCACCTGCAGCATCCCGGGCATGACGATCATGACGAGTTCAGACCCGCTTCTCCCTCTCTTCCTTCATGGCTTCGACCAGTTCGACGATCCTGTCCGTTTTGATTTTCGCTTCCTGCTCCAGGAAGAATTTGTTGACGCCCGGAATCGTTTTCAGCCAGGCGTAGATGAGCTCGAGGACGCGTTTCACCTTCACGTTCAGCGCCCGTACCATTTCCGCGATCTCCGTCGCCGCTTCTTCGCCCTTCTTCCGAAAGAGCGCCTTCGCCTCTGCCGGCAACGTGGAATAGAAAGGTCCGATCCCCTGCTCCAGCACCTTTTCCACTTCGATGATGGTTTCGTCCTTCGGCGCCTTTACGACCTGACCCGTCGCGACGGCGCCCGGTCTCGTGGCAGCCTCCTTCGCGGCTTCCAGTTCCGATTTCGTCTCGGCGTGGAGGACGTCGTCTTGTGTTTCGGCGAGCGACTCGCGCGCGAGCTCATCCGCCTCAACGGTACTCAATTCGTCGAGAGACGGCGCCGTCTCTGAAACGACCGGGACGACCGGTTTCTCCGGCGCCGGTTTTGCACCCGGGAGCCCATTCGTCATTACGTCAGTATAGCACATGCCCGCATGTGATATACTGCGTTCATTCGAGGGGCCATGATCAATCCAAAGAAGTTTCCCGTCGTAAAAACCGACTCCCTGGAGTGGGTCTTCGTGACGCGGAACGCGCCGGACGACATCAACGAACTCCGCCGCCGGTACCGGTACCACCCGTTAGACCTGCGGGACATTCTTCCGCCCGTTCAGCGCCCAAAAGTGGTGGCGCGCGACGGGTACGTGTTCATGATCCTGCTCTTTCCGATCTTTGACCGGAAACTGCGCCAGATCAGGGCCACGGAGGTGGATTTCTTCGTCTCGCCGGAACGTCTCATTACCGTGAACGTGGACGGGTATGAACCGCTGAAAGGCCTCTTCGAGTCGTGTCTGCAAGGATCGTCGCAGCGCCGCATCTGTCTTTCCGGCGACGTCTCGCAGCTGCTCTACGCGGTCTTGAACGACATGCTCATGAGCGTGTTTCCCATGCTCGTTCACATCAACACGGACCTGGACTCCATCGAGAAACGCATGTTCACGCAATACGAAAAAAATCTCATCCAAGAGCTTCTTCGGATCAAGATGAACGTGGTGAATGTGCGGAAGGCTATGCAGGGTCACCGTCACACGATCCAGTGCCTGGTCGAAACGGCGCCCGCGTTCCTCCCCATCCACCGGCTTCGCGACTACTTCGACGAACTCGTGGATCACACGAAAGAGATCTGGGAAACGCTCCAGATTCAAAAAGACACTGTGGACGCGCTCCACGAGACGAACCAGTCACTGATCGACTTCCGGATCAACGAGATCATCAAAACGCTCACGATCATCTCGGTCATCGTGTTCCCGCTCACGCTCATGGCCGCGATTTTCGGCATGAACGTGGAGAACATGCCGATCGTGAGTCATCCGCAAAGTTTCTGGATCATCCTCGCGCTCATGGCAGCCGGGTCCGGAGGAATGCTGTTCTACTTCAAGTATCGGAAGTGGTTCTAGTTTTTTTACCGTTCGAGTACGTACCCATCCTTCCCATCAACAACAACCCAACCCTTTGACAGTAATTCGTCTCGCATCTTGTCCGACGTCTGCCAGTCGCGTTCGGACCGCGCCTTCCAGCGCCGGTCAGCCAATGTTTTGATCTCGACTGGGATGAGAAGCGGTTTTGCGACGTACTCGTCCAGCTTGAGACCCAGCACGCGATCCATCCAGAGGAGCGTGGACGCCTTGGCGGCGGACGGGTACTCGGAATCAACCGTCTTCCAGAGCACGGCAAGCGCTTCGGGCGTGTTCAGGTCGTTCTCCATGGCCGCTTTGAACTCCGCTTCGAGGTCTGCGCATCCGATTTCAGGAGCGGACCAGGTCCTGACAATCCGCTGTAGCTTTGACAACGCCTGTGAAGCGCCATGGACCGCTTCCCATGTGAAATTCTGCTTTGACCGGTAGTGCGCGCCGAGCGCGAAGAATCGAAACGCCATCGGGTCAACGCCCTTGGACCGGAGGTCGTCCACCGAGTAGTCGTTTTTGAGCGACTTGGACATTTTTTGGCCGTCAACCGTCAAAAACTCACCGTGGACCCAATAGGTTGCGAGCGGCACGCCGTAGGCCGCCACGCTCTGTGCGATCTCGTTTTCGTGGTGCACCGGAATATGGTCCACGCCTCCCGCATGGATGTCGAACGGCTGTCCAAGCTCCTTCCGGCTCATGGCAGAGCACTCGATGTGCCAACCCGGGAATCCCTTGCCCCACGGACTCTCCCATTCCATCTGACGCTTGGACTCCGGAGGCGAGAATTTCCACAACGCGAAGTCGGTCGGACGGCGTTTCTCGGGATTGGACTCAACACGCGCGCCCGCTTCTTTCTCGTCGAGACGCTGACCGCTGAAGGATCCGTATGACGGCAGCTTCGACGTGTCGAAATACACGCCGTCGCTCGTGCGATACGTAAACCCTTTTTCTTCAAGCGTCTTCACGAGCTCGATCTGTTCGGCGATGTGATCCGTCGCTTTCGGGAGGGACGCCGGCGCGAGGACATTGAGCGCCTTCAGGTCTTCCAGGAATAACGACGTGTACATGCGCGAAATATCCCACGCCGTCTTCCCTTCTTCGCGCGCCGCTTTCTCGAGTTTGTCCTCGCCCGCGTCCGCGTCGTCCGTGAGGTGCCCAACGTCCGTGATGTTCATCACGTGCTTCACGTCGAGACCTTCGAGATGCGTCAGCGCGCGGCGAAGGACGTCGCCCATCACATACGTCCGCAGGTTCCCGATGTGCGCGCGCTGGTACACGGTCGGCCCGCACGCGTAAAACCCGATCCGGCCCGGGGTGATGGGACGGACCTCTTCGAGCTTCTTCGTGGCGGTGTTCCAAATGGTGAGCATCTACATCAGTATACGCGTCATAGGCTTAAAATCGAAACCCCGACCCGCGAGTGTGCGGATCGGGGTGCTTTGCGACGACGATCAATGGTAACCGGGCTCGATAGATGCGATATCTCCATCCGCTTTGAGGAGGTCGAGAATCTCTAATGCACACGCGGTATCGTATCGAACCGATTCATCGCCAAAATAGGTTGATTCGTCCTTGAGATCGCTGTCATCTACGACGTAGCGCTCTGCGATACATGGCGCCAGGCGACTACGCGCGTACTGCGTGCGGAAGCGTGCTGTGAGTGAACACTCCCAAGGCATCCGCGGTTCGACATAGACGATATCACCTCGGCTTTGGGCGAATTCCACCATGTGAAGGTGTAGCCCCGCGTCTGTTACGTCTTCTGGCGTCTCCTGCCTGAAAAACGCCAGTACGAGATACATGAACTCAACGACCAAGATGAGCAGAAGTGATCGCATGACAGAACTCCATTGTTGAAGGTACAAAGATGAAATAACATTCACTATACATTCAGTAAGACAATTCGTAGAGCGTGTCAAATAGCAGAAAAATGACTTAACCAAGCACATTTTCGTGGGTGGCTGTGTACAAAATCAGCATTCTGTCATTGATGACACCTTCAAAACAGAAACCGGATCTGGTCTACAAGTTCATGGCACTGATTGCCGTCGTGGCGTGCATCGCCCTTGCACCCAAGTGCCAGAAGCAGGGATCAACTCATCCCCGCCAGACAAGAATCAACTCTGGCGGGGATTTGGTTCCCTACGATTCATTCGACCGATATGTTCGTTTCGTATACAATCGACGAAAGGAAATATCTATGCAGCCAAAGAGCAAGGGTACGAAATATTATTACGGAAAGCGTGGCACTTATTTGCGCGAGCACGCCCAGTTTCTGCACGAAGCGAACCTAGAAAAAGACGCCTCGTTTTTAGTGAAAGCGCTTGGGCTAAAAAAGCGTCAATTTACTTTGGATATCGCTTGCGGTCAAGGACGCCATGTCCATGCGCTGGCGCGCCGCGGTTACTCCGTGGACGGGGTTGATTTTTCTGATCACCTTCTCGCTTTAGCAAAGAAATCAACCGATAAGACGCTCAAGCATCGGTCGATGTTCTATCGGTCGGATGTGTCAAAACTCGCCCTCAAAAAAAGATACAACCGCGCCTACTGGTTCTTTTCCGACCTGGCGAACATCAACATACCCAAAACGTTAATGGCCATCAGTCGTAATCTCGAGGTCGGCGGCCGCTTCCTGTTGGACACGGACAACGTTTTCCGCCTTATCCGATACTTACATAAAAACAAAAAAACCGATTTCGTCTTCAACGCACAACGGTTGGAACTTGTGGATGTGCGTCATGGTTTGGTTATTCCATATCCTGTCGTCCCGATGTGGCGGGAATGGCTCAACCAGGCAGGCCTTCGCATCGAACGCGTCATGGGAGATTATCAATTTCATCCATACACGGCCTTGAGCCCAAGATTAATTTTGATCATAAAGAAAACTGCCTGAGTCGAGTGACTCAGGCAGACGGAGCGTATTTGAATCGCTTCATGCGGAAGTTGCGTGGGTACTCGCGACCATCTCGTGCAGACGTTCAACCTTGCACCTGAAGAGGTCGGGGTCTTCGGTGAGGATCCACATCAGCTCCAAGATGGAATCACGAATCTCAACGCACTTGAAGTGCGGACTTCGCACGTCCTTGGTCGTCTGGAAGTTCTCCCCGCGGCAGTTTCCTGCGCAGAGGTAGCGAACATCGCAGGCAGCGCATTGCGAGTTCAGTGTATCGATATTGAGGGACCGAAGCTCATGCAGACGTGGAGATCGTTCCCATATATCGGAGAGAGAGTCCTTACGCAGGTTACCGAGACGGAATTGGGGTACCGCAGTATCAGCGCAGGGATAGAGCGAACCGTCTGGCTTGACGTAGATGGCCCTGTTTGTGCCGATGCCACAAGTCGTGCTTTTCACTCCGCCCGCGATGCCCATGAGCTGATTCGCGAAGGTCGAATGCATCATCAGTTGTTGGAAGCGCTCATTGCCACTTACCGTCTCGAATATCTTCCGATAGAATACCGCCAACGGAACGGCGATGAGTTCCTGCTTCGTGCGGCGGCTGTTGCCGCGTCCGACATGCATCATGTTCAGACAATTGAAGCCGGAAACACCGAGCGTATCCGCCAGATGAAGCGTTCCCGCAATTTCATCGAGATTGCTGGCATGGACGAACATGTTGATCGCCACCGACACTCCGTGTGCCGTGAGCGAACGAATCGCCTGAACCGATTTTTCGAAATTGCCAGCACCACGGATCGCCTCATGCGTTTCCGTCCGACATCCATCGAGAGAGATGGACATCTTCAGTCGCGGGTAAGCGGCCAAATGCTCGATTTGCTCAGAGGTAAGCAAGGCTGCGTTGGTGTTGACCTGCACGAAGAAACCGCACCCGTGGACGTACTCGATGAGCTCAAGCGCGTCCGGCCGTGTGAAGAGCTCACCACCCGTCAATGCGACTCGGGAGACGCCGTTGTTCCATGGCATTCTCGTGAGCTGATCGACGACAGACTTGATCTCGTTCGTCGTCATCTCGTTTGGCAATGCGCGACTTGCATGGGCATAGCACATGGCACAAGACATGTTGCACCCCTGGGTGGTCGCAATGACCAAGACATTCTCCACATCGTTGACCTGAAAGTCCGGCGAGAACTCTTCAACGTGTGCCGTCTGGTTGTTGACGGCGAGAACGCCTGAAGAATACAGGAGGTCGGAGGTCTCGCGATAGATTGCTTCGGCTTCTGCCTGCGGAATCGCCAGTTTCTTGGCGATGGCATCAACGATCGCCGGTGGCTCCTGCAACGCGAAGGCGTCAAGGATATGGACGATTTCTTCCGTGGCCGAGAACCAATACGGCTTAGACGGAAAAAGGACGACAGTCGCGTTTCCGCGACGGACGATCGACGGGATCTCGAGAAGTCTTATGGACATCTTGCATCTCCTTCAAAAGAAACGCAGGGGGCGAAGAGCGGCCCCCTGCGGAAGGGCGGCCTACTGGCCGCGGTAGTACATGACGCCCTGAGACTCCTTGGTCAGAGCGATGACGACGCGATTGCCGCGATTGAGGATGCGAAACTTCACAGCGGCCGTCGGACGCTTCTCAGGACAGGATGCCCTGTCGCCACTCTGTTCCATGGCGATTCTCCTTTTGTCAAGGACCCTGGAACGCGCATCTGCCGAATTGCCGATGCCGCCCCGTAGACACTATTTACTTACACAATCATAAATTGTCAACACAAATTCAGGACAAATGAATCCGATCATACCCCGCCAGCATGCCGGCGCGGTGTTCGTATTATTTCTTCTCCAGCGCCTCCACCCTCGCCTTCAACGCATCGTTTTCGGCTTTGAGCTCCTTGATGGAATTCAGCATGGCCCAGAGAATGGGATCCGAATGCAAGGTGAAGTAACCCTGATTATCAATCCCGATCGCTTCTGGTATTACCTTTTTAACGTCTTGAGCGATTAAACCGACGTTCTGTTCGTCTGATGACAAGCCGAGTGGATTATCAGATTTGTAGTGGAAGTATACGGGCGAAAGTTTTTCTACCGCATCCAGCCCTCGCTGATACGAGCCGTCGACGTTTTTCAATCTGGCATCGGATGTCGCGGCCCAGGAGGTACCACCAACGGATTTATACGCATCACCGACGACATGGAGCTTCTGGGTCGGCGACGTCGTGCCGATACCGACGTATCCGGTGCTCGATGCGATCATCATTTGTGTTGCGTTGTTTTCGCGGAAAAGTATGGCACCAAATGTTGGACGATTGAAGATGAGCGTTTGGTCTGGACTACTCAAGATGTTATAGGTGCCGCATGATCCTGACATACTGCTACCGTTCAACGAAATGCCAGAAAAGTTACCTAAACAACCATTAGTACCTATATTGACGACACCCGTGCCGTTGCCCTTCACCGTAAGCATGTTCGCCGGAGCCGTGGTGCCGATACCCACGTAACCGGTTGAATCCATGATCCGCATTTTTTCAACGTTGCTTGTTTTGAAAAGAAGATTGTGAGCGGACAGAACCGAGATGCTCGCGCCGCCCGCGTCCACGCCCATAAGGATATTGCGCGTGCCGTCTTTTATGTTCATGTAGCTCGATACTGCGCCGCTGACGGTCAGATTGTAGTCCGGAGCCGTGGTGCCGATGCCGACTTTTCCGGCATCAGTCACGGTAAGCAAATCGGTATTATCGCCGTTCAATTCGTACTTTGAAACCTTGAACGATTTGCCTGCAATATTTGGAATGCCTGCAACGAGCGTATTCGCTACCTTGAACAATCCCCAACGCCCGAGTCCACTATATATTCCCGATGTGAACGGATCATGGCCGCGCGTGATGAGGGGGCGATCAAGCGCATCCAAGACAACGCCCTTGTTCCCGGCGGAAAAGATATCTGATCCGCTATAGACTCCGTACCCGGAGTAACCCAACGCACCCCATTTGCTTGGATCTCCATTAAGGACGCCGTAAACACCCGACTCGCCGCCAGATCCATACACGCCAGCCGTGCCGCCATTTCCAGTAACACCGCGTGTGCCTCCGTATCCCTGAACACCATAGAGAATGCCGCTACCAAAAACACCCATAGTGCCATAAGCGAGATGCCCTTCAGATCCATCAGCATTCCACCCTGTCACGCCATAGGCAGTGCCAGTAAAATAACCGCCAGTACACCCCGCCGCCGTACACAACGCTTCGACACCCTTAGGGAGACCTTGTGCATATAACCCCCTGCCACCTGCACCCGTCCCGACAAAATACGCTCCGGTATCGCCAGCACCATAAACGCCCTCGGCTGCACCGATACCGAGCACACCAGAGCCCTGCATTGCTGTGAAATATCCACCATACCCTGAAATGGCGCTGTTATTTGTACTAATAGCACCCTGACCCGCGGTACTGATATTAATGTTCAATTGCCCGGTCATCGCATCCCCCGTCGTATCCACCCAAATATCCGCCGGCGCGCCCCCGCCTGCAGGCCACGTGAGCCTGCACCCCGGACCATATCCGGTGTCTGTAGCATCACTCAATAAACACATTTTCCACGTAGTGAGTTCACCAAACCCTGAACTCCCCTGACCAGAAACGGTCAGATCGCCTTGGATGTTCGCCGAAAAGCCCGTTCCCGCAGGATTGAAATTTCCAAAATTTAACAATGTAGTCACACCAGCTCCATCAATTCGAATTGTTTTTCCCGTAGGCATGTAAATGTTGTTATTTGCCCACAGATCACCGCCTACGTTCGCATTACCTCCAATCGTTCCAATGCCACTCACGCTAAAATTTCCCGTTTGAGGACTAGGTCCTCCTGTCTGCAGCCATACAGGACCTTCAACGTTCCCACTTGGCGCGGTTTGCGACGGCGGTATCCATGTACCGGCAAGTGCGGCGATCGGTAACGAGGCAGTCATCACTGCCAAAATGTAAACGTGGCGGCGTTGCATATGACGACAGTATATCATAAATCGAAAAGCGGCTAGACCGAG